>Ga0335070_10001444_pt1 | contig 27487 bp, 33 predicted proteins | sample Lox_Sample_13_FD_206722 | JGI IMG/M metagenome (GOLD analysis project Ga0335070, IMG submission 206722) | Soil microbial communities from Loxahatchee National Wildlife Refuge, Florida, United States - Lox_Sample_1.3 | ecosystem: Environmental > Terrestrial > Soil > Wetlands | place: USA...
CAGTGGGCGATTCGCGGCCGAGCGCACAGCCGAGCCCCTCAACGTAAAACCGTTTGGCCGCGGCCACGCTATGGATCGGAAACGCGAGATGAAAGATACTGTTACTCATCGAAATCGACCTTGAACAGTTGGCTTCCCTGTCCCTTTCCACCACCCTGCAGCCATATATCGCGTGACGTGGCGAATTGCGAACCGGCCATCTGGCGCCAAGACCAACATCCCAGCCGCACCCTGGAGCCTGGCTACCAACTGGCGCAAGATTTGTTGCGCAGCCCTCGCGGGGCTTGTCCCAACAGCCAAACAATCACAGATTGTCTTGGCCATGGCAAGACGGATAATCCCCTCGCCGATTCCTGTCATGGATACAGCCCCGCCGCGGTTGTCGGCATAGACCCCGCAGCCGATCAGTGGCGTATCACCGACTCGCCCTGGGAGCATCGCCTCAATTCCTCCTGTGGAAGCTCCGGCCGCAACGGTTCCCGACTGATCCAAAGCTACGGCTCCCACTGTGCCATGCAGATCCGTCGATCCAATCCTTGCTTTGATCATCGCACGGTACAGACGTCTCGTCTGGGTTGCCGCAGCTGAGACCGGCCGCGTGCGACGAGGCGCGCGAGAGACGTTCATCCGTGATTGACGTTTTAGGTGGAAATAGCGGGCAAAGCGTGTGGCCGATGGCCCAACCAGCAGAACGTGACTCGTCTCCTCCATGACCAATCGGGCTGCGGAAATGGGGTGGACAATCCCTTCGATCGATGCCACGGCCCCGGCTTTCAGCGTGGCGCCATCCATGATCGATGCATCCATCCGCATCACACCGTCCAGTTGGCGGTTCGATCCTCGTCCAGCATTGAACAGGCCTGAGTCCTCCAAGACTCTGATCGTGCGCTCGACTGCTACGAGAGCTGGACCTCCATGCTGAAGGACAGCGTAGCCTGCGGCCAATGCCTGATCAAGACAGGTCGCTTGCGGTCGAGTGATGGGTCTTCTGCGGCCGGCGCCACCGTGAGCGAGGATGACGGGGCGAGGAGAATTCAATTGAGGAGGAGGTCCCGCGCGCGCTGGTAGGCTGGATCTCTCATGCGATCCAGGTCGGACCGCACGAAGCCCAGGCCCGTGACACAGAGCTCGAAATTGTCGGAGAGCGATCTGAACAACGGAGGTCCCTCAGAGGACGACGTATCGGCCATTTGGGCGACGATACCGTACGACCGCTTTCCCGTCTTCACGTAATCGACCAAAAAATCCTTGTGGTAGATCAGCCCCGCGGTCTTGAGGCGACGAAGGTATTCGGGGAAAATTCCAGCCATGAACAAGGTGAAATCGCCGATGTGCCGGTGCACGTCTCGTTCGCGATCGAGCGACTGCGCTTCGAGCAGTATCTCCGATTCGAAGAGCAGATCCACGACCGTTTCAACCGGCGCGCCTTGGCGATTGCGGATCTTATAGAGGTGGTCGGTGTGGGTAAAGTCGACCAGAAGATTGGAGACGTACTCCGTGACATGCTGGTCGGGCCAACCGAGATGTTCAACGAAGCTTCGCTCGGTCAGGGCGCCGAAGAGTGTTCGGAGCGGATGCCGTGGAGGGACTTGGGTTCCCATTTCCATCTCCCTCTGCCAGGAAGGCACTTTTGTAGTATAGCAGATATTCGGCCAAGGACGGCACTAGGTAGCCTCCCGGCTGTCGAGCATGAAGGTCACTGGGCCGTCGTTGAGCAGTTCCACGCGCATGTGCGCGGCAAACATTCCGGTCTCGACCCTGAAGCCGAGCCTCCGCAAATCCGTCGCGACTCGTTCGTACAGAACCTCGGCGTCCTCTGGACGGGCGGCTTCATCGAAGCTCGGTCGGCGGCCACTGGTTGTTCTGCCGAGCAAGGTAAACTGCGAAACGAGTAGAACAGATCCACCGACGTCCTCTAACGATCGATTCATCTTTCCCTGTTCATCCGAGAAGATCCGCAGGGTCCTGATCTTCTCGACCAGATAGCGGGAATCGGCGTCGGTATCGCCCTTGGCAACCCCAAGCAACACCAGAAGACCGGTCTCAATGCGTCCAACGATCTGACCTGATACCTCGACCGAGGCATGGCTCACGCGCTGAACGACCGCTTTCATGTCTACTCACTTACGCTCTGAGCTGGGAGAGCGTGCCTTCAAGCGTCAGCAGCTTGCGCTTCACCGGGAGTCCACCGGAAAACCCGCCCAGCGAACCGTCGTAGGCGACAATTCTGTGACACGGAATCACGATCGGGACGGGGTTCGCCCCCACGGCATTCCCGACGGCCCGAGCGTACTGACGCCCTCCCACGCGCGCGGCGATCGAACGATAGGAGCGGAGCTTGCCGTACGGGATACGTTGCAGCTCGCGCCAGACCAGGCGCTGAAACGACGTCCCCCGTGACAAGTCGAGGGGGAAGTCGAAGCACCGGCGCGTCCGACTCAGATATTCAGTCACTTGAATCCGTGCAGCTTGCAACCGTTCTGACCCTCGATACTCCATCGGCTCATCTCCAGAGGGGCGGAGGGCGCACTCTACCGCAGCCCGAGACGGTTTGGGCAGCACAATCGCGTCGATCCCTTTCTTGGTTTCGGACATTCCCATCCAGCCCCAAGGCGTCAAAAAGACCAGTGCCGACCGACTGGAGGCCGGCGGTAAGCGACGAGGTGGAATTGCCTCTTTTCTTTTGTCTATCGCTGAGCGTTTCACATCCCTTTTCTCGCCCCTGTCTTTACCTCTCTCCGAGTCTGCCCATTTTACGCCGGACCATGCCCCAGAGGACCTCCAATTCCTCTGACCGCAGGATGGCATGAATGCCGAGATACCCGGTCACGCTCAATCCGAGCGCCACGAACAGCATGACCGACTTCGCGATCCAATTGTTCGGGTGGCTCCAGACCTGACCGCCTGCGACCCACCAGCAAGCGAGAGCCAATGGAATACAGGCGGCGACGGCGCGCGCGCAGGAACGGCTAATCGACAACCAATCGACGCCGCCCAATCGGCGATTCAAGACCGCTACAAGGATCGCACCGTTCAGCATCGCGGCCAGGGCCGTCGCGAGGGCAAGCCCGGCCGCCCCCAGGGTGCGCATGAAGATCAGCGAAAACACGATATTCGCTCCTACCGACACCGCCGCCGTCATCGCGGGCGTCTTCGTATCTTGCAAGGAATAGAATGCGGAAACGATAATCCGCACTCCGGCAAAGGCCCATAGGCCCACCGCGTAACATAGGACGGCCGTTGCAGTCACCACCGTGTCGTCGTGAGTGAACGAGCCGTGCTCGAAGAACAGGTGCACGATCGGCTCCCGTAGCAAGATCAAGCCCAGCATCGCCGGCAGTATGATAAACAGGATCATGCGAAGACCGAACCCCAAGGTCGTCCGCAATTCATCCAATGCCTTCCGAGCGGCTTGCGAAGACAGAGTCGGCAGAATGGCCGTCGCTAAAGCCACGCCGAAGATACCAAGCGGGAATTGGATCAGTCGCATACCGTAAAACAGATAGGTTGGCCCGCCGGAGAAGAAAGACGCGAGCACCGTGCTGACGGTAATATTGATCTGGGTGACGGACAGGCCTAACAACGACGGCACCATGAGCCAGCCGATCCGCCGCACTCCGGGATGACCGGGCTCGAACCGGAATCCGAACAGCATCCCACGCAGCTTGAGCCCCGGTAGCTGCATGGCGAACTGGGCTGCGCCGCCCGCCACGACCCCAATCGCGACGCCGAGTATGGGTTCCGGCAATGTCGGCGAGAGAAAGTATGCACAGCCAATGATGAAGATATTGAAAAACACCGGCGAGAATGCCGGAGCCGCGAAGGCGCGTAGGGAATTCAGAATGCCCATCGCCAGGGCGGCCAGGCTGATGAAGATCAAGTACGGAAACATGATTCGGGTGAGCAGCGTCGTCATCCCCAGTTTCACTGGATCGTCATGGAACCCGGGCGCCAGTAACCAAACGATGCCGGATGCGGTGGCGATGCCGATAATCGTGGTCCCCGTCACGATCGTGAGTAGAGTCGTGAATACCGCGCTTGCCAATTCCCATGCATCCCGCTTCGACTTGAGCGTCTGATATTCGGTGAAGACCGGGATAAACGCGGAAGACATCGATCCCTCGGCAAAGAGTTCGCGCAACAGATTCGGGACCCGGTAGGCCACGAAAAACGCATCGGCTGCTGGTGTTGCGCCAAACAGCCGTGCGAGAACCATGTCGCGAATGAACCCGAGGATACGGCTGGAAAACGTCGCGGCGCCGATCATCCCGGCGGCTTCGACCACCGAGTGATTCTCATCTTGCCTCTTGTTGTCGGGTGACCTGAAACTTGCGGCGGGATCAGCCATTTGCCGGATTTTATCGGAACCGCTCAGGTCAGTCCACAAAACACCGCGCGAGATGCTAGGATGCCGGCGCCGACTGGAAGAAAGGCCCTACGTCACTTGAACCGTCCTCTCATCTGCCGGGTGGGTTTCAGATTCGACCCCGCACGTTGGGGGTTGAGGAGTTTATCATGGGAGTGCGATCTAACTCGCCTTTTGGCATCCCTCATGCGCGATGCCGGAATATGGCTTGTACCGATTCCCCACAGAGCAGGAAGCGGAATCGTACGTCGCGTACCTCTCCTCTTCGGCCTGCCGGAACCCCTCGATCGGGACGATTTGACGATCGAGCCCTACGACCTTGCGGAGCACGAACGACTGACCAGCGGCTACCCACTTTCCTCTGTTTGGGAGAATCCCATCTGACTGTCTCGCATTATCCTCCGGGAACATGGACCGGTGGGATGAATGGTCGCCTGGCCCGCCCAAGCCCTGTGCTGAGTATCAGCCGACAGCGCCGACTTTGAGCAGAGATTTTTCGCGCTGATCCGAGGTCCGGGTCTGGACGAAGGCAAGAAGTCGCCTATTTTCCTGCGCGGCACGGAGAAACTTGAAGGCGATTCCTCGGGCGCTCACGGACCGGACCATCGCGGCCACCTCGAGCGGCGGTTCGCCTTCGTCGAGCGTCAACTGTAAATAGAATATGTCGTTCGGGTGGACCTGCGTCTCGCTCTTGATAATGCACCCTCCGACTGAAATGTCCAGGACCGTCCCTTCTCCCCGAACCTTCCCTCCCGAAAACGACAAGTACAGCCTCACAGGGATCCGCAGATGCTCGCGCCGGTCCATCGGATACTTGGGAAGGTCGAGCCCGATCCGGGAGGCCATGAAGCGAAAGCTGCACTGCGGACAATAGAAAGGGGACACCAGGAGGACCGCTGCGAGATGTTCGCAAGGAGATCGCGGACGAGTGCGGAGCACGCCCGGCTGCTGGCATTGGGGACAGTTAAGAATTCGGCCCATTCGATCAACTCCTCGCTACCACCACTCGGTATCACCCGCTAACACCTCGTCATACTTGAACTATATCGGGCTTTCCGCGGCAGTCAAGCTGAACACCAACTCGCACAGAGGTTCACCTGGTCTGCTTTTCCGTCCGGTTGCCTTGCCCCATGACTTGCCTTGCTCGCAAGCCATCTATACAAGAAGAGGGTCATGCAGACGACCGTTGCCAGATTCCTGCCAATCCTGGTCCTAGGGATCGGCACTGCTCTCGTGAGTTGCGACCGGGACGCCCAAACGGTACGGATCACGGCGCAAGACTTTCGGTTCACCCCGGCCACGGTCCACCTCACCGCCTCATGGCCGATTCACCTCACGATTGTCAATGAAGGGCGAGAGCCACACGAGTTCGAGAGCCCCCTCCTTGCACATCGAGTCGACGGCTCGAGCGGGAGCCCAACCAGTATCCGCCTGGCGCCGAATCAACAGGCGGAGGTGCTGATTCGCACCATTCCTGGCACGTACATTTTTTATTGCAGGATACGCGGCCACGCCGGCATGAGCGGTACGATTATCGTTGAGTGAAGGTGTGTTGAAGACCGGTCGCCGCGGCTGTTCCAGCGAGGAATCCCGTCGCCCAGGCCCACTGGAAATTGAACCCGCCGATGCGGCCGTCGCAATCGAGGATTTCCCCGATCAGATACAATCCTGGCACGAGCTTTGATTCCATGGTCCGGAAGTTGACTTCTTCGAGCGGGATGCCCCCTGCCGTGACCTCAGCGTAGTTCCATCCGCGATCACGCTCAACGGGAAAACGGAACCTCCTCAACCCATCTAGCAGACGATTCCGGTCCTTTCCTGGCAGTTGTGCGATGGCGGTCTGAGGATCACAATCACAATGACGGCAGAGGGCTTCGCCGAACCGTTCCGGAAGGAGTTGAGCGAGCGTGTGTGCCAGAGATCGACGAGGGTGGCTGGCTATTTCTTCCATGAACCATTGTTTCGTCTGTTCCTGTGTCTTGCCTGGAAGATAGTTGGCGTAGAGCTCCACGGTGTGGCCGCGCTCGGTTGCCAACGTCCAAAAGCGGCTGGCATCCATCACGACGGGCCCACTGATCCCGAAATGTGTCCAGAGCAAGCTCCCTGTTCGGCGATCCATCGGTTTACCACCGACGACTGTTGTCAGTTCAACTTCATGAGAAATGCCGGACAGCGTTTCGTGGAACATGGTGCGCTCAAGAACAAGGGGGACAAGCGCCGGCACCGTCTCTGTGATGTGATGTCCCAGGTGTTTCGCGAGATCCCACCCAAAACCATCACTGCCCGTTCTCGGCAGTGAGCGGCCCCCTGTCGCCAGGATCACTTTCCTCGCATGGAGCGTCCCGCGAGTATGATGAACTGCGAATCCTCCTTCAGCACCGGAGAGCCTGTCGATGCCGGTCACTCGATGGTCTGAGTGAATCACGACGCCTAATTCCTGACAGCGAGTGACGATCGCATCCAGAACGGTTCGCGCTTTATTGCTAACGGGAAAAAGCTTGCCTGTTCCTTCGCGTGTGAGTTGCACGCCGAGCGAGCCGAACCATTTGATCGTGTTTTCGACAGGGAATGCCGCGAGTATATTCTTAATGATGTGCCGATTTCCGAAAAAGTCTGTCGGCTTAACCGTCTGATGCGTGACATTGCACCGCCCGCCGCCGGAAATCAGGATCTTGGCTCCGATCGTCTTCGCGCCATCCAACAGCATGATGTCGCATCGGCATGATTTCTCAGTTGATTCGCCGGCAAATATTGCGGCGGTCAGTCCCGCAGCCCCGGCTCCAACAACTACCACATCCGAACTTTTCTTCTTGATTGGCATTAGAGACTTTTAACTGGCTGTTAACACCCAATTAATGTGGCGATGTTACAGTTCGTCTCGTGCGACGTACCATTCACTTTGTGCGGATGCACAATACCAGGAGGTCGGCACCATGACTTGTCGGAAATGCATGGGATTGATGGTGGAAGAGTGGCGACCGGACTTTTCACCGGAGTCCACGGCGTTTCGCTGTATCAACTGCGGCCTGATCTTGGATCCGCTGATCGAGCAGAATCGTCTCGCACGACTTCGGGCGAACCAGCCAGCCCTCGATGCGGCGTGAACAATATTGGAGGTCAGCAAGCCAGTTCGGTCGCACTGGACGACTTGCCATTGCGGCCGGACCTGGGGGATGTGGACGTGGCGTTCGTGGCTAGACCGAAAACTCTGCCCAAAGAAACGTATGATCTGAGGGGTCTTTCGCTCGCCGCGGCTCAACGTCCACCTCAACCCTGACACACCTCTCAGCCAGTGGCGCCGTTGCCAGAATATGGTCGATGCGCCATCCTTTATTCGCCTCCAGCGAACCCGGAGCCCGGTAGTCCCAAAACGTGTACTGTTGCCTATCCGGATAGAGTTTCACAAAGACATCCTGGAATCCCCACGCCACCGTCCTCTCGTACGCCTTTCTTGCATCCTCGTGAAAGCAAACGTGCTTGAGGTGTTTCTCGGGACTATGCACATCGATCGGTCTCGGCGCGACGTTCATATCACCTAGCCAGATCGCCGGCTTCGTCGGTGAAAGATGCGTTTCGAAATACTGTCTCAGCCTTTTGTACCACTCCAGTTTGTAGCCATACTTTGGCGAGTCGATTTCAAATCCTTGCGGAACGTAGGTGTTGACGATCGGAATACCCTGAATCACCACACGAATGATCCGTGCCTCGTCCGGCTCTCCGCCATCATCTAACCCGTACGCGATCGCTTCCGGCTTCTGCCGGCTGAGGACCGCCACGCCGTTGTAGGACTTCATCCCGCGAAACGTGATCTCGTATCCGGACGGAGCCAAGGTCATCAAGGGAAACTCGCTGTCCTGAACTTTCGTCTCCTGCAAGCAGAGCACGTCAGGTTTCTCCCTTTCCAGCCAATCGAGCACAATGGATAACCGTTTCCGGAGCGAATTCACATTGAAGGTGGCGATTTTCATACAGAAGCCTAGCCCACAGCGGGCATACGCATCCTAGCAAATGGCCTGTCAGGCAACAAGCGAGATGGTCGGCAACTTGTTCGCGCGGAGACTGTATCAGCAGCCCTCACGTCTTTTCTTGCATTGGGCATCGAAGGTTCATGACGAAGGACGGCCCGCTGGAAACGGAAGCGTTCCAGCGGGCCGTGCATTGCCCAAACGCGGAAGACGACGTGGGACGTATGTGGATCTACTTTCCCGTCACGGCACCGACGGCCTCCTGGCCGGTAGCTTTCATCTCTTGACCGGTCGCCTTCATTTCCTGTCCCATGGACTGGCCAGCGGCTTTCATCTCCTGACCCTGGGCCTTCATCGCATCTCCCTGCGCTTTCGCCTTGCCCTTCATTTCCTTTTCCTTGGCTTTCATGGCATCTCCCTGTGCCTTGGATTTGCTCCTCAGTTCCTGTTCCTTGGCCTTCATCTTGCCCTGGTGTTCCTTCGCCTTGCCCTTCATGGCATCCTGCTCAGCCTTCACATCGGCCCTCATCGCCTCTTTCTCAGCCTTTATGTCGGCCTTCATGGCGTCATCGGCCATAGTGAGAGAGCCGGCTCCTACGAGGCACAGTATCGTAATTGTAACGATGATCAGCTTCTGCATGAAACACCTCCTGACGTCGACGTTCGGTGAACAATGAGATTGCATCATCTAATTCATTTGGTTTCAGACTCGCACGTCCCCGAAGGCCTGTCAAGGACCGGCTGACCCAATCTGGGAAGAGGACCGTATCATCGGGGCGGGGCTAGATACCGCCGCAAGATCGCCTGCTCGATTCGCGAACGGCCCCGATCGGGAGCCGGAAATCGCAACACGAGATGGATGCGGCCCGGTTCAGGAAGTTGGAGGCTGATACGCGGCTCGGGTGATGGGGCTTCGAGTAAATTGGTCTGTTCCAATTGTTTCAGCTCGCGGACAACGTCGGCCATATACGGCGCGCATTCGGTCTTGGCCGCCTCCAGGAGCCGCTGCTCTGCCTGCTGCCAGTTTTCATCGGCCTTCAAGGGAATCACGACCGTGTAGAGCCCATAGCTCTGACTCGGGTTTTCTTTGACCAGCGGATTCGACAACAGCAGACTGTTGGGGAAGACTGTAATACGGCCTGTATATAGATGCGCCGTCGGGCCCGGCCCGATTTCTAGCAACTTCGTGGCAAACACATCGTGATCCAGAACCACGCCACGATGTCCGGCGATCTGTACCCGGTCACCCACCGAATATATTTTTCCTCCAACCCGCAGAGCCGCCCCACTCCAGCAGAGAAGCAGTTCCTTCGTCGCCAAGACGAGCGCGGCCGCCAGCGCCACGAGAGATACGGCAAAGGCTTCCAGTTCGTGTGCCCAAATGACGACCAGCCCGACCAGAAATGCGAACACCATCGAATTCCGCACGGTGACAACCCACCGCCGCTTGGCTTCCATTGAGAGCGTAGTATTTTTGAGAATCCCTCGAACGAGCAGTGTGCGAGCGATGAGGAGAGAGGCCAACCAGAGAACGGACTTGAGTCCATCCAGCACGACTGAGCTGTCGATGTGGGGAAACCATGACGGCATGAATCACTCGTGCCAGCGCGTTACTGGGAGTTGAGTGTTTCGCGGGTGCCCGGCACGCATTCTTCTCGTTTCCATTCTTTCAGGATTTTTTCCTCGTTGAATGTCAGCGTGTACCGGTAGCAGTAGAGCCGCTGTTTGGGTCCTTCGCTTTGTTTCCCGATCAACGCAGCCGCCTCTCGAGTAGCGTCGGCAAGCCCGGAAAAATTAAGTGACTCTAACTCTTTATCGCTGACAGGGACACGATAGGTCCAGATTGTATTCCCACCAAGCGCCGGTGTTTTCGCAGTATGCGGGGGACCAAGTCGTTCCGCCACTTGGTCCTGCGTAAGGCGGTCGACGCCCTTCTTGAAATAGGCGTCTCGCCACGGCCCTCCACACGCGAGGGTCGCCCCGGCCAGGAGCGCGAGCAAGCTAGATGTCACGACTCGGAACATTGGCGAATTGGATCTCATGGTTTTGGTGGATTTTGCAGTTCCTGCATGCGCCGTATTGAACAGTAGAGGGCATAGCCCTGCGCCAATATGCCGGTCACGAGCAGCCCCAAAGCCGTTTGCAGCCAATGAGCTGTCGGCTGTTCGAAACTGTAGATTCCGATTATGAAACCGAGCGCGATGGTGACAATTCCAACGAATCGGGCAATCATCGCGTTGATGCGCCAATTGACAGGGGATGGCGTTTGTACGGAAGGCATTTTTATACGCTACACCGGCAGGCCGGCTGGGTTCAACTCCGCTGTGCCCGGACCGCACGAGCACGCGCTTCCAGCGAGGCAGCTTCGTCTGGTCGCCTCAATTTCCTGAGCACATTGGCAAGATCGTCGAGCGTTTTCCCGACGTCGGGATGAGAGTCGCCAAGCGACTTCTCACGAATGGCGAGCGCTCGGCGATAGAGCGGCTCCGCCTTATCCGGCTGACCCTGTGCGACTCGAAGCTGAGCCAGGTTACTCATGCTCAGCGCCACCTCGGGATGATTGGGGCCGAACAATTTTTCCTTGATGGTGAGGGCTCGTAGCAGTAGTGGCTCCGCCTGCGCATATTGGCCATACATGCGATGGAGGACGCCAAGATTGTTCAGCGTGGCGGCGACATCGGCATGGTTTTCCCCATAGACAACTTCGTAGATCTTTAGAGCTTGAAGATATATCGGTTCCGCCTCGACGTATTTGCCTTGGCCGGCATAGACCTGCGCCAGCTGCGACAAGCTGACCGCCACGCGGCGGTCCTGGAAACCGAATTCCTCCGCCTTGTGTACGGCTGCGAGATAGATCCGTTCGGCATCGGCATAATTCCCCTGTTGGACGGCCTGCTGTCCTGCGGCCATGGCCGATTCCCACGTCTGTTGCTGACAGGCTGGCAGCAGCAAGGCAAGGAGACTGACTGTGAGCCAGAGCAGTCCGTTCATCAGCCTCTCAGGCGCGCAAGATAGAGAGGACCGAAGGTGCGTTGTGACCCACAACCGCACATCAGCGCCAGTCTTTCGTGCCATGCGTGCGCCGGCACAGCCTGGTGATCCGCCGCCAATGATTACGACGTCATGAGAGTGGCCGCGCTCCGGTCGGCACTGTGATTCCATCTTGTGTTCCCGTATAGTACGCTCCCGAGAAGGATACACGATGCTCCGACCGGGTCGCTATCGGCATTACAAGGGCCAGGAATACGAGGTCATCGGAGTGGCAACTCACTCAGAAACCGAAGAAGAATTCGTCGTCTATCGAGCTCTTTACGGAGAGAGAAATCTCTGGATCAGACCTCTTTCGATGTTTCTCGAGCCCGTCGTGGTCGATGGTCACGCGTTTCCACGGTTCCTAAAGCTTTCAGACAACACGACTTCATAATAACCACTTCCCATCTTCAGTAACCGGACCCTCGCAGGCGCAAGAGTTTTTCTGTCTCCGATGCCCACCTTTCTGGGGATGAACTTACACGCGGATCCTGCTTGAACACTACATGCTAATTCGTGGCCTTACGGATCCTCATCCCTCAAAAGTTTATCCCCAACCGTAGGGATAGGCAGGCTTCCCCTTCCAGCTTAGGCTCGACCATACCAACCGACAGGAGACGGTTCATGCGGAACGCCTCAGGCAGCCACGGGATTTCTCTGGAGAGACCTTCGTGAGGTTCCTCGATACCTTCTTCGGTGCGCCGGTCGCCTTCGGCATCTCAGGCCTCGTACTCTTCTTGATCGGTCTGCTGATTAGGCAGAATCGAGGCCGGCGCTGGGTTCTCACGCTCAGCCTGTTCCTCTATGTCCGATACATGTTGTGGCGCTTGTTGTACACCATCCCCACTGTCGACAGTGCCAGCATGACGATCGGATGGATTACCATTCTTGCAGAGCTCTACGGGCTGTGCCAGTTCTGTTTCTTCACCTATCAGTCTTGGTCACCGACGGAACGGAAGCCGGCCCCCCTTACAAAGTACCCCACCGTGGACATCATGGTGACGGTGGTCGACGAACCATTGTCGATCCTTCGACAAACCCTCATCGGGTGCCTCTCACAGGAGTATCCGCGCGATCGATTTACCGTGCATGTGCTCGACGACGGACATCGTCGCGAAACCCAGAAATTGGCGAACTCCCTCGGATGTGAGTACATCCGGCGCCCGGATCGACCCCGTCATGCGAAAGCGGGCAATCTGAACCATGCGTTGCATCTGAGCGACGGCGAGCTGGTGGCCATATTCGACGTCGATCACGTCCCAGCCCGGACATTTCTCAAAGATACCGTCGGGTTTTTTGACGACCCTAAGGTGGCAATCGTCCAGACGCCGCACCACTTCTACAATCCGGATATTTTTCAGCGAAACTTGCGAGTCGGTGAAAGTGTCAAGAACGAACAGGCGCTCTTTTTTAGGGCACTTCAAGCCGGGCGTGACAGCCACAACAGTGCCTTCTTCGCCGGTAGCGGAGGGCTGTTCCGTCGCGAGCCGCTCCTCAAGATCGGGGGATTCCAGACTCAAACAATCACGGAAGACATTCACACAAGCATGAACCTTCATGCACGAGGTTACAAATCCTGCTACCTCAACAAAGTGCTGTCCGCCGGCCTGATGCCCGAAACCTTCGATGGGTACCTGAAGCAGCGTAAACGTTGGGCGATGGGCTGCATTCAAGTCCTGCTCCGGGACAATCCGTTGACCAAACGTGGCCTGACGATGTCCCAACGGATCGACTACTTCGGCTCAATCTTCTACTTCTTTTTTGGCCTTCCGCGCCTGATCTGTCTGGTAGCACCCTTGTCGAGCTTACTCTTCAACACGCCCCCAATCACCGCTGACGTACTGGCTCTGACCAACTACTTCTTCTCGTTCTTCATCGCCTCCGCACTCGTAATGCGTCCGGTCAGCCGTGGATCACGCAATCCCTTCTGGTCGGATGTCTATGAGATCGCCATGTGTTTTGCTTTGAGTGCCGTGGCGCTCAAAGCCCTCGCTGCCCCTCGCAAAGAACGGCCTTTCGAAGTCACGCCAAAAGGCCAGCGGGTAATGAAAAGCACCGCGACCGAAGTGTCCTTGGCCTGGCCACACCTGATCACGTTCGGACTTTTAGCAGTTGGTCTGACGCTGGGTACGCGCCATTGGTGGCAGGGAACAGGTGATCCTGGCCTACAAGTCAGTCTCTTCTGGGGAGGCGTAAACTTCCTTCTTCTCACCGTTGCCATGTTCGTGGCCAGCGAACAGACACAGGGACGCCAACAGTTCCGGCTCGAGCGGGATTTTGCCGGAGGGTTGTTTGTGGACGGCGAGGAAGTGCCGGCGCACGTCCTCAATGTGAGCGAGCAGGGCGCGTCAGTGACCGTCGAGCGTCCGATCTTTACATCGCAGGACTCTGTGCAGTTGGCCTTAACCTCATCCCGAGGCGTATTGCTGAAACTCACGGCTCGCATCGTCCGGCAGGAGGTGACCCCTTCCGGCGAGGTCAGTGTGGGGCTCCAATTCGATGAAATGGATGATGACACGCGAGAGGTCTTGGTCGACAAGATTTTCGGGGATCCCGTTCCCTGGGAAGAAACCTACCGTTTCCAGCCGGGCATTCGCAGCAGCCTCCGGTCGCTTGTCCATGCCCTGACCGTTCCCTGGCACTCCTTGCAATGGAATCGTCGAGGCATGATCCGCGTCACGGGAGGTAGCGCCTGCCAGATCAAGACACCGTACGGGCTGCTGAAAGGACGGGTGGAAAATATGTCATTCACGGGCGTCAGCGCCCTATTTACTTCGTCCATCAAGGAGCCTTTGGTCGGGAGCCTACTCCAGCTGCCCGGTGTCACGTTGAAAGTCTCTCCCGTGGCGGTGGTTCGGAAGCGGAGGAAGATGCTCGTGCGTTTCCGCGTCGAGAGCATCGAGGCGGGTGAGAATCGGTGGCGGACCTTGCACTATGCACGGTGGCAAATGTCTCGGTCCTAACGACGCGGCCGTGCCTTAATCATACATAGACGAGAGGCAACCGTGTTTGACAATGACGACATCACAGGAATCGATGTCCGGCCAGCTCGGCGGCTGATTCGTTTGACGAGAGACTTTCTCTGTGAAGTGTCCGTGGATGGTCTCTCGATGGAAGGGCGAACCGTGAACCTCAATGAACAGGGCCTTGCTGTCGCTCTCCCGGAGCCGCTGTTTGCGAACCTCGATTCCGCGGCCGTGTCGTTCACGGCGGGCGACGGTTCCCTCTTTCGTGTGACCGGCCGTGTCGTCCGACAGCACCAGTCGGAGATCGGGGAAGTCATCGTGGGAATTCAGCTCGCCGATCTTTCCATCGATAACACGCGAGCGCTCATAGAAAAGTGCGCCCCCGATTCTCCGTTTCACATGGAGTCAGGACCGTTCCGCTACCCTCAGGCTGGTGGGCTCCGTGAATGGATTCGCACACTCGCTGGTCAGCCGTCGATCTCACCCTCAGAGCGGCGGCGGATTCCCCGCCTTCCGATTCACACCGCCTGTGCCGTCCTCGCAGGAGGGGAAACGACACACAAGGGCCTGACCCATGATCTGTCGTATATGGGACTCTCTGTCCTGTTTCCCGATTTCGATCCGGGCCAACTCTGGGGAGCTATGCTTCATATTAAGTTCGTCAAATTGAAAGCCCTGCCGATCGGCATCGACTATCGAGGGTCCGACGCGCTCGTACGATTCCAAGTCGATCACATCGAGGAAGGGAAAGGAAGATGGCAAGATTTGCACTACTCCTACTGGCGACACTTATCCTGACGGTCCTTCCGGTCTCCAGTGAGGCAGGCGACGTCTTCACCGGATTCCAGATCGACAATCACAGTCAGTACTTCGGGTATCTCGGTGTGCGAACCCCGCTCTTGCGAACGTCGGGCGGGCCAGACTTGTTCATCCAGGCGATGACGGCAGGGCTAGGCTACAGTTTCAAAGTCAACGGGCAACTCCTGGATGCCAACGTCCAGTTCATCGTCCCCTCGATCGGTATCACGAAAACCTTTGGTGGGTTGACGCTTTCCGCACTCACCGGCCCCCAAATGCGACGATTCGAAGAAGAGCGGCTGAACGCAAGTAACACGACCACGTATCAGGTCGGCGCGTACGGCCAAGTCGAAGCGTTCTATTGGCATGAGAAATGGAATCTTCACGCGATCGGGTCTTATGCCGATCTCGATAATTTCTTCTGGAGCCGTTTGCGCGGGAAGGTCCTGGCATATAAGCCCGAGAAGAGCTGTTGCGCAACCTATGTCGGCTGGGATGTGACCGGAATGGGTAATGCAGACTTCAAAGCGATTCTGACGGGGCCTGTCGTCGAAGTTCAGGTCGGGAAAGTGTTCTTGCTCGCCAGGGGCGGATATCAAAACAGTAACTCCTTCAACAGCGGTACATACGGAGGATTCGAGATCTACTTCCCCTTCTAACATTCGGTCAGGTCAACCAGGTCCAGTGCGAGAAGCTCGCGGCTTGACCGACCCCCCGTCCCTGTGGGTCCATCACATTCCAGATGAGCGCGTCTTCGACGAGGAACCGCCTACCCGTCGCTGAAATCCGAACGCCGCGATAGGTGTCGAGGTAGCCACGCCTCCGGGCCTGTTCCAACATCCATTCCCGATCAGCCCGATTCACCGCCTCGGCAGTGAGTCTCGATGGAGTCTGCACCAGCCGATCCCACGTCATTTCCCACAAATCCAACGCCATCTGGTTCCCATAGTTCAAGATCGGATCGTCCTCTCTCCCGTGCGACACGACGACAAAGGGCGCTTGAAAAAGCGCCTGGGCTTGGAAATCCGGCCCACCCACCCGCTCGAGCAATGCTCGACCAACCAAGTGCTGGTAGCTGTCCAAGATCAATTGTGTCCATTCAATGACCGCAGGATGAGTCCATACGGGGAGCGTCATGGAACAATCCCTCTTCGCAATCGGTAGATCAGTTATGCAAACCGGCCCCCTGCTGCGTACCACGCCAGTGGAGTCAATGCAAGAACGAATGGTCTGTTTGACGCCCTTGCGCAGCCCCTACCGTGCGTAGGTATAATGCGTCCTCCTTTCGCTCGCACTCCCCATCGCGAGGCAGTCGGACAACAAGGAGTCTGCATGGCTGGGAAGACGCTGTTTGACAAGATTTGGGAGTCCCACGTAGTCCGCGAGGAACCGGATGGAACCACTTTGCTCTATATCGACCGCCAACTGATCCATGAAGTTACGTCGCCCCAGGCCTTCGAAGGGCTCAAGCTCGCAGGGCGTCGCCCTCGTCGACCAGTCACAGTCTTGGCCGTGCCGGATCACAATGTACCAACAACAGATCGAAAGTTCGGCATCGCTGATCCGATCAGTGCGAAGCAGATTCAGACGTTGGAGGAGAATTGTCGGGATTTCGGGCTCACACTGTTCGGCATGAACGATATTCGCCAGGGCATCGTCCATGTGATTGGCCCGGAGCAGGGCTTCACCCTACCGGGGACGACGATCGTCTGCGGGGATTCACACACCTCGACTCACGGCGCATTCGGGGCCCTCGCCTTCGGCATCGGCACCAGCGAGGTCGAACATGTGCTTGCCACGCAGTGTCTGATTCAGAAGCGCCCGAAAACGATGCAAATCCGTGTCGATGGCGTGTTGTCGCCTCACTGTTCCGCCAAGGACGTCATCCTCGCCATCATCGGCAAGATCGGCACAGCCGGAGGGACCGGATACGTCATCGAGTATACGGGTTCGGCAATTCGCGCGCTCAGCATGGAAGGACGCATGACGCTCTGTAACATGTCTATCGAGGGCGGGGCGCGCGCCGGCCTGGTCGCCCCGGACGAGAAAACAATCGCACACATCAACGGCCGGCCGTTGGCTCCGAGTGGGACGATGTTTGACCGGGCCGTTCGCGCCTGGCAGCAGCTCAACACCGATGCCACCGCGACGTACGACGCGACCGTGACGTTGAGAGCCGAATCAATTGCCCCACAAGTGAGCTGGGGAACGAGCCCGGGAATGGTGACCGGTGTAGACCAACAGGTTCCGGATCCTCGCGTGATGTCGGATGACAAAACGCGGCAGGCTACGGAACGGGCATTGGAATACATGGGCCTCACGCCGAATATGCCCATCATCGACATCCGGATCGACAAAGTGTTCATCGGCTCCTGTACGAACTCGCGCATCGAGGACCTCCGTCTGGCAGCGAGTCTGGCGAAAGGCAAACATGTGGCCAAGGGTGTGCACGCGATGGTGGTGCCAGGATCTGGCCTGGTCAAGCAGCAGGCTGAACAGGAAGGCCTCGATCGAGTCTTCAAAGAAGCCGGCTTTGAGTGGCGAGAAGCCGGCTGCAGCATGTGTCTCGCCATGAATGCCGATGTGCTTCAGCCGGGGGAACGTTGCGCCTCCACCAGCAATCGGAACTTCGAAGGGCGGCAGGGAGCGGGCGGACGGACGCATCTTGTGTCGCCGGCCATGGCCGTGGCTGCCGCTGTCGAGGGCCATTTCGTCGATATCCGGAAGTGGAACTAGAGGACCGATGCAAGCTTTTACCTCACTGACAGGTTTGGTCGCGGCGCTAGACCGTGTCAACGTCGATACGGATCAGATCATCCCGAAACAATTTTTGAAGACGATTAAGCGAACGGGATTGCGAGAAGGGCTATTCTTTGATTGGAGAAAGAAGAAGGACGGGTCACCCGATCCAGAATTCTTTCTGAACCAACCGCGGTATCAAGGCGCGACGATCCTCCTGACCCGCGATAACTTCGGCTGCGGCTCGTCGCGCGAACATGCTCCTTGGGCGCTGCTCGACCAGGGCTTCCGCTGCGTGATCGCTCCGAGCTTCGCGGACATCTTCTACAACAACTGTTTTCAGAACGGCATCCTGCCGGTGGTCTTGAAGGCCGACGAGGTACAGACGTTGATCAGAGACGTTCTTGAGACGCCGGGATATCAGCTGACGGTGGACCTCGGAAGCCAGATGGTGACGACCCCGTCTGGCACACGGTATCGTTTTGAGATCGACCAGTTCAGAAAACACTGCTTATATAACGGACGCGATTCGATCGGGCTGACGATGCAGCATGAGGCGGCTATCACAGCCTACGAAGCACGGCGCGACGCCGAGGCTCCCTGGTTGTTCACCGATCGTCATTCCTGAGCTGAGAAGACCCTGATGAACTGGTCAACCATTCTGTTCCCCGTCATGTGGCTCTGGCGTCCGAAGCTGGTTCTGACGCTTGCCTTTTTCTTCGGCTCCGCCTATCTCCTCATCGCATTTAACTACAGCTATTCCGACGGGAATCGGGCTGGCTATGTTCAGAAGTTTTCCAATAAAGGTTGGATCTGCAAGACGCACGAGGGAGAACTCGCGATGACGACGGTACCGGGAGTTGCGCCGGTCCTCTGGAACTTCACCGTGTCTGATGACAAGGTTGCGTCACAATTGGCTCAGTTGATGAGCAAGAGATTGGTGCTGCACTACAAGGAATATCGCTACCTGCCCACGACCTGCTTTGGAGAAACCCCCTACTTCGTCGACCAGGTCGAAGTGCAGGACTAACGGGCATCTTGGTCGGCAGCCTCACAACCAGCGCTTCTTTCGAAAGACAAACAACATCCCCACGCCAACCGCAGCCATCACGGCTAACACGACCGGATAGCCCCATACCGATTTCAACTCCGGCATGTATTCGAAGTTCATGCCGTAAATACTCGCAATAAAGCCGAGGGGCATGAAGATCGTGGTGATGACCGTCAACACACGCATGATCGCGTTCAGACGGTAGCTCACACTCGACAAGTAGATATCGAGGCTCGCCGACACCATTTCGCGCAACGTCTCGATGGTGTCGACGATCTGCACGACGTGGTCATAGACATCCCGGAAGAAGACCTTCGTGGCCTGCTGCAAGAACGGGCATTCCGACCGCGACAAATTATTCATGGCATCACGGAGCGGCCAGACGGCCCGACGGAGAAACAGCAACTGGCGTTTGAGGCCGTGAATCTCCTTCAGTGTCTCCGGCTTGGGATCAGCCACTACGATCTGCTGCAAGGCTTCTATTTTTTCTCCCAGAATCTCCAACACGACGAAGTATTGATCGACGATGGCATCAACCAGCGCATACAGAAGATAGTCGGCTCCGGATTGGCGTAGCCGACCCTTCCCTCCCCGCAGCCGCTCCCGCACCGGCTGGAAGACATCTGCTCCGTTCTCTTGGAATGAGAGCACAAAGTTCCGTCCCAGCACGAGACTCACCTGTTCAACCAACACATCCTGCCGGTCCGTGAGTGAGAGCATCTTCATGACGAGAAAAAAGTAGGTTTCGTAGTCATCCAATTTCGGGCGCTGATCGGTATTCGCCACATCCTCGAGAAGTAACGGGTGAAGTGAGAATTGTTTGCCGAAAGCTTCCAGCACGTCCATCTTATGGACGCCGCCGACATTCACCCAGGTGACGGACTCATCGGTGGGAGGAGCAAGTTCGTCTGGTTTGGGCACCTGTTGTTCGTCACACCGGCTGCTCGCGAAGTTGAACGTGGTGATTGTGACCTGCTCCGCCTTCTTCTCGCCGATGTGGACGAGCGTGCCGGGAGGAAGGCCGGTTTTCCGCGATCGCTTCTGGACTAACTTCATGCAGGCTTCTCCGCTGGGTTCCTGCTTTAACGCAGGTTCACTGGGGCCGTCAAGGGAGAGTGGCGAGAGAACCGGCGGACCTGGTACTCTCTGCCCCCTGTCAGAGGGAGAGGCTTTACCATGGAATCGGAATTGGCCGCGCTCCTTGACGCAGTTCGGAAGGCCGGGGCAAGGGTACAGCAATTGGCCCGTGACGGATTTGCAGTCCACACGAAGCCCGATCGGTCGCCGGTCACGACGGCGGACTTGGAAGTCAACCGCCTGCTGCACGAGCAGCTTTCAGCTCGCTTTCCTGACGATGGGTGGCTGTCAGAGGAATCTCCTGATGATACTTCTCGCCTCAACAAGACACGTGTCTGGATCGTGGACCCTATCGACGGGACCAAAGCCTACATTAATCGCCTGCCGGAATACTGTATCTCCGCGGCACTCGTCGAACAGGGCAGACCGGTGGTAGCCGCGATATTCAACCCTTCAACAGATGAGCTGTTTTCTGCCAGACGCGGGGCTGGGCTCCACCTCAACGGCAAGCTCGTCCATGCACCGGAAGCACAGGCCTCTTCCCCCATCGTCATGGTGACTCCCCGGGAACTACGCCAGGGGCGCTGGGCTGCGATCTCGGAATCAGTCCGTTGCCGCCCGATGTACTCGATCGCCCATGCGCTCGCCCTTGTTGCGGTGGGTCGCGTTCAGGCCACGCTCACGTTCGAGCCGGAAAACGAGTGGGATCTGGCTGCCAGTCTCTTATTGATCGAAGAGAGCGGTGGCAGCATGACCGATGGGGTTGGTCATCCGCTCCGGTTCAACCAACCGACGCCCAGATTCCATGGCGTCATCGCCCTGGCACGGTCAGCGGATCAGGAGTTACAAACCCTGTTGCGGTCACAGGCGGTGCGCGCAGGCATGCCATCCCAAGGGAGGTGAATCGTGATGACCATTGCGCTGCTGGGAACCGGGCTGTTGGGCCGAGCGATTGCCGAACGACTTCACGCCACGCACCATTCCGTGATCGCCTACAACCGGACTGCGGCTCGAGCCCTCCCGCTCCAAGCCCTGGGGGTGACCGTCGTCACACTGCCGGAACAAGCGATCGTGGAAGCCGATGTCGTCCTTCTGGTTCTCGCCGATGCTGCGGCCATCCGATCGGTCTTGCTCGCTCCCGCGGTACGCAAGGTCTTGGGAGGAAAGACCATAGTCCAAATGGGCACCATCGCTCCAGACGAGAGCACCGCGATCCAGCATGAGGTGGACCGATCCGGCGGCACCTACTTGGAAGCCTCGGTCCTAGGCAGCCTGGCCGAAGCGAAGGCCGGCACGCTGCAAATTATGATGGGCGGCACGGAGGAACAGTTTGCTCGGTGGGCTCCGTTGTTCCATTCACTCAGTCGCGAGCCCCGCCTGATCGGCCCGGTTGGAGCGGCCGCTTCACTCAAGCTGGCCTTGAATCAACTGATCGCGGCGGAGATATCTGCGTTCAGTTTGAGCTTTGCCTTGGTTCAGCGAGCGAGAGTTCCCGTCGACACCTTCATGACTCTCCTGCGCGAAAGTGCCTTGTTTGCCCCCGCTTTCGAGAAGAAGTTACCCCGGCTCCTCAAGCGAGATTACCACAACCCCAATTTTTCGACCCGCCATCTTCTGAAAGACGTCGAACTGTTTCTCACGGACGCAACCAACCATCGGCTCGTCGTCAGCAGCCTCGAAGGGATCGTGCCGATCCTCCGGGAAACGATCGACCGGGGGCTGGGAGAGGTTGATTATTCAGCGATCTATGACATCATCAATCCGCTTCGGTAGCCGCGATACCTTCACCCGCGAATTCTGGCTTCTAACGGCCGACAAGCAGGAGAGAATCATGCCTCGTTTTTGAAATTCGTTGTACGCGACGAAAAACTCTCTATACTCATTTCATGAGCGGCCTGCCGACCCCGTAACTGGCGTACCCCTCAGAGACCTCGCGGGATAACACCGATGCTGAAGACAGCTCAGAGGACGATCGACCCCCGCGCCTTCGATCTCTTGATCGACGAGGGATTCATTCGTCAGGCTGATCTCGTGAAGGCGATTCAGGATTCCCTCCAGGGACGCACCGACCTGGAAGGTATGCTGATCGAGAAATACCATGTTCCAAAGGCGGCACTCGGCAAGACGTTGAGCAAGTTCTTCGACTGTCCCTATATTCCCTACGATGAACGGACCATCGCCGATCCCAAACTCGTTAAAGATCTCAGCCACGATTATCTCCGGAAACACCGTTGGCTGCCACTCAAATGCGATGGCGAAGTCCTGGATGTCCTGATCGATAACCCTCATGATATCGAGAAGGGACATGACATTAAGCGCGCCTTTCCCGGCCTGACGATTCGGTATGCCGTGAGTCTGCGGTGTGATATCGAGCAGTTTCTCCAGTCGATCATCGGCGAAGCAGACACCAGGTCCATCGCCGACACCCTTGGCGAACTGGTTCAAGAAGCCAAGACCGAACAGTCTTCCGATCTCGTTTCGGACGGCATTGACGAGAACGATTCGGCAATCGTGCGGCTCGCCAATCAGATCATTGTCGAAGCCTACAGGCACGACGCATCCGATATTCATATCGAGCCTTATACGGATCGCAAAGAAACCGCCATCCGTTTCCGCGTGGACGGAACCTGTTCCACCTATATGCGGATCCCTGCGGCCTATCGCCGAGCGTTGGTGTCCCGAATCAAGATCATGTCCCATCTCGATATTGCCGAACGCCGGAAACCCCAAGACGGGAAGATCCGATTCAGGCTGAACCGGGACAGGGAGATCGAACTCCGCGTCGCAACGCTGCCCACATCTGGCAACAACGAAGACGTGGTCATGCGGCTGCTCTCGGCAAAGGAGCCTATCCCTCTCGAGGCCATGGAGCTTTCTCCTGCCATGCTGAGCACGCTGTTGGAGATCGTCGAGAAACCGCATGGGATCATCTTGTGCGTCGGCCCTACCGGTTCTGGAAAAACGACGACCCTGCACGCCCTGCTTCGCCATTTAAACACCGATGAGCGAAAAATTTGGACGGCGGAAGACCCCATTGAGATCACGCAGGAGGGCCTCCGACAGGTGCAGGTCAACCCGAAAATAGGGTTCACCTTCGCCGCCGCCATGCGGTCATTCTTGCGAGCCGATCCGGACGTCATCATGATCGGCGAGATGCGGGACAAGGAAACCGCCGATGTGGCCATTGAGGCCTCGTTGACTGGACACTTGGTCTTGAGCACTTTACACACCAACAGCGCCGTCGAGACGGTCATCCGACTTCTCGATATGGGATGCGATCCCTTTAATTTCGCCGATGCCATCCTGGGCGTGATCGCCAAACGTCTCTGTAAACGGATCTGTGTCAATTGCAAGCAGGCCTACCATCCGCCGGTCCAAGAGTACGACAAACTCGCCCGGGCATACGGCACAAACTCGTGGGAAGCACTGGGAGTCAGCTATCACGACGACTTTCAGCTCTATCGTGGAAAGGGATGCGAGACCTGCAACCAAACAGGCCTCAAGGGGCGGGTCGCGCTGCACGAACTGTTGTGCGGATCGGATGAACTCAGAAACTTGATTCAGAACCGATCCAAGACGGCCGAAATGCTGAGCCTCGCTATCAAGGAAGGGATGATCACCCTCGTCCAGGATGGGATTGGGAAAGTGCTCGGCGGCGTAACGACTTACGACCAGGTCAGAGCTGTCGCCATGAAATAACCGATCTACCCTCGTGATGGTTGCCCGGGCTCAGCCACTTGCTTCCAATACCTTGACAAATCTCTTCAGCCGCTCCCCCTCTTCTGGGCGAACTTTAATAAACTCAACGCCAAACTTCACTGCCGTAGACCACCGCACCGCCGCCAGCTCGACATGGACTGGCTCCTCTCGCTCCAGGAGTTGCATTGTCAACCGTAGGTAAGCCGCTGTGCCGGCAACGGTGGTCGAGGTGATGGCGCAGCCGTCGGCGGACAAATTGAGGATGGTCCCTTCGCTCTCCCCGGATAGCTGGTCTCCATCGAAGAACACGGGAAGTTGAACTGCATACCTGGCATGCTTACGTGCCTCCATGAGCCCCCTCGCCCATCATGGATGCTTGCATGAAAAGCCACTTATCACGGAGCTGGCGGTGCCTTACTCATCTTCGCCGATAGAGCTTTTCTCATGAGGCGAAACGTGCCGCCCTTTTGAGCAGGGGCGCGATCGGAGCCGATGCGCGTGTACCACCATGTGCCGTTTCCCTCAGAAAAGTCCGGCACGAACTCGACCATGAAGCCGCCCTCACGGTCATTCTCCTTTTGGAACCACATCCCTTGCCATTTCTGACCAATGAGCGCCAGCGTCTCTATTCGTCCGTCCTTCCAGCCGTAAGGCCCATTTCCTTGTTCGTCGAGCGTCAGCTCGACCACGCCTCCCTCTTCATATTCCCATTCGCCGGCGAGGATGCGTCGATCACCCGCCTGGCTTCGTTCCAGCGAAGAATACGGTTCAGTTTGAACCGGCTGCTTGATTGCCGGTTGAGCGCAAGCGCTGAGACACATCGCCAGCATCGAGAGCACAAAGAGACTGACAGCTCGTACCGAAGAGGGCACCTGTGATTTGATCATAGTTGTTGTACTTATCACGAGAGGTGCTGATGTACAAGCAGATGAATCGATCCGGTCCTGCGGGGGATCCACATGGCGTTGGGCCTTCGCGGGGAAATCCCTTACCCGAGCCGTGCGAGCCGCCGGCAGGCTTCAGCGACATCCGAGTCCGTCTTGGCAAAGCTGAAGCGGATGAAGTGATGACCCTCAACTCCAGAGAAGAATGCTTCTCCAGGCACCCCTGCGACACCTGTCTTGTTCAGCAGATGCATCGCTCGATCTTTTCCAGTTGTTCCTGGCAGGCTCGAGACATCGGCCAACACGTAGTAGGCGCCTTGGGGGATCAACGGACTGAGACCGGCCTTTGCAAGCGCGTGGCAAAACCGATCCCGCTTGGCTTGATATTCCCGTGCAAGATTCCGATAAAACGAGTCAGGGAGTTGCTCGATACCCGATGCCACGCCGGATTGGAGCGGGGCTGGCGCACAGACATACAGCAAATCGTTCATGGCCCCGATCAAATGAGCCCATTTCTGATGCGCGACGCTGTACCCGATGCGCCATCCGGTGATGCTGAAGGTTTTAGAATACCCTCCGACCGTAATCGTTCGCTCGTCCATGCCGGACAGTGCCGCGAGGCTGACATGTCGAGAACCGTCGTACAGGAAATACTCATATATCTCGTCGGTGAACGCGAAGAGATTGTGGCGCCTCGTCACATCGGCTATGTCCTCGAGCTCAGTGTGAGTAAACACCTTCCCGGATGGGTTACCCGGCGAGTTTACAACGATGGCCTTCGTCCGAGGAGTGATCGCGCGTTCGAGAGCGTCGGTTGAGATGGTCCAATGGGGTGCCGTCATCTTCACGATTACCGGCAGCGCTTCAACAGCCAACAGTGCGCTGATGTGGTACTGGTAATAGGGCTCGAACAGGATGACTTCGTCACCGGGGTTCAGCAGGGCGAGGCAGGCACAGTGAAAAGCACCGGTGGCGCCAGAACTGACCGTGATCTCGGTTTCTGGGTCGGCCTTGATGCCGTTGTACCGAGCCAGCTTCGCCGCGAGTGCTTGCCGGAGTTCCGGTAGGCCATCGAACCGCGTATAGACGTTCTTTCCACTTTCCATGGCCTGCTCGGCTCCCTTTATCACGACCGAGGGCGCTGGAGTGTCACACACGCCTTGGGCCATGTTGATTCCACCGGCTTTGGCACAAGCCTGGGTCATCGCCCTGATTTCCGAGTGGGCAAGCGCGGACATCCGGTAATTGATCCGCCGTTCCATATCGTCTTGGCCCTCCTCGGTCCGGTTCCTTCTTTTGTCGCAGAGGGATTCTGAAAAGGTCAAGTGCTCTATCTTGACATGACGGCGCTAAGTCGATGCTGATGCTGGGCAGAATTACGTGTTTCCTTTTACATAGATTAACGTGCCATGTATACTCCGATCGACTACCGGTTCCGCCTTCCCTACTTCAGAAGTACTCTGTTTAGGGAAGGCGCCTCGGCGCGAACCGATGTAGCCTCGTATCAAGAACGGGGATATGTACATCGATTCTCTTGTTGCCGCGCTGAAAGGATACGGCTTGTGACGGCGAATAATCCCAAATCCAACCGAGATCCAAGCTCTGAAGAAGACAGGGCCATGCAGGAGCGGCGAGGCCGTCGCCTGCGCATCGACTGTCGGCTCTTTTTCTTTGGAGAGGACGAATTTGAGGGCGAGGCGAAAGTCCTCGACATTTCTACCAACGGGTGCCAGGCCAGTTCCCAGGTTGCAGTCCAGGTTGGGATGCATTTTCGCCTTTCTATTTTTCTCGGGGATCAGAAATGGCCCTTGCGCATCGACCAGGCCATCGTGCGGTGGGTCGGCGGCCAGAATTTCGGCTTGGAGTTTATTGGAATCCGGTCAGCCCAGCGAGAACGGTTACGGGCCATGATCATGGCGAAGCGCTACTAACGCGAACCTCGCAGATTGCCCTGCGTTCAGCCTTTCTCACATCTCGGATCACGTCGCAATCGGTATTATTCCCGTACGATCGACCGATCACGAACTTTGTCGCCGGGCACCACTAGGGCGGATCGACCCGAGCGCGGTGGCTGCGCCGGTGCTCTGAACGCATGATAGTATCGCAATACTTTTCGGACGTACTGACGCGTCTCGCGGATGCGCGGGACTTTATGCCCCTTCACTCGGTTTACACCCGCATTATAGGCCGCTAGAGTGAGACGCAGGTTTCCCTGGTAGAGATTCAAGAGACGGCGCAGTTGCTTCGCGCCTCCCCGAATGTTTTGAATCGGGTCGTAGATGTTGGCAACTCGCAGGGTCGCCGCCGTATCAGGCGTAAGTTGCATGAGTCCGACGGCGCCTTTGCGCGACACCACATGATGGCGAAAATCAGACTCGGTTTTGATGACCGCCCGCAGCAGGGCCGGATCGAGACGGTAGCGTTTTGCATAGAACGTGATGGCCCGGCGAATCTCTTGCCGGGAGTACTTCGGTCGATTTTCATAATCAGAGTTCGTCGAGGTTGGAAGTGCCACGATCGTCGTCGCAATGACTGCAACGATGCAGAGCCCGCGCGCCAATCTTCTGACAATGTGCCACGTTTCCATGATGGCCTCATCGAGCCCGATTTGAGCTCACGACCTCATTCCCGTTGAAAAGGGTCAACATCTGTGCCACGACGGGTCCGGCGTAAGTGTTGAAAGTCGTGGAGAATACTCGACGCTGTGACAGAAATGTCGCAGCAGATGCCCGTTCAAACGTTGACGGACATGGCTCCTTTTTGACGCACTTGAAATTGTGGCCTCGGGGAAACCTTTGTGGATATGACGAAGCAGGTTGTCGAAAAAGCTCGGCGTCGTGTTTTACCAGGGGACGGCAGCAACACCCGCGATTTTATCGAAAGGCTGCGCAGGTCCTTCAGAATACCCGTCG
>Ga0335070_10001445_pt1 | contig 27455 bp, 23 predicted proteins | sample Lox_Sample_13_FD_206722 | JGI IMG/M metagenome (GOLD analysis project Ga0335070, IMG submission 206722) | Soil microbial communities from Loxahatchee National Wildlife Refuge, Florida, United States - Lox_Sample_1.3 | ecosystem: Environmental > Terrestrial > Soil > Wetlands | place: USA...
TTGGGGCCCCCCCCCCGGCCGCGAGCCGATGCTGGGCGAATTCCGACTCACATGATGCGGCGAATCCGTCGAAATCGAGCCGTCCGCCCGTGTCCATTTGTCTAAAGCTGGTGCGGGACGGGGGCTATAGCTATAGCCAGCGGTCGGCGAGGCGGCGGATGGCGGTCTCTGAGAGGCGGATGGCGTCCTCCACGGTGTCGAAGTCGACGTTCTCGGCTAGGTCGTGCCACCAGTGGTAGTTGGCCGGCTGCTTGAGGTCGGTGCAGCCGGCGAGGACGGCGGTCTCGTAGCCGGCCGCCGCCGGCTCGAGGCCGTCGGTGCCGTTGTGCAGGCGCAGGTTCGGGTAGAGCCAGATATCGAGCTCCTCGGCGAGCCCGTCCATGAAGGCGAGCGAGCGCTGCGGGTACTCGCGCATCTTCAAGAACCCCTCGCCGCGGAGGACGAGCAGGTGCGGCGAGCCGATCGACTCGAGGCAGAGGAAGAAGGTGTTCTCCTTCGGGAGGGTGGGGAAGTGGCGCTCGCCGAACGCTTTCATCCCCTCGCTGAAGGACTCCTCGGAGCCGGTGGAGAGGAGGACCACTCGGACGCCCTGCGGGGGGTCGGCGAGGAAGCGGCGGGCGAGCGCCAGCAGGGCGACGACCGAGGTGCCGTTGTCGTTGGCGCCAGGGACGACCTCGCGGCTCCCGATCTCCGCCATCGCCGCCGCCGAGCCGAGACCGAAGAGGAAGCCGAGCTTGGCCAGCAGGCGGCTGCCGCTGATCGCGCCGAGCGCGGCGAGGATCGGGCCGCCGATCACCGGCGCCATCAGCGGCGGGCTGGTGTCGGTGCGCTCGATCAGGCCGAGGCGGTCGGCCAGCGGCGGGATCGCGGGGTGGAAGACGAGGCCGGAGTGGGCGGAGTCGTGATGGGCGATGACGACGACGGTGCGCTCGGCCGCCAGGTCGCCGAGCTCGCAGACGACGTTGTAGGTGGTGCGGCGGGGGAGGAGACGGCGCAGGCGCCGCTGGCCCGGCGGGAAGTCGTCGGCGATCCCGGCAGCGCCGATCCCGCCGAGTAAGGCGCCGAGCGCGCGCCGCCCGCGCAGCGCCGCGAGGGCGCCGAGCGCGCCAAGGCCGGCGCCGATCCCCAGCGGCCACCAGTAAGTGCCGTGGGCGGGCTCGGCCTCGATTCGCGCCTGGGCCCCGAGCTCGGCGTAGCGCTCGACCAGCCACTCGGCGGCGCGCCGCTCGCCCTCGGAGGCCGAAGGGCGGTCGATCTTCTCCAGTTCCTCGAGCCGCTCGCGCAGCCATCCCTGCTCGCTGGCCATCTGGCCAGCCAGCCTAGATGATCCTCCACGTACCATCTGTACATGCTCGGTGGCGGCTCGATCACGCTCTTCCACGTCCGCGGAATCAGGATCGCGGTCGACTGGTCGTGGTTCCTGATCCTCTTCCTCCTGATCCTCTCGGCCTCCTCGCGCTTCGGCGAAGCCAGTGGCGAATCGAGCACGGCGGTGGAGCCCTTCGCGCTCGCGATCGCCAGCGCGGTTGGCTTCTTCGGCTCGGTCCTCCTGCACGAGCTCGGCCATGCCTTCGCCGCGCTGCGCCGCGGGATCGGGATCACCAGCATCCAGCTCTGGATGTTCGGCGGCGTCGCCCGCCTCGACCGCGAATCCGACAGCCCCGAGGCGGAGTTCGAGGTCGCGGTCGCCGGGCCCGCGGTGACGCTGGCGCTGGTCGTCCTTCTCTACCTGGCTGGCTGCCTCGCCGTCGGATTCGGCGAATTCGCCCACGTCTTCGGTTTGGCTGTCGAATTCAAGACCGAGGCGGGTGCCTCCGGCATCGTCTCGCTGATCTCCTGGCTGGCGGTGATCAACGCCCTGGTCCTCGTCTTCAACCTGTTGCCCGCCTTCCCGATGGACGGCGGCCGCATCGCCCGCGCGATCATCTGGTGGCGCACCGGTGACCGCAACCGCGCGACCCGGATCGCCGCCAACATGGGCCGCGCCTTCGGCTACCTCTTCGTCGGCGCCGGCTTCCTCCTGCTCGCCACCGGCAACGTCTTCGACGGCGTCTGGATCGGCCTGATCGGGTTCATGGTCCAGGGCGCAGCCCGCGGCGCCGCGATGCAGACGGCGCTGACCAGCCGCATCGGCGACGTCCGCGTGGCCGACGTGATGGACCGCGAGCCTGTGGCGATCCCCGGCGACATCAGCGTCGAGCGCGCCCTCGACGAGTACTTCCTCCGCTACCGCTGGCCCTGGTTCCCGGTCGTCGACCCCTCCTATGCCTTCCTCGGCCTGGTCGAGCGCGACCGCGCCGACGAGGTCCCCGAGGTCAGCCGCGCCAGCTCCCACGTCTCAGACCTGGTCGACCGCGACCGCGGACTCTTCGTCCGCGACGACACCCCCCTCGACGCCCTCCTCTCCAACCAGAACCTGCGCCGCCTCGGCGCCCTGATGGCGGTGGACGCCGAAGGCCGCCTCTCCGGCGTAATCACGATCGAGCAAGTCGGCCGCGCCCTGAAAGACGCAACGTCATAGGCCCCTCGCAGCCTCTGACGGGAGTTGAGCGCCTCACGGCCGAGCGCTACGATGCGCTTGCGGGTGCCGGGTCGGTTGCACCGCCTCGAGCGGTGCCTAGAGAACCCGGTGCCCGTTCTTGTTTGCGGGCCAGCTCGTCCAGCTGAGCTTCGATTGGGCCGCTGAATTCGGCAAGGCTCCAGTCCTCGGAGTGCAAGATCGAGAGCAGCGCTCTTTCATCGAGCGTTGCGCCGTGAAAGTCCGCCCCGCTCAGGTTGGCTCTCTTGAATTCGGCGCCCGTCAGCGATGCCATCCGCAGGTTCGCCCCACTGAGATTCGCTCGATAGAACTTCGCGCCGTCGAGTTTCGCTTGGTGCAGGCGAGCATCGCTCAGATTCGCCTTGCGGAACTTCGCATCGGGTGCCTTCGCGTCGACCCACTGAGCGCCAGTCAGATCGGCACCGTTGAACACTGCCTTCTCGAGCTCGGCACCGTAGGCCAGGCAACCGGCGAGTCCGGCACCCCGAAAGTCGGCCTTGCGGAGCGATGCAAACGCGAGGTCCAGGCCTGGGAGCTGGAGGTGCGAGAGGTTGAGGTACGAGGCCCTGACATGGACCAGCCCGAGCGAAGCCTCCCCGTCGTCGCTCTTTATGAGGCGCTCCGGTGCCGCCCTTGCGAAGCGCTCGAGCGCGAACCGCAATAGTCGCTCGCACACCTCGTTGTGGGGGGCTTGAAGGGAGACCAGGAGCAGCTGGAGCGCCTGACTCGAAAGCGCCTCGCGCTTCTCTCGAACCATGCTCGACACGAGCACGGCCGCGCCGACCTCCTCGCCCGGTTGCGCCGAGGAAAGGCCGGTGACGGCCTTTGCGAATCGCTCATCGAACCGCTCGATTTCACTCGCCTCGCGCGCTTGCTCTCGCCCCCGCGTCTCCCGGTCGATTGCGTCTCTACGGTCCTTGCCGAATTTCCAGGCCGAGAGAAAGAGTCCGCCGACTGCTGCGAGCGCGGCCAGGAGAGGGCCGAGGAAGGAAGGAGACCACCATTCCTCATCGGCTTCCAGCTTTTCGGTTTCGGCTTCGGCCCTGTCTGTTTCGGCTTCGATCTTCCTCAGATTCGCTCGTTCCGACTTGGTGGCCACCGTCGCCGTCTCGATCTTGGCCGCTCTCGATGGGCCCGCCGCTGCAACTGCGGCGAGCAGCGCTACTAGCATCAGCGCCACCAATGCGATCCATGTGCTGCGAAGATCTCTACCCACCTCATGCCACCTCCGCGGGGAACCTATTCGATTTCGGAGAGGGCTTGTGAAGCATTCAGAAGGTGCAGACCTGGCGGCGGAGCATCTTCAGCGGGCGCGGGAAGCGCTCGCGGTTGGCGATCAAACCGCCGCAGTTCTCTGGTGCAATCTCTGCGCGGAGACTGCCGTGGCTCACATTGCCTCTGCGCAGGGCATCGATGTCCGCAACAATCACTTTCGCCGGGCTTCAGCAGCAAAGCGGCTCTTCGAGATGGACGTCTTGCCGGAAGATTTCGCGGACCTGCTGCTCCGTCTCAACAACGAGCGCAAGCATGCCGTCTACGACGGCCGGTCGCCGGATTTGCGCGGCCGAACCTGGGAGGAGGTGCTCGACCAGCTGACCGTGCTCGTCGAGCTCGCCGTCAAGGTCGGCGGGCCCGACTAGCCCCCTGCCCACCGCCTATTCGGCGGCAGGCAGGTCCCCGCACTGTTCGGAGCGGAACCAGGAGTCGAATTCGTCGGTCCCGGCGATCACCTTGTTGACGACGATCGCGGCGCAGTAGCGGTTGACCCTGTGCGAGAGGATCACCCCGGCGCAGTCGATCCGGGTCCGCGAGAAGCGGTGGCAGGGGCCGAGCTTCCAGCTGTCGCAGGCGGACTCTTCTTCGCACCAGGTGGCGACTTCGGCCTTGCTCCAGGCGTGGGCCTTGTAAAAGGGGAGCTTGGGGCTGGCCACGGCGACGGCGGCGGTGCAGAGCATCGCCACCGCAACCAGGGCGAGAGCGACTTTGAACTTCATCGAGACCTCCTCGGGTTGCAGTCGTGCGGACCGGCGGGTCCGGTAGACAGCGAAGCGAGGCGGCTTTAACGAACTCTTGCCGGGGCTCGCCCGAGCGCGCTAGGCGTGCGGGCTGTGGCGCTCGACGATGCGGACGAAGTCGGTCCCCGCCGGGAGGGTGCCGAAGGCTTGCCCCCACTCGCCGGCCAGGCGCGAGGCGCAGAAGGCGTCGGCGACGGCGGGATCGCCGAACCGGACCAGCAGCGAGCCCTGCAGCGCCAGCGCCATCTGCTCGACGAGGCGACGGGCGCGGACCTCGATCGTCGCCACCTCGCCCGGCAGCTCCTCGCGCAGCTCGGCGGCGAATGCCGCCAGCCGCGACTCGGCCGCGGCCCCCTCGTCGACCTCGGCGAAGAAGGCCTCCAGCGAGACCGGGTCCTTGATCATCGCCCGCAGGACGTCGAGGCACTGGACGTTGCCAGACCCCTCCCAGATCGAGTTCAGCGGGCTCTCGCGGAAGAGCCGCGGCATCCCGGACTCCTCGACGTAGCCGTTGCCGCCGAGGCACTCCAGGCACTCGCCCGCGTGCATCGGCGCTCGCTTGCAGATCCAGTACTTGAGGACGGCGTTGGCGACCCGCTTCAGGTGCGCGGCCTCCTCGTCGCCGGCGAGCGCCTCGTCGTAGGCGCGGGCCAGCCGCAGCGCCGAAATCGTCGCCGCCTCGGACTCGATCGCGAGGTCGGCGAGGACGTTGCGCATCAGCGGCTGCTCGACCAGCACCCGGCCGAAGACCGAGCGGTGGGCAGCGTGGTGGATCGCCTGCGCGACTCCGGCCCGCATCCCCGTGGCGCCGCCGAGCACGCAGTCCAGGCGCGTGTGGTTGACCATCTCGATGATCGTCCGCACCCCGGCGCCCTCCTCGCCGACGAGCCAGGCCGAGGCGGCGTCGAACTCGATCTCCGAGGAGGCGTTGGAGCGGTTGCCGAGCTTGTCCTTCAGCCGCTGCAGGCGGAAGCGGTTGCGCTCGCCGTCGGGCGTCCAGCGCGGGAAGAGGAAGCAGGAGAGGCCGCCGTCGGCCTGGGCGAGGACGAGGAAGGCATCGCACATCGGCGCCGACATGAACCACTTGTGCCCGGTCAGCTCGTACTCGGCACCGGGGCCGCCGCCGTTGACCGGTCGGGCGATCGTCGTGTTGGCGCGGACGTCGGTGCCGCCCTGCTTCTCGGTCATCCCCATCCCCGCCAGCGCCCCGGGCTTCTCCGCGGCCGGCGCGTTGCCCGGGTCGTAGGCGTCGGAGAGGAAGCGCGGCTCCCACTCGGCCGCCAGCTCCGGCTGGGCGCGCAGCGCGGGCAGCACCGAGTAGGTCATCGAGATCGGGCAGCCGATCCCCGCCTCGGCCTGCGACATGCAGACGAAGGCGGCGCCGCGGGCGACGTGGGCGCCAGGCCTCGGGTCGCGCCAGGGGGCGCTGTGCAGCTCGAAGGAGACCGCCTTGCCGAGTAGCTCGTGCCAGGCGGGGTGGAACTCGACCTCGTCGACGCGGTGGCCGTAGCGGTCGTGCGTCTTCAGCTTCGGCGGGTTCTCGTTGGCGAGGCGGCCCAGCTCCTGGGCGCGCGAGCTGCCGGCGAAGGAGGCGACCTCACCTATGTGCGCCTCGGCCCACTCGCCGCCCTCGCGCCGCACCGCCTCGCGCAGCACCGTGTCAGCCGCGAAGACGTCGTAGTCGGCCAGCGGCGGCGGCTGGTTGGCGACGTCATGAGTCCCGACCGGCATTAGGCGCTCCCTGGTTGCCATTCGGTACCGATTGTGGCACTTACGGCCGTCCAGGGGGCGAGGCTGCGGCCGAAGCGCCGAGGTAGATACCATCGCCCGCCGGTGTCCAAGATCCAGGTCAAGAACCCGGTCGTCGAGCTCGACGGCGACGAGATGACCCGCATCATCTGGTCGTTCATCAAAGAGCAGCTGATCCTCCCGTATCTCGACGTCGACCTCAAATACTTCGACCTCGGGATCGAGAGCCGCGACGCGACCGAAGACCAGATCACGGTCGATTCCGCCAACGCGATCAAGCAATACGGCGTCGGCGTCAAGTGCGCGACGATCACCCCCGACGAGGCGCGGGTCGACGAGTTCGGGCTGAAGGAGATGTACCGCTCGCCGAACGGGACGATCCGCAACATTCTCGGCGGCGTCATCTTCCGCGAGCCGATCGTGATCTCCAACGTTCCGCGCCTGGTCCCGGGCTGGACGAAGCCGATCGTGATCGGCCGCCACGCCTTCGGCGACCAGTACCGCGCCACCGACCTCGTCGTCCCCGGCGAGGGCAAGCTGACCATGACCTACACGCCGAAGGACGGCTCCGAGCCGGTCGAGCTCGACGTCTACGACTTCCCCGGCGGTGGCATCGCGATGTCGATGTACAACCTCGATGACTCGATCCGCGACTTCGCCCGCGCCTCGATGCGCTACGGCCTCGACCGCGGCTACCCGGTCTACATGTCGACCAAGAACACGATCCTGAAGCGCTACGACGGCCGCTTCAAGGACGTCTTCGCCGAGGTCTACGAGGCTGAGTTCAAGGCCGACTTCGAGGCCGCCGGCATCACCTACGAACACCGCCTGATCGACGACATGGTCGCCGCCGCGCTGAAGTGGGAGGGCGGTTACGTGTGGGCCTGCAAAAACTACGACGGCGACGTCCAGTCCGACACCGTTGCCCAGGGCTTCGGCTCGCTCGGCCTGATGACCAGCGTCTTGATGACCGCCGACGGCAAGACGGTCGAGGCCGAGGCCGCCCACGGCACCGTCACCCGTCACTACCGCCAGCACCAGCAGGGCAACCCGACTTCGACCAACCCGGTCGCCTCGATCTTCGCCTGGACGCGCGGCCTCGCCGCTCGCGGCCGGATGGACGAGACGCCGCAGGTCAGCCAGTTCGCCGAGACCCTCGAGCGCGTCTGCATCGAGACGGTCGAGAGCGGCAAGATGACCAAAGACCTAGCGCTGCTCGTCGGCGAGGGGCAGGAGTACCAGACCACGCAGGACTTCCTCGCCTCGATCGACGAGAACCTACGGGCCGCGATGGCCCGGTAACGAACCCCGACTGCGAGGAGAGATTTCGTGAGCACCCCCGTCAAGGTCACCGTCACCGGCGCCGCCGGGCAGATCGGCTATGCGCTCCTGTTCCGGATCGCCAGCGGCCAGATGCTCGGCCCCGAGACGCCGGTCGAGCTCAGCCTGCTCGAGATCCCGGCCGCGGTCAAGGCCGCCGAGGGCACCGCGATGGAGCTCGACGACTGCGCCTTTCCGCTGCTGCGCAAGATCGACATCTTCGACGACCCGAAGCCGGCCTTCGAGGGCACCGGTATCGGCCTCCTGGTCGGCGCCCGGCCGCGCGGTCCGGGCATGGAGCGCTCCGACCTGCTCGAGGCCAACGGCGGCATCTTCAAGCCCCAGGGCGAAGCGATCAACGCCGGCGCCGCCGACGACGTCAAGGTGCTGGTGGTCGGCAACCCGGCCAACACCAACTGCCTGATCGCGATGTCGAACGCACCCGACGTGCCGCGCGAGCGGTTCACGGCGATGATGCGCCTCGACCACAACCGGGCGATCGCCCAGGTCGCGAACAAGCTCGGCAAGCAGGTCAGCGCGGTCACCAACATGACCGCTTGGGGCAACCACTCGCCGACCCAGTACCCCGACCTCGTCAACGCCAAGGTCGACGGCGCCAGTGCCTGGGACCAGGTCGACGACGAAGCCTGGATCCGGGACGAGTACATCCCGCGGGTAGGCAAGCGCGGCGCCGAGATCATCGACGCCCGCGGCTCCTCCAGCGCCGCCTCTGCCGCCAACGCCGCGATCGACCACGTCCACGACTGGGTGCTCGGCACCCCCGACGGCGACTGGGTCTCGATGGCGGTCCCCGCCGACGGTTCCTACGGGATCGGCGAGGGCATCATCTGCGGCATGCCCTGCCAGTGCAGCGGTGGCGAGTGGTCAGTAGTCCAGGGCCTCGACGTCCCCGACTTCTCGAGAGAGCGGATCGACGCCTCGGTAATGGAGCTTCAAGAGGAGAGGGACGCCGTCTCCCAGCTCGGTCTGATCTAGGACTGCGCAAAAAGAGGCCCCGGGTGGGGTCCTCCAGACACTCAGCCCGAAGGGCGTCTGGAGGACCCCACCCGGGGCCTCTCTCTAACGGAGCTCTAGCCGGCCGGGTAGTACTGACGGCCGTCCTTGCGGACTCGACCCTCTTTCTCGAGGTCGCCGAGCACGCGGTACAGGTAGTTCGGCTTGATCTTCATCGTCTTGGCGACGTCCGAGGCGCTGATCCCAGGCTGTTTCTCGATCAGGGAGACGGCCTGGTCGGCGCGGGTGCCGCCGCGCCGTTTACGCCGTTTCGGGGCGCCGCCGGATTTTTTCGAGCCGGTGCCGCGGGGGCGGCCGGGGGCGCGACGGGTGACTTTGCCGCCGAGCTCGGCAAGGGCGCGCTCGAGACGCTTGCGCTCCTCGTCCAGGTCAGCCAGCCGCTTGTGGAGCAGCTCGCGCGCCTCGTCAAGAACGTTGGTCGTGCTGGGCATTATTTCCTTTCCATCCAGTCAATACTCGTGATCCGATTTGTGAAGAGTGTGCCAGACACACACTTACCTTGACGAACTATTTAGTCAAGAGAACTTCAACGACCATTTGCGGGCAGCGTACCCCAAGGTCAAACGGTGAAACCGACCCGTTTTGCTAAAGGGAACGCTCGGCCTGGCGCTCGGGCGAGATGCGAACCACGTTGCGGGCGAGGCCGACCCTCTCCATCGCTGCGATGATCATTCCGGAAGGGTCGGGCTCCCACCGTTTCAGGCCGTGCACGGCGGAGCGTGGGAAGGCGTGATGGTTGTGGTGCCAGGACTCGCCGAGTGAGGGGATCGCGAGCCAGAAGACGTTGGTCGAGCGATCGTCGGTGTCGAAGCGACGGCTGCCGAGGAAGTGGCAGACCGAGTTGACGCTCCAGGTCACGTGGTGAACGAAGAAGATGCGGACCAGGCCGCCCCAGAGCAAGCCGGTGAGGGCGCCAAGCGGGGTCCCGGTGATCAGGAACCCGGCCAGGGTGGGAAGCGCCAGCGTTGCCAGCACCAGCCAGGGGAAGTGGCGGCTGATGAACCGCATGCCGCGGTCCTCGTACAGGTCAGCTGCGTACTTGCGCCAGTCGGCCCGACCCTGGGTGGACATCAGCCAGCCGCTGTGGGCGTGCCAGAGGCCGGTGAAGACGTTGCGAACCCCGCGCCCGTCGACGTTGACGTGCGGGCTGTGGGGGTCGCCCTCTTCGTCAGTGTGGGCGTGGTGCTTGCGGTGATCGGCAACCCATGAGTTGACCGGGCCCTGCACCGCTAGAGAACCAAGCACCGCAAACGTGTATTCCACCGGCTTCGAGGTCTGAAACGAACGGTGGGTAAGGAGGCGATGGAAGCCGACGGTGATCCCGATCGCCGTCAACAGGTACATGACCGCCGCGATCGCCAGGTCGGTAAGGCTGACGAAGCTGTTCCAGAGCAGGACGATGGCCACGATGGTGGCGAGGAAGGGGATGACGACCGCACCCAGGTTCGCCACCTTCTCCGCTCGGGTCATTTGGCCCATCGAGAGCAAGATACGTGCGTCTGTTGCAGATATATTCGCGCATGAGCAACGATTTACAGGCTAAACTTATAATTTAGATGCCAAAAAAGCTCGAATCAGAGCCCTGGCGCGCGCTGCCGGTAGGCGTCGCCGACGTGATCGAGCCGGAGCTGGCGGAGATCACCGAGGAGATCCTCGCCACGATCGCGCTCGAGGTGCCGGAGTACGCGCGGCCGCTGGAGGGCAACTTCGGCCGCGGCGTCCGCACCGGCGTCAGTGAGGCGCTGCGCCAGTTCGTCGCCCTGATCCGCGACCCCGAGTCCGGCCGTGAGCCGGGCCGCGAGGTCTACGTCCAGCTCGGCCGCGGCGAGCAGCGCCAGGGTCGGACCCTCGACTCGCTGCTCGCGGCCTACCGGGTCGGCGCCCGCGTCGCCTGGCGCCGGATCGCTGCTGCCGGGCGCCGGGCCGAGCTCGATGCCGAGCCGCTGGCGCAGTTGGCCGAGGCGATCTTCGCCTACATCGACGAGCTCTCGGCGGACTCGGCCGACGGCTACGCCGAAGCCCAGGTCGAGGTCGAGGACGCGCGCCGCCGCCGTCGCCACGAGCTGGTGCGGCTGCTGCTGCGCGAGCCTCGGCCGGAGGCAGCCGACCTGAGCGCCGCGGCGCGTGCCGCGGCCTGGCGCCCGCCGGCGACCGCCGCTGCGGCTGCCTGCGCCGAGCGCGACCTCGCCGCGGTGACGCGGCGGCTGCCGCCGGAGACGCTGGCGACCGTGATCGACGGCAGCGGCTGCCTGATCGTCCCCGACCCCGACGGCCCCGGCCGCGCCGACGCCCTCACCCATGCCGTCGGTCGGGCGCGGCTGGCCCTGGGGCCGACGGCCGAGGTTCCCGCCCTCGCCGAATCCTGGGCGCTGGCGCTGGCGCTTGCCCGCGCTTCGGACTCTGGCACCGTCCCCAGCGCTGGCCTGCTGCGCGCCGACGATCATCTGGCCGAGCTGCTGCTCAGCGTCGGCGCCGGCCTCGCCGCGCGGATCGCCAGCCGCCGCCTCGCCCCCCTCGCCGAGCTGACGCCGAAGGCGCGAGAGCGGATGCGCGAGACCGCCCTCGCCCACGTCCGCCACGGCGGCAACGCGGTGGCGATGGCCGCCGAGCTCCAGGTCCACCCGCAGACGGCTCGCTACCGGATCGGACGCCTCCGCGAGCTGCTCGGCGAGACCCTGGACGACCCCGACGCCCGCTTCGAGCTGGAGATCGCCCTCCGCGCCCGCTCGCCCGCACCGCTCAGCGCGCCGGCAGCGGGCAACTGACCTCCTCCAGCTGCAGGATCGCCAGGCAGCGCCCGAAGCCGATGTACTGGCCGGCCATCATCATCAGCTCGAGGATCTCGGCATCGTCGAAGTGCTCGCGCAGGGCGACGATGTCGGCGTCGCCGATCGCATGGTGGTCGACCGCCATCCGTTCGGCGAACTCGACCGCGGCTCGCTCCGCCGGCGTGTAGCTGGGGTTCGCGGCGAAGTCCTCCCTCCAGACCCCGACCGCCTGGTCCTCGGGCACCGTCTCGGCGGCCAGCCGCGCCGACTGGCAGGTGACGCAGCCGTTGAGCTTGGCGATCCGCAGCCGCACCAGCTCCTTCGTCCGCGCCGTCAGCCGCGCGACCTCGTCGGCGTCCTCCACGTTCGAGTGCCAGGGGTAGTAGAAGGCGAGGTACTGCTCGAGGAACTCGGGGTGGGCGTCGAAGACGCGCGCCACGCGCTGGGTCGCCCAGTCCCCCTCGGCGGCTCCGTCATGCATCTCCTTGAGGAAGCCGTCGAGGTCGGCCTCCTCCGCCAGCGGGATACGAGCCATCAGATCCATCCTCCTCCGGGTCGTTTAGCCGACGCTAGCGGCGGCCCTGCGGAGCTCGCCCCGGCGACGCGTCACCGCCCGGTGAAATCTCCAAGTCCTTTGGAAGCTGGAGCGAGGTATCGGGCGTCTCCGTCCCTCAGGGGCCGCGCTTCACGAAAGCTGCCCGCCTGCCGAAGTCCGCCGAGCCTCCGGGAGGAGGGGCCGGGTGACCCCCTGAACGTTTTGTGCCGCTAGGCGGGAGCGCGCCACTCGGAAGGCGGCAGCCGATTCACCTAGGCAGGCAAGTGAAGGGGGTCACCCGACCCCTCCACGCTGAGCTAGTCCCGCTGCTTGCGCTGCTTGGGCAGCGTTTTGAACGCGACGTCCCAGACAGGTGAGGAGACGCCGTAGCCGTAGCGGTGGTCCTGGAAGTGGTGGCGCATGTGGTGTTCGCGCAGGCGTTTGCCGAACTGCGTCTTCGGCACGAAGTGGTGCACGTAGTAGTGCGTGTAGTCGTAGGCGAGGTAGCCGCCGATGAAGCCGGCGAAGACGGGGAAGGCGGCGTCACCGAGGATCAGCCAGAAGGCGAGGAAGAAGAGCGCCGAGAGCGGGATCGAGACCGAGGGAGGCATGACCAGCCGCAGCTTGTCGTTGGGGTGGTCGTGGTGGATGCCGTGGATGATGAAGTGCATGCGGCGGCCGAAGGCGTTGTCGGGCTCCCAGTGGAAGACGAGCCGGTGCAGCCAGTACTCGGTCAGCGTCCAGAAGGCGACGCCGGCCAGCGTCAGCAGGACCATCTCCCAGACCGAAAAGCCCTTGCCGGCCCCGATCCACTCCATGCCGACGACGACCGGGATGAAGATCACCGCCGGGATCGCCGGGTGGACGCGGGAGAAGAAGTTGAGGAAATCGCTCTTGAAGAGCGGGGGGGAGGCAGCGAGCTTCTCGCTGCGGCTGGAATGAGCCTCCATTGCCCCGGATCTTAGCGTCGTCGCCCGGCCCGCCCGCAAGACGCGGGGAAGATGTGATCAAGCCGTTCACAAGAAGTTGCGATTTGCGAACTCCCTGCTCGCGACGCACGCGTCGGCGTGCTTGGATGCCCCAGCCGATGCCGCGCAAGCCGAAGACCCCCACCTGCGAGGACTGCTACTTCCACAAGAACATGCTGTGCGCGCTGGAGCTCGACGAGGCCTGCGCCACCTTCCGGCCCAACCGCCCCGAGGGCCTCGTCCCGCCCAAGCAGCCGGTACTGCTGATGCGGGCGCCCCGCTGGGCCTCCCGCGCCCAGGCTGCCTAGCTTCGGCCGCCGGATGGCGGCTGCTGGCTATGTTTTGCGCGTGCCCCAGCGCGACCTGTTCTCCGATTTCGCCCGCATGCGACGTGAGATGGATCAGATGCTCGGCGACGCCTGGGGCCGCACCCGCTACGTCCAGCGCCGCAGCACCGGCTTTTCCCCCAGCGTCGACGTCTACTACTGCGGCGAGCCGCAACGGGCGGTGGTCAAGGTCGACCTCGCCGGCGTCGCCCTCAGCGAGGTCGGGATCGAGGTCGGCGGCCGCCACGTCGCGATCACCGGCGAACGCCAGATGCAGGAGAGCGAAGGCCGCGTCTACCAGCAGATCGAGATCCCCTCGGGGCCGTTCCGGCGGGTGATCGAGCTGCAGGTCGAGGTCGACGCCCAGCGCGCCAGCGCCACCTACGAAGACGGCGTGCTGCGGATCGAGCTGCCCCTGCACGAGCCCGAGCAGACCACCCACCGCGTGCCGATCGGCCGCAAGTGATGGAGGGGCTGCCGGTCCTCGAGGTCGTCGATTCGCCGCTCGACGCGGAGGAAGCGATCAGCGCCGACCAGCCGCTTCCGGAGGCCCTCCCGGTGCTGCCGCTGCGCGACTCGGTCAGCTTCCCGGAGACGCTCAACCCGCTCGCCGTCGGCCAGGAGCGCTCGGTGCAGCTCGTCGACGACGTCCTCGGCACCAACCGGATGCTGGTCATGGTCGCCTCCCGCGACCCCGAGCTCGACGAGCCCGGCCCCGCTGAACTGTATGACGTGGGGGTCGTCGGCTTCGTCTCGCGGATGGTGAAGATCCCCGACGGGACCCTGCGGATCCTGGTCCAGGGGATGCAGCGCGTCCGCCTCGATTCCTTCGTCACCGAGACCCCCTATCTCGTCGCCCGGATCACCGAGCTGCCCGACGTCAGCCGCCCGAGCGCCGAGCTCGAGGCGCTGACTCGCAACGTCCAGCGCACCTTCTCGGAGATCGTCGAGCAGATCCCTTACCTGCCCGAGGAGCTGCGCCTCGCCGTCGCCAACATCGACGACCCGGCGGCGCTCGGCGGCCTGATCGCCAGCTCGCTGCGGATCGGCACCGAGGAGAAGCAGAAGCTGCTCGAGGAGGTCGACGTGGCCAAACGGCTGCGCCACCTCTCGCGGATCCTCGCCCGCGAGCTGGAAGTGATCCAGCTCGGCACCCAGATCCAGACCCAGGTCCAGTCCGAAGTCGACAAAGGCCAGCGCGAGTTCGTCCTCCGCCAGCAGCTGAAAGCGATCCAGGACGAGCTCGGGGAGGGAGACGAGCAGCAGGCCGAAGTCAGCGAACTGCGAGAGAGGATCGAGGCCGCCCAGCTCCCCGAGCAGGCGCGCAAAGCCGCTGACCGCGAGCTCTCGCGGCTGGAGAAGCTGCCGCCGGCGGCGGCCGAGCACGGCGTCATCCGCACCTACCTGGAGTGGCTGACCGAGCTGCCCTGGGCAGCGGAGACCGAGGACAACCTCGAGATCAAGCACGCCCGCAGGGTCCTCGACGCCGACCACTACGACCTGGAAAAGGTCAAGGACCGGATCCTCGAGTACCTCGCGGTGCGCAAGCTCAACCCAGACTCGCCCGGGCCGATCCTCTGCTTCGTCGGCCCGCCCGGGGTCGGCAAGACGAGCCTCGGGCGCTCGATCGCGAAGGCGCTGGGCCGCAAGTTCGAGCGGATCTCGGTCGGCGGCGTCCGTGACGAGGCGGAGATCCGCGGCCACCGCCGCACCTACATCGGCGCCCTGCCCGGGACGATCGTCCGCGCCCTCCGCGACGCCGGCTCGAAAAACCCGGTCTTCATGATCGACGAGATCGACAAGATGGGCGCCGACTTCCGCGGCGACCCCGCCTCGGCGATGCTCGAGGTGCTCGACCCGGCCCAGAACGACAGCTTCCGCGACCACTACCTCGACCTCGAGTTCGACCTCTCCGACGTCGTCTTCATCGCCACCGCCAACGTCCTCGACACGATTCCGGGACCGTTGCTCGACCGGATGGAGACGATCGAGCTCTCCGGTTACACGCTCGACGAGAAGAAGCACATCGCCCGCAAGTACCTGGTCGGCCGCCAGATCGCCGCCAACGGGCTGAAGCCATCGCAGATCGAGATCACCGACGCGGCGCTGACCGCGATCGTCGAGGAGTACACGCGCGAGGCCGGCGTCCGCGGGCTCGAGCGCCAGATCGGCACCGTCTGTCGCAAAGTCGCCCGCGACGTCGCCGAGGGCAAGGCCAAGCGCAAGGTGACGGTCTCCGGCAAGAAAGCGCGCGAGCTGCTCGGCCGCCGCCGCGTCTTCGCCGAGCAGCGGCGGCGGACCAAGGTCCCCGGCGTCGCCACCGGCCTCGCCTGGACCCCGGTCGGCGGCGACGTGCTCTTCATCGAGGCGACGGCGATGCCGGGCAGCGGCCGGCTGACGATCACCGGCCAGCTCGGCGAGGTGATGAAGGAGTCGGCACAGGCGGCGCTCTCATACGTCCGCGGCCACTGGCAGGAGATCGCGCCGAAGCTCGGCGAGGAGTGGTTCGGCGAGCACGACATCCACGTCCACGTGCCGGCTGGGGCGGTGCCGAAGGACGGGCCCTCGGCGGGGGTGGCGATGACCGTCGCCCTCTCCTCGCTGGTCAGCGGCCGACCGGTTCGCAACGATGTCGCGATGACCGGCGAGGTGACCCTGACCGGGCAGGTGCTGCCGATCGGCGGCCTCAAGGAGAAGTCGCTGGCGGCACAAAGGGCAGGGATCAAGAGGGTGATAGTTCCGGAGCGCAACGCGGGAGACGTCGAGGAGATTCCCGAGCACGAGCTCGGCGGCCTGGAGTTCGTCTACGTGGACGAAGTCTCCGAGGCACTCGACGTCGCCCTGTCTTAGATGGAGGCAGGCGCCCTTCGCCGGGGCGACTCCGCACCGCTGCAGTCGCTGACCGACGCGGTCCGCACCCGCTCCCGCGCCTTCTGGATCGTCGCCGGCCTGACCGCGCTGGCGGCGCTGCTGCGCTTCGCCACGCTCGGCGTCCAGAGCTACCACCACGACGAGGTGGTGACCGTCAACCGCATCCTCGGCGGCGACTTCGGCCAGGCGATGAACGCGGTCGGCTACAGCGAGTCGACGCCGCCCCTGTACTACGCCCTGGCCTGGATCTGGACCCAGGCGATGGGCACCGGCGCCGTCGGGCTGCGCTCGCTCTCGGCGCTGGCCGGGGTGGCCACGGTGCCGGTCGTCTACCTGATCGCTGCCGAGCTGCGCGGCCGCCGCGCCGGCCTGATGGCGGCGGCGCTGGCCGCGGTCAACCCGATGCTGCTCTGGTACTCGCAGGAGGCCCGCGCCTACTCGCTGCTGACCTTGCTCTGCGCGGTCTCGCTGCTCTACTGCGTGCGCGCGGCGCGCTACGGCCGGCGCCGCGACCTCACCCTTTGGGGGATCTTCTCGGCGCTCGCCCTCGCCACCCACTACTTCGCCCTCTTCCTCGTCGTTGCCGAGCTCGCGATCCTGCTGCGACGCCGCCGGCGCGAGGCCCTGCACGGGCTCTGGATCGTCGCCGTCGCCTGCCTGCTGCTGGCGCCGCTGGCTATCCACCAGGCCTCGCTCGGCCACGCCGAGTGGATCGACACCCTCTCGCTCGGCCACCGGGTCTGGGAAACCGCGGCGACCTTCCTCACCGGCGAGACCGGCGACATCATCGGCCAGCCCGAGCGCCCCGAGCTGGCCTTCGTGCCGCTGGCGCTCTGTCTCGCCGCCTTCGCCCTGCTGGCCTGGCGCGGGGACCGCGATGAGCGCCGGGCGGCGGCGCTGCCGCTGCTCGCCGCGGTCGCCGCGGTCGGTATCCCGGTGGTGCTGGCCCTGCTCTCGGTGAGCAAGGACTACGTCCTCGCCCGCAACCTGATCCCGGCCTTGGTGCCCCTCCTGGTCCTGGTCGCGATCGCGACGACGACGCGCCGCGCGCGGCGACTGGGGCAGCTGATCGGCGCCGGCCTACTCGTCTACTCGCTCGGCTTTTGCATCCTCGCCAGCGCCTCGCCGCAGTTCCAGCGGCCGGACTGGAGCGTCGTGGCGCAGCGGCTGGGCGAACCGCAGCGGCCGCGGGCGATGGTGACCTGGCTGCTCGGCGGCGCCCCGCTGCACTACTACCTGCCGACCGGCGCCTCCCAGGTGCGGCCGTCGGAAGGCTACCCCTGGCAGGTCGGCGAAATCGACCTGATCTCGCAGGGCTGGGCGCCGCCGCCGCCGCGCCGCCAGATCGGCCCGGGCTTCCTCGAAAGCGGCCACGAAGACGCGGGCAGCCTCTTCATCCGCCGCTACCAGCTGCCGCAACCCGGCCTCGCCCCATTGCGCCTGCGCAGGCTCAGCAAGGTTCGCCTCAACTTCCGCAGTAACGGGGTCCTGCTGGACGGCATCGGCCCTGATTGACGCCGCCCGGGTTGGGACATCGGGCTATAGCGCGGCTTTCCGGGTATATCCTCCGGGGGCGAACTGCTGACGAGCGAGGGAGTGAAAGGGATGTCGAAGACGAAGAAGGCGACTGCAGACCGGGCCGGGGAGCTGTACTCGACGGCGCGGGAGAACCCGTATGTGCAGCGGCTGATCGAGGACGACCAGCTGCGCGACAACCTGCGCGACGCCTTCGAATCCGCCCGCTCGGCCTACGGCCGTGCGACCGGCAACGGCAAGGGCACGGTCAAGGCCGTGACCAGCGACAAGAAGGTGCAGAAGGAACTGCGCAAGGCCGCCGAGAACCTGCAGGAGGCGAGCGAGCGGCTGCGCAAGCCGCCGAAGCGCAGGAGCCGCCTCGGCCGCATCGTCCTCCTCGCCCTGGTCGGCGCGGTGGTCGCGCTGATCATCAGCGAGGACGCCCGCAAGACCGTGCTCGACGCCCTCTTCGGCGCCGAAGAGGAGTTCGAGTACACCAGCACCACGAGCATCAACGGGTCCTAGCGCTTGGAGGCGGCGACTAAAGAGCGCGAGCTGAGCGGCGACAAGGCGCAGCGCATCGTCGACGCGATGCGCACCAGCGTCGCCCAGCGCGGCGCCGCCGGCTCGACCTTCGAGCACGTCGCGCGCGAGGCCGGGGTCAGCCGCGGCCTGCTCCACTATTACTTCGGGACCAAGGAGCGGCTCCTGGTCGAGGTCGTCCGCCGCGACGCCGAGCTGCGGATCACCCGCCTCGACGAGATGCTGGTGCGGGCGAAGACGGTCGACGACGTCCTCGACGGCCTCGTCGCCAGCCTCACCGACATGATCGACAACGATCCCGGCTTCTTCCTCCTCCTCTACGAGCTGTTCAGCGCCGGTCGCCGCAACCCCGACATCCAGCGCGAGGTCGGCCAGCTCTTCCAGCGCACCCGCTCCCACGTCGCCGAGGTCCTGCAGGCGAAGGAGAGCGAGGGCGTGATCAGCCTCCGCTTCGATGCCGAGGCGGTCGTCTCCTACCTCTTCGCGCTCGGCGACGGCCTCGCCCTCCAGGTCCTCTCCGACCCCAAGCGCGACAGCAGCGGCGCCTTCGAAGTCGGCGCCGCCTCGGCGCGTTACCTACTGGTTTCGGAGTAGCGGAGCTTCCAGGCACGGCCGGGGAGGGTGCTCGCCACCCTCTCTGGGTAGGTAGGGCGGCGAGCACCCTCCCCTTCCAGGCCCAGGCGCGGGAATCCCGTGGTTCCTTAGTCCGTACAGGTCGGACAAAGGAACCACGGAATGGGGATTCCGGCGCTCCGCGATACCTGCCCTGTGGGTGCGCCGGCCCGGGCCGCTTTCTTCATTGTGGATGGGGAAGCTAGGTGCGGCGCTGGATCGAAATCGCTTCTGCAGAGAAGGGATAGGCCTGACAGATCGGATGTTGTCAAGTTGGCGACGGCTCTTGGTGATTAGGGTTCGCCAATGCCCGTCAGGGGACGCAGGTGAGCAAGGGCAAGCGCGTCAGGGGCGAGCGCGCGTCTCACCCTGCCCGCAGCACCAGCCGTTCATCGAAAACCTCAAGCCCGAGCTACTCACAAAAGCTCGACCGGGCGAGCCAGCACATAGAAGACCTCGGCATCGCGGAAAGAACGTGGCTCGGGACGAGCGCATACGCCATCGTTACGGAGGCGGATCCCAAGACTGGCCGCACCGTCTCGAAAGCAAGAATCACCGAACCACCGCCGGGCCTGCTCTCCTTGATCGTCGGAGATGCAGTCCATGCTCTGCGGGCCTCCCTCGACCATCTTGCCCTCGAACTCGCGGTCGCGCACCAAAGTCCGGCCCCCCTCTCCGAGCCGATAGAGAAGGCGTCTGAATTCCCCATCCTCCCCCTGAAAGCCGGCAACGACCTCGGGAGCGACCTTTTTCATCGAGTCAAGAAGACTGGGGAACCCGCGCCAGGGAGCGGGCTGCACAAGCTCCAGGGGGTTCACCCTGATGCCGTCGAAGCCATTGAGGGAAAACAGCCGTACCACCGTGGCACCGCCTTCGCCGAAGACCCCTTGTGGGTCATCCACGAGCTTGACCGGATTGACAAGCACCGAAGACTGCACCTCACGGCATACGCGATGGGAGCAGTTGGGATCGGCGCCGGGCCGGGCGAAACCGCATATATAGGGAAACTGCACGGCGAGAAGATGGGGCACAGCGGCCCGGTGGAAGACGGCACCCCAGTCGCCATCTTCACGGCGTCCCTTGATTCGCACTTCCAATTGCACTTCTCCCGCCAAATAACGCTCGCGGAGTCCGGCCTTCCAAACGGGGGAGCGCTCGCTGAGTCGCTGGCGAAGTTGCGCGACTACGTGCAGGACGAGATCGCGCCCCTCCTGAAACTCTGGCTGTAGGCCCCCCCGGGTACTAGATCACGGCTCCATCGCTTCTACATAGAAGGGATAGGCGTGACGGCGCTCACGGAGTGATCGGCCTCACAGACTCGGGGGTGGGGCGGGCGAGAGGCTCGCGGTCATGAGAGATCTGATGACACGCCTCGCCGGGTTCCTGGGTCGCCGCCGTCGCTGGGTCGCCGCGGCCTGGCTCCTCGTTGTGATCTGCGCGGTGCCGTTCGCGATGAAACAGACCGACCACCTGACCGGTGGCGGCTTCGACGTGCCCGGCAGCCAGTCGAAGGCGGTCTCGGAATCGCTGCAGGACGAATTCGGCTCTCGCGCCGACGGGATCGCGGTGCTGCTGCAGGCGGCGCCGGGGGCGAGCGCCGCCGAGCGCGCCGCGGCCGTCGAGCGGATCCGCGCCGAGGTCGCCACGGTCGAAGACGTGACCCTGCCGCCGGCCGCCGCCGCGGCCGGTCGCCGCGAACTGGCGCGCGGCGACACGGCGCTGCTGCCGCTGCGCAGCAGCCTCTCCTCCGACGACCTGATCGACTCGGCGACGACGCTGCGCGACGACCTCGAACCGGGGACCGCCGCGAACGGGGTGACGCCATATCTCGTCGGCCAGCCGACGATCTGGGCCGGGATGCAGGAAATCTCGAAGAAGGACCTCTCCGAAGCGGAGTCGAGCGGCTTCCCGATCGTCGCCTTGATCCTGCTCGTCGTCTTCGGCTCGCTGGCGGCGGCGGCGCTGCCGCTGGCACTCGGCTTCGCCAGCGTCCTGATCACCGGCGCGCTGATCTACTTCATCTCGCTGCAGATGACGATGTCGGTCTTCGTCACCAACATGGCCTCGATGATCGGGATCGGCGTCGCCGTCGACTACTCGCTCTTCATCCTTGCCCGCTACCGCGAGGAGCGGGAGGCGGGGCTCTCCAAGAGCGAGGCGCGCGCCGCATCGCTCTCGACCTCGGGCCTCGCCGTCACCTTCTCTGGCCTCGCCGTGATCATCTCCCTGGCCGGGCTGTGGATGGTCGACAACCAGGCGCTGCGCTCGATGGCGCTGGGGGCGATGACCGTCGTCGCCGTCTCGATCCTGACCGCGACCACTCTGCTGCCGGCTCTGATCGCGATGCTGGGGGACCGGGTTCTGCCCGGGGGCATCGTCGGCCGCGTCGAGCGCTTCCTGCGGCAGCGGGTGCTGCGCAGGCCCGAGCGCTCCGCGGCCGCCGGCGGCAGCGCCGGGGCGAGCCCGTTCTGGAGCCGCTGGACGGCGCGGGTGATGGCGCGGCCGTGGATCTCCGTCGCCGCCGTCGCCGCCGTGCTGCTGGTTCTCGCCAGCCCGCTGCTCTCGATCCAGACCGGGACCGAAGCGATTACTGAATTCCCCAAGGGCAGCGACGTTCGCGTCGGCACCGAACTCGCTTCGCAGCAGCTCGGCGGCGGCACCGACCCGGTCCAGGTAGTGGCCCAGTTCCAGGGGGCGCCGACTGCTGCCGACCGCGCTGCGGTTCTCGCCTTCAACCGCGACCTCTCCGCGACCGCCGGCGTCAGCACCGTGGCGGCGCCGGTCTACGCCGGCGACAGCGCTCTCCTGCAGGCGACCCCGAGCGCCGGCAGCGAGTCGGACGCGGCGACCGAACTGGTCGAGCACCTGCGCGACTCGGTAATCCCCGGCAGCGCCCTGGCCAAGGTCAGCACCGTCGCGGTCGGCGGCGAAACCGCGCGCAGCTTCGACGTCCGCGAACAGATCAGCGGCTCGATGTGGAAGATCGTCCTCTTCGTCCTCGCGCTCAGCTTCGTCGTCCTGATGGTGATGCTGCGCTCGCTGCTGCTGCCGCTGAAGGCGGTGCTGATGAACCTGCTCTCGATCGGCGCCGCCTTCGGCGTGCTGGTCGCCGTCTTCCAGTGGGGCTGGTTCGACAGCCTGCTCGGCTTCGAAAGCCAGGGGGCGCTGAGCACGATCAACGTGCCGCTGATCTTCGCCGTCGTCTTCGGCCTCTCGATGGACTACGAGGTCTTCCTGATGTCGCGAATCCGCGAGCGCTACCTGCGCCACGGCGACAACGAGCGCGCCGTCGCCGAAGGGCTCTCCTCGAGCGCCCGCACGATCTCCTCGGCGGCGCTGATCATGACCGCGGTCTTCGCCGTCTTCGTCCTCACCGGGGTGCCCTCGATCAAGCAGCTGGGGCTCGGTTGCGCGGTCGCGATCGCCCTCGACGCGACCCTGGTGCGCTTGATCCTGGTGCCGGCGGCGATGAAGCTGATGGGCCGCTGGAACTGGTGGATGCCGGCCTGGCTCGACCGGGCGCTGCCCAACCTCAGCTTCGAGGGCGGCTCCGACCCCGAGCCCGCCGAAGCCTAGGGGGAGCCCCGCCGGAGGGCTCCGAGGCGCCGCATATCCTGCCCGCCGGTGGAGCGCCGGCCGACCCTGAACCAGCGGGCCCGTTACGCCTTCGACAACGTGATGGCGCGGGGAACGCCCGCGCTGATCGGCTGGCTGGCGATGGCGACCGCCGGCTTGATCGCGCTGTTCACGGCGATCGTCCTAATCGGCAACTTCGCCCCCCGCGACAACCACCACGGCGTCGTCGGGCAGGCCTTCGAAAGCCTCCTGCACGCGCTCGACCCCGGCACGATCGCCGAAGACAGCGGCAAGTGGCCCTACCTGCTGGTGATGCTGCTGATCACGCTCGGCGGCCTGTTCATCGTCAGCGCCCTGATCGGCGTCCTCTCCAGCGGCCTCAACCGGCCGCTTCGAAGAGATGCGCAAGGGGCGTTCGGTCGTGCTCGAGGAAGACCACACGCTGATCCTCGGCTGGTCGGACACGATCTTCACCGTCCTCGCCGAGCTGGACATCGCCAACGAGAGCCAGCGCAAGCCCTCGGCGGTCGTCCTCGCCGATCGCGACAAGGTCGAAATGGACGACCTGATCCGCGAGAAAGTGCGACCGAAGCGGACCCGGATCGTGACCCGCAGCGGCTCGCCGATCGACCTCGGCCACCTCGCCGTGGTCCGGGCCGAGTTGGCGCGCTCGATCGTCGTTCTCTCGCCCGAAGACGACCCCGAGCCCGACGCCCAGGTGATCAAGACGATCCTCGCCCTGACCAAGGGCGAGAGCCACTCCGATCACCGCTACCACGTGGTTGCCGAGATCCAGGACCCGAGCCACCTCGACGCCGCCCACCTGGTCGGCGGCGAGGAGGTGGTCCTTATCGACAAGCGCGAGACGATCGCCAAGCTCGTCGTCCACAGCGCCCGCCAGTCGGGCGCCTCGCTGGCGGTGATCGAGCTGCTCGACTTCAAAGGCGACGAGGTCTACTTCAACGAGGACCCGGCGCTGGTCGGCGGGCAGTTCGGCGACGCCCTGCTCGCCTACGAGGACTGTTCGGCGATCGGGGTCCTCGACGGCGAAGGGAAGGTGCAGCTCAACCCGCCTCCGTCGCGTCCTTTCGCGGCCGGCGAGAAGGTGATTGCGATCGCCGCCGACGACGCCCACCTGGCGGCGGCGGCGCCGAGCCAGGGGCAGGTCGAAGAGGAGGCGGTGGTGGGCGGTCCGCCGACGCCGCGCAAGCCGGAGCGGATCCTCGTCCTCGGCTGGAACCAGGGGGCACCGGCGGTGATCCACGAGTTCGACCAGTTCCTCCTGCCCGGCTCGGCGATCGTCGTCGTCAGCGAAGACGAAGCGGCCGACGCCTGCCTCCGCGGCCAGCCGGTTGCCAACGCGACGCTGAGCCTGGAAGCGGGCAACCCGAGCGAACGCGACCGGCTCGCCGCGATCGGCCTCGCCGGCTTCGACCACGTGATCGTTCTCTCGCAGGAAGGCGTCGAGGCCCAGCGTGCCGACGCCCGCACCCTCGTCACCCTCCTGCACCTGCGCGACCTCGCCGATCGCGAAGGGGCCGGGTTCACCGTCGTCAGCGAGATGGTCGACGACCGCAACCGGCAGCTGGCCGAGGTGACCCGGGTCGACGACGTGATCGTCAGCGACAAGATCATCTCGCTGATGCTGACCCAGATATCGGAGAACCGGGAGCTGGCACAGGTCTTCGGCGAGCTCTTCTCGGCCAGTGGCGGCGAGCTCTACCTGCGACCCGCCGGCGACTACGTGGCCGGCGACCGCGAGGTCGAATACGCGACCGTGGTCGAGGCGGCGCGGCGGCGCTCGGAGTGCGCGGTCGGCTACCGCGTCGCCGCCGCCGGGGAGGCCGCCGGCTTCGGCGTCCGCATCAACCCGCCCAAGTCCGAACGCGTCCGGCTCGGCGCGGGCGACCGCGTGATCGTGGTCGCCGCCGGTCAGTAGCGCGGGCGGCTAGCGGTTAGGATTGGCTGCGTGGCCAGTACGGTGACCAAGGGGACGGGGACCGAGGAGCTCGCCTTCGCCGGGGCGGCGCGCCAGGCCGAGATGGTGCGGGCCGGCGAGGTGACGCCGATCGAGCTGGTGCGCCTCTACCTGGAGCGGATCGAGCGCCTCAACCCGCAGCTGAACGCCTTCCACCGGGTCTACGCCGAGCGGGCGCTGCTCGAAGCCCAGCAAGCGGAAGCGCGGGTCAAGGCCGGCGAGGAGCGGCCGCTGCTCGGGGTGCCGATCGCGATCAAGGACGAAACCGAGATCGCCGGCGAGGTGATGACCCGTGGCACCGATGCCTTCAGCGAGCCCTCCAAGGCCGATTCGGAGATGGTGCGCCGGCTGCGCGAGGCGGGGGCGATCGTGATCGGCCTCACCCTGCTGCCCGAGCTGGCGATCTGCGGCTTCACCGAGTCGGCGACCTACGGCGTCACCCGCAACCCATGGGACTCGCAGCGCAGCCCGGCCGGTTCGAGCGGCGGCTCGGCTGCCGCGGTCGCCGCCGGTCTCGTGCCGATCGCCTCGGCCGGCGACGGCGGCGGCTCGATCCGCCTGCCGGCCGCCTCCTGCGGCCTCTTCGGCCTCAAGCCCCAGCGCGGCCGAGTCTCGCTGGCGCCGGCGGTCGACGGCTGGCACGGGCTGGCGGTGATGGGCTGCCTCAGCCGCAGCGTGATCGACACCGCGCTCTGGCTCGACGTCGTCTCCGGCGGCTCGACCGAGCCGGAGGCGCCGCCGCCCCCGGAGCGGCCCTTCGTCGAGTCGGCGCAGACGCCGCCCGGCAGCCTCCGCGTCGCCACTTCGACCGTGGCGCCGCGTGCGGTGGCACCCCCCATCGTCACTGACGTCGTCAAGCAGGCGGTGGCCGAAGCGGCGAAGACGCTGACTGGCCTCGGCCACGCGGTCAGCGAGCGCGACCCGGACTGGGGGATGGTCGGCAACAACATCACGCCGCGCTTCCTGCGCGGCGTCTCCGACACCGTCGCCGACGTCCCGCACCCCGAGCGTCTCGAACGCCGCACCCGCGGATTCGGCCGGCTCGGCAGCCTCCTGCCGGACTCCATCTATGAGCGCGCGATGCGGGGCCGCGAGGACGACCTGCGCCGGATCAACGCGATCTTCGACGACTTCGACGTGCTGGTGATGCCGGTGATGGGCGGGACGGCGATCCCGATCCGCCGCTGGCAGGGCCGCGGCGCCCTCCACACGGTGCTGGGGATGAGCCGCGTCTACCCCTTCTGCATCCCCTGGAACCACCTCGGCAACCCGGCGATGTCGGTCCCGATGGGCTTCGCCGCCGACGGCCTCCCGACCGCGGTCCAGATCATCGGCCGGCCGAACTCCGAGCCGATGCTGCTCTCGCTGGCCGCCCAGATCGAGGCGGCGCGGCCCTGGGCGGGCACCCGGCCGCCGATCAGCTGATTGCATCGGCGCGAGAGCGGGCACCACGCGCCGCTCGTCACGTTGTACGGCCTATAGCCCGCACAACGTGACGAGCGATGGGCCAGCCCCCCAAGCAACCCTCCATCTACCCGAACACCTTCCGCATCCGCGCCAGCTCCCGAATCTTCCCCTTCGGCCGGATTCGCCGCGTCAGCAGCAGCTTCAGCTGGTTCGCGTCGGGCTTGCCGGAGGCGACCCAGTCGGCCCAGCTGGTCTCGACGGTGACGGTTGGGTTCGGTGCCAGGCCGGGCTCGGCGCGGGTCGAGCCGTTGTCGAGGATCAGGTGCCAGGGGTCGGCGTCGCTGAACTTCCACTGGTAGACGAGCGGGGTGCCGTTGGCGGCGGCGGGGTCGGCGACGCGGGCGATCAGGTCGAAGTAGATCCCCTGCAGCTCCGGGGTCGCTTGCGGCGGCAGACCGTCGGGCGGGCCGAGGATGCCGCCCATCATCAGCTGCACCTGGCGCTCGGCGACCTCCTCGGCGCTCGCCTCGGGGTCGAAGGGGAAGACTCCGGGCGGCATCTCCTCGGTCGGGAAGCCGATCGTGCGCCAGCGCTGGCGGATCAGCTTCAGGCCGAAGGCGAAGATGTCCTCAAGACTGAAGCCGTAGCACTCGGTGTAGGAGCGGTCGAGGTTGGGCGGGTAGAAGACCGCCGGCCCGTATGGCAGCGTTTCCTTCAGCAGCTCGACCACCGCGGCGCGGTTCTCCTCCCAGCCGGGGTTGCCTTCGCCGAGCAGCTCGGAGAGGACCTTGACGCCGAAGCCGATGTGGCGCTGCTCGTCCTTGGAGACGTTGGCGATGCCGGCGCTGAACCCGGGCATGGTTTCTTCGGAGGCGAAGAAGTCCTCGATGAAGTGCTGGCCGGGCTGGGCGAGGCTGCCCTCGACGATCAGGTGGTAGAGGGTGATCGCCTGCGCGTACTTGGCGACGGAGCGGTCCTTGCGCAGTTCCTCGGCCATCAGGTCGAGGCGGTCGAAGATGCCGCGGTAGCCCCAGTTCAGCTGCGGCAGGGTCGCCGCCAGGGTCTGCCCGACCGAGTCGCCGCCGACCCCGATCACCTCTTTGAAGAAGCGGTGGAAGAAGATCGAGTGGCGGACCTCGTCGACCTGCTGGGTGGCGAGGAAGTAGGACTGCTCCTCGGTCGGCGCGGCGGTGACGTAGGGGGCGAGGGTGTCGGCGACCCGGTCCTCGCCGTAGAAGAACATCGAGTAGATCCACATCGCCGAGCGGCGCTGGATGTCGCTGAGGGACTCCCATCCCTTGCGGTCGGCGGAGAAGTCGAGGTCGTAGGCGCTCCAGTTGCCCTGCTCCCAGCGGTGGTAGAGGTCCTCGTAGGTGATGTTGTCCATCAGGCTCTGGGCGGCGACGCTCATCTTGTCTCCTTTTGATGTTGCATTCCCTTGCCGGAGCCTAGCGCGATTCCTGGCTGGACAGCCAGTAGCCGCCGGGTGACTTCGTCACACAATCGGCATACGCTGCCCGGGTGCGATCTCGGGGCCGCAAGCTCGACCTCTCCGCCCGTCTCTTCGACGTCGAGTGCGAGTGCGGAAGGGAGTTTCGGGTCTCGCTGGAGCTGGGGGCGGCGGGCGCCCGGCCGAGCCGCGGCTTCCTGGTCGAGCCCAAGGGCCGCTGCCCTCACTGCGGTCTCAGGCTCGAGGAG
>Ga0335070_10001446_pt1 | contig 27450 bp, 18 predicted proteins | sample Lox_Sample_13_FD_206722 | JGI IMG/M metagenome (GOLD analysis project Ga0335070, IMG submission 206722) | Soil microbial communities from Loxahatchee National Wildlife Refuge, Florida, United States - Lox_Sample_1.3 | ecosystem: Environmental > Terrestrial > Soil > Wetlands | place: USA...
ACGCCGCGGCCGTCCGCTACTATCTGAAGGCCAAGGCCGCGGGGCCGGTCAAGGTCACCGTGGCTAGCCTGTCCGGCGAGGTCCTGGCCGAGCTCTCCGGCCCGGGCGAGGCCGGGCTCAATACGATCCTGTGGCCGATGCGGCCGAGGCCCGCGAAGGGGGGGCCGACGGGCTTCGAAGGCTTCGGCGGCGGCCGGCTCGTCGACCCAGGCGAGTACGTCGTGACGTTCGAGACCGGCGGCCGGAAACTCGCGAAACATCTCGTCATCCGGGGCCGGCAGGGCTGGACCGTCGGCCCGGTCCCGGCGGTCATCAAGTAGCGCTAATCGGGGACACAATACTCATTTCCGAATTTCTTGTCCGCCTTCTGCCGTTGCCGACCGTTCGCCGGATGGGGTATAGTGTCTGCGTATGCTCGTCGTCCGCGTATGAAAGGAAATTCGGAAATGAGTATTGTGTCCCCGAATAATAGGCGCGAGGCCGGAGCCGCACTCCTTGCTGCCGCGCTCGTGCTCGGCCCCGCCTGCGCCAAGGCGCCCAAGGCCGATTACGCGGTGAAGCCCGTGCCGTTCACGGACGTCCACATCGACGACGCCTTCTGGGCGCCGCGGCTCGAGCGCAACCGGGCCGTGACCATCCCCCACCTCTTCAAGATGGAGGAGGAGACGGGCCGGCTCAAGAACTTCGACCTGGCCAAGGAGGCTTTGGGCGGGGCGACGGGCCTCAAGTTCTCGACGAGCTACCCCTTCGACGACTCCGATGTCTACAAGACGATCGAGGCCGCCTCCTACGCCCTGGCCGCGCGCCCCGACCCCGAGCTCGAAAAGTACGTGGACGGGGTCGTCGACAGGATCGCCGCGGCCCAGGAGCCGGACGGCTACCTTTATACGGTCCGGACGGTCGGCGGCCCGCCGCCCGTCGACTGGATGGGCAAGGAGCGCTGGTCGCACCTCTACATGAGTCACGAGCTCTACAACCTCGGCCACCTCTACGAGGCCGCTGTCGCCCACTACCAGGCGACGGGGAAGACGAGCCTCCTCAATATCGCCGTGAAGAGCGCCGACCTCGTGGCCCGGGAGTTCGGTCCCGGGAAGCGGACGAACCCCCCGGGGCACGAAGAGATCGAGGTCGGCCTGGTCAAGCTCTACCGGGCGACCGGAAAGACGAAGTATCTCGACCTGGCCAAGTTCTTCACCGACGCCCGGGGCAGGACGGCCGGTCGCATCCCGTACCGCGGGGGCGACGGCCGGGAGTTTCTCCTCTACGGGCCGTATTCCCAGGACGACAAGCCCTTCGTCGAGCAGACGGAGGCCGTCGGGCACGCCGTGCGGGCCGGATATCTCTATGCGGGCGCGGCAGACGTCGCCGCCCTGACGGGCGACAAGGCCTACCTCGCCGCCCTCGACAGGATCTGGGCCGACGTCGCCGGGACGAAGCTCTACCTCACCGGCGGCGTCGGCGCGGCCGGCGCCTGGGAGGGCTACGGCCCGGCCTACCGCCTGCCGAACGCCAGCGCCTACGCCGAGACCTGCGCCAACATCGCGACCTTCCTTTGGAACTCGCGGATGTTCCGGCTCGAGGAGGACGCGAAGTACGTCGACGTCATGGAGCGCATCCTCTACAACGGCGTCCTGTCCGGGATCTCTCTCTCGGGCGACCTCTTCTTCTACCCGAACCCGCTCGAGTCCCACGGCCAGCACGCGCGGGTGCCCTGGTTCGGCTGCGCCTGCTGCCCGCCGAACGTGTCCCGCGTCCTGGCCTCGGTGCCGGGCTACGTTTACGCGGCCGGCGAGGGCAAGGTCTTCGTCAACCTCTTCGTCCACGGCACGGCCGAGGTCACGGCGGGCAAAGCCAAGCTCGAGATCGTCCAGACGACCCAGTACCCCTGGACGGGACACGTCAAGATCGGAGTGCGGCCGGAGAAGCCGACGCCGTTAACGCTCTATGTCCGAATCCCCGGCTGGGCCATGGGCCGGCCCGTGCCGTCGGACCTCTATAGGTACGCGGACGCGCCGGCGCCGAAGCCGGCGGGCAAAGCTGCCCAGGCCGAGATCGTGGCCGAGACGCCCATCCGCGAAGCCGAGATGCCCACGGTCAAGGTCAACGGTGAGCCCGTCGATCTCGTCCTCCAGAAAGGGTACGTCCTTATCGACCGAACGTGGAAGGCGGAAGACACTGTCGAACTCGAGTTGCCCATGCCCGTGCGCCGCGTCCTCGCCCACGACAAGGTCGAGGCCGACCGCGGCCGGGTCGCCGTCGAGCGAGGGCCGCTCGTCTATTGCGCCGAGGCCCCGGACAACGGCGGCCGGGCCCTGAACCTCGTTCTCCCTGACGAAGCGAACCTGTTTGCCGAGGGCGAGAGAAGGTATGGATTCCTCGACGGCGTCGTCGTCATCAAGGGCACGGCCGAGGCGGTGAGCGAGAAGGGCGGGAAGGCGGCCGTCGAGAAGAAGCCGATCACTCTCATTCCCTATTATGCGTGGGCCAACCGGGGCGCGGGCGAGATGGAAGTCTGGCTGGCCCGCGAGCCGTCGGAGGCCCGAATGGCCATGGAGCCGGGCCTCGCGTCCAAGGCGACGGTGACGGCCTCGGAGGGGGCCAAGGGACTGAAGGGCGTCAACGACGGGTACGACCCCGAGAGTTCCGACGACGGCACCGGCTACGTCCACTGGTGGCCGAAGAAGGGCGGCACGGAGTGGGTCGAGTACGCCTTCCAGGCGCCGGTCCGCGTCTCCGAGGCGTCCGTCTACTGGTTCGACGACACGGGCGGCGGCGCGTGCCGGGTGCCGGCGTCCTGGAAGATCCTCTGCAAGGCGGGGGACAAGTGGCTGCCGGCGGCCGCGGCCGGGAAGTACGGCACGGCCAAGGACGCGTGGAACAGGGTCCGGTTCGCGCCGGTGAGGACGACGGCTTTGCGCCTCGAGATCGAGGAGCAGAAGGATTGGTCCGTCGGCGTCCACGAGTGGAAGATCAAGTAGCTTGACAATATGCACGAATGTGCATACATTGGCCATGAGGAGGGACATGGCCATGAAGACCGAGCCGGCCAAGAGCGGCGGCAAGGTCCGCATCACCATCCGGCTCGACCGCGAGGTCCTCGATTGGTTCCGGGCCCGGGCCGATGGCGGCGAGGGCGGGAATTATCAGACGATGATCAACAACGCCCTCCGGGACCACGTCCATCAGGGCGGCGAGAGCCTGGAGGCGGTGCTCAGGCGCGTCATCCGCGAGGAGCTGAAGGGCGAAGCGCCGGAGGGGGAGGTCGAAGTCATCCCCCGCGGCCGTCTATAAGAGAATAGAGAATAAGGGATGCAGCCCCATAAAGGGGACTGTCCCTCTTAATAATTCGGGCGCGTTGACAGCCTGGGGGGGCGCGTTGTAAATTCCGCGGCGTCAGCTTTCCCCCCGGTCTTTTCTTGGGGTGAAGGCCGAAAACCCGCTCGGGAGGAGGCAAGACCATGCTCCGCAAGAGGCGTCTTGACGGGATCCCGTCCTGCCGGATCATCCTGATCGTCCTCGCCGGCCTCTCCATCGCCGCGGCGGCCGGCTGCAAGTCGGAGCCGCCCCGGGCGGCCGACGAGTTCGCCGGCAAGCTCGAGTTCATCGCCAACCCGTCCTTCGAGGACGGCGCCGGCGACAAGGTCGCGGGCTGGGAGCCGCGCACCTTTCGAGGCGAGCCGGCCTTCAAGGTCGAGCCCTCCGGCCGGACGGGGATGCGCTCCGTCGCCATCTCCTCGGCCAAGGGCGCGGACGCCGCCTGGTCCACGGTCGTCCCCATCAAGCCCTTCTCCCGTTACCGGCTGAGCGGCTGGATCCGGACCGAGAACCTCGCCCCCGGAAAGTCGAAGGGCGCGCTCATCAACATCGAAGGCTTCCCGGCTTGGCAGACGGCCCCCGTTTCCGGAACCCAGGACTGGACCCGGGTCGCGGGGGAGTTCGACGCCGGGGCCAACGACGCCCTCCAGGTCAACTGCCTCTTCGGCGGCTGGGGCGAGGCGACCGGCACGGCCTGGTTCGACGACGTCCGCCTCGCCTGGGTTTCGGGCCAGGAGTACATCCCGCCGAGCGTCCGGATCAACGGCGAGAAGACCGGCCCGCCGCTCTCCAAGTACATCTATGGTCAGTTCATCGAACACCTCGGCCGCTGCATCTACCAGGGGATATGGGCGGAGATGCTCGAGGACCGCAAGTTTTTCTGGCCCGTCGGCCAGGGCGAATCGCCCTGGAAAGCCGTCGGCGGCCCGGCCCGCGTCCGGATGGACAAGACGCGACCGTTCACCGGCGCCCACTCGCCGCGCATCGCCCTCGATGGACGAATGGCGGGCGGGCTCGTCCAGGAGGCCCTCGCCCTTGTCCAGGGCAAAGACTATGTCGGTCGCGTCGTCCTCGCCGGCGAGCCGGCCGCGGCGCCCGTCAGGGTCAGCCTGGTCTGGGGCGCCGACCCGACGATGAGACAGACGGTCGAGGTCGGCGACATCGGCCCCGGCTGGAAGACTTTCCCGCTCGCCTTCCGGGCCGGCGCCTCGACCGAGGCCGCCCGGCTCGAGATCGTCTCCTCGGGACGGGGCTCCTTCGCCGTCGGCGCCGTCTCCGTCATGCCCGCGGACAACGTCGACGGCTTCCGCGCCGATGTCCTGGCCCTGCTCAGGGAGCTCGATTCACCCGTCTACCGCTGGCCCGGCGGCAACTTCGCCTCCGGCTACGACTGGCGGGACGGGATCGGCGACCGCGACCGCCGCCCGCCGCGCAAGAACCCGGCCTGGCGGGGCGTCGAGCACAACGACGTCGGCATCCACGAGTACCTCGACCTCATGCGGCTCCTCGGCGCCGACCCGTACGTCACGGTCAACAGCGGCCTGGGCGACGTCCGCATGGCGGTCGCGGAGGTCGAGTACGCGAACGGCGCTGCCGCGACGCCCATGGGCAAGCTCCGGGCCGCGAACGGCCACCCGGAGCCGTGGGGCGTCAAGCTCTGGTCGGTCGGGAACGAGATGTACGGGAGCTGGCAGCTCGGCCACATGCCCCTCGCCGACTACGTGCGCAAGCACATCCAGTTCGCCGTGGCCATGAAGTTGGTCGACCCGCCGATCAAGATCGTGGCCGTCGGCGCCGTCGGAAAGTGGGACGAGACGATGCTGGCCGAGGCCTCGAACCGCATGGACCTCCTGAGCGAGCACTTCTATGTCGGCGAGAGGCCGGGGCTCCTCAGCCACGTCAGCCAGGTCCCGGCCGAGATCCGGCGCATCGCCGACGCCCACCGGAGATACCGCGCCGCGATCCCGACGCTCAAGCTCAAAGAAGTGCCTGTCGCCCTCGACGAGTGGAACTACTGGTACGGCCCGGACCTCTACGGCGAGATCGGCGTCCGCTACTTCCTGAAGGACGCCCTGGGCGTCGCGGCCGGGTTCAACGAGTACGCGCGCCAGAGCGGCATCTACTTCATGGCCAACTACGCCCAGACCGTGAACGTCATCGGGGCCATCAAGACGACGAAGACCGCGGCCGCGTTCGACACGACGGGCCTCGTCCTCAAGCTCTACCGCGCTCACTTCGGGACGGTCCCGGTCGAGGTCATCGGGCCCACGCCGGCCGCCCCGCTCGACCTCATGGCGTGCTGGAAGGACGAAGGGAAGAGGGTCCTGACGGTCTCGGTCGTCAACCCGACGAAGGGGGAGCAGACGGTCAGGATCGACATTGGGAAGCTGCGGCTCTCGCCGACGGCCAAGCTCTATCTTATCGCCGGCGGCGACCCTCAGGCATACAACGAGCCGGGCAAGCCCCCCGCCGTCGTCATCCGGGAGAGGGACGGCGTGCCGTTCGGAAGGAAGCTGACCCTGCCGCCCGTCAGCGTTTCGCTCTACGAGGTGGCCGTCAAATAATCGGCCTCTGTCCTCGGTTTCTCGGGCCGCCTACCTGAGCGGGACGGCCTTGAAGCCGGCCTTTTCCTTGAGCGTGGTCAGGAGCGCGTCGAAAGCGGCGTTCTCCTTCCCCTGCTTGAGCCCGGCCTCGATCTCGGCCTTGGCTTGGTCGAAAGGCCGCGTTTCCTTCTTGCGGTTCTCGACCTTGAGGATGTGGTATCCGTACTTCGTCTCGACGATGCCGCTGACTTGGCCGACCGGGACGCTGAAGGCGGCGTCCTCGAAGGGCTTGACCATCTTGCCCCGGCCGAAGTCCTCGTAGAGGCCGCCGTTCGCCTTCGAACCCGGGTCCTCGCTGTACTCCTTGGCCAGGGCGGCGAAATCCTCGCCCTTTTTTGCCCGCGCCAGAATGTCCTCCATTTTCTTGCGGATGGCGGCCTTCTCGGTCTCCGCCCTGCCCTGCGTCAGGAGGAGGATGTGGCGGACGCTGGCCGTCTTGTCCTCGGCGTAGGCCTTGCGGACGTCGGCCTCGGCGACCTTGGTCCCCGGGGCCACGGCCCCCTCGAGGTACCTCCGGATAGCCATGTCCTCGGCGATGCTCTTCCGGACGAAATCGAGGCCGACGCCGTTCGTCTTGAGGGTCTCGAGGAACTGGGCTTCGCCGCCGGCCCGGGCGTACTGGGCTTCGAGGGCCTTCTTGACTTCATCCTCGGCCGGCGTCTTCTTGGCCGCGACGGCGGCCGCGTAGAGGAGCTTGCGCTCGCCGAGCTGGACGCCCTCCTGCTCGATGATGCCCTTGACGCGCTGGGGGTCCTGGCTCTTGAGCCCCTGCGCCTGCGGGCCCATCCTGTCGAGGAACCATTGGAGGACTTCGCCGGTTGTGACGTCGAAGGTCTTCGCCGTGACGATGACGGGGTTCTTCTCCGGGTCGAGGGCGGGGACGGAAGCCGCGAGGTCCTTGGCCAGCTGGTAGGCCGGCGTGCCCGCGGCCATCTTCGCAGGCGCCTCCTTCCTGGGGCTGCAGGCGGCGGCCGCGAAAGTCGCCGCGAGGATTAAAACGAGGGTTCTCTTCATGTTTGTCTCCTATGTTCGCGAAAGAGCATCTACTAAAGCACATCCGGGGCGGGAATTCAAAGGAAATCTCCCCCGGCCGACGGCGCCGGCCCTCACTTCTCGAGGTGCACCGTTTCCCGGTAATCGACCGAGACTTTGGCGCCGCCCGGGCGGGGCCGGAGGAGCTCGAGGGCTTTGAGGAAGGTCTTGTTGCGGCGCTTCCATGTCCGGTTGAGCTTGCGGGCGTAGTGGGCGACGCCGACGCTGATCCACTCGCCGGCCATGACCTTCCGGGCCGTCTGCTTCAGGGAATAGAATTTCCTGTGGCAGAAGAGCTGGGCCTTCTGCAGGTCCGGGAGGGAGATCCGGGCGGGCTGGAAGACGACGTGGTGGGCGTCGTAGAGGGCCCAGTCGCGGAAGCGCAGGCGCTTCTCGGCCTCCATCCGGTCGTAGAACTCCGAGCCGGGAAGAGGCGTCAGGATGAGGAACTGCGTCGTCGCCAGCCGGGCCTTCTTGGCGAAGCGCAGGGTCTTCTTGACCGTCTTCCAGTCGTCCTGGTCGAAGCCGAGGACGAACATGCCGTGGATATGGATCCGATGTCGGTGCAGGACCCGGACGGCCTGGACGAGGTCGGCCACGGTCTGCTTCTTTTTCATGGCGTCGAGGGAGTCGGGGTTGACCGATTCGAAACCGATGTAGACGGTGTGGCAGCCGGCCTTCTTCATCAGCTGGACGAGCTCGACGTCCTTGGCGATGTCGGCCCGGACCTGGGTCGTCCAGGCGAACCGGAAGCGCTCGCGGATCATGGCCTGGAGGAGCTCCTTGGTTCGCTCCCGGTTGGCGGCAAAATTGTCGTCGTAGAAGAAGACGGCGCCGCCGCGGCGGTCGTAGCGGCGGAGCTCGCCGATGATGTTCTCCGTCGAGCGGAAGCGGTACCTTTTCCCGAACATCCCGGTCACGGAGCAGAACGAGCAGTCGAAGGGGCAGCCCCGGGACGTCTGGACGGGAACGGGCGGGGTGAACTTGCGCCGGCCGGGGTCGGGCTTGAGCAGGGCGAAGTCCGGGTAGGGGATCGCGTCGAGGTCCCTGGCCACCGGCACCATCGGGTGGTGGACGGCGGCGCCGTCCGCTGCGAACGAGAGGTTGGGGACGGCGGAGAAGTCGCGGTCCCCCTCCCAGGCGTCGATGAAGGCCGTCAAGGCGGCCTCGCCCTCGCCCCGGATGACGAAATCGGCGTGTTCGAGGGCCTCCTCGGCCAGGAAGGTGACGTGCGGTCCGCCCATGAGGACCGGGACGCCCAGGCCGCGGACCTTGTCGGCGATGGCGTAGGCCCGGGGCGCCGTCGAGGTGATGGTCGATATGCCGACCAGGTCGGCCTCGGCGACGGCGTCGTAATCGATCCGGCGGAGGTCCTCGACGAAGACCTCGACGTCCCAGCCGCGCTTCGCCATCATCGTCCCCAGGATGAGGACGCCCAGCCGGGGCAGCGGGAATTCCGAGAAGATATGGAGGTTCGGGGCCTGGGGTTCGATGAAGACGATCCTAGGCATGTTCTTCTCCCTTGGCCGCAGGCCCCCGCTTCTGGTTCCTGGCTTTGAGGCCCTGGATGTCCTTTTTCTCCTTCTTCAGGAGGTCCTGCCAGCGCTCGATCCCCTCCTCGAGGAGCCCCATCTTGTCGAACAAAGCCTGGATCGCCTTGAGCATGGATTCGAGCTTGTCCTCCACTTCGGCCTTGGCGAAGGCCTTGAGGTCGTCCTGGATGGCGAACAGGGTGCGGACGTCGTCCGAGATGGCCTTGATCTCCTCGAGCGTGTAGCCGAAGAGCTGGAGGTCGCGGATGAGCTGGCAGATGAGGACATACGACCCGGAGTAGAGCCGGAATCCTCCCTCGGTCCGCATGTCGGGCTCGATGATGCCCTTGTCCTCCCAGTGCTTGATCGTCCGGGGGCTGACGCCGGACCGCTCGGCCAGGTTGCCGACCGTGAGGAAACGGTCCTTCTCGGCGGCCGGCATGCGGCCGTCGCAGTCCTGGGGCAGGCCGATCTTCTTGACGATCCTCTGGACCTCGTCCGGCCGGTAGCCGAGGTCGGCCAGCTTCCGGATCTGGGCGATGCGGTCGACGGCGGCGACGGGGAAGAGGGGCGTCCGGTCGTCGGCGAACCCGGCCGGCCGGAGGAGCTTGTCCTTGACCCAGCCGGCGATGGTCACTTCGGGCAGGTCGGTTCGCCGGGCCAGGTCCTCGAGCGTGAGGATATCTTGGTTCATTCTATACCTATACGTACGACATGATGATTAATTAATTCATTCTATACGTACAGGAATATATTCCAAGAAAAGGGGATTGTCAAGCTCGCCAAGCCGGGCCGTCGGGAAGGCGTGGGTCGGAAAGGGTGCGAACGCCTCCGCCAGGGTCCGGGTTTCGGGGCGGCGTGGCGGGGTCGGCCGAGGCGGCCGGTCACTCGCCGGGGGACCCCGGCGGCTTGCCGGGGGTCGGGGCGGAGGGTTCGATTACGGGTTTTCGGGTAACCCGCCCTCGGGCGTCTCGCCGCCCGGCTCGGTCCCTTGCGGCTGTTCGAGCTCCGGTTCGAGCCCGGGCTCCTCCGGCGGCGCCTCGCCTTCGGCCGGCGGGTTCTGGTGCCGCGCGATGCGTCTCAGCCGTTTCTCTTCCTGCTTTTTCTGCCGGGCCAGCTCCCGGCTCCTCTTCGAGCTTTTATAGGCTCTGCTGCTCTTTGCCAACGGCCCTCCTTCTCGGTCTTGTCGCCGACATCATAGCATATTCCGGGCCGCGCCGACAGCGGATGGGGAAATATCCCTCCCGGGAAGAATTCCGGCCGTCCGCAGTCTAATTCATGATCGCAGAGTTCTGCCCGGTTATTGACAGGGGCTGGGGCGGAGACTATGATTTTCTGTTGCGAATCAGGATGAAGATGATTCGAGGGGTCGGGACGACGGTCGGCTGACCGCGCGTCCCGAGAGCCGCCGGGACACCCCGGGATCGTTCGGAGGCATCATTCATGAATTCCCAAAATCAGGATTCCCCAAGCGGCCGTCCGGCGGGCGCCGGCCCGGGCGCCGCCGCGAAGAAAGGCGGACGCCGCCGCTGGCCGTGGTTCCTGGGGCTGGCCGTCGTCCTTCTGGTGGTCGGCATCCCGCGGCTCCGGACGCTCTCGGCCCAGTCCGCGAAGGAGCGGGCCGCCGGACGCGATGCCGCGGCGCGGGCCGTGCCGGTGACCGCGGCCACGACCCGCCGCATGGACTTCCCCGTCTATCTTGCTGGCTCTCCCGGCACGGTCATGCCGGTCAAGACCGTGACCGTCCGGAGCCGGGTCGACGGCCAGCTGGTCAAGATCGCCTATCAGGAAGGCCAGTCCGTCCGGGAGGGCGACCTCCTGGCCGAGCTCGACCCCCGTCCCTTCGAGGTCCAGCTCCACCAGGCCGAGGGGCAGCTGGCCAAGGACCAGGCGGCCCTGACCAACGCCCGGATCGACCTCAAGCGTTACGAGGCGCTGATCAAGGACGACTCGATCGCCCGCCAGCAGCTCGACACGCAGGCGGCGGTCGTCAACCAGTACGAGGCCGCGCTGAAGAGCGACCAGGCCCAGGTCGATAGCGCCAAGCTCAACCTCATCTACTGCCGCATCACCGCGCCCATTTCGGGCGTCGTCGGCCTCCGTCTGGTCGACCCGGGGAACATCGTCCACGCCAGCGATGCGAACGGACTGGTCGTCATTACCCAGCAGCGGCCGATCACGGCCGTCTTCACCGTCACCGCCAAGTATCTGCCGCAGATCCTGCCGCCGCTCCGGGCCGGGAAGACCCTCGCCGTCCTGGCCTCCCAGGACGAGGGATCCACCCAGAAGCTCGCCGACGGCACGCTGTTGGCCGTCGACAATCAGGTCGACGTCAGCACGAACACGATCCGCATCAAGGCCCTCTTCCCGAACGAGGACCAGGCCCTCTATCCGAACCAGTTGATCTACGCCAAGCTCCTCGTCGACACCCTGCGCGGCGCGGTCGTGGTGCCGACGGCGGCCCTCCAGCGCGGCCCCCAGTCGACGACCTACGTCTTCGTTATCAAGGCGGACCAGACCGTGGAGATCCGCAACGTTGACGTCCAGCTGACGCAGGGGGAAGATACGGTTGTCCGGCAGGGGCTCGCGGCCGGCGAGACGGTTGTCATCGACGGCGTCGACAAGCTCCAGGCCGGCACCCGCGTGTCCCTGGCCGGCGCGGATAGCGGCTCCGGGCCCAGGAAACGGGCCGCATGAATCCCTCCAGGCCCTTCATCCGGCGGCCGATCGCGACCTCCCTCCTCATGGTGGGGCTCCTGATCGCGGGCACCATCGGTTTCCGCCAACTGCCGGTCTCGGCTCTCCCCCAGGTCGACTATCCCACGATCCAGGTCGTGACCTTCTATCCGGGCGCCAGCCCCGACGTCATGGCCTCGGCCGTGACGGCGCCGCTCGAGCGCCAGTTCGGGCAGATGCCCGGCCTGAACCAGATGATGTCAACGAGCTCCTCCGGCAGCTCGCTCATCACCCTCCAGTTCGTCCTCGACCTCAATATCGACGTCGCGGAGCAGGAGGTCCAGGCCTCCATCAACGGCGCCGGGACGTACCTGCCGCGCGACCTGCCGAACCCGCCGATCTACAGCAAGATCAATCCCGCCGACGCGCCGATCCTGACCCTGGCCCTGACCTCGGACACGATCCCGCTGTCCAGGGTCGAGGACTACGCCGACACCCGGTTCTCCCAGAAGATCTCGCAGCTGCCGGGCGTCGGGCTCGTCAGCATCAGCGGCGGCCAGAAGCCGGCCGTCCGCGTCCAGGTCGACCCCATCACCCTCTCGTCGCTCGGGCTCACCATGGAGGACATCCGGACGGCCGTCGTCCAGGCCAACGTCAACCAAGCCAAGGGTTCGTTCGACGGCCGCCAACAGGCCTATTCGATCTGGGCGAACGACCAGATCTTGACGAGCGCCGACTACCGGCCGCTCGTCGTCGCCTATCGTAACGGCGCGCCGGTCCGGCTCTCGGACATCGCCCGGGTCGTCGACGCCGCCGAGAACGTCAAGCAGGCCGCCTGGGCGAACGACCACCCGGCCGTCATCGTCAACATCCAGCGGCAGCCCGGGGCCAACATCATCTCCGTCGCCGACCGCGTCAAGCAGCTGCTGCCTCAGCTCCGGGCCTCGCTGCCCTCGTCGGTCAAGGTCTCGGTCCTGACGGACCGGACGACGACGATCCGGGCCTCGGTCCGCGACGTCGAGTTCACCCTCGTGCTGACGATCGCCCTCGTCGTCATGGTCATCTTCCTCTTCCTCCGCACGGCCGTCGGCACGGTCATCCCGAGCGTCGCCGTGCCGCTGTCCCTCGTCGGCACGTTCGGCGTCATCTATCTCTTCGGCTTCAGCCTGAACAACTTGACCCTGATGGCCCTGACCATCGCCACCGGGTTCGTCGTCGACGACGCCATCGTCATGATCGAAAACATCACCCGCTATATCGAGGAGGGCGTGCCGCCCCTCGAGGCCGCCTTGAAGGGCTCCGAGCAGATCGGCTTCACCATCATGTCCCTGACGGTCTCGCTGATCGCCGTCCTCATCCCCCTCCTCTTCATGGGCGACGTCGTCGGCCGCCTCTTCCGCGAGTTCGCCGTGACCCTGTCGGTGACGATCCTCATTTCGGCGGCCGTCTCCCTGACCCTGACGCCGATGATGTGCAGCAAGCTCCTTCGTGTCACGCCGGAATCGGAACGGAGCCGCTTCTACCGGACGTCCCAGCGAGCCTTCGACGCAGTCCTCCGGTTCTACGACCGGACCCTAACGTGGGTCCTCAGGCACCGCCGGGAAACGCTGGCCGTGGCGGTCGGGACCCTCGTCCTGACAATCATCCTCTACATCGTCATCCCCAAGGGATTCTTTCCGGTCCAGGACACGGGCGTCATCCTCGGCATCTCCGAGGCGCCCCAGACCGTCTCCTTCCCGGCCATGGCCGAGCGACAGCAGGCGCTGGCCCGGGAGATCCTCAAGGACCCGGCCGTCGCGAGCCTTTCCTCGTTCATCGGCATCGACGGCATCAACACGACGGCCAACAGCGGCCGGATCCAGATCAACCTCGTGCCCCTCGAGAAGCGAAAGGCCAGCGCGAGCGAGATCATCCGCCGCCTGCAGCCGAGGCTGGCCGGCGTCGTGGGCGTCACCCTGTTCATGCAGCCGATCCAGGAGCTGACTGTCGAGGACCGCGTCAGCCGGACGCAGTACCAGTATAGCCTCGAGGACCCGGACGCCCGGGAACTGGCCCAGTGGGCGCCCCGCTTCGTCGACCGGCTCCGGGCGAGCCCGGAGCTGCGTGACGTCGCCAGCGACCAGCAGACCGAGGGGCTCGAGGCGCACGTGACGCTCGACCGCACCACGGCCTCCCGCCTCGGCATCACGCCCCAGATGCTCGACGATGCGCTCTACGATTCGTTCGGCCAGCGGCAGGTCTCGACGATGTTCACGGAGCTCAACCAGTACCGCGTCGTCCTCGAGACGCTGCCGGACTTCCAGAGGCAGCCGGAGGACCTCGACCGCGTCCGCCTGAGGGCGGGCGGCGGCGGGTCGGTGCCGCTGAGCTCCTTTGCCGACATCCAGGTCTCCAACGTCCCCCTGGCGGTGAATCACCAGGGCCAGTTCCCGGTCGTCACCGTCTCCTTCAACCTCGCCCCCAAGGCCTCGCTGGGAGCGGCCGTCCGGGCGGTCGATCGAGCGGCCAGGGAGCTCGGCCTGCCGGAGAGCATTCAGCGGAGCTTCCAAGGCACCGCCCTGGCCTTCCGGGCCTCCATGGTCAACACCCCGTTCCTCCTCCTCGCCGCCATCATCACCGTCTACATTCTCCTCGGGGTTCTCTACGAGAGCTACATCCACCCGGTGACCATCCTCTCGACGCTGCCGTCGGCCGGCATCGGGGCCCTCCTCTCGCTGATGATCTTCGGCACGGACTTCTCCATCATCGCCCTCATCGGGATCATCCTGCTCATCGGCATCGTCGAGAAGAACGCCATCATGATGATCGACTTCGCCCTCGACGCCCAGCGCGTGGAGGGCAAGCCCGCGGGCGAGGCCATCCACCAGGCCGCCCTGCTGCGGTTCCGGCCGATCCTGATGACGACGATGGCGGCCCTTCTGGCCGGAGTCCCGCTGGCCGTGGGCAGGGGCATCGGGTCGGAGCTCCGCCGTCCGCTGGGCATCGCCATCGTCGGCGGCTTGATCTTCAGTCAGATGCTGACCCTCTACACGACCCCGGTCATCTATCTCGCCTTTGACCGTTTGTCGCATCACGTGAGGCGCGTCGGGAAGCGCCTGGCCTCCCGGCCGGAGGACGGGGGAGCCCCCGGGGAGGGGGCATGAACCTCTCCGCGCCCTTCATCCGCCGCCCCGTGGCGACGACCCTCCTCGTCGTGGCCATCGCCCTGGCCGGGGCCGTGGCGTTCAAGTTCCTGCCGGTGGCGCCCCTGCCCCAGGTCGAATTCCCGACGATCATGGTCTTCGCCGGCCTTCCGGGGGCCAGCCCCGAGACGATGGCCTCCTCCGTAGCCACGCCGCTCGAACGGCAGTTCGGCCGCATCGCCGGTGTCACCGAAATGACCTCGTCGTGCGGGCTGGGTTCGGCCAGCGTCACGCTCCAGTTCGACCTCAACCGCAACATCGACGCCGCGGCGCGCGACGTCCAGGCGGCCATCAACGCCGCCCGCGGGCAGCTGCCGAAGAACCTGCCGAGCAACCCCGGCTACCGCAAGGTCAACCCCTCGGACGCTCCGATCATGCTACTGGCGCTGTCCTCCGAGGTCGTCGAGCGGGCGCGGATGTACGACCTGGCCTCCTCGATCCTCCAGCAGAAGCTGGCCCAGGTCCCCGGCGTTGGCCAGGTCAGCGTCGGCGGCGGGGCCCTGCCCGCCGTCCGTGTCGATATCAACCCGATCGCCCTGAACAGCACCGGGCTGGGTCTCGAGGATGTGCGCGCCTCGCTCGCCGCCGCCAACGCCAACCGGCCCAAGGGCGAAGTCGCCAGCCTTAACCGGGTCTGGTCCCTGTCGACGACGGACCAGCTCATGCTGGCGGCCGAGTACCGCCCGCTCGTCGTCGCCTATCGTAATGGCGCCGCCATCCGCCTGGCCGACATCGCCAACGTCACCGACTCGGTCGAGGACATCCGCACGGCCGGCCTGGCCAACGGCAAGCCGGGCATCATCATCACCATCTCGCGGCAGCCGGGGGCCAACATCATCGCGACCGTGGACGGCATCCGGGCCATCATGCCACAGCTCCGGGCCTCGATCCCGCCGACCATCGACCTTTCGGTTCTCATCGACGCGACGCGGACGATCCGGGCCTCGGTCCGGGATGTCGAGTTCACCCTCCTCATCTCCATCGCCCTCGTCATCCTGGTCGTCTTCCTCTTCCTGCGGAGCTCCCGGTCGACATTCATCCCGAGCGTCGCCGTCCCCATCTCGCTCGTCGGCACGTTCGGCGTGATGTACCTCCTGAAGTTCAGCATCGACAACCTGTCGCTCATGGCCATGACCATCGCGACCGGGTTCGTCGTCGACGACGCCATCGTCGTCATCGAGAACATCACCCGGCACATCGAGGCCGGCCTCGGGCCCCTGGAGGCGGCCTTCAAGGGGGCCGAGGAGATCGGCTTCACCGTCCTCTCGATCAGCCTGTCCCTCATCGCCGTCTTCATCCCCATCCTGCTCATGGGGGGCATCGTCGGGCGGCTCTTCCGGGAATTCGCGGTGACCCTGGCCGTGGCCATCCTCGTCTCGCTCGTCATCTCGCTCACGGCGACGCCGATGATGTGCGCCTTTCTTCTCAAGCCGTGCCGCAAGGAGGGCGGCGGGCGCCTGTTCCGGGCGAGCGAGCGCTGGTTCGCCGGGATCCTCCGCGGCTACGAACGCGCCCTCGGCTGGGTCCTCCGCCACCAGCGCCTGACGATGGCCGTGACGCTGGCGACCATGGCCGCCACGGTCTACCTCTATGTCCGGATCCCGAAGGGGTTCTTCCCCCAGCAGGACACCGGCCGGCTGACCGGCTCGATCATCGCCGACCAGGACACGTCGTTCCAGGCCCAGAGGGTCCGGATCCGGGATTTCGTCGACACGGTCGGCCGCGACGCTGCGGTTGAGAACGTGGCCGGGTTCATCGGCGGCGGCACGCTCAACTCGGGGCGGCTCTTCATCAGCCTGAAGCCCAAGGAGGACCGGGACGTGACGGCCGACCAGGTCATCACGCGGATCCGGGCCAGCGCCGGCCACGTCGCGGGCGCGACGCTCTATCTCCAGTCGAACCAGGACGTCCGGGTCGGCGGCCGGTTCGGCGCCGCCCAATACCAGTACACGCTCCAGGGCGACGACCCTAGGGTGCTTTTCGAGTGGGCGCCGCGCGTTTACGGCGAGCTCCGCCGCGTGAAGGAGCTGACGGACGTCAACAGCGACCAGCAGAACCGCGGCCTCCAGGCCAATCTGACCATCGACCGGACGACGGCCGCGCGGCTCGGCATCACGCCGCAGAACATGGACGATTACCTCTACGACGCCTTCGGCCAGCGGCAGGTGTCGACCATGTACACGGCGCTCAACCAGTATCATGTCATCATGGTCCTCGACCCGAAGTATTGGCAGAACCCCGAGGGCCTCAAGCTCGTCTACATTCCGACGGCGAAGTCGGGCCTGGTGCCGCTCGCTGCGTTCACCCGGTTCGAGCCGAGGACGGCGCCCCTGACGGTCAACCACCAGGGGCAGTTCCCCGCGGTTACGATCTCCTTCAACCTCGCCCCCGGCGTTGCTCTGGGGACGGCGATGGACGCCGTCAAGCGGGCGGAGGCGGACATCCACCTGCCGGCGGGCATCCGGGGCAGCTTCCAGGGGACGGCCCAGGCTTTCCAGTCGTCCCTGGCCAACGAGAACATCCTCATCCTGGCCGCGGTCCTGGCCGTCTACATCGTCCTCGGCGTCCTCTACGAAAGCCTCATCCATCCGGTGACGATCCTCTCGACCATCCCCTCGGCCGGGGTCGGCGCGCTCGTGGCGCTGCTTCTCTTCCGGACCGAGCTCTCGGTCATCGCCCTGATCGGCATCATCCTCCTCATCGGCATCGTCAAGAAGAATGCCATCCTGATGATCGATTTCGCCATCGACGCCGAGCGGACGCAGAGGAAGAAGCCCGAGGAAGCCATCTTCCAGGCCTGCCTGCTCCGGTTCCGCCCGATCACCATGACGACGATGGCCGCCCTCCTGGGGGGGCTGCCGCTCGCCATCGGCGGCGGCACGGGGTCGGAGCTGCGCCGTCCGCTCGGCATCGCCATCGTCGGCGGACTGATCTTCAGCCAGATGTTGACGCTGTTCACGACGCCGGTCGTCTACCTCTATCTCGACCGGTTCCGGCTGCGGATGCTCTCCGTCCGGCGGAGATTCGGCCGCCGCCTCTTTTCCCACCGGGAGGGAACATGATCGGAAGACGCCTGGCCATCATTTTGCCCGCATTCCTCGCCGCCGGGGCCTGCATGGTCGGCCCTGCCTACCGCCGCCCCGCGGCTCCCGTCCCCCAGGGCTATAAGGAGATGCCTGCGGAGGGGGCGGCCGCCGGGCTAACCTGGAAAGCCGCGCAGCCGGGCGATATGGCGCGCCGCACCCCATGGTGGGAGGCCTTCGGTGACCCGGGGCTCAACGCGCTTGTGGAGCGGGTGGACATCTCGAACCAGACCATCGCCCTGGCCGAGGCTCAGTACCGGGCCGCGCGAGCCGCCGTCGCCGGCGTCCGCTCGTCCCTCTTTCCTTCCGTCGGCGTCGGGGCCTCGGCGACGCGCTCGAGCGGCGTCTCGACGGCATCGCCCGGGCCGGGGCAGGCGGCCCCGGCCTTCACCGGCTACGAGGTCGCCGTCGACCTCGGCTGGGAGATCGACCTCTTCGGCCGCGTCCGGCGCAGCGTCCAGGCCGGGGTCGCGAGCGCCCTGGCCAGCGCCGCCGACCTCGAGAGCGTTCGGCTGACCGTGCAGGCGGAAGCGGCGGCGGACTACTTTCTCCTCCGGGGCGTCGACGCGGAGATCGAGCTCCTGAAGCGGACCGTCGAAGGGTACCGGACCCAATACGAGCTCACCCAGAACCGCTTCCGTCAGGGCGTCGCCTCGGGCATCGACGTGGCCCAGGCCAAGACGCAGATGGCCTCGATCGAGGCCGAGGCGGCCGACCTCCGCATCACCCGCGCGCAGCTCGAGCACGCCCTGGCCGTGCTGGCCGGAAGCGCCCCGCAGGAGTTCGCGCTGGCCGCGGCCCCCGCGGCGGTGGCGCCGCCCGCCGTGCCCGTCGGGCTGCCCTCGGAGCTCCTTGAGCGCCGGCCCGACATCGCCGCCGCCGAGAGGCGCGTGGCCGCGGCCAACGCCCGGATCGGCGTCGCGGTGGCCGGCTTTTTTCCGACCCTCAGCCTGTCCGGGCTGGGCGGCTATCAAGGGTCGCCTCTCTCCAGCCTATTCTCCCTGCCGGCCCGGGTCTGGTCGCTCGGGGCCTCCCTGGCCGAGACGGTTTTCAATGGCGGCCAGCGCCGCTCGACGTATCTGCAGGCCCGGGCCGCCTACGACGGCACGGTCGCCGAGTATCGGCAGACCGTGCTCACCGCTCTCGAGCAGGTCGAAGACAACTTGGCCGCCCTGCGCCTGTTGGCGGAGGAAGCCCGATATCAGACCGAGGCCGTTTCGGAGGCCGAGCGGACGCTCAAGTTGGCCAATAACCGCTATATAAACGGGGTCACCTCATACCTTGAGGTCGTGACGGCGCAGAACACGGCCCTGGCCAACGAGCTGCAGGCGGTCGGGCTTCTGACCCGGCAGTTGACGGCCAGCGTCAACCTCATCAAGGCGCTCGGAGGGGGATGGAGGGTCTCCGACCTCTCGGCGCCGGCGTCGCCGAAGCCGCCGGCCGCGCCCGACACGAAGCGGAAAAGCCCCTCGGCCTGACCGCGCGGGTCCTGTCCGCGCCATCCGGACAAAGGATCGGTCGTGAGAAAACCCCGCCGGCCGAGAAAAGAATCTAGCCCTAGGACTTCTTGTCGGAGGCGCCGGGCTTGGTGAGGGGAATTCCTTTCTTGCAGAGGGGGCAGGCCTCCGGGTCGAAGGCTTCGACCTTGAGGGCGAGGAGGCTCCCCACGGGCTCGCCCTCGATGGGGACGGCGCCGCCGGTGCGGTCGACGAGCACGTAGACACCCTTGACCGAGACCTGGCGCTCCTTGAGGCAGGCCAGGACCTCCTGGATCGAGCCGCCGGTCGTCAGGATGTCCTCGACGATGACGGCGCGGGAGCCGTCGAGGCCGGAAAAGCCCGGACGGATGGTCATCTTCTCGTCGGCGCGCTGGGTGAAGGCGAACTTCTTGCCGAGCTTGAGGGCGGCCAGGAAGCCGATGGCGATGGCGCCGTAGGCCGGCGAGACGACGTAGTCGAACTCGGGCATCTCGGCCTCGACCTTCTCGACCAGGAGGTCGACGATCTTCTCGAGCGCGGCCGGCTTCTCGATGAGCCGGATCTTCTCGAAATACCACTCGGAGTGCTTGCCCGAGGTCAGCTTGAAATGGCCCTGGAGCAGGGCGTCGCATTCCTTGAACAGGCTGAGGACCAGCTGGTCGTGGGCGTTCTCGGGCATGGTGTGGCTCCTTCCCTCGAGGATCGGGGCCCCGCGCGCGCACGGGGCTGCGTGGCGGATTATATCGGGATTGCCGTCCGCGGACAAGCGGGCCGCGCTTGCCGGGCCGCCGGAAATGTGCTACATGGGACCGGGAGGATGGCCGGAATGAAGAAGGACTTCACCGACAATAGGCGTTGCTTCGTGTGCGGCGAGAAGAACCTTGACGGTCTCCGGCTCGTTCTCCGCATGGACCCGGGCAAGGGTCGCGCGGCCGCCGACGTGGTCTTCCCGGAGCGCTTTCAAGGCTGGGAAGGGATCGTCCACGGCGGGCTCCTGGCCACGGTCCTCGACGAGGTGATGATCTACGCCGCCGGGTCGAACGGCCTGCGCTGCATCACCGGGGAGATCACGGTCAGGTATGTCAAGCCGGCGAGGACCGGCGAGCCCTATCGCCTGACGGGGCGCGTGACCGGGCACAGGGGGAGGATCGTCCTGGCCGAAAGCGAGCTCCTGGGCGGCGACGGAGAGGTCTTCGCCCGCGCCACCGGAAAGCTGTTCAGGGTCGCGTACGAGGCCGGCCCTCGATCGGGGCCCGAGTGATCACCGCCCCCCTCGGGTCCCTTGAACCGGGGGCCCCCTTTGACCGGCGAGACGTCGGCTAGATCGCGATCGGGAATTCGACCGCGACGTCCCTGTCCGGGGAATAGCTCGTGATCCAGACCTTGACCCGGTAGATCCCCGCCGGGACCTGGGAGCCGTCGTTCGCCTTGAGGTCCCAAACCCCCTGTTGGGAACTGGACTCCCCGGGTTTCAGGTCGAGCTGCCACATGAGTTGAGCGAAGGCCTTGTCATAGGACCATTTCCATACGAGGTTGCCGATCGCATTCGAGACGGCGATATCGAAAACCTGCGAATCCGAGAACTTGAGGCTGACCTGGCTCGTCCCCTCGTTCCTGATCTCGATGAGGAAGCCAAGTCCGCCCGTCCCCTGTCGGCTCACCGAAACGACCAGCTTGATGCCGCCGGCCGTGACGATCTCGCCGCTGTTGGGGCTCGTCGGCGACGAGCCGGATTGGCAGGAAGCGAAGACCATGGCCAGAGCCAGGACCGCCGGGAAAAAACGCATCTTCCTCATTATTAACTCCCCCCTCCCTTTCCCGAGTTCAGGATAGGTCCCCGTCATCCCCTTGTCAAGTCAAGGCCGGGGCCGGGCCGCCCCTCTTACCAGAAGAAGAAGCGGGCGGAGACGAAGACGAGGAAGGCGCCGTAGAGGAGGCGCACGGTGGCCGTGGGCAGGCGGATGGTCGTCTTGGCGCCGAAAAGGGTGCCGATGACGAGCCCCAGGGCGATCCAGCCCGCCGCGGCGAGGTCGAGCGTCCCCTGGTGGTAATAGACGAGGACGCCGGGCAGGCCGAACGGCAGCAGGATCGCGCCGAGCGAGGTCGCGATGGCCCTTTTCGTCGGGTAGCCCAGGGCGAGCGTCAGGAGCGGGACGATGATATTGCCGCCGCCGATGCCGAACATGCCGGCCATGACCCCGGCCAGCAGACCGATCGCGACGAGGGGCAGGGGCCTCGGTCGCGGGTCCGTTTCAGGCTCGGGCTTGACCGGGACCTCCCGGCCGAGGGCCCGCTTGACCCGGCTGACAGGGTCGATGAAACTCCAGGCGACGTAGAGGCAAAAGACGGCAAAGAGCCTGCGCATGAGGCCGACCGGCAGCCGGTTGGCGAACCAGGCGCCCAGGGCGACCGACGTCAGCATGCCCGCGGCGATCCAGGCCGAGGCCCGGAGGTCGATGACCTTGGCGCGGTAGTAGGCGAGGACGCCGAGGATGCCGACCGGGGGCAGGATCGCGGCGAGCGAGGTCCCGGTCGCCTTGACCAGCGGGAAGCCGGCGAGAAGCACGAGCGCCGGAACGATAATGATGCCGCCGCCGATGCCGAAGAGCCCGGAGAAGACCCCGGCCGCGAGGCCGATGAGGATGAACCAGGGCCCGCTCATGGCTGCCATTTTACCCAAAACCGGCCCTGGCCTCAATAACTTCTTGATTAAAAAGAGGATGAACCCAGGGGGCCCCGAGTCCTGTCCTTGAGTGAATCCTCCATGCCCTGCCCAGGGCTGATTCATGTATAATATTCCGCTGGACATCATGCCCGGAGGATTCCCATGCCGCTTCAAAAAGGACTGACGGCGCTTTTCGCCCCGGCCGCCCTCGCCATCCTCGTCCTGGCCGCCGCGGCACTCCGCTCCTCGCCCGGCGCCGCCGCCCAGGCGGGCTCGGAAGCTTTGCCGAAGGACTATCCCGTGCGCCCCGTGCCCTTCACCGACGTGCGGCTGACCGATGCCTTCTGGGCGCCGCGCCTCGAGACGAACCGCACCGTCTCGGTCCCCTACGCCCTGCGCATGAACGAGGAGACCGGCCGCGTCGACAATTTTCGCAAGGCCGCGCGGCTCATGCCCGGCCCCTACAAGGGCAAGCGCTATAACGACTCCGACATCTACAAGGCGATCGAGGGCGCGGCCTACACTCTTCGCCTCCATCCGGACCCGGCGCTCGAGCGGACGCTTGACGACCTCGTCGCCCTCATCGGCAAGGCCCAGGAGCCGGACGGCTACCTCTACACGGCGCGGACGGTCGACCCCGCCCACCCCGCGTCCGGCGCCGGGCCCGAGCGCTGGTCGAACCTGCGCGTCAGCCACGAGCTTTACAACGTCGGCCACATGTACGAGGCGGCCGTGGCCCATTATCTGGCCACCGGCCGGAGGGCCTTCCTCGACATCGCCCTGAAGAACGCCGACCTCCTCCTCCGGACGTTCGGCACAGGCCCGGGCCAGCGCCGCGGCTTCCCCGGCCACCAGGAGGTCGAGATCGGGCTGGCCAAGCTCTTCCGCGTGACCGGCGAAAAAAAGTATCTCGAGCTGGCCAAGTTTTTCCTCGACGAGCGCGGCCACTACCACCAGGGCCCGCACTACGCCAAGGGCGACCCGTTCGAGGCTTACGAGTCCGAAGAATACCTCCAGAACCACAAGCCCGTCCTCGAGCAGGACGAGGCCGTGGGCCACGCCGTGCGCGCGATGTACATGGCCTCCGGCATGGCGGACGTGGCCGCCCTCGGCGACTATCCCGCCTACGCCGACGCCATCGACCGGCTCTGGGAGAACGTCGCCGGAAAGAAGATGTACCTCACCGGCGGGGTCGGCTCGGTCGGCATGATCGAGGGCTTCGGGCCGAATTGCGACCTGCCGAACACCGCCTACGCCGAGACATGCGCGGCCATCGGCAACGCTCTCTGGAACGAGCGGCTCTTTCTCCTCCACGGGGAATCGAAGTTCGTCGATGTCCTCGAGCGCGTCCTCTACAACGGGCTCCTCGCGGGCGTCTCGCTCGGCGGCGACCGGTTCTTCTACCAGAACCCGCTCGAGTCCGCCGGCGGCTACGGCCGCAGCCCCTGGTTCGAGGTCGCCTGCTGTCCGCCGAACGTGACCCGCTTCCTGCCGTCCCTGCCCGGCTACGTCTACGCGACGAAAGGGGACACGGTCTACGTGAACCTCTTCATCGGCGGCCGGGCCAGGGTCGACGTCGGCGGCCACAGGGCGCTCCTCGTTCAGGAGACGCGCTATCCGTGGGACGGGGCGGTCAAGATCCTGGTCGAGCCGGACGGCGGGAGCGACGAGTTCGAGGTCGCCGTCCGCATTCCGGGCTGGGCCCGGAACGAGGCCGTGCCCTCCGGCCTCTACCGGTTCCTCGACAGGAACGACGAGAAGCCGACGCTCAGGGTCAACGGGAAGTCCGTGGGCTTCGACCCGGCCGCCGGCTACGCCCGGGTCCGGCGGGCCTGGCGGCTCGGCGACACGATCGAGCTGGCGCTGCCCATGCCCGTTCGACGGGTCGTGGCCAACGAGGCGGTCGCGGCCGACGCGGGCATGGCCGCCATCCAGAGGGGTCCCCTCGTCTTCTGCGCCGAGGGCGTCGACAACGGCGGGGACGTCCTCGAATCGATGCTGCCCGACTACCTCAAGCTTCAGGCCGAATTCCGCCCCGGCCTGCTCAACGGCGTTACGGTCGTCACAGGCAAGGTCATGCGCAAGGCGAAGACGCCGGACGGCAAGGGCGAGTGGAAGGCAGGGGAGTTCCTGGCCGTCCCGTACTGCGCCTGGGCCAACCGCGGCGAGGGCGAGATGGCCGTCTGGTTCCCGCGAACCGTGGAGGCCGTCAAGCCGCGGGCGAGCCGGGGCCGGGTCGGCCCCATTTATTGACGCGGAACCGGAAGCTGTCGGAGCGTCCGGCTCGGGCCTCGGGATGATGCGACAGACCCGACCCGCTGGATCGGGCTTGATTCAATCGCATAGAGAGGGAAGAGAGGAGAGATGATCCCCGGTCGGTCGCGGCGATTCCTCCTCGCGTCAGCCATCGTCGCCGTGGCCGTTGCTGCGGCGGCATTCTATTTTCTCCTGAGGGCGCCGGCCTACGAAGTCACGTGCTTCATCGCCTCCGACCCCCATTACGGCCTGAGCCCGACAGTGGCCGGGGCTAATGAGAGGACGGTCGAGGCCATGAACCGGCTGCCGGGGACGGCCTTCCCCAAGGGCGTCGGGGGGACGGTCGGCGCGCCGCGCGGGGTCCTCGTCCTCGGCGACCTCGTCGACGGCGCCGCCGCGCCGGACGAGGCCGTGGCCTGGCGCCGCTTCACGGCGGATTTCGGCGTCGAAGGGCACGGCCTTCTCCGGTTTCCGGTCTATGAGCTGCCCGGCAATCACGACGGCGGCGACGAGGGGATCGTGCGGCGGGGCATCCTCGAGCGCGACAAGCTCCGGCCCGGCCTGCTGGCCGCGTCGGCCGACGGCATCAGCTATTCATGGGACTGGGGTCCTGTCCACTTCGTCAGCATGGGCCTCTACGCCGGGTCGGAGGGCGACGCCGTCGTCAATCCGTGGGGCCGGCGTTTCGACGGGACATGGCGGCTGCCCGGCCACAGCCTGGAGTTCCTCGAGGAGGACCTGGCCCGGCGCGTTGGCGCGAGCGGACGACCGGTCGTCCTCCTTCAGCACTACGGCTGGGACGTCTGGGGGCTGGGCTGGTGGTCGGAACGGGAGCGCGAGGCGCTGAAGGCCGCGGTCAAGGGCTACAATGTCATCTCCGCCTTCTACGGCCACTCCCATGTCATGATGAGGGTCGACCTCGACGGCTTTCCATCCTTCTGCGCCGGCTCGACCCAGTCCGACCCGCTGCCGGGGTCGTTCCTGGTCGTCCGCATCCGTCCCCGGGAGATGGACGTGGCCGAGAGGAAGGCGGACGCCTGGGGGTATGTCGCCCGCGTCAAGCTCGGGGGTCGGACCTCAGTAAGTCGCTGATGATCAATAAGATGGGCAAAAAACATGGGGCTTTTTTGGCCTTAACTCCTCATTTTCGTCCGTGAAAATGAGAGGTTAAGCCACCGACGGGAACGTCAGGTCCGAACTCCTGGGGCGGCTCTCTCCGGGATCCTCACCGCGGCCTGGGAGGCTTGGGCTTGGCCAGCTCCCAGTAGATCGAATACCTCTCACCGAATAGCTTGTAGAAAGGGATGAGGGTCACTTCGTTCGGCTTTCCGGCATCGACGGTCCGGAAGGTCAAGGGCTTTCCGGCCACGGGCTTGACCCAGTCCGCGACCGGGTCCTCGTTCTTCCCTTCGAAGGTCGGCACCGGAACGGGGTCGCCCTCCGGGCCGTACGGTCCGAAGACCTTGTCCCGCGTCAGCCCCTCCGCGCCGCCCAGCTCGCCCGCGAGGACGATGGGTCCGTAGAGGACCGCCGCGACGTCGCTTCGATCGGGCAGCCGCTCGAGCCGCAGCGCCATGGGGAGAGCGACCTCGACCCGGTCGCCGCTCTTCCAGGCGCGCCGCACCGTGAAATAGCTCGACGGGCTCGAGAACTCGGCCAGCCTCCGCCCGTCGACCTTTACGAAACCGCCGCTCGCGACCCAGGCCGGGATCCGGACATGGAGGGAGAGGTCCACCGGCTTCGCCGCGGTGAACACGAGCGTCGTCTTTGCCTCCTCCGGGAAGCGCGTCTCCTGCCGGACCTTGAGCCCCCTCTCGGCCCAGTCGAGCTCGGAGGCGATAAAGAGGTTGACGAAAAGGCCGTCGCCGTCATGAAAATAGATGCTGTCGCCGTACTTGGCGTGGTTCTCCATGCCCGTCCCCGTGCAGCACCAGAACGAGTCCTCGGGCGTCATGAACGTCTTGTACATGCCGGGCATCATCGGCACGTAGTACATCATCATGCCGTCGTCGGGGTTCTGGGTCGGCAGGATAGCGTTCCACAAGGCCCGCTCGTAATAATCGGCATACTTCGCCGCCGCCTCCCAGCTGAAGAGATGTCGGGTCAGCTTGAGCATGTTATAGGTGCAGCAGGACTCGTGGCTGTCCTTGCCGAGTTCGGGGAAGATCTGGTAGGGGTCGGAGCCCCACTCCTCGCCGTTGCTCGTGCCGCCCGTGACGAAGGCGCGGGCGCCGGTGACCTCGTTCCAGAAGAACGCGGCCATGCCGGCGAGCGCCGGGTCGCCCGTCATCTCATACTCGCGGGCCGCCCCAATGATGTTTGGAATGAACGAGTTGACATGCTCTCCCTTCATCTTGTCCACGGCGTGCATGAGGGGCTCGGTGTAGTGGCGCTCATCGAAGCGGCGGGCCGTGGCGAGATACTCGGGCTTTCCCGTGACGGAGTACAAATTCGAGAGGACCTCGTTCATGCCGCCCTGCTCGGTGAAATTGAGGACGCGCTCCATATGGACGGGGTCGGACCTGTCGGTGCGCGACTTGACCCAACGGGCCATGCCTTCGACGACGTCCAGGGCCTGGGCGCTCGCGGCGAATTCGTGCATGTCGAGAAGGCCGGCCATGATCTTGTGGATCGTGTAGTAAGGCGCCCAGACGGGGCGGATGGACTCGACGCGGTCGAAGAACGTCTCCGGGAAGGCGCTGAGATAGCCGCCCGGGCCGAGGGCCTTCTGGCAGGCGGCGAGCCCGGCCACGACGGCGTCGGCGTTGGCCTTGATGCGCGGGTCGCCCGTCGCGGCGAACATCAGGGCCGAGGCGGACAGGAAATGGCCGATGGTATGACCCCGCAGCTCGACGTCGGGCCTCTCCCAGCCGCCGTAGGGCTTGGCCGACGACGGCAGGCCGGCCGTCGTCCGGAACATGTGGAGGAGCCGGTCCGGGTCGAGGCTCAGCATGTACTTGAGGTCGCGCTCCATGGCCTGTTTGAACGGGCCTTCGAGAAGACGGACGCTCCTGAGGTTGAAGGGATAAGCGCGGAGCGCGACCTTGGGCGCGACCGCTGTCTTCGGGAACATCGTGTCGGCCATTGCCGCCTTGTCCCCGGCCGGGGCCGGGGCTGCGATCAACATCATGGCAAGCGCGCCGACAGCCGCCACCGTTCTGAGCTTCATGGGGCCTCCTTGCGACGCCCCCCGCCGGGGCGCCTTGGTGTCATATATCCTAGGTTTCCATTATAATCAACCCGACGCCCCTGACGGAGGTTTCCATGGACCGCAAGCGCTGCCGGCTCCCCGGCAAGATCTTTGCTCTCCTCGTCGTCCTGGCCGGGCTCGCGGCGTCGGCCGCGGCCGAGGAGTTCGTCCTCGAGAACGGGCGGCTGCGGGCGGAGTTCAACGACCGCGGCCTGGCCGCCCTGGGCGACGTCCGGACCGGCCGGCGCGTCGCCTTCTCCGCGGACCCGACCGCCGTCTCGATCGACGCGCAGCGCATCGCCGTGGACGGACTCGGCCCGGCCGAGGTCGAGACGAAGCCGGCCAAGCTGACCTTCCGCTACGTCCGCGACCCCTATACCTTCGACGTCGCCTACGAGCTCCGGCCCGGCTGGGCGTTCCTGTCGAAGCAGCTCGTCG
>Ga0335070_10001447_pt1 | contig 27447 bp, 25 predicted proteins | sample Lox_Sample_13_FD_206722 | JGI IMG/M metagenome (GOLD analysis project Ga0335070, IMG submission 206722) | Soil microbial communities from Loxahatchee National Wildlife Refuge, Florida, United States - Lox_Sample_1.3 | ecosystem: Environmental > Terrestrial > Soil > Wetlands | place: USA...
TACCCCCAGGGGCTCATGGACCTCGCCCTCGGGGTGATCGACCCCGGCCTCCGGTGCAAGACCTGCGATCAGAAGGCCTCCGATTGCCCCGGCCACTTCGGCCATATCGAGCTCGCGAAGCCGGTCATCCACGTCGGGTACACCCGGCTGATCCGGAAGCTCCTCCGGGTCACCTGCCGTGTCTGCAGCCGGCTCCTCCTCGAGCCCGTGGAGATCGAGAAGGTCATCCAGTCAGAGGAGGAGTCCCCCGGGGCCGACATCCTCAAGGAGAAGGACATCAAGAAGGAACGGCAGTGCCCCCACTGCGGGGAGCAGCAGCTGAAGATCAACTTCGAGAAGCCCACGACCTTCTCCGAGATCTGGACCGAGGACGGGAAGCGGATGGAGCACAAGCTCACCCCGGCCGACGTCCGGGCACGGCTCGAGAAGATCCCGGACGAGGACCTCCGGCTCCTCGGGATCAACCCCGACGTGGCCCGGCCCGAGTGGACGGTGCTCACCGTCCTCCCCGTCCCGCCGGTCACCATGCGCCCCTCCATCATCCTCGAGAACGGCCAGCGGTCCGAGGACGACCTCACCCACAAGCTCGTGGACATCATCCGGATCAACCAGCGGTTCAAGGAGAACCAGGACGCGGGGGCCCCCCACCTCATCATCGAGGACCTCTGGGAGCTCCTCCAGTACCATGTGACCACCTACCTGGACAACGAGGTGGCCGGCTGCCCGCCCGCCCGGCACCGGAGCGGGAGGCCGTTGAAAACCCTCTCCCAGCGGCTCAAGGGCAAGGACGGCAGGTTCCGGGGCTCCCTCTCGGGCAAGCGGGTGAACTTCTCGGCCCGTACCGTCATCTCCCCTGACCCGAACATCAAGGTCACCGAGGTCGGGGTGCCCCTCGCCGTGGCCCGGGAGATGACCGTCCCTATCCGGGTGACACCCTTTAACAAGGACGAGATGCGGGAGTTCATCCTCCGGGGCCCTGTCAGGCCGGACATCCACGCCCCCGTCGGGGCGAACTACGTCATCCGGCCCGACAACCGCAGGCTCCGGCTCTCGGACGCGAACCTCGAGACCGTGGTCGCCATGGTGGAGCCCGGGTGGACCGTGGAGCGGCAGCTCCGGGACGGCGACATCGTCCTCTTCAACCGGCAGCCCTCCCTCCACCGTATGTCCATCATGGCCCACCGGGTGCGGGTCATGGAGGGCAAGACCTTCCGGCTCAACCCCGCGGTCTGCCCGCCCTACAACGCCGACTTCGATGGCGACGAGATGAACCTCCATGTCCCCCAGACCGAGGAAGCGAAGGCCGAGGCCCAGATCCTCCTCGCCGTCCAGGAGAACATCCTCTCGCCGCGCTTCGGGGGGCCCATCATCGGCGGGATCCATGACCACGTGTCCGGGATCTTCATGCTCACCCACGGGCAGAAGGACTTCAGGAAGGAGCAGGTCCTCTACCTCCTCAAGCACTTCCCCCTTGAGCGGATGCCCGAACCCGAGAAAAAGGCCGGCGGGGAGCCGGTCTGGTCCAACAAGCAGGTCTTCTCCGCCATCCTCCCCCCCGAGCTGAACATGGTCTTCAAGGCCTCCTCCTGCGCGAGCTGCGAGGAATGCAAGAAGGAGCTCTGCGAGCGGGACGCCTACGTGAAGATCTTCGACGGGAGGCTCGTCTCGGGGACCATCGACAAGAAGGCCATCGGGGCCTTCGACGGCCAGATCCTCCACCGCATCATCCGGCAGTACGGGATGAAGAAGGCGGCGGAGTTCATCGACGAGATGACGAAGCTCGCCATCCGGGCTATCATGCTCGACGGCTTCTCCTTCGGAATCGACGACGAGGACCTCTCCCGGACCGAGCACGGGCAGATCAAGGACGTCCTCTCCAACGCCGCGAGCGACGTGGACCGGCGGATCAAGATCTTCCAGGACGGGCAGCTCGAGCCCATGCCCGGCCGGACGCTTGACGAGACCCTGGAAATGCAGATCATGCAGGTCCTCGGGAAGGCGAGAGACAGGACAGGGGAGATCGCCGGCCGGCACCTCGGGCTCGAGAACAGCGCCGTGGTCATGGCGGTCTCGGGGGCCCGGGGCTCCATGCTCAACCTCACCCAGATGGCGGGCTGCATCGGCCAGCAGTCCGTCAGGGGCGAGCGGATCGTCCGGGGCTACGACGATCGGACCCTCCCCCACTTCAGGAAGGGGGACCGGGGAGCCGCGGCCCATGGCTTTATCCAGAACAGTTACAAGAGCGGCCTTTCCCCCACGGAGTTCTTCTTCCATGCCATCGGGGGTCGCGAAGGGCTCGTGGACACCGCCGTTCGGACTTCCCAGAGCGGGTACCTCCAGCGCCGGATGATCAACGCCCTCCAGGACCTGAAGGTGGCCTACGACGGCACGGTGCGGACCACCGGTGGCCGGATCATCCAGTTCCGGTACGGGGAGGACGGCACCGACCCGTCCAAGTCCTCCTTCGGGAGCCCCGTGGACGTGAAGGGGATCATCGAGAGCGAGCTCAAGGAGGAGGTGTAAGATGAAGGAGACCCTGGAAAAGAAGATCGAGGCCTCCGAGCTCCCCGAGCGGACGAAGGAGGAGATGAGGAAGTACCTGGGCGACCGTCCGGTCACCGACAAGCAGTTCAACCATATCCTGGACAGGATCGTGAAGGAATACCAGAACACCCGGATCGAGGCCTGCGAGGCCGTGGGGATCGTGGCCGCCCAGTCCATCGGGGAGCCGGGGACGCAGATGACGATGCGGACCTTCCACTATGCGGGGGTCGCAGAGATCAACGTCACCCTCGGCCTCCCCCGGCTCATCGAGATCATGGACGCCCGCCGCGAGCCCTCCACCCCCACCATGACCATCTTTCTCTCGCCCGAGTACTCCGGCGACCGGGACCGGGCCCGGGAGGTGAGCTGGCAGGTGGAGGCCGCGCCCCTCGCCGAGTTCGGGGACATCACCATCGACATGGAGAAGATGCTCGTCGTGGTCCAGCTGAACACCGCCGTCACCGAGAAGCGGAAGATCCCGGTGGAGAAGATCATCGAGCTCGCCCCGAAGAAGATCAGAGACCGGCGCCACTACCGGGACTTCGAGTGCGAGGTGGAGGACGAATCGGCCCGGCTCCTCTTCATCCCCAAGGACCGGGAGAGCTACCAGAACCTCTTCCAGCTCGCCGAGCATGTCCGGAACGTCATCGTCCAGGGCATCGATGACATCGAGCGGGTCGTGGTCCGGAAGGAGGAGGGAGAGTATATCCTATATACCGAGGGGTCCAACCTGAAGGATGTCTTCGAGGTCGAGGGGGTGGACACCTCCCGGACCCGGACGAACAACATCAGCGAGATCGCCGACGTCCTCGGCATCGAGGCGGCAAGAAACGCCATCATCTACGAGGCCCTCTCCACCCTCGCGGAGCAGGGTATCCTCGTGGACGTCCGGCACATCATGCTCGTCGCGGACATGATGTGCATGGATGGCGAGGTGAAACAGATCGGCCGCCACGGCATCGCCGGTGAGAAAGAATCCGTCCTCTCCCGGGCGGCCTTCGAGGTGACGGTGAACCACCTCCTCGATGCCGCCGTGGCAAACGAGGTCGACGAACTGAACGGCGTGACCGAGAACATCATCGTGGGCCAGCCCATCCAGCTGGGCACCGGCGACGTGAAGCTCATCTCAAAACCCATCAACCAGGAGTAATTTCCCATGGATTTCAACCTTTCACTGAGGAGAGCGCTGAAGACCGGCAAGGTCTTCCTGGGACAGAACAGCACGAGAACATGCATCACCGAGGGGAAGGCGAGGCTCATCGTCGTCGCCCAGAACTGCCCCGCGGAGTTCCGCACATACCTCGAGACCGTGAAGGGCGTGCCGGTCCATGTCTTCGCGGGCTCCGGCGTCCAGCTCGGCATGGCCTGCGGGAAGCCCTTCCTCGTCTCGGCCCTCGCCGTCGCGGAGCCCGGTGAGTCGGACATCCTCTCCCTCGGGAGGGCCTGACATGGGCGAGATCATCCTCTCCGAGGACTGCATGCGGAACATGTCCCAGTTCGAGCAGCTCACGGGCGCCACGAGCCGGGACTGCATCATCGACGACCGGAACGGCCGCATCATCCTCGTGGTGAACCCCGGGGAGATGGGACGGGCCATCGGGAAGAAGGGGGCCTCCATCAAGAAGGCCTCCGAGGTCATGGGGAAGAAGATCGAGGTCGTCGAGTACTCCCCGAGCCCCGAGCAGTTCATCCGTAACTGCTTCCTCCCCGCAAAGGTCACCACCCTCGAGTTCGAGGGCGAGGGGGAGGAGCGCGTCGCGAAGGTGGCGGTGAGGGACGAGGACAAGGGCATCGCCATCGGCAAGGAAGGCAAGAACATCTTCAAGGCCAAACGCCTCGCCCAGCGGCAGCACAGCATCGTGGACGTGAGGCTGGCGTAACTTTATTTTCATTATTCCAAACAAGCACCAGAGGGGATGCAATACAAATTCTGAAAAAATGAATTACCGGTGAGGTTACCCGCACGACCCTCCGGCCGACGGCGCCTGTGAGGAGAGGTTGGTCCCGCACTCGGCCGGCGGGCTCGTGAAGCTCCCGCAGATGGCCTGCTTGTATGCCTCCGGGGTACGGGCCCCCGAGTACCTCACCCCGTTGATGATGAGGGTGGGGGAGGCCGTGGCCCCTGCCCTGACGGCCGATGCCTCGTCAGCCGAGAGGATATTGAGCCCCTCGGTTCCCCCCGACACGCATAACTGGAGCCTGGTCTGGTCGATCCCGAGGGAGGAGGCCACCCTCGTGGAGCAGGCCGCCGCCGCGGAGGCGTTCCCCGACAGGGAGGAGCAGGCGGCGTTGAATCCGTCCAGGTACGCCCAGAACTTCCCCGGGGAGTTCTTCTGGATGCAGGCCTGGCGCAGATCCTCCTGCACCTCCACCGGGCCGTGGAGGGACTGGATGGAATCCATCGTGGGACCGCCGACCTCGGTGATGAAGTGCACCGAGATGTCGGCTTTGGCCCCCAGCAGGTCTGCCACAGGCTTCATCGCCACCTCCGCCTGATTCCCGTACGGGCAGAAGGACATCACATAGAGATCCACGGCCGGCCGGCTGGTCTTCACCGGCGTCGGGGAGGGCGACGGGGTCGCCGGTGCCTGGGTCCCTCTCGCGGGGGCGGTCATGTCCTGGCCCTGCATGAAGAGGAGGTCACAGTCCTTTGTGGTGAACAGGGGGATGGTGCTCCCCTGGTAGGCGACAGTCACCTGGTACACCCCGTGGGTCTCGTTCACGGACACGAGCGTTGCCGCGGTGCCTGCCGTGACCAGGTTCGTGTTGATATACGATAGGACTCTTTCACCGCAGGTCGCCGCGGGTACCGCGGAACCGGCCTGCGACCCCGGTGATATCGTCATGAAGATAATCACGCAGGCGATGAGGATCCCGGCCGCCGCCACCACCGCGACGACGGGGTCGATGCGGGTCCGGCCCCGCGATGGCTGAGGCGGGGCGGCACCGAGGTCCGATGAAGGCTGCACGTTATCCGGCTGGTTCTCTGTCATACAAACACCCTGAGCTGGTTGGCGCAGGCACCAATAAAGCGTCCCCTCGCCGCACCCGCTTCCCGTCCCGGTCTAGAGCAGGGAGCCCAGCACCAGCGCCATGGCGTAGAGGAGCAGGGACCCGTGGAACAGGGGGAGCACCCCGAGGGCAGCCTCCGGCGTCCGGACCTTCCTGATCCGGAGATTCGCGACGGCAAGGAGGAGGAGGCCGGTGGCGAAGCCTGCCCGGGTGAGCGACCCGAGGGGAAGGAGGAGGGCGATGGCGGTCCCGGCATGGACGAGGGAGAAGCCCCCGATCCAGGCAATACACCCGTCGATCCCGAAGAGGACCGGGATGGTCTTCATCCCCCGGGCCCGGTCGTTCACGAGGTCGGCAAGGTCATTCACCCCCAGGTGCGCCTCGGCCCACGGGTACATGACGAGGAAGAGGAGGAGGGCCGTGGTGTCGGGGAAGCCGAGGGCGAGGTACCCTGCAACGGGGAAGAGGGCGAGGTCAATCCTCCCGACGAGCTGGGCGATGGGGAACCGCTGGTCCCGCTTCTTCAGCTGGTAGTAGACCTCGAGGGCATAGCTCGTCACCATGATCGCCCCCACATAGCCCGAATGGGGGTACGGGAGGGTGAGGATGACGGCCGAGGTGGCGACGACGAGGACGACGAAGAGGGCGATGGCATGGGACGGGGGGGTGAGCCCGGCAGGGAGGGGCCGGGTCCCGAAGGGGCGCCAGTACCGGCTGAACCGTGGATCGACGTCCCGGGCATCCAGCCGGCAGTCCACGATGTCGTTTAAGACCATTCCGGCCTCGAACCCGAGGAGGCCGATGAGGGCGGCCTTCCCGGCGAGGGCCCAGGTGAGCCCCGGATACCGGGTCGAGGCGAGGGTGAGGCCGGCGAGGAAGAGGACCGGCCAGACGGGGGCAAAATGGGCCCGGGTGAGGTCGAGGTATACCCGTGCCCGTGCTGCCATGCCCGCCTGCGGCCTGCCCTCCTCCGTCAAGGGGGCACCCCGCCCCTGAGCTGCCGCCAGACCCGAAGGAGGCCGAAGCACCCCGTGAGCATCATGTCCCCGAAGGGCGCCGCCTGGTAGGCGTCCGGAAGGAGCCCCTTCCGGTTCGGGCCGGTGACGGCGATGTGTCTGGCCGGGAGAGGCCGGTGCACCCGGGCCCCATGGCCCCCCTCCCCGAAGACCTCCTCGTTCCTGAGGGTCCCGTCCCGGAGCTTTCCGATGAGGGCAATGAGCCGGTCCCGGTCAAGGGACGCGGTGTGGTGCTCGAGGATCCCGCACACCTCCTCGCCCCGGAGGTTCACGCAGAGGGTGTGGGCGTTCCCGGCGTTCACGAGAGTGATACCCTCGGTCGCCCGCTCCTTCACCCAGGGATCGCAGAGGACGCCGAGGACCGCGGCAACGCCGGTGTCGATGACGAGGGCACCTGGTGCCTGCTCCCGGAGTGCCGCCATCCTCGTCATCGTGGGGAGGGGCGGGTCCTTTGCCAGGGCCCGGACCTGCCAGCCCCCTTCTTCGAGGACCTGTTCCAGGACCCGGAACCGGTGGATCCGGTTCGACTCCGCGGGGGAGAAGCCATGGTCCTGGACGGCGAAGGCGAAGTTCCCGGGGTACACCACTCCGAAGGCACCGAGAGCGGTCCGGAGCTCCGCCTCCAGGTAGTCGGTGGTCCTGACGATGGTCGTGCCCATGGGCCGGCGGGGAACGATCTGGATCCCGAGGGCCCGGACCTTTTCCAGGTTGTCATGAACCGTGAGCGCCGCCGCCTCCGTCGCAAAGACGGGAAGCCCCCTCCTCAGGTGCTCGGAGACGGCCTGGACCACGCCCCCGCCCCCCATGGTGAAGCCCTCGAGAAAAACCCCCTCACCCCGGTCCGCCGCCTCCCGGATCCGCTGCCCGACCACGACGGTCGGCGAGGGGATCACCAGCTTCGTGCAGTTCTCCACCGGCCGGCCGGGGTCGTAGACGAGGACGTCCTGGGTCCCCCTGCCGACGTCCACGGCAAGGAGGGTCATGCGTGGCTCTGGGTAGGGCTCTTTCCCCAGGCGGTGATGATGCCGGGCTCGGGTTTGTACTCACGGAACTGCTTCAGGCAGACGGTGAGGTCCCGTGTGAAGGCGAAGTACCCGATCTGGGTGTTCCGGCAGAGGTTCATGGCCATGTCCATGAGCCCCCGGGGGTCGGGCCGTGCCTCCCCGAGCCAGATGTGGAAGATGTTCCCACCGTCGATGATGGGGAAGAAGACGTGCTCCACCTCGATCCGTTTTGTCAGGGGGATCTCGGCGCAGGGGGCCACGTGGGTCCCGTTCGTGTAGTAGATGGGGAGGTCCCGGGTCTTCCTGCAATCCTCGAGGGCCGCCTCGAGGTTGCCCTTGACGACCTTCTTCGCGAACTCCCGGTACCGCTGGTCGAGGAGGTCGGCCACGGCGAAGCGCTGGCCGGTGGTCTCGGCGGGGGTCCGGGCAAGGGCGATGGTCATGCCATGCCTTTTTGAGAGCTCCTTTGCATAGAGCTCCAGCTCGGTCATGGCCCGGACCGCGAGCCGGAAGGCCTCCTTCGACTCGTGGAGCTGCTTCCCCGTGTGGTGCTCCACCATCTCGTTCACCCCAACCACGCCGATGGTGTACACGAGGCCGTCCAGGTCCACGGCGACGGCCCCCCGCTCGCCGTCGTTCGGGTCCTTCGGCCGCTGCATGGCAAAGGGCATCCTCCCGTTCGTCCGGACGATCTCCATCCAGCGCCGCTTGATGTGGAATACCTCGACCGCGATGTCCATGAGGTGCTTCAGCTCCCCGAAGAGCCGGTTGTCGTCCCTCTCGGCCCGGTAGGCTGCCCGGGGGCAGTTCACCGAGACCACCTGCCAGGAGCCCATGGAGAAGTGCCGCCCGTTCCGGAAGTCGAGCTTGTGCTCGAACTCGTTGTCCTTCTCCGCCACCGCCGAGAACTGGTAGGCGCAGCACTGGTAGCAGGAGATCCCCTTCCCCGCGCCCCGGTAGGCCGGGATCTGGTTGTCGTAGTAGGGGGTGCCGAACTTGGAGGCAAGCTCGAAGGTGAGGAGGTAGAGATCCCGGTACGTGGGAAGCTCGGGGTGGCGCTTATTATACTCCTCATCCTCGGTGAGGAAGTCGGGCTCGACGCTGATCTCCGGCTTCGGGAAGGAGAAGGGCTTGCCCCAGTAGTCCCCCTCGAGCATCACCTCCATCATGGCCTTGAAGAGGAGCCGGACCTCCCGCTCGAACTCCCCGTACGTCCGGCGCGGGGCCTGCTTCCCGTCGTAGATCCTCCCCCGGAAGACGCAGGGCCTGTCCTCCCAGAGCGTGGGGACGCCCGGCGTGAGCTGGACCGAGGAGAAGACCAGCTGGCCGCCCCGGGCCACCATCATCTGGGTCATCTCGTAGACGAACATCTGGATGAGCTGCTTGATCTCGTCGTAGTCCTTGCCCTCGAAGTAGGGGGCGAGGAAGGTGAGGAAATTGTAGTACCCCTGCCCGCCGGCGAAGTTCGTCTGGGCCGAGCCGAGGGCCTTCACCGCGTGGAGCACCGCCACCTCGGCCCGCTTGGCAGGCCCCGCCACCGAGGCCTTCGTCCCGTTCCCGTCGGGCATCAGGCCGTAGTAGAGGAAGTACCGGAGGTCCCAGTCCTGGCAGAAGGGCCGGGTCCCGAAATACTCGAGGTCATGGATGTGAAGGTCGCCCGCAAGGTGGTAGTCGGCGAGATGCGGGGGGAGCTGGAGGAGGTACTGCTCCTTGCTGATCTTGTCGGCCTTCTTCTTGTGGGAGGTCTCGGCGTTCTCCTGGAGGTTCGCGTTGTCATGGGCCTCGAAGCCCCGGCCGACATCGATGAGGTGCGCGTCGTACACGGGCGTCCCCACCCGGGTGCAGACGTTCCGGTACTCGGTGAGGCCCTGCTCAAGGAGCACGATGTTCGTGATCTCCCGGATGAGGGGGCCGGAGAGGACCTGGAGTCCGAGCTTCAGGATCCGCTGCTCCACGAGGCCCGCGATCTCCCTCGCCTTCACCTCCGTGGCGCTCTCGTGCCCGTAGAAGACCCCGATGAGCCGGGTTTCCTCCATGAGCTGACGGACGATCCGCTCCCGGTCCCACTCCACCATGTGGCCGTCCGTCGTGCGGACCTTGGGGAGGGCGGGGAGAAACCTGCCATCCAGCGTGAGCTGCTGCTGGAAGGGAGGCCTGCTCGGGGATTTTTTCTGTCGCGGCAAAGGGATGCAACCTCGCGAAACCGGTAAGATACTATTAATCCATTGCTATTTGAGTTTATCACGTAATATGTCAATTTATATCTTTTTAAACGTTTTCTGCCCTTATAAATCCCCCGGGAAGCCCCCCGGAGGGACGGGTTTTGGAAACAGCGGGATGCGGGGGGTTCGGTTCGGGATCGGGGCCCGAAGAGGGGAGAGCCGGGGATACAGCTCAGGGCAGCTCCAGGATCCTCCGGAGATCGGCGTCCCGGACCCTCCCCCCGGCGAAGAGCTCGGCGGAGGTAAGGAAGAGGTCGTCCTTCCTGAGCACGGGGGCCTCCATGGCAAAGCAGCCGTTCACCCGGAGGTCGGTGAGGGAATCGGCCGAGGACATGTCCTTTTCCAGGTAGCTGACCTTCCGGGATTTCAGGTAGTCCTTGAGCATCTCGCAGTTCGGGCAGTTCTCCAGGGTGTACACGACAAGGGATGGTAGCTCGCTCACGAATCGGATCCCCCAAGCGATTATTTACAGCTGGTGTTCCAAGTATTCTTGATGGTCAGGACTTTTATTGCTATTGATCTCCCCCCGGAGGTGAGGGAGCGGATGCGCGGGCCGCAGGGGGCCCTTGCGGGGTGCCGGGCCCGGCTCTCCCTCGTGAAACCCCCTTCCATCCACATCACCCTCAAGTTCCTCGGGGAGATCGACGAGAAGACCCTCGCCCGGGTGAAGGAAGCCCTCTCGGCGATACGCTTCGAGCCCTTCGAGGTCTCCCTCTCGGCGGTGAAGGGGAACCCCCCGCCCTCTCCCAGGGTCATCTGGTGCGAGGTCCAGGACGGGGGCGGCTGCCGGAGGCTCTTCCAGCTCGTCGAGGAGGCCCTCGCCCCCCTCGGAATCCCGAGAGAGAAGCGGGCCTTCACCCCCCATGCCACCATTGCGCGGGTGAAGCGGCCCGACCCCTCCCTCATCCCGCTGCTGAAGGGGCTCGCCACCGAGGAGTTCGGATCCTGTCCCGTCAGGTCCATCAAGCTCAAGAAGAGCACCCTCACCCCCGAAGGGCCCATCTACGAGGACCTCCTGGAGGTGCCCTGCCCGTGAAGGGGAGGGAACCGGAATCGGGGAAGAAGGCAGTCCGGCCCCTCCACGAGGAGGAGGTGCTCGCCCGGATACGGCCCAAGGGGGATGAGCATAACCATACCTGGCACGTGGCCACGGACATCCTCGCGGCCGTCGCAGAGGACGGGCGGGCGAAGGGGATGGTGGTCGGCTCGGTGGCCCGGGACACCTGGCTCTCGGGGGAGAAGGACCTGGACATCTTCCTCCTCTTCCCGCCCGGCCTCCCCCGGGAAGAGCTCGAGGAGGCGGGCCTCGACCTTGCCCGGAGGATCGCCCGCCGGTTCGCCGGAGACTTCAGGGAGAAGTACGCCGAGCACCCGTACGTAAACGCGACCATCGACGGCCTCGACGTGGACCTCGTGCCCTGCTACGAGGTCGCCTCGGCGGCGAAGATCCAGTCGGCGGTGGACCGCACCCCTTTCCATACCCGGTACATCACCGGAAGGATCGCCCCCTTCCGGGACGAGGTCCTCCTCGCAAAACAGTTCGCCAAGGCCTGCGGGGTCTACGGCTCCGACCAGATGACCGAGGGGTTCTCGGGCTACCTCTGCGAGCTCCTCGTCCTTTACTACGGCGGTTTCACCCCCCTCCTCCAGGCCGCCGCGGGGTGGAAGCCCGGCACCTGCATCGACCTCGCGGGGCATGCCTGCAAGGCCTTCGAGGAGCCCCTCCGGGTGGTGGACCCCGTCGATCCGGCCCGGAACGTCGCAGCGGCTCTCTCATCGACCCGCATGTTCGAGTTCGTGGAGTACTCGAGGGGATACCTGGAGGACCCCTCGCCGGACTTCTTCTTCCCGGCGGGTCCCGTTTCCCTCGGCCGGGAGGGCTTCGCCCGGGCCCTTGCCCGCCGGGGGACCTGCCTCTATGCCCTCACCTTCCCGACCCCGCCCCTCATCCCGGACATCGTCGTCCCCCAGCTCAGGAGGAGCCTCGCCTCCGTCCGGGGCCTCCTCTCCCGGCACGGCTTCCCTGTCCTCCAGGAGGACTGCGCCATGGGCGAGGAGAGGTGCATCCTCGTGCTCGAGCTTCTCGCGGACCAGCTCCCCCCGGTCACGAGGCACACGGGACCGCCGCTCTGGGACCGGGAGAACGCGGCGAAGTTCGCCGACAAGTACTGGCAGAACCCCCTCTCGGGCCCCTTCATCCGGGACGGGCGCTACCTGGTGGACCTGGACCGGCCCTTCACCGATGCAGGGGGTCTCCTCCGATCACCGGAGGTCCTCGCCGTGGGCCTCGGGAGGCATGTGAAGCAGTCCATGGAGAAGGGATGGGAGGTGCACGAGGGGCCGGAGGCCTGGCAGGAGGAGTTCGGAGAGTTCCTCTCCCGGTTCATCGGGCCGGCGAGCCCCCTTGCGAGGAGGAAACGGGGCAGGTAAAAGATCAATTTCCCGAGGCCGGTTTCCCGTCCCCGGCGATCTCCACGACCCTCCCCACCGTCCCGTCACTGAGCCTGACCTTCATCCCGTGAGGGTGGGAGGCTGAGGAGGTCAGGATCTCGGCGACGATGCCCCTTGTCCTCTTCCCGGTCCTCTGATCCTGCTTCCGGACCACCTCCACCGTTGAGCCGATCCGGAGCGAGGATCGGATCCTCCCGTCGTTCTGCGAATTCATTGTTCCATAGGGGTTCGTGTCCGGCGCTGATAAGGACTATTCCAGAATCCCCTCAAGGATCTCCCCCGCGTCCCGAACAAGCTTCGAGCACCGGGTCGCAAAGACCTTCTTCTCCCTCGCCTCGGCGAACTGCTCCGGGTCGGAGAGGTCGTATCCCACGAGCTCGGTGCAGTGCACCGACTCGTTCCGGGCGGTGAACTCCTCGATGACCCTCCTCGCCTTCGCGTAGACCTTCTCCCTCGAGCTGGCATCGTGGATGTCCTCGGGCTTCTGGGTGAGGCCGATCACCATGAGCGCCCCCGAGACCGCCCCGCAGATCTCCCCGGTCTTTGCCACCCCTGCCCCGAAGGCTGACGCGATCTTCTCCGCCGTTCCCGGATCGACCCCGAGGTCCTTCCCGTACACCGAGAAGATCGCCTGCGAGCAGGAGAGGCCCTTCCTGAAGGCCGCAACCGCCTCATAGGCTTGTTTCGAGGTCATCCCCGTCTCTCCTGTATCCAGTCGGGCATGCAGTTATGGCCGGTTTCTCTTATCGTTTCCAGGTCTCCGGCATCATCATGTTCGGCCCGTGGTACTCGATCTCCCTCGCGGTGAAAATGAGGACCACGAAGTCAGGATTGTCGATGGACTTGAAGTACTGCTCGAACATGGGGTTCCAGTACTTCTTCTTGGTCTGCACGTCCTCGCGGACCTCGCCCTTCGCCTGGATAACCACGTAGGGATCGGTGAACTCCTTTCCCGACCAGATGGCGATGGCAGCATTCGAGTTCTTTCTCAGATGCTCCACCTTCCGGCTGGCCTTCATGGTCCCGCCCACGAGGGTCATGTCCGGAAAGCCGGCGAGCACCATGAACCGCACGGCGGGCATGCCCCTGTCGATGGTCGCGACGGCGGCCGGGTGGGGGCCGCCGATGACCTCCAGAATCTGCTCTTTGAGTGCCATGGTGTCGTTTCGTGCCTTCGCTGGTATTAAGCCTGTCCCTGAAAAGCACGGGATGAAAGAGGGCCCCGCCCTCTCTGCCGCCGGAGTGCGGGGCGATATTCCATCACCTGTGGCCGGGCATGTGCCGGTCCCATCACCTGAGAGCGGTTGTCGTTCAGTCCCTCTTCACGAACGAGAGCGACGCCGAGTTCATGCAGTACCGCTGGTGAGTCGGGGGGGGTCCGTCGTCGAAGACATGCCCGAGGTGGGCCCCGCACCGGGCGCAGAGGGCCTCGGTCCGGGCCATGCCGTAGGTGAAGTCCTTCTTCAGCTCCACGTTCTTCTCAGACACGGGGGCCCAGAAGGAGGGCCAGCCGGTGCCGGACTCGAACTTCGTGTCCGAGAGGAAGAGGTCGGTCCCGCAGCAGGCGCACCGGTAGAGCCCCTTCTCGTGCCAGTCATGGTACTTCCCCGTGAAGGCCGGCTCGGTGCCGGCCTTCCGCGCAACCTCGAAGGTCATCGGGTCGAGGATCTTCCTCCACTCCCCGTCGGTCTTCACGACCCGGTCTACCACCTCCACCTTAGCCGTCGCAACTGAGAAGATGGGTACCTTCCCGGGCGGACTCTTCGCGCTCGCCATAGCTATCAATCCGGTGTGAGGAGGCTCGGGAGCTTAAGTCCCTTTCGGTGAGGGAAGTTTCGCAGGAAACCGACCTGGAGCACCCGCCATCAGGCAGGGTGCGACACGCGGTTTTTGCGCTTTGCCTTCTCCCGGGCGAGCTTCTCAACGGCGGCGAGGTCCACCTTCGGCTCGGTAACGAGCTTCCCTGCCGAGACCGCCCGGTCCACGAAGCTCTTCCCGACGGGAGTGCGGACGAGGAGCGTGGTGTACCCCTTCGGGGCCCCGACCGCCCCGGCGGAGATATCGGCGTCCACGGCGGTGAAATCGGTGCAGGACCGGCACCCGGGCCGGACCGCCGCCCCGAGCTCCTTCAGGGAGATGGCGATGGTGTCCCGCCCCTCGACTGTCACCTCGAGCTTCCCTGCAACGTCCAGACGTTTCACCTGCCAGGGCTCCACCCCGTGCTTCCCCCCGAGGATATCCCCGACAAGTGTCCGGTAGTCAAAGGTCTCGGTGCAGAAGAGGCCCACGAGGAGCCGGATGGATCGGCCGTAAGGCCTCGCGAGCTGGTTGTCGGATTCCATCATCCGCCGCACTGCCTGGACGGCGCAGGGCACCCCCACCACCGCGACCCGCCGGAGCTTTTGGCGGACCACCGCCTCCTTCAGGGAGGCGAGGAGGGGGACCCACCAGGAGTACCGGGAGCCTGCCTCGTGGACGAGGGCCCCCGAGGAGGTGATGATCGCAGAGCGGGGCTCGAGGGTGAACCGGTCTTCGGTGACGGTCACCACCCCGTCGATGAGCCCCTCGTCGAGGGCGGCCGCGAGGATGGCCGTGACCGCGCCGCCGCTCTGCCGGCGGGGGATCTCGAAGCCGGCCTTCGCCGCGAGGGCGGCGGAGTACTCCCCGAGCATCTCCCTCGTCTCCCCCGAGGCGCGGGGACAGACCTCGATGCAGACCCCGCAGGGCACCCCGGCCTGGTCCTCCTTGCAGGTGCCGGTCGAGACGGGGCTCGGTGCCCCCTTCCCTGCTTCGAAGTAGAGCCCGTCCGACGGGCAGACCGCTATGCATGCCCCGCAGCCGGAGCAGAGGCCGGCGTCCCACACATCCCTCTTCAGGTCCCGGTAGCTCTTTCCCGTCATGGCTCACTCCCAGGTGTACTTGTTCGCAAAGGGCCGGTTGCTCGCCGGGGAAATGCGCACGTACTCATCCGCAAGGAGCGGTTCGGCGTCAAGCCCAAAGAATCCTGCAAACTCTCTGAGACAGGGAGCGATCCGCTCCCGTTCCCCGGCACTCGCCGGCTTCTCGGTTGCACCTACCCCCAGGAGGTGGGCGGGTACCTCCCCCCGGATATAGATCTCGCCGCCGTGGATCCCGCTCCCGATCCCCCTCTCTTCCACCGGCGGCCTCCCGTCCAGGCCGAGGACGATGATGAGCCCGCCGGCCATGTACTCGCCGAGGAAGGCCCGCGAGCTTCCCCCGACCACGAGGATGGGCCTCTTGGTGTCGTACTCCTTCATGTGGATCCCCCCCCGGTAGCCGATATCGCCCCTGACGAAGACCTTCCCTCCTCTCATGGAGTGGGCCACGGCGTCGCCCGCGGACCCATGGATGACGATCATCCCCGAGTCCATGGTATTCCCGGGCGCATGCTCGGCGTTCCCGTGCACGATACAGGTCGGCCCTGACATGAACATCCCCAGGTCCCCGCCCGGGACACCGTGGATGGTGATCCTGACCTCCCCCTTCAGGCCATCGGCTATGAACCGCTGGCCGAGGACATGATCCACCTCGATCTCCTTTTCCCCCGAGGCAACGGCAGCCCGGAGGATCTGGTTCAGCCGGGTGTAGCCGAGATCCCGGGCATCGATACGGTACACCACGGCTACTCCCCCACCGTTTTCACATCGAGCACCTTCAGGATCCCCTCGTCCAGGAGGTAACCCCGGAGACGGTCCCGGTTCCCGCGGAGGCTCTCGATGCTGTTGATCCCCGCCGCTCCCATGAGCTCCGAGAGCTCGAGGGTCCAGGCATGGAGGAGGTTCGCCGCCTGCCGGGATCCCTCCTCCGGGTCGAGCCGGTTCACGAGATCCTCCCGCTGAGTGGCAATCCCCCAGGGGCAGAGACCCCGGTAGCAGTTCCCGCAGACCCGGCACCCGAGAGCGACGAGGGCCGCGGTACCGATATAGACCGCGTCCGCACCAAGGGCGATGGCCTTTGCCACGTCAGCGCTTTCCCGGATTCCCCCGCTCGCGATGAGGGAGACCTCGTTCCTGATGCCCTGCTGCCGGAGCTTCGCATCTACGCTCGCGATGGCGGCCTCGATGGGAATCCCGACATGGTCCCGGAAGACCTTCGGCGCGGCGCCGGTACCTCCCCGGAACCCGTCAATGACCACCGCGTCCGCCGAGGAACGGGCGATCCCGGCCGCGATGGCAGCTGAGTTGTGGACCGCCGCTATCTTCACGAAGACCGGTTTCTTCCACTCGGTGGCCTCCTTGAGGGACCGGACGAGCTGCTTCAGGTCCTCGATGCTGTAGATGTCATGGTGGGGCGAGGGGCTGATGGCATCCGACCCGACCGGGATCATCCGGGTGCTCGAGACATCCTCGTCCACCTTCTCGCCGGGGAGATGCCCTCCGAGGCCCGGCTTCGCGCCCTGGCCGATCTTGATCTCGATCGCCGCCCCCCTCTCGAGGTAGTTGATGTCCACCCCGAACCGGCCCGATGCCACCTGGACGATCATCCTGTCCTGGTAGGGATAGATGGCCTGGTGGAGCCCTCCCTCTCCGGTTCCCATGTAGGTCCCGACCTCCTTCGCGGCCCTCGCAAGGGAGAGCTGGGCATTCCGGCTGATGGCCCCGTAGCTCATGTGGGCGATCATGATGGGGGTCTCCAGCTGGAGGTTGGGGGTGAGCCTGGTCAGGAGCTCCACCTCCCCGCTCTCATCCCTCCTGATCTCCAGCCGCGAGGGCTTCTTCCCGACGTAGGTGCGGAGCTCCATGGGTTCGCGGAGCGGGTCGATGGAGGGGTTTGTCACCTGGCATGCGTCGAGGACCATGCGATCGAAGATCACGGGAAAATCTGCCGCGTTCCCCATGCCTGCGAGGATGATCTTTCCTGTCTTCGCCTGGTTGTAGATGTCCTCCCTGACCTCCCTCGTCCAGACCGGGTGGCTCCGGTAGTCAACCGGCCGCTCCCTGAGGTCGATGGCATCCCTCGGGCACATGGCGATGCACCGGTGGCAGGCCGTGCACCTCCGGGAGTCGATGAGGAGCCGCCCGTCCTGGGAACGGAAGACCCCGTAGGGGCAGTTCTCCACGCACCGTTCGCAGAGCATGCACAGCTCACGGTCGACGGTGACCCGGTACCTGGGGGGGGTGGCCCCGATGCTGCTCACGCGACGACCCTCCCGATGACCGGGCTGCCTGCCCGGGGCATGGAAACCTCCCCGACCTCCGGGTCCATCCGGCGGATGGCGGCCTCCTCGCTTGATATATAGAGCCGGGCCCCGTTCTCGCCTGCAACGAGGGGGCGGAGCTTGATCCGGTCTGTGAACCCGAGCATCATGTCAGGCCGGGCGACGACGATGGCAAAGGGGCCGTTCATGAGCGCCGGCCCGTAGGTGAGACGGATGGCGGTGTCGAGCTCCCGTTCTTTTTCTTTCTTCCGGTCGATCTCGTCCCAGAAGGGCGGGGCGAGGGCCCGGACGGCGAGCTCCTCGGAGAGGCCGTGCTTCCGGACCAGGAGGTCGAAAAGGTACGCCACTACCTCGGTGTCGGTGTACATGGTGCAGTGGTACCCGTACGACTCGATGTACCGCTGGTTTGTCCCGTACGAGGTGATCTCCCCATTGTGGACGACGGACCAGCCCAGGAGGCTGAAGGGGTGTGCTCCCCCCCACCATCCCGGGGTGTTCGTGGGGTACCGGTTGTGGCCGAGCCAGAGGTAGCCCTGGTACTCCTCGATCCGGTAGAAGTCCGCCACCTCCTCGGGCCAGCCCGAGGCCTTGAAGACCCCCATGTTCTTCCCCGAGGAGATGACGAGGGCCCCGTTCCGGTCCGTGTTGATGCGCATCACGAGGTAGGTGATGATGTCATCTTCGGGCGACGGGGACCAGGACATGAGGCCGGGGTCGGGCTTGAAAAAGTACCGCCACGGGGCATGGATCTTCCGGAGGTGCGGCTGCTCACTGGTGGGGATCTGCCCTTCATGAACGATCCTGCCCCACTGTTCGAGGAGGTCGTCCACCGGCTTCTTGGTCTCGTGGATGTTGTCAAAGAAGACGTGGAGGGCATAGCAGTCCCGGTACTCGGGGTAGCACCCGTAGACTGCGTAGCCGGCGCCCTCCCCGCTCCCCCGCTCCTTCATCTGGGCGAGGGCCTCCCTGATCCGGGAGCCATCCATGGGCCGCCTCTCCCGATCAATGACACCGATGATCCCGCACATGCCGTATTCCCTTAGAGAACTTCACGATGATTAGAGTTTAGTTCGTCCCCGAGGCGCACCTTTTCCTCGGGTGATGATGTACTCTTACCATGGGTTTCCTGACATAGTAAAAGATTTCTACCTCATCCTATATGATGATATCATTACATATTTATAGTACAATGGGAGAACATGTATTCCATGTTGATCAGGAGCGATCTTCAGGAACGCCCCGGGACAGGACCCGGGGTCACCGGCAGGGTGAGACCATGAACGCGCCTCCGGTGAAATGGAACGGGAACCTGAACGACGGTGCCATCGAGAATGTCACGAAGCTCATCAAGAAGAACGGGATTGAGATCGTGGACTTCAAGTTCAATGACCTGCCCGGCCTCTGGCAGCACTTCTCGATACCCTCCTCCGAGCTCTCGGAGATTGACGACCCGGTGACCTCCATCTGGGCCGAGGGTATCGGCTTCGACGGCTCCTCCATCCGGGGATTCCAGGCCATCCAGGAGTCTGACATGATCCTCATTCCGGATGCCCTGACCGCGGTGATGGATCCCATATGCGAAGTCCCGACAGCCTCCATCATCTGCGATGTTTACGATCCCATCACCAAGCAGCCCTACACCCGGGACCCGCGCTTCATCGCGAAGAAGGCCGAGAAGTACCTGAAGGAGACCGGCATCGCCGACACGAGCTACTGGGGGCCGGAGCTCGAGTTCTTCCTCTTCAACGACATCCGGTTCGGCCAGACCGTGAACAAGGGGTTCTACTACATCGACTCTGTCGAGGGGGAGTGGAACTCCGGCGCCGTCGAACAGCCGAACCTCGGGTACAAGCCCCGGTTCAAGGAGGGGTACTTCCCCGTCCCGCCCCACGATTCCCTCCAGGACCTCCGGAGCCGGACAATTCTCCAGATGATCCGGGCCGGGATTCCCATCGAGGTGCACCACCACGAGGTGGCGACAGCGGGCCAGTGCGAGATCGATATGCGCTTCGACACCCTGGTCACCATGGCCGACCGGTGCATGATGTTCAAGTACATCGTGAAGAATATCGCCCGGAAGAACAACATGGTCGCCTCCTTCATGCCAAAACCCCTCTACGGCGACAACGGATCCGGCATGCACACCCACCAGTCCCTCTGGAAGGGCGGGAAGAACGTTTTCTTCGACGAGAAGGGGTACGCGAAGATCAGCCAGCTCGCCAAGTACTATGCCGGAGGGCTCCTCACCCATGCAAACTCCCTCATGGCCTTCTGCGCACCGACCACGAACTCCTACAAGCGGCTCGTCCCCGGGTACGAGGCCCCCGTGAACCTGGTTTACTCCATGCGGAACCGCTCGGCCGCCGTCCGGATCCCGGTCTACTCCGAGAACCCGAAGACGAAACGGCTCGAATTCCGGCCGCCCGACCCTGCCTGCAACCCGTACCTCGCCTTCGCCGCGATGCTCATGGCCGGCCTCGACGGGGTGAAGAAGAAGATCGACCCCGGGGAGCCCTTTGACAAGAACACCTACGAGGTCTCCAGGTCCGAGGCACGGAAGATCCCGACGGTCCCGGGCTCCCTCGACAAGGCCATCGAGGCCCTCGAGAACGACCACAAGTTCCTCCTCGAGGGAGGGGTCTTCACCCAGGACGTCATAGACGTCTGGATCGACTACAAGAGGTCCGAAATGGACAAGGTGCGTCTCCGGCCCCATCCCTACGAGTTCTACCTGTACTTCGACATCTGAATCCTCCCTTTTTTCCCACCCGTCCGCTCCGTGGTCATCATGGGCCGAACGGAAGTATAATTCGTGGAGAGGTCGAGCTTCATCACCATGGCAAGGGACACCCAGGCATCTGCCATTTTAAAGAAGATCAAGGATCAGGACATCAAGTTCCTCAGGCTGCAGTTCTGCGACATCCAGGGGCAGCCGAAGAACGTCGCCATCCCGGCAACCCAGGCCGAGAAGGCCCTCACCCAGGGGATCTACTTCGACGGCTCGTCCATCGAGGGCTTCGCCCGGATCGAGGAATCGGACATGCTCCTCAAGCCGGACACGGCCACCTACTCGGTCCTCCCCTGGCGCCCCGCGATCTCGAAGGTCGCCCGGATGATCTGCGACGTCTATACCTACGACGAGAAGCCCTACGTCGGGGACCCCCGGTACATCCTGAAGCGGACCCTGGAGGAGGCGGGGAAGATGGGGTACGTCTTCAATACGGGCCCCGAGCTCGAGTTCTTCCTCTTCAAGACCGTGGACGGGAACCCGACCATCATCCCCCAGGATGCGGGGGCGTACTTCGATTTCGCCCCCATCGACCTTGCCGAGAATGTCCGGAGGGACATCGTCCAGGCCCTCGAGGAGATGGGTTTTGAGATCGAGGCCTCCCACCATGAGGTCGCGGCCGGCCAGCATGAGATCGACTTCAAGTACGGCGATGCGCTGCGCACCGCCGACAACGTCATCACCTACCGGATCGCGACGAAGACCATCGCCCTCCAGCAGGGGCTCCACGCAACCTTCATGGCAAAGCCCATCTTTGGGATCAACGGGAGCGGGATGCACACCCACTGCTCGCTCGCGAAGAACGGGAAGAACGCCTTCTATGACCCGACGGGGGATCGGGAGCTCTCGGACCTGTGCCTCCACTTCATTGGCGGCCTCCTGAAACACGTGAAGGGGATCACGCGCCTCGCGAACCCGACCATCAACTCATACAAGCGCCTGGTCCCCGGATATGAGGCACCGGTTTACATCAGCTGGTCTGTCAGCAACCGTTCTGCTCTGATACGGGTCCCCGCTGCACGTGGCAACAGCACCCGGGCCGAGTTCCGGTCGCCGGATCCCATGTGCAACCCCTACCTGACCTTTGCCTGCATGCTGGCCGCAGGGCTGGATGGAATAAAAAATAAGATCGAGCCCCCCGCGAGCACCGACAAGAACATCTATGAGATGACCCCGAAGGAACGGAAGAGGGCAAAGATCGATACCCTGCCTGGAGACCTGGTCACCTCCATGAAGGAGCTGGAGAAGGACCCCCTCCTTGCCGAGACCCTCGGGGGCCACGTCATGGAGAACCTGCAGCGGATCACCACCATGGAGTGGGACTCGTTCAGAACAGCCGTGCATGCCTGGGAACACGATCAGTACCTCGAGAGATACTAACACCTCCCACTTTTTCTCTGCCGACACCCGCCGGGTACCTTTATGCATCCTTACGAGTAAAACAGCAATATTTAGGTGGGAAGGAAGCCATCTTCCTTCCTATGAAACTTCATTCGCACAGGACCCGTTCCTCCCGGGGACAATTCCCGGGAACACCGGAACCGGCGTTTCGGGTGTATCCGGCGCGACAGGGAGAGGGGATGCCATGACCCTCGACTCGGGCGACACCGCCTGGATCCTCATCTCCGCCGCGCTCGTCATGCTCATGACGCCCGGCGTGGGGTTCTTCTACGGGGGCATGGTGAGGAGAAAGAACGTCATCGCGATGATCGCCCTCTCCTTCATCGTTTTTGCACTCGTGAGTCTCCAGTGGATCTTCTGGGGCTACACCCTCTCCTTTGGCCCTGACATCGGGGGCATGGTCGGGGGCCTCGGGGCCGCCTTCCTGAGAGGGGTCGGAATGGCCCCCGGGCCGTATGCCCAGACGGTCCCGGGCCTCGCTTTCATGATCTTCCAGCTCGTCTTTGCGGCGGTGACCCTCGCCATCCTCACGTCGGTTTTTGCAGAGCGGGTGAGGCTCTCCTCCTTCCTTGTCTTCGGGCTCCTCTGGACGACGCTCGTCTACGATCCCCTCGCCCACTGGGTCTGGGGAGGGGGCTGGATGGCGGCAATGGGGGCCCTTGACTTTGCCGGCGGGATGGTGGTCCACATCAGCGCAGGCTTCTCGGCCCTCGCGGTCGCGCTCGTGATCGGGAAGCGGAGAGGCTTCGGCGATCATGCCATGGAGCCCTCGAACATCCCCCTCGCCCTCATCGGGGCAGCGCTGCTCTGGTTCGGCTGGTTCGGGTTCAACGGCGGGAGCGCCCTTGCCGCAAACGGCCTTGCCGCGAACGCCATCGTCGTGACGAACACCGCGGCTGCTGCCGGGGCCCTTACCTGGATGTGCGCGAGCTGGTACCATGGCCGTCCCTCGTCCCTGGGTGTGGTATCGGGTGCGGTCGCGGGCCTGGGGGCCATCACGCCGGCCGCGGGCTTCGTCGACCCGCTTGCCGCAGTCCTCATAGGCGTGGTCGCCGGGCTCCTCTGCTACTCGATGATGCTTCTCCGGATCAGGAAGGAGCTGGACGAGAGCCTGGACGCATGGTCGATCCATGGGATGGGGGGTCTCTGGGGGGTGATCGCGACGGGCATCTTCGCCACCGCCGCGGTGAATGGCGCCACCGGCCTCCTCGCCGGGAACATCCACCAGTTCGTCATCCAGGTCATCGCGGGGTTCACGACCGTGGGATTCGCCTTCGTGGCCTCGTATGCCCTCGCATGGATCGTCGACCGGACACTCGGCCTCCGGGTGACCGAGGATGAGGAGTATGTCGGCCTTGATATCTCCCAGCATGGGGAAAGGACCTGAGGGAGAAGTATCATGAAAATGATTCAGGCCATTATCAGGCCCGAGAAACTGGACGAGGTGATGAAGGCCCTTGAGGGGAAGGGGTTTGTCGCCATGACCATCACCGATGTCAGGGGCCGGGGCGAGCAGAAGGGGATCAGCCTCCAGTTCAGGGGAAGGAGGATGGACGTGGACCTTCTCCCGAAGGTGAAGATCGAGATCGTCCTCCCCGACGGGGAGGTCGACTCCGCCCTTGAAACGATCCGGGACTCGGCGAGAACCGGGAATATCGGGGATGGGAAGATCTTTGTCCTCCCTGTCGATCTGATGGCAAAGGTGAGGACCGGGGAGATCTGGCGATAGGTCGACCCGGAATTATTCATTTTTCCCTTCCCGGCCTTGTTCAGATCATGCATATCCTAACCGGCGCGTTCGCTCTCTAAAGATATCTTTAAATAGCATGGAACCAAACTTCCTTCCTACGATGCATGAGGTGCATCCATGGATCCTTTGGAAAAAAAAGAATGGAGAAAAGAAAATCAGCAGATCCTGCCCGGAGTCTCAGGGGCGGGATTGCGAGGTGATCTAGGTGGTTCTTGACAGCGGGGATACCGCATGGGTCCTCATATCCGCAGCTCTTGTCATGCTCATGACGCCCGGGGTCGGGTTCTTCTACGGGGGCATGGTGAGAAGGAAGAACATCATCTCGATGATCGCCCTCTCCTTCATCGCCTTTGCCCTGGTGAGCATCCAGTGGATTCTCTGGGGCTACAGCCTGGCCTTCGGCCCTGATATCGGGGGCTTCATAGGAGGACTGTCAGCCCTTATGCTGAACGGGGTGGGTATGGCGCCGGGGCCCTATGCCGCGACGATCCCGAGCTACGCATACATGGTCTTCCAGCTCGTCTTTGCGGCGGTGACCCTCGCCATCCTCACCTCGGTCTTTGCCGAGCGGGTGAAGCTCTCCTCGTTCATCGTCTTCGGCCTCCTCTGGACGACCCTCGTCTATGATCCCCTGGCCCACTGGGTCTGGGGAGGCGGGTGGAGCGCCGCCCTCGGGGCCCTGGACTTCGCAGGCGGCACCGTCGTTCACATCAGCGCCGGGTTCGGCGCCCTTGCCATTGCCCTTGTCATCGGGAAGCGCAAGGGATTCGGCGAGTATAACATGGAGCCCTATAACATCCCCATGGCCCTCCTGGGGGCGGCGTTGCTCTGGTTCGGCTGGTTCGGCTTTAATGCGGGAAGCGCCCTTGCGGCAAACGGCCTCGCGGCCAATGCCTTCGTCGTGACCAACACCGCCGCTGCGGCAGGGGCCCTGGCCTGGATGTTCGCGAGCTGGTACAAAGGGAGACCGGCCTCCCTCGGGGTCGTCTCGGGCGCCGTTGCAGGGCTCGTTGCCATCACCCCGGCAGCAGGCTATGTCGGGCCGGCGGCAGCCATCGTGATCGGCGTGGTCGCCGGCCTTCTCTGCTACTGGATGCTGCTCTACCGGACCCGGAAAGGGCTGGACGAGTCGCTGGACGCATGGTCCATCCATGGGATGGGCGGGCTCTGGGGGGCCATCGCAACGGGTATCTTCGCGACCACGGCCGTGAACAATTACTCGGGCCTCCTCGCCGGGAACGTCCACCAGTTCCTCGTCCAGATCGTCGCAGCCCTGGCCTCCCTCGTGTACGCCTTCGTCGTCTCGTACATCCTTGCGAAGGCCGTGGACTCGACGCTTGGGCTCAGGGTGAAGGACGAGGAGGAGTATGTCGGACTTGATATCTCCCAGCACGGGGAGCGGGTGTGAGGTGATCCCATGAAAATGATACAGGCGGTCATCAGGCCGGAGAAGATGGATGTGGTGATGAAGAACCTCGAGCAGCGGGGGTTCATCGCGATCACGATCCTCGAGGTGAAGGGACGCGGCGAGCAAAAGGGGATAACCCTCGAATACCGGGGGAAGAAGATGGAGGTCGACCTCCTCCCCAAGGTGAAGCTCGAGATCGTGGTCCGGGACGAGGACGTCGAGGCGGTGACGGGCATCATCAAGTCTGCCGCAAAGACAGGGAAGGTCGGCGACGGGAAGATCTTCATCATCCCGGTTGAGAAGATGATGCGGGTGCGGACCGACGAGGCCTGGACCTGACCGGCCGGAATATCGGTATCCCCCTTTTTTCCAGAAATCCTTGATTGGGCATTGAAGATACGTGCCCCGGTGAAAAAACTGTTCGGATTGATGATTCCCGGGAGGTCCAGGATCATCCGTCAGAATGTGGCATCGCCGGTTGTGAAGAGACCAGCTCCACAGGGCGATGCCACGAACTTAAGACGACTTCCGTGGTTCCCCACGGCCCCCATCATCAGACCATAATGGTATAATTCATCTGGGGTAGAAAGAAATTACTCTGCAACAATATATAATGATGTCCATTTCTTATACGAAACTATTATCAATACCTGAAAGCTACTTCCTTCTATCTCTCTGGCCCGCCCTGCATGAACGGGGTGGCAACCCACATATCCGGAGGCTGACGGGAGGTGCTCCGGCACCGGGCGATCGTTTCTTTTTGCACGCAGGGCAGGGGGGATGGATCCTGGGGGGGATGCTCCATAGAGGTGGAATTACTCCGGATCATGTTCGTGGTCCACGAAGCTTCTCTCCTCCTGCCTGGCGGGATAGTTTGGGTGCATGGCCTGCACGCCGGCCGTGGAGAGGGTACAGATAAAGGGTAGAGAAGAGAGACAGAGGTGAAGCATGCAGCAGTTTCAGAAGATCCTCAGGAAGAAGCCCGTGAAGAAGATGAACTGGCTTCCCGTCCTTCCTTTGCTCGAGGAAGGAGGAGATCCGGATCTGAAGGCCTTCATGGGAGGCGTGGAAGAGGATATCCGGGCAATGGTGGGAAGGCACTACTATTTCATCCGGGTCGGATCAGAGGGGCCTGCCCTCTGCAGGGTCCCGCTCTCCACGAGGGGAAAATTACCGAGGGAGGTCATGGACCATATCCAGCATGGGATCTCAGACGATGATCTCTACCATGCCATCGGGATGAAGGAAGGGAACCACTCACTTTCGGGCTACTACAAGATCTCGGATCATATCGAAGGAAAGCTGCGGGCACTCCTCGATGCCTGAGGATTCCCGCCCATTTTTTTTCTCGAGTCGCGGGAGAAGTTCATCTCACAACCTGTGTAATCTCAGTCTCGCGATTTCCCGGACCTGATCCCTCTCCATGGTGAGGGAGGGGCTCGGGTCTGATCATGCTCCGGAAGGAGGAGAGGGTGGTCTGCCGGGTCTTCATCTGGTCCCTGAGGAGGGTGCTCTCCTCGACAAAACGCCGGAGGGGGAGCTGGATCCTCGAGGAGATATGGCCGAGGGCATCCTTCATCTCCCCGAACTCGAGGGGCCGGTTCCGCATGGCGTTCCGGACGTTCTCCCGGACATTGAAGACCCCCATGGGCACATAGCCCTGGTATGCCTCCCGGAAGACGATGGCCCCCGCCTGCATGCCCTCCCTGGCAAGGGCCTCGAGGACCGCCATCTTGCAGGAGTAGTAGCACCCGCCGACCGTGGAGTACTCCGTCTTCCCCCTCACGGTCTCATGGTCGGCGAAGACCAGCTCCTCGTTCCCGAGGACATGGAGGAAGGCCTCCATCCACTCGTACTGCCAGCCGGTGGGGAGGAGGAGGACCGCGTACCGGTTGGAGAGGGAGGTGGATTCATACACCCGGCAGGTCTCGATGACCGGGTTCCTCTTCACCCCCCCGAGGAGGTGATTCGCGATGGTGTTGTCGCAGGCGGTGATGGCCCACCGGGTCGGGACGAGGCTCCGCCGTCTCCCGATGCCCATGGTCCCGCAGGAGAAGGCCTTCTGGATGGCCGAGAAGGGAACCTCGCCGGCATGGAGGGAGATCACCGCCTCGGAGGCCGTGAGATCCCCGTCATAGAATACCCGTTCGAGCGCCCGGTCCGGCTTCATGGTCCCGAGATCCAGTTTTTCCAGAGAACCGCTCGGGCCATAGGGGGTATGCTCATCCGAGAGGGAGAAGCCCCGGGGGGACTCCGCGAAGCTCGCCTCGCTCTCCACCGAGCCCGAGGAGAGGGCGATCTCCTGGAGCTTTCCGATGTATCCTGACCCAAGGTCGTCGACATATACGGGCCGCTTCCCCCGCACGAGGTTCATCCGGAAGCCGAGGATCTCCTCCTGGGTCTTCTCCCCCGGGATCCACGCCTCGGGGGTGTCCATGACCTTCGTGTCGCCATGGACCGGCGCAATCATGGGGCCGGCGAAGACCTTCGGGTAATTCCAGGAGCCGATGAAGACCGAGGGAGGGCTGGACCCGTCGAGGTCCTTTCCCACGTTCACCGACCTGAGAGGGGCCGAGGAGGAGATCCTCTTCAGATAGGCCCCCTTGCCCATCATCATGATCAGGTCGGTGCTCTGCGCATAAAAAGGAATCAGGGGCGGGATGAAAGTGTCC
>Ga0335070_10001448_pt1 | contig 27432 bp, 28 predicted proteins | sample Lox_Sample_13_FD_206722 | JGI IMG/M metagenome (GOLD analysis project Ga0335070, IMG submission 206722) | Soil microbial communities from Loxahatchee National Wildlife Refuge, Florida, United States - Lox_Sample_1.3 | ecosystem: Environmental > Terrestrial > Soil > Wetlands | place: USA...
GTTTCCGACCACCTTCGTTCCAGAAAGAATGCCCCCCAGGGTCAGCCCCTGAGCGACGACGGCGACCAGACTTCCAACAAAGAAAGCCATGTTCCAGGGTCCCTTTCGGGTTGCATTCGCCCGGAACTCAAACGTCACACCACGAAAGATGAGACCGAAAATGAAGGTGAGAAGCGGGATGTAAAGGCTGGTGAAGAGGACGGAGTAGATCATTGGGAAAGCCACAAAAAGGGCTCCACCGCCGAAGACCAGCCAGGTTTGATTTGCGTCCCAAACCGGGGCAATGCTGTTCATCAGGATATCCCGTTCTTCTTCATTCCGGGTGCTTCGAAAAAGAAGCCCGACTCCCAGGCCAAAGCCATCCAGAATGACATAGAGAATGATGGCGAGACCAATCAGACAGGACCAAATCGTGACGAGATCCATCATAGCTCCTTATAAATTCCAAATCCCAATATCCAAACACCAAAAAAATCCCAAATTCAAATATCAAAATTCCAACAATAGACTTTTTGAAAATTGTATATTTGGAAATTGGTGCTTGTTTGGGATTTGGTGCTTCGAATTTGGTGTTTCTCCCTCAGCATTAGAACTCCAAAATTCGCTCCCTATGCTTAATGCCCCTGTCCTGAAGGCGTCTCCTCGGGAACACGTATGCCTGCCAGACGCTGAATCGGCGGAATGGGGCTGTCCAGATCGGGACCGGTTCTCAACGTCTTGAAGACGTAGTAGAGATAGCTCATCCCTACCACGAGAAAGATGATGAGGAAGAGACTCAGAGACCAGACGACGTTTCCCGCAGGGATTGGAGAAACCCCTTCGCTTGTCCGGACAAGATGATACACCAGCCATGGCTGCCGGCCCACCTCATTTGTAATCCAGCCAAATTCCGTGGCGAGAAAACCGAGCGGGTGGATGACCAACAGGGTCTTCAGAAAAGAGCGGTTCTCGTAAAGACGCCCCTGCCACCACAGGACAGCTGCCCAGACCATAACCACGAGAAGAACGAAGCCGATTGCCACCATGAGCCTGAAGCTCCAGAACAGGATAAAGACGTCCGGGCGATCCTCCCTCGGAAATTCCTTAAGTCCCGTGACCTTGCCTTGAAAGGTATGAGTGACAAGCAGACTGAGTCCGTCAGGGATATCGATGGCAAAGAGATTCTTTTCTGCTCCCATGTCCGGAAAAGCGATCACGGTGAAGGGGGCTCCTCCTGCGATATTCGTCTCCCAGTGGGATTCCATCGCGGCCAGTTTTATCGGCTGGTCGCGGAAGACTTGACGGCCGCTGACATCGCCCAAATAGACCTGAAGGGGTGCGAACACGGCAGCCATGAGCAGCGAAATTCCTAAAGAGCGCCGGAAAAGGGAGGTGTATTTTTTCTTCAGAAGATAGTACGCGCTGATTCCGGCTACGACAAAAGCGGATGTCTCAAAGGACGCCATCGTCATGTGGCTCATTCGGGCGAACAGGGAGGGGTTGAAGATGGCGGCCGAAAAATCGGTCACCATAAACTTTCCGTCGACAAGCCTGTAGCCCGCAGGAGTTTGCATCCACGAGTTTGCGGCCAGAATCCAAAAGGCGGAGATGATGGCTCCCGATGCAACCAGGCACGTCGCCAAAAAATGGATACTGCGATTCACCCTCTCCCATCCGAAAAGCATGACGCCCAGGAAACCGGCCTCCAGGAAGAAGGCGGTCAAGGCCTCGAAGGCGAGCAGGGGAGAGAAGACATTGCTCACCGTCTGGGAAAAATTGGCGAAATTCGTTCCGAACTCAAACTCCAACACCACTCCGGAGACCACTCCCACTCCGAAATTGATGGCGAAGATCTTCACCCAAAAACGATACATGCGGTAATAGATCTCCTGCTTCGTCGTTAGCCAAAGGAGTTCCACGACCACCAGGAAGAGGGCGAGGCCAATCGTCAGCACTGGAAACAGGATGTGGAACATGGTGGTCACGGCGAACTGAATTCGAGAGAGAAAAACGGCATTCATCATCGACTCCTTCAGAATGACCCCTGCTTCAGCTCAGGCTTCTCCCCGTCGCCTTCATGGTGTGCTTCCGTGTAATCTTTAGCAGATTCAATCATTCCTGTTTTAAGAATTGAGCAGTCTCCTCCGGGAAGGCAACGTTGATAAAGATGCCGGATCCCATTTCAAATCCAGCAGCGGTGGTCAGCCTCGGAATAATCTGAAGATGCCAGTGATAGTAATCTTCCCATTCATCTTTAATGGGAGCGGTATGGATCACATAGTTATAAGGGGGATCATTCAGTTTGGAATAGAGTTTCAACAAGGTCGTCTTCAAAACCCTTGCAAAGGTTTTTGAATCGTCCATAGAGATTAAACCGTAAGAAGCCTGATGCTCTTTGGGAATAATCCAGGTCTCAAAAGGAAACCGGGATGCAAAGGGCTGGAGCACGACAAATTTCTCGGTATTCATCACAATCCTCTTGCCAAAGCTAAGTTCCTCTTGGATCGAATCACAATAGACACACCTCCCATGGTCATCGTAATATCGGGCTGCCTCCTCCAACTTTTTCCGGATATTGGATGGAACGACAGCCGTTCCTGCGATTTGAGAATGCGTATGCTCTAGCGACGTTCCAGCTGCCTCCCCGTGGTTCTTGAAGATGATGATCAATTTGATCCTCGGATCCTCCCGGATGGCAAGATATCTCTCGCGATAGGCAAGGAGCACCTCCTCCACCTGTTTATCATCCATTAAAGGAAAAAGTTGATTGTGAATCGGGCTTCCAATCACTACCTCGTGGGTTCCTACGCCGTCCATCATCCGGAAGAACCCTTTCTCTTCTTTCCTTTCCAAACTTCCTTCCGGAGAAAGAGCTGGAAATTTATTGGGTATCACCCTTACCCACCATCCTTTACTATCTGGCGGACCGCTGCTTCGATAAGCGAGGGTTTCATGGGGAGTCAGATGTTCATTGCCCGGGCAGAATGGACAGCCCTCTTTATAAGGAGGTTTCTCAACCGAGAGTTCAATCCTCATCAGCTCATGCGGTCTTTTTGAACGCTCTGATGCTATGATGACCCATTCCTTTGTCGTAGGGTCCTGTCTCAGTTGGGGCATAGAATCTCCGTTTCAATTGCGGATTGCGAATTGCGGAATGCGGAATGAAGATGCCATTCCGTCACACCGCTTTCAGGCTTTTCGCTCCGAAATCCGAAATCCACATTCCGCATTCGGCTGGCCTTAACCTAAGGCCAAGAGTAATCCGACCACCGCGCCCATAGGAATGGAGACGTAGGGATTACAGGTGAGGGCTCAGGAGCTTCCGAAGGTACGAAAAAGATAACTTACGCCAAACCCTACGGAGCCTCCCACTACAATACCCAGTAGAATCTTCAGAATCATAAAACCCTCCTGACAAAAAGAGTATCATCCTATGGCCAATAATTCAAGAAAACGATTTTCAAGACGAAAAGGCTTGTATTCCTCAGAAAGGATGAAGTATAATTTTTTTTGATTTTAGATGGATGAAGCAGAAATTGATTCGAGGAATAGGGATTGAGGGATTAGGAAATTCAGGGAGTGGCAATTCCTTGATCCGAAATTGTGACAGGTAGGATGAAAGAGCTCACCGCTGAGGAATTATCATCTTTTAACGGAAAGGACGGTAAACCGGTCTATATCGCCTTTCAAGGGAACGTTTATGATGTCACGAAAAGTCCTCTCTGGGCCAAAGGCCTTCACATGAATCGGCATTCTGCGGGAAAGGACCTCACCACGGAGATCTCAGCAGCTCCCCATGGAACAGAGGTATTAGAGCGGTACCCCAGAATGGGAGCGGTCAAGAAGGGCCCGCCTGAGGAATTGAAGCACCTCCCTCCTCTCCTCCAGAACTTCCTACAGAGATTTCCAATGGTCAGGCGCCACCCCCACCCGATGGTCGTTCACTTTCCCATCGCGCTCTTCATGGTGGCCTCTCTTTTTATCCTTCTCACGCTCTTCTTTCATAAAGACTCTTTCGAGATCGCCAGTTTCTACCTTCTTATTTTGGGAGCGGTCTCATCTCCCTTTGCCATGGGTACCGGACTCCTCACCTGGTGGGTCAATTACCGATTGAAGCTCAACTATTTTGTGAAAAGAAAGATCCAACTTTCTATCCTTCTCCTCATCTTAGAAATGATTCTTATCCTCTGGCGAATTTCTCAACCGCAAATTTTCCATATCCTCTACATTGTCATGATGATCCTTCTCAGCCCCATCGTTTCCTTCCTGGGTTACTACGGAGGGCAATTAACTTTTCCCACCGAAAAATCTGACCCGGCGACGAAGTGATTGCGTGACGCGGTGTTATTCTCTCTATCTCCGTTTCTCCGGGTCTCCGCGTCTTTCTTTTTTGGAGAAGGCGTAAAAGACCAGGCTGATGGCCATCCCTAAAAAACAGACAAGGAAAGAGAGGTGGTAGGCTTCCGCCGGGTAAGAGCGGCCTTCGTGGTGGAAGGATTCAATGATTTTCCCTAAGGCTGGCATCAAGAAGGCTGGGCCGGCCATTGTAAAGAAATTGACAGCCGCCATCACGGTGCCCGAAATGGCGACGGGAAAAAGCTCTTTGGCATGGGCGTAAATCACCATCCCGAAGCTGCAGAAAAAGCCGATGACGAAAAAGATGAGACCGAACCAGAATGGGGACGGAAGTTTCACGACTCCGGCCAGGGGCAGTAGACTTAGGCAATAAAGGCTCAACCCCCCTAACGCCACTCCTTTTCTGGAGTGAAAGGTCCGGTCAGAGAGCCACCCTGCAATGGGACCGCCCACAATGATTCCTACGGCAAGGAGGATGATCAGATTACCCGTTTGAACGGGAGAATGTCCCCTGATATTTATGAGATAGGGTCCCAGCCACAAACCCTGAAGGCTTACGAAAGTCCCGTACCTGAAAAAGGCAACGGCTCCGATCTGCCAGAAGGCGAAAGACCCAAGGATCAATCGGAAAGATTGTAGAATCCCTATTTCCGGTTGAGAGGAGGGCGGAGAGGCAAGGCCATCGTTGCCTCCCTTTTCTTCCCGCAAAATGAAGTAGGTTAAAAAGCCAAGGAGGGCTGTGACCGCACCGGCAATAGCGAAGGTCATCCTCCATCCTACGGCCGAGGCGAGAAAAGCCAAGGGAGAAGCGGCGAAGATATTTCCAAATGTTCCAACGGCCTGAAGGAGGCCGATGAGGGTGACAAATTTCTCGGGAGAAAACCTTAGCAGGAAGACCTTCATCGAACCCATGAGGGCCGAAGCCATTCCGGCTCCAATAAGACTTCTTCCTAAAAGGACGACGAAAAATGAATTCCCGCAGGCAAACACCAATGCTCCCAATGCTCCGATCATCGAAAAAGAGGCGATCACAATGCGTGGGCCGATTCGATCAAGCATCGGCCCCATGGGGATCTGGAGCAGGGCAAAGGAATAGAAGAACGCTCCGCCAAGGATACCAAGATTTTCAGCATTAAGCCCCAGATCACGCATGAGATCGGGAGCGATCACGGCACTTGAAACACGGTAAAACATCGATAGGGTAAAGAGGGCTGAAAGAATGGAAAATATGAAGAAGTATTTGGAAGAGTGAGATGTCCCGGTCATGTCACCGCCCGGCTTATAGAATGGTCCCTCGTTTTTCTAAAGAAGGTAACGACAGACTCTGTGTGAAATGCGCCTGGATATCGCACGGATATGGGGCCTTCGGACCCGGTTTGACGTCAGGATGATGATCCTAATCCTTTTCAAACATATCTTTGGGAGCGCCGCACACAGGGCAAACCCAGTCGTCAGGCAGTTTGTCAAAAGGTGTGCCGGGAGGGATATTACCGTCGGGATCGCCTTTTTCTGGATCATAGATGTAACCACAAACTTTGCATTTCCACTTTGGCATTTTTGGTCTCCTCTTCTAAAAGACCGCATAGCGCAGAGAGCATAGCGCATAGCGTTCAAAATCTCATATCACAAATTCCCTGCCTCCCGGCAGGCAGGCAAATCTCAAATAAGCTCCAAATTCCAATTTCAAATGACAAAACCTATCTTTGTTTTGAGTTTGAATTAAGGATCATTGGAATTACGTAGAAAATACCTCCTCTCCCCTGGTGGGAGAGGATTGAGGTGAGGGGGAAATTAGCTCAATTGTTCACCCCCCCTCACCCTCCCCTATCGAGGGGGAGGGGACTTAGTCATATTTTCATAGTTCGTGGGTGACGAACCCGCCATGTAAAATTTATTTGTTATTTGGCGCATGGGATTTGGTGCTTATTTTAATACCTCATCATCGTACAGTCTTTCAATGTGATATTTGTGCTTGCTCTCCTCCTGAATCAGAAAGGTGAAGAGACTCTTAAGATTCTCATCTTGGTTATTTTCATTCAAATCCGTATAAAGCTTTACTGAACGTTCTTCTCTCTTCATAGCAATTCGGAGAATGTCTCCGTATGAAATATCGGGCTTTAATTCCGCTTCAACCATATAGTCACTGATCTTCAGGTTCGGAATTTTCTCGATCTTTCCCACCACAATTTTTCCCGCCCGCACCTCTTCGAGCTTTCTCTTGTGTCCCTCTTCCTGCTTCATAAAGTCCAGAAAGAGATCCTTGGTCCCAGAGTATTTGACCAGTTTGCTTGCTCTGTCATAAAAATTCACCGATTCGATCTCTCTTTGGATAGCAAATTGGATGATCTCCTCAAATTTTTTCCTGTCCATGATGGCTCCTTTCTATCAATGGCCTTTTTCTAACCTGTCTGTATCCTTGAAACATTTGCCATTTTACGGGATAGTTTTTTTAGGGTCAAGATAAAAGTGATTTTCAGACCATATCCCCCCATCTCCCTGCCTCGCCGAAGGCTAGTCAAGGCGGGCGTGTCTCCCTATCTACCTCTTCTCAGCAGGCGCATGGAGCTGAGGATCACAAGAAGGGAGCTGGCCTGGTGCAAGACGGCGCCCAAGATCATGGTCATCCATCCCTGGGCGGATAGAATAATGAGGACGGTATTGAAAGCGAGGGCAAAGATGATATTTTCCTTAATCACCCGGAGGGCCTTTCGAGAAAGCCGGACGACCGTGGGGATCTTTTCGAGCTCGTCGGTCATCAGGGCAATGTCTGCGGTTTCGATGGCCACATCCGTTCCCACCGCTCCCATGGCGATACCGATGTCGGCAGCGGCAAGGGCTGGGGCATCATTCACCCCATCGCCAATCATTGCCACGACCCGACCTTTTCTCTTCCACTCCTTGACGCTCATCACCTTGTCTTCAGGGAGAAGTTTGGCCTCGTACCTGATGCCCAACTCTCTTCCGATACGGTCGGCGACCAGGGCACTGTCGCCCGTCAGCATCCAGATTTCGGATACCCCTTGCTCCCTGATCTGATCGATCGCCTCCTTGGCTCCTTCCCGCAAGGTATCAGCGATAGAGATGATTCCCACAGGACGACGGTCCACCGTGATGAAGAGGGAGGTCATCCCTTCCGATTGCTTTGATTCAAACAACGCCTTTGCCGATTCCGGAATTTCAACCCCTTCGCTTTTCATCATTTCGGAACTCCCAACGAGAATCGACTTGGAGTTCCACTGGACCTTCACGCCCTTCCCTCTGAAATTTTCAAAGGACTGGGGGTGAGGGATGCTCATGCCCACTTCTTCCGTTTTTTCCGTGACCGCTCTCGCCAACGGGTGTTCAGAACGTTTCTCCGCAATCGCCGCCCAATAAAGGACTTCTTTCTCATCCATTCCGTCCAAACCCCTTATCTCAACGACTTTTGGTCTACCATGGGTCAAGGTTCCGGTCTTATCCATCAAGAGGGTCTTCAATCTTCCCATCTGTTCCAGATAAGCACCGCCCTTGATCAGGATCCCCTGCCGGGCTGCATTTCCAATGGCCGCCACCACGGCTGTGGGTGTGCCCAGAACGAGTGCGCATGGACAGGCCACGATGAGGATGGTGATCGCTCGAATGATCTCCCCTGTGACAAGGAAGGTAGCAAGGGCAATGAGGATGATGGCCGGAATAAAGTAGCGTGAAAAGCGGTCCATCACCCTCTGGGTGGGTGATTTCTCGGCTTGGGCCTCTAAGATCAGGCGCTTGATCTGGGCCAGCTTCGTGTCCTCAGCCACCTGTGTGGCTTCAACTTCGCAAGAGCCAGACTCATTGAAAGTTCCGCAGTAGACCTTGTCTCCGACCTCTTTTTCAACTGGAATCGACTCCCCGGTCAAAGTGGACTGATTGATCGAGCCGCACCCGGAGATAATTTTTCCATCCACAGGGATTCTTTCGCCGGGCCTGACAATCACAACCTCTTTGGGCTTCACGTCCTCAATGGGAACCTGAACTTCGTTATTCTCTCTTCTCACCCAAGCTGTTTTCGGAGAGAGTTGAACCAAGGAGGCGATGGCCTTCCGAGTTTTCCCCACCGTCACGCCTTCCAAGAATTCCCCCAGAAGCATAATGAAAATCACTGTTGCTGCCTCCCGATAGGCCCCCACTGCAGTGGCTGAAATAGCGGCAATAGAGACCAGGGTATCCACATTTAAGTCGGGGATGAGGAGCGTCCGAACGGCACTCTTCAAGATCGGGTAGCCGCCAAGAATCAAGGAAGCGATGGCAAGGGCAGTCGGGAGGTGGAGGGGACCAAAACCGATCCAAGTGAAAATCCAGGAGAGGCCAAGCGTAACTCCTGAGAGACCCAGGAAAATGAAAGATCTCCTCTCCTTCCAGAAAGTCCGGGTTCGTTCTGCGAAGGTGTCTCTAACGGCATAACCGGGTTTGGTAATTGCTTTCTTGATCCGTTCTTCTTCCACCCGGTGGGGATCGTAGTAAATGGTCGCTGATGAGAGAACATAACTGACCTCTGCGGAGAGGACTCCGGGGACATGTTCCACCGAGCGTTCGATATTCAGCGCGCAATCACCACAGTGGATGCTTTCAATGTTGACGATGATCTTCGACTTGCCTTTCAGTTTCTCTTCTTCCATCTCTCACCAAAAATCGCAAAGTGAGTGGAGCATTTTAAATCCCAAATCCCAAATAAGCTCCAAATCCCAATTTCGAATAACCAAATAGATTGTTTGGGATTTTGGTCATTTGAGTTTGTTTGTTATTTGGTGCTTGGGATTTGGTGCTTATTCTTTTTCAGTCTCCCCAGCTCCATGAACCCGTGTTGTGGAGACTATAATACTGGTCGTTGAGCAACTTCTCGTGAAGGGCCTCTTCACTCGCTAACCGTTTGTACATATCCCTCCCTCGAGGGTCCTTGGTCAACTCGACCATGGATCGATAGTAAGCCTGTGCTTTCTTCTCTTCTCGAGTAGCAATTTTCAAAGCATCCATATCCGTCAATTGCTCCTCACCTTTGAGCTTCCCCATCTTCAAGGGTATCACCTTCTTCTTCAGGGTGGTTCCTTCGTAGAGAATCCACTCTCCTTTCTCCTGAAGCGATTTGAGGAGGTCCTTCAATCTTTGGTAATGGTTCATCTCAAATTCAGAAAGTTGGAGAAACATATCCCTCCCTTTAGGATTCATCGTTTTCTTGGCAGCCTTTGAGTAGGCCTGATAAGCATTCCTCTCTGCTTCCATGGCGACCTTGACAGCCTTGATATCCTCTCGGTCCGTCCATGGCAAGCCCTGCCCACAGGTCTTGCATGGGAGTTTCTTCTCCCTTTGGATAACATCCTCCACTTTTTCAAACCCGTCGATGGTCAGGTCTGCGTCCGCTCCACAGTGCTGGCAGGTTAATATTTCCTTTCTATCACTCCCCATATCGCTCTCCTTTTCTAATGGGGTGAACTATTTGGCCAACGCCTCGATCATCTCTCGACAGAAGGCGGGAAGATCATCCGGTTTCCTCGAGGTGATCAGGTTTCCATCTCTGACGACTTCCTCATCCACATAATTTCCCCCTGCATTCGTCAAGTCATCTTTGATGGCGAAGAAACCTGTCACTTTTTTTCCCTTCAAAATGCCAGCAGAGGCGAGCATCCAGCCGGCATGACAGATGGCAGCGATGACCTTTCCCTTCTGGTGGGCCTCCCTGACAATCCTCACCATCTCCGGATAACGCCTCATCAGGTCGGGGGCGTAACCTCCGGGGATGACGACGCCGTCATACTTAGACATGTCAATTTTCTTTGCCTCTTGACTCACTTCGACAGGATATCCGTGTTTGCTGGTGTAGGTCTTGCTGCTTCCTGTCCCGACGATCGTGACCTCAGCGCCCTCCTCTTTCAATCGATAGTAAGGAACCCAGAGCTCCATGTCCTCATAGTTATTCTCCGCAAGCAGAACTACTTTTTTCCCTTTGAGTTTCATACCGCTTTCCTCCTTCCGCTCATTTCCTAATCAATTATCCCACATTCTATTTCAAATTTTCAAAAATCTCAGCAGTAACTTAAGGCGGTGAGCTCTTAGGGATCTGTCACTTTTTTGTGGGATTGTCTTTTCTGCCAACGAGCCTCGGGTCAACATTACCCGGTCCTCCGCAATCGGGAATATAGCAAGTGACATCCGTGAAGGTGCAAGTTTGCGTGCAGGAAGGACATTGCTTAGGCACGGTATCGGTTCCAAACGTGTAACCACAATTTGAACATTTCCATTGAGTCATTATCTTCACCTCCCGTTTTTAGTTCTTAATGAACACGCTTTATGAGTTTTCTTCTCCGAACCCCCAACGAATTCCGCCGAACCTGGCCTCAGTCTTCATAAAGGTTAAGATCGTATCCCAGTTGAATCGCCTTCAAATTCTCTTTGAGATAGGATTTGGGCAAGAGTTTCTCCAGCTCGATATGAGAGATATCGACATCGATCAATCGAAAAAGTCTGCCGAGGGCGATCATGTTGCCGAAGATCGCCTGGCCGAACTTTTCAATCCCCAGGATCCCAAAAGGAACTTCCTCGTCCGTGCAGAGCCCCGTATCGCAGATTGTCTTCTGGGCGATGAGCTGGTCTCCTTTTTCGTGGAGACGGATGAGAACGTCCGCCTCGTCGCTCATCGGATTTTCGATGGGCCTTTGATCATAAGTGAGGTAGGCACTGATCCGTGTATTGCGAACAGAGGAATCGTAGTCAAAGAGAAGGGCGACCTCATAGCTCAACTCCTTCAATGCCATGGCAAGGACATGGGAGATGACCCTGACCGATTGCCCCCCCACTCCGGTCAATACGATTCGCTTCATAAGAATCCTCGTGTCCTCAAGCGTGTTTCCTCACGATTTTTTTCCATCTTCTTTTCATTCCTGTCTCGATTTTCATCGAGATAAACTCCGGCGGGAATCCATGCTTCTATAATCCTTGCTATTACGGGATTCCCGTCTGCACGGGAATGTCACCCGCGCAGGCCTGTCTGCTCACACTAACCTACCAACCACTGGAAATTTGAAAACGAGATCTTCTCCGTGAGGTGCCATGTCGATATCCTTCGTCAGATCCTTACCCGCAATATGACATCGCATCCTTTTCTCTCCCTGAAACAGAGGGCTTGAGGAAAGGTCATAGACCTTTCCTTTATAGGCAATGTATATGGGTTTTCCTTCTGAGCCATCATAACGCTGGAACTCCTCGAGGGTGAAAGGTTTCAAACTCTCCATCGGGATCTCGGGCTTTTTCTCCGCCCTCTCCGCCGACGGGATCACTTCCTCCTCCGTTGCCCTGGCGATTCCCAGTTCATCGTCCCTGAGATGGTCTCGTTCGCCTTCGACGATATGGAATCTTTCATCAAACCATTTGAACATCTGATGAGCTGTTTTAAAACCCAGCCTTCTTCCGTTCAGTTCGATGCAGTCACTGACGATGTCTACAAAGCTGAACCCCTTCCAAAGAAGAGCCTCCCGAATACATGCCTTAAAATGGTTGAGGTGATAAACCGTTGTGCGCGCATAAAAATAGGGGGCATGCTGGGTGAGGAGGTGACCCAGCCGAAGGGGTGAATAAGGCTCTCCACGGGGCGAGGTGATGGTCTTCGCCCCTTTTGGCGTGGTTGGTCCGGCCTGGCCACCCGTCAATCCATAGATCTCATTATCGTTACAAAAGACAGCGATGTTAGGATTTCGGCGGGAGGTATGGAGGAGGTGGTTTCCTCCGATGCTTGCCAGATCGCCGTCTCCGGAGAGGACAATGACATTGAGGTCTGGGCGGATCGTCTTGATGGTCTCGGCGGAAGTCAAGGCTCGACCATGAGGCGTATGGACCGCATCTAAGTTCATGTATCCGGACATTCTCCCTGAACAGCCAATTCCGGAGACGGCAACGGTATTTTTGTCATTCCAGCCGAGTTCTTTGATGGCCATGGCCACATTCTTTAATACGGCGCCAATGCCGCAACCGGGGCACCAGGTGTGGGGGAACCGCCTCAGTTTCAAGAGCTCTTTATAGGCGCGATCCATCACTTTGTCGTCCCCCCCAAACACTCCTCGATCTGACTCTGGATCCATTTGAGCTTGAACCCTCCTCCCAGGCAGGGGACTCTCATCACCTTTCGGCAAATGGCGCATTCCACCCAACTTGCATATTGCCCATCGCTGCCTTCGACGACGATAATGTGGCGATAGGATCGGGTCACTTCGTTCAATTCCTTCTCCAGGACAGGATAAATCCGGATAGGTCGAAAGATGGAGAAGCGATCTTTCAAAGATGAGATGATCCTCGAGGTGATTCCAAAGGCGATGAGGAGGGTTTCGGAGTCCTTACGCGGAAGATACTCGAAGAGAGGATAGTTCTCGGCAGCACGATGATGACGGTCTTTCAACTCCCAGAGCCATCCTCGGTAGATCTCTGGATCGTTGGTTTTCAAATTTCCCATCTTATCGTGAACCGTTCCAGTAAATAGCCTTTGGCCCCGGCCCAAGGGTTCTTTTGAGCGGGGAATAACCTCTGTGGCGATATCTTCAAGATCGACGCTCTCATACAGATGGGAAAGAAACGCGTCCGCAAGGAGGATGGTCGGTGAAAGCGATTCCTCGGCTGCGTTAAAGGCAGTGGCCGTTAGTAGGAAACATTCCTTCACCGAGTTGGGATAGAAGGCGATGGGATAATAATCTCCCGCGCTTCCTGCCTTGATTTGGAGAAGATCTGATTGAGCTGGCTGAGTGGGCATCCCGGTCGATGGCCCCACCCTCATTGAATTGACGAAGACACAGGGGGCCTCAACGACATGGCCCCATCCCAAGGCTTCCTGCATGAGAGAGAATCCCGGTCCCGAGGTGGCAGCAAAAGACTTAGCCCCGGCCAGTGAAGCAGAGATCGTGGCAATGGCCGCAGCAATTTCATCCTCAGCCTGGAGAAATCGAAATTCCGGGTTCTCCTCCGAATAGAGGGCCGCCTGCTGCAATATCTCAGAGGTGGGACTGATGGGATACCCAGCAAAGTAACTGGCACCTGCCCGCACCGCTCCCTGAAAGATGGCTTCATTTCCGGAAACGAGTCGTTTCAACCTTTACCCTTTTCATCCATCACTTCGATGGCGATGTCTGGACAGTAGCCTTCGCACTGGTAACAACGGATGCATCCCTCTTTCTCTGTGATCTCATTCCTCTCGAGAGAGAGGACTTGGACCGGACAGACCTCCACGCAGAGAAGGCACCTTTTACAATAGATTTCATTCCAGATCACATGGCGTCTGGGCTTCATGGATTTCGAACAAGCCTCCGTCCAGCTTCAAGGGCCTGCTGAAGCGCCTCCGGATGTTTCAAAATATCGCCCTTGGCCTCGACGCCCCGGAAGACGAGTTCGCCCGCATATTCCGCGTTGAGGACATCGAAGAAATATTTGGCCGTGAGGATGGCCCCTTCGAAGACTTTAGGTCCTTTTGTCGCTCCGACAGAAATAAAGAAACCCCTTCTCTTTCTTCCTTCTTTCCCTAAAGAGGGATCTTTAAGAAGATATTTTCTTGACCAGAGGGCCTGACTTCGATCAATCAGGGCCTTGGTCCAGGCAGTGACGCCGTAGAAAAAGATCGGCGAGGCGAGAATGACCACATCCGCCTCCAGCAGTTTGGGATAGATTCTTCCCATGTCATCCAGGATGACGCAATTCCCGGTGGCGTCGCACCCATGGCATTCTTTGCAAGGGGTGATGGTGAAGTCCGAGAGATAAAGACGCTCCACCTTCGCTCCCTCCGTTTCGGCCCCCCTGAGGGCCTCTTCCAAAAGGAGTTCTGTGTTGCCGCCTCTTCGCGGGCTGCCAAAGATCCCCAGGACGTTCACCGGAACCTCCGATCTCCCTCCACCGAGGCGGGAAAGGGGATCGAGCCGAGATCTCTTAAACCATCCAATTGGGGCTGATCAATTCCTTTATGTTGGACCAGTACCTTAAAGACTTCACCCATTCCGATCTCCGGTTCGATCAGGTTCTTTAAGGAAAGCCTCAGTTTTAGCCCGTCCAATTCAGAGAGCTCCTTCCCTAAAGTCTCCATCTGGTCGAGGATGCCAAGCCCGATGAGGAAGTGGTATTGTGGGACGAGGCCGGCGAAACGGAGGCCAACCTCTTCTCCCTTTCGAATCAAGCTCGTAAAGTTGACATGGGAGGTGATGTCCTGTTCCCCTAACCGTTCATAAGGATTTTCTGAGGCGTGATGTTGAAAGTAACAGAGGAGTGTTCCCTCCCGTCGACCGGGGCCATAGATCTCGTCAGCAAGATAGCCGTAATCGATCGTCAGGACGAATCCCTGTTGCAAGCACCGAGCCACTCTTTCCATCCATTCCAATGCCAGTAGATTCACCTCTGCCTTGTGGCCCTCTCGCAGAGAGTTGTCCATAGAGTGGAAATAGGAAGCGATCTTGGGGTCCGACAATTCTCCCCACTGCTCTTCAAATTGGCCGTTTCGATGTGTGACATAGATTTCCTTCAAAACCCCTCGGTCGACGATAACTCTGTGAACGGGGAAGGCGTCAACGAGTTCGTTGGAGAGGAAACATCCTTGAATTTGGACCTTTCCTTCTACAAACTTTTTAGGGTTGATCCAAAAAACTCTTCCTTCTCTTTCTTTTTCACGGAGCCTTTCCCTCTGCTCTTTTAAGAAAAGAGGAGAGGGCTCGATGAGGTGATAGCGTAGATGTTGGTAGAAACCCGGGGAGCTTTTTCTTGCCCAATCTAAAATATCCTCACAGAGAAATCCTCTGCCCCCTCCCATCTCAACCACATCAAAGCTTTCTCCTCCCAAGATCTCAGCCATCTGGAAGAGTTGTTTGGCGATCAAATGTCCGAAAATAGGGCTGACGGAGGGACTCGTATAGTAATCACCCTGCTTGCCGATCGTTGCCCCTTTGGATTGGTAATAACCGTATTCGGGATGATAAAGGCACCACTCCATAAATTGAGAAAAAGGAATGGGACCCCCCTTCTCAATTTGAGAGAGAATAAATCTTCTCAGGCTTTCTCCCTGGTTTCTTTTCTCCTCTTCCATATGCAAAGGAGCTCCCTGCTGTGGTATCCGGATTGAACCAACTCCCAGCCGTCCTTCCCTTTCTCACGAAAGAGATCTTCCAGCCATTCAATGCCGCCTGAAAAGACATCGTGGACAAAGCAGAGGCCGTCCTGGTCGCATTCGATAGTACGTTCCCCTTTCCCGGCCTGCCGCTCTGGCAGTTCGTGAATCGTAATCTGATATTCCCATTGAGTCATCGATTTTCCTCCAAAATAAAATCTCGGACGTCAATCCCGGTAAGGGGCGACCAAATGGCAAACGAATGCTAAAGCTAAAACCAGGATTAAGGTTGAGGCTCAGGTTTAGAATAACCTTACCCTCAGCCTTGACCTCTATATCAACATTTAAGCTTTGACCCCAATTGAGCCAAAAATATGCAGATCTTTCAAATGAACGGCTTCGGTCTTAAAGCCCGGTTGTTCGATTTGTTGGGCTATTCATTTAAACACACGATTTCTCATCTCATCTCCTTCCCCCTTACGATGGGGGAAGGTTGGGATGGGGGTGGACACCGTGGATCCTCCCCCCCCACCTTAATCCTCCCCCTCCGTGGGGGGAGGAAGTTATTTTTTTTGACTCAATTGGGGTTTGACATTGCCTCATTCCATCTATATTTCATAAGTCAACGCCCGGATCAACCCGATCGTAGCGCCAGTATTGTCCGTCGTCGTGTCGCTGACCGAGACAACTTTTTTCACTTTGTTTTCAGCGATGAAACGATTGACCTTGTCATCCAAGACCTCCAACTCTCTTATCGTTTGGAAAATTTTTGGTTCTGTCGTAAACGTTTTGACCTTGTAACCCTTTTTCTCTCCCATTTCTCAAATCCTTTTTCTTTCGCCCCTCTGCCTCCCGTGCGGGCAGGCAATTATAGGGAGAGCACTCTCTCTAAAAGGTTTAGCGTTTCGGCGAATGCCGGAACGAGATTCTTCTTTAGTCCCCTCTTCGGTGTTTCAGCGGACCCTTCTCAAAGGCCTCATGGATCCAATTCAATGCAGCGATCATTTTTGGAAATCCAATAGTGGTCAGCCCGAGAAGGACGGCATGTCGAATCTCATCCGGGGTGACGCCGATGGCCAAGGCTCTTCGGGCGTGTGACTTGATGGCGCCCTCTGACTCCGAACCAATAGCGATCCCCAGCTTGATCAGCCTCCGCATCTTTTCGTTAAGAGGTCCGGAGGCATGACATTTCTTGGCGAGGCGATCATACTCCTTTTCAACCTCCGGGAATTCTTTCGCCAAACGCTTGTAAGAAAATGGTAGAAAATCCTTCTTTGGCATTTTCCCTCCTTTCTCCTTATGGGAAGGCAATGGAATATTTATTGACCAGGTGATGAGGGAAATAAGACTCCTTCGCCTTTCTCAACCCCTCCTCTCCTAAGTCCTGTTCCCGATTGACATAAGTGTACCCTGACCATTGATATTCGAGAAAAGCCTGATTGATAGCAGGATAGAGCCCGTCGTAGGCCGGGTTGGCCTTTTCAATGTGGATGACGACCGTTTCCGGGTTGAGCGGCTCTCCGAGCGTAAAGGCCTCCACTTTTTCATCGATCAGGATCGCTCCTCCCTTCATTCCCAACTCCTCGAAATGGGTGAAAGCCTCTTTGACGGCAACGGATTCGTTGTGCAAACCCGGGGTGGCCTCGCAGTGCCGGAGATCACACCATTCCGCTTCCAATTGAAGGCATTGCGGAACCCATTCGGGAGTGAGGGGGATATACCGATAGGAGTATTTTTCCCGAAATTGTTTGATATGATTCCTTTTCCGATGATATTTTCTGCCCTTCAATTCAACCAAGTCTTGAACGAGATAGACATAGTCGCATTGGCTTCGATCCAGTTCCGCTTTCATTCCCACGACCTTCCAATCGATCTGATCCACCACCGCCTCAGGAACGCGGGCAATCTTAGGAAGGGCTGCTTCTCGACGGAGATATTGCAGAAGACCCTGATAACATTCTATCACATCTCCCTCTCCAATAGGAGGAAAGAAAAATGAACTTTCCCCCTTCTCCGAAAGGAGGCATAGGAAATTCTGAAAACGACTGGTCTTGATCTGATAAGAATGACGCCAGATGAAAAGGTTGGTAAAGGTGAATTCTGAAATCTGAGGAGGAAATTGGGTGAAGGCCTGTTGAAAGAGAGGTTTGTCTTCGAGGGCTAAATCTCTAAACTGAGGAAACTCTGGCACACCACCCCATAAATCGTCCATGAATAAATAGCTCCTGCTTATTCCAACTACTTTTCATTCTATCAGAAACAGGTGATGTTGGGCCACAAAAAATCCGAAATTATTTAAACTCTAAACACTAAACTCTAAATCCTAATTAAATCCAAAATATAAAACTCAAAACGAAATCTTGACTTCTCAACGAACATCTTCCAAGCCATATGATTTTGAGTTTTGTGCTTTGCACATTTGAGTTTGTTTAGAGTTTAGAGGTTTGAGTTTAGGATTTCTTTATCCACAGGATCGGGTCAAATGGGCGACCATCGTACAGACCTCGTTGAGATTAAAGGGCTTATGAATAAAACCATAAACGCCCACATCGATGGCCTCTTTGAGGAAGGGGTCCCCCCTTTCTGAGACGACAAGAAGGATTCTTGACCGGCAGGAGTTCTGAATCTCGGACAATAGCCCCTTTTCTTTAACCCCGGGGCTATCAATATTTAAGATGAGGATATTAAGAGGTTCTTTAGAAAGGTAAGGTTTGATTTGATAACCGCTGTCTAAGGTGATTACCTGGTGACCCTCTTTCTCCAAACATTCTCTTAGGTAGCCTCGACTTCCAAGATCGTGGTCGACAATACAAATCTTACTTACCATAATCATCCCTTTCCAAATGGAGTTCATTCAATTGGTCTGTAGGAAAGGGATATTACTGTTTCTGTTCGAGGCGATTCTCCAGGATAACCTTGTCAACGATTTCACCGCAGAAAATGCATCTCCATCCGAAAAACTCTTCACAAATTCCGTAGAATTTTTCAAAAACCATTTTCCCACCACATCGATTACACTTCATAATTGACCTCCGTTTCTTAGAATGCCCGAATTATCAGCAATTCTTATACCAACGATAAGATTTTCTTAAGATATCAATGAGTTATTAGCTTATAAGAAGGGAGGGGTCGGACTAAAGTGTTGATTGGCTCAAAAATTTGTATAATTCTAAACTGTTGGTTTCTATTTTTCGATTACATTGATTAAAAAATGTTTAAATTTTAATAAGTTAAAAAAATGTCTATTTTTAAACAGGTTTGTATTAAATCTGTCCTTTTTTCAACCCATACCTTTTCATCTTTCCATAAAGGGTAGAACGATTAATGTTGAGTTTTTTTGCTGCCTTATGCTTATTCCAATTCGTTTCTTGCAGAGTTTTCAAAATCAGGCTCTTCTCGTTGTCCTGAAGGGTTGCGAATTCCTGCGTTGGCAAGGGCTTTAGGAGAAGGTACTGTGGGAGGTCTTTAAGCAGAATCTTATCCTGTTTGGCGATGATGATCGCATGGTCAATGACATTCTCTAATTCACGGACATTTCCGGGCCAAGAGTGGGCAAGGATAATTTCCATGACTTCAGGAGAAAAACTGATCATCTTTTTTTTCCTTTCTTGGCTGAATCTTTGTAAGAAATGAGAGGCTAGAAGGGGGATGTCATCTCTTCTCTCACGGAGGGGGGGGACGAAAATGGGAATCACGTTGAGCCGATAGTAGAGATCCTCCCTAAAAGTCCCCTTCTTCATCTCTTCAGTCAGATTTTTGTTCGTCGCAGCAATCACCCTGACGTCGACCTCCAGCGTCTCCTCTCCACCCACCCTCTCAAAACGGTGGTCTTGTAAGACCCGGAGGAGCAGGATCTGAGTTGGAGGAGAAACCTCACCAATCTCGTCGAGGAAGATCGTTCCTTCATTGGCCATTTCAAAGCGGCCAATCTTTCGCCGGATGGCTCCGGTGAAAGAACCTTTCTCATGGCCGAAGAGCTCGCTCTCCAGAAGGTTCTGAGAATAGGCGGAACAATTGGCGACCACAAAGGGTTTGTTTTTCCGGTGACTGTTGAAATGAATCGCCCTGGCGATCAACTCCTTTCCGGTACCGCTTTCACCCTGAATGAGAACGGTGGAATCCGTGTTCGCAATGTCCGAGATCAATTCGAAGACCTCTTGCATCCGGGCATTCTTCCCGAGGATGTTTCCGAAACTGTATCGTTCTTCCAATGCTTGGGTGAGGAGAATATTCTTGTCCTGCTCCCTTTTCAGTTCGTCATGAAGATCTTTAATCCGAAGCATCACTCTTACCTTGGCGAGCAATTCTTCGTTGATAAACGGCTTCGTGAGGTAGTCGTCCGCTCCCAGGTTGAGGCTGTTGATCTTGTCCTGTAGGCTTGACCGAACGGTGAGGATGATGACCGGGATGAATTTTAACTTCTCATCCTCCTTGATTTTGAGACAGATATCCCTTCCGTCCGTGTCGCCCAGCAGGATATCGAGGAGGATCAGATCGACGGGCGTTTCCGATTCTGGAACCTGTTGGCTTTCCGCCTCTAAGATTCTCATCGCCTCATCCCCGGAGAAGGCGGGGAGGACTCGATATCCCTCCAATTCCAGGAGCGCGGTGATCATCTCCACTGTATCCTTCTCGTCATCGACGACCAGTATTTTTTTCATCTCTCTATCTTACATCCCTGTTCCGAATACCCTAATAGTACCGTCATGTTAACCCAAGACAATATCGCTGAAAGATTATTGAATGTCAATTGGTTCTTGGACTCTCGCGCCTTCTTTTTGGAAAATTGACAAAAGATTCCCAAAATATTAGTAGATAATATGGTTATGATAGAGGTGGGGATGAAATATCGATTGTCTGAGGCTGATCACACCACACGGATGAGAGCGCATCTTCGACCTTTTCTCATTGGAATTTTAGGGTTGCTATCTTTAGCGTTCTTTTCTTCAGCTTGTTCCAACGAAAAATCCAAAAAACCCGTTTCCGCCCCCATCCCGGTTACTTTAGAAACAGCGATCCAGAAAACGGTTCCTGTGCAGCTTCGTGCCATCGGGAATGTGCAGGCCTATTCCACGGTTACAGTCAAGTCGAAGGTGGGGGGAGAATTGGTGCGAGTCCATTTCACAGAGGGCCGGGATGTGAAAAGGGGAGACCCCTTGTTTACTATCGATCCCCGTCCCTATGAGGCGGCCCTCAAGCAGGCGGAGGCCAATCTCGAAAGAGACCTAGCTCAGGCGAGACATGCTCGAGAGGATGCCCGCCGTTATGAATCCTTAATTCAGAAGGGGGTTGTCCCCCAGCAACAGTATGACAAATTTCGTACGGATGCGGACGCTCTCGAAGCCACGGTTCTCGCAGACAGAGCAGCTGTGGATAATGCAAAGATTCAATTAGGTTACTGTTCGATTTACTCCCCCATAGACGGCCGTACTGGAAGTCTAATCGTCAAGCAGGGGAATATCATCAAGGCCGAGGATATCAGCCTGGTTGTGATCAATCAGATTATTCCCATCGACGTTGCCTTTTCTGTTCCGGAGCAGTTTTTATCAGAGATTAAAAAACACATGGCCTTGGGGAACCTCCTGGTGGAGGCTTTCATCCCCATGGATGACGAGCGTCCGGAAAGAGGAGTCATTACTTTTATAGACAATACCGTGGATACGAATACCGGAACGATCCGGCTCAAAGGAACCTTTGCCAACCGTGAGAGAAAACTCTGGCCAGGGCAATTCGTCAACGTCGTGCTCACGCTCACCACAGAGCCCAATGCCATCGTGGTCCCAACCCAGGCCATCCAGACGGGACAGGAAGGTCAGTATGTTTTTGTGGTCAAAACGGACTTAACTGTGGAGTCCAGGCATGTGGTGGCCGGACGGTCTGCAAGCAGTGAAACGGTTATCCAGAAAGGACTCCAAGCAGGGGAAAAAGTGGTCACGGATGGACAGCTTCTGCTCTATCCAGGAGCCAGAGTAGAAATCAAGAGTACTGATTCATCCGCAGCCACCAAGAAAAAGACTCCATGAACATCCCAGAGCCTTTTATCCGGCGTCCTGTCATGACGACCCTTGTCATGATAGGGATGCTTCTCTTCGGCATCCTGGGGTATCGGCTCCTGCCGGTGAGCGATCTTCCCACCGTTGATTTCCCAACCATTCTGGCCACTGTTGAATTTCCGGGAGCCAGCCCTGAAACAATGGCTTCTGCCGTGGCGATCCCTCTTGAGCGGCAGTTTTCAACGATCGCCGGCCTCGATTCCATGAATTCGACGAATACCCTGGGGATGACCCGGATCACGTTGCAATTCAGTCTGAACCGGAATATTGACGCTGCGGCTCAAGACGTTCAGGCCATGATTACCAAGGCAGCACGCCAGCTCCCAACGAATCTCCCCTATCCTCCCTCTTTCCAGAAGGTCAATCCGGCTGACTTCCCCATTCTTTTTCTGGCCTTGAGTTCGCCTACCCTTCCTCTTTCAGCCGTTAACGATTACGCAGATACCTTTTTGGCTCAAAGAATTTCTATGATCAGTGGCGTTGCACAGGTCCAGATCTTTGGAGCTCAGAAATATGCGGTTCGTGCCCAACTAAACCCAAAGGTTCTTGCCGTGCGCTCCATCGGAATTGATGAAGTAGCGAATGCCATCGCAAATGGAAATGTGAACCTTCCGACTGGAACATTATATGGATCCCACCAAGCCTTCACCATCGAGGCAAGCGGAAAGCTCAATAATGCCGAAGCCTATCGTCCCCTTATCGTTGCGTACCGAAATGGTTCACCGGTGCGGCTGGGTGACCTGGGAAGGGTGATCGACAGCGTCGAAAATGACAAGATCGCAAGCTGGTACAATACGACCCGCACGATCGGCTTAGCCATTTACCGTCAACCCGGGACGAACACGGTTGAGGTGGTCGACTCGATCAGGGATCTGCTCCCGAGCATTCGGGCTCAGATGCCCGGCTCGGTGAATCTGAACGTTCTCTACGACCGCTCTCTATCGATTCGTGATTCGGTCAACGACGTTAAATTTACGCTTTTTCTGACCATGTGCTTGGTCGTCCTGGTAATCTTTCTCTTTCTCCGCAACGTATCTGCTACCGTGATTCCGAGCCTGGCCCTTCCCATGTCAATCATCGGAACATTCGCGGTCATGTACCTTCTGGATTATAGTTTGGATAACCTCTCCCTGATGGCTCTGACGCTCTCCGTAGGGTTTGTGGTGGATGACGCCATCGTCATGCTGGAAAATATCGTGCGGCACATGGAGAGGGGGGAGAAGGCTCTTCAAGCCGCACTCAGCGGGTCGAGAGAGATCGGCTTTACGATCTTGTCAATGACGCTTTCCCTCATTGCCGTCTTTATTCCCGTTCTTTTTATGGGTGGTATCATCGGCCGTTTGCTTCATGAATTTGCAGTGACGATTGGTGTGGCCATTCTGGTTTCCGGTTTTGTTTCCCTAAGCCTGACACCCATGCTCTGCAGCCGATTCCTCAAGCCGCCAAAGGAAAAGAAACAGAGCCGCCTCTATGCAACCTCCGAACGCTTTTTTGAAGGGATGCTTCATGCCTACCGTTCGAGCTTAAGAATTGTGCTGGATCATCGCCTTGCCACCATGGTGATCTCCACCGTGATTCTCGTTGTTACGGTCCTTCTTTTCATGGTCTTCTCTTACGGGTTTCTTCCGAGCGAGGATATCGGTCAGATATTTGGATTCACCGAAGCCGCGCAAGGGATCTCCTTCGACTCGATGAAAGAACACCAGCTCGCTGTCATGGAGGTCGTCCGGCAGGACCCGAATGTGGATGCCTTCTCATCCACAGTTGGAGCAGGAGGCTCTGCCACGACGGGCAACTTGGGTCGCATCTTTGCTACGTTGAAGCCGCGGTCTCAACGCAAGATGCATGCGGATGAGATCATACAGGAACTGCGGCCAAAATTAGCCAAGATTCCGGGAATCCAGGTCTTCCTTCAGAATCCTCCTCCCATTCGGTTCGGAGGTCAGCTGACAAAAGGTCAGTATCAATTTAGCCTGCAGAGCCCTGAGATCAAGGAACTTTATGAATATGCTCCTAAGCTCGAAGCAAAGATGCGAGAAATACCAGGGCTGCAGGACGTGAACAGTGATCTGCAAATCAAAAACCCTCAGGTGAATGTGGAAATCGATCGGGATAAAGCTTCGGCGCTAAATGTCACAGCCAATCAGATCGAGGATGCTTTCTACAGTGCTTATGGAGCGAGGCAGATCTCGACGATCTACAGTCCGATCAACCAGTACCAGGTCATCATCGAATTGGAACCTCAATATCAGAAGGATCCCGCGGCCCTATCCATGCTTTATATCCGGTCGTCCGCCGGCCAATTGGTTCCTCTTAATGCGGTGGCCAACCTGACCTCCGGCCTTGGGCCTCTTTCATTAAACCATCTGGGGCAACTCCCATCGGTCACTCTCTCTTTCAATATTAAACCGGGCGTTTCCCTGGGAGATGTCGTATCCGCTGTCGAGAAGGCAGCCAAAGCGACGATTCCTGATACGATCAGCACTGGTTTTCAAGGAACAGCCCAAATGTTCGAGAGTTCCATGAAGGGGATGGGCCTCCTCCTGATCATGTCGATTGTGATCATTTACATTGTCCTCGGGATTCTCTATGAGAGTTTCATTCATCCCCTTACCATTCTCTCAGGCCTTCCATCCGCCGGATTCGGGGCTTTGGTGACTCTGTTGATATTTAAGACAGATCTGAACATCTATTCCATGGTAGGCGTCGTCATGTTGATTGGAATCGTCAAGAAAAACGCAATCATGATGATCGACTTTGCCTTGGACGCGCAGAGAACCCAGGGAAAGAACCCGCAAGATGCCATCTACGAAGGTTGCCTCATCCGGTTCCGTCCCATCATGATGACGACCATGGCAGCCATCATGGGCACGCTGCCCATCGCTCTCGGCTTCGGTGCGGGTGCGGAGGCGCGTCGCCCCCTCGGACTCGCTGTGGTCGGTGGTTTAGTCTTCTCCCAGCTCATCACCCTCTATATCACCCCTGTCGTTTACATTTACCTGGAGGCAGCCCGGGACAAGATCAGGATCCGGCGCCATAAATAAAGCGAGTAAGGAGACGCGGAGACACGGGGACACGGAAGACCCGAGACGCGGAGAAATATCCTCACCCTATTACCGTGGGCACGGGGGCGCAAAGACGAAGATACCGTATTCCTTACCGCAAAAATACAGAGGAGACCCTATTCCTTCGTCAGGCTACTTTTGATAGCATAAAAGTTATCCCCTAAAGGCTTTTTGCCGGTGGATAGAGTCAGGACAGGCAGGACTGAAAAGCATGATTTCCAATTCAAAGTTTGGAAAGAACGTGTTGATCTTCGATCACGAAGATCAAATGTTGAAATTCATGGTGGAACAATGGGAAGATATTTCAAGGGAAGGCATTGACAGAAGGGGATGTTTCACCGTAGGACTTTCAGGAGGGAGAACGCCTATCATTTTTTATCAGAAGCTGGCTGAATGGGACAATAAATCGTCTTGGGAGAGAACACAGGTCTTCCTCGTGGACGAGCGGTTTGTATCTTTCGATGATAAGGACAGCAATTATAAGATGCTAAAGGAAACACTCCTCGGGAAAATCCCTATCCCTCAAGAAAATATTCATCCCATCCCCACTGGAAAAGGGAGCTTGGAGGATTCGGCAAGAGAGTATGAGAAGGGTTTAGTGAGATTCTTCGAAGTCTCAAAAGGTCAATACCCAACCTTTAATCTTATCCTTTTGGGTATCGGGGAAGACGGTCATACTGCTTCGCTTTTTCCCGGCAGTAAAGCTTTGAGCGAGCGCAGGCGCCTGACTGCTGCAGTTGTGCTTGACGAGATGAGACATGATCGGATCACCGTGACCCTGCCGGTCATCAATCACGCGGAACACGTCATTTTTTTTGTAAGAGGAGAGAATAAGGCACCGGTCCTGAAAAAGATATTAGCCGGGGAAGATCCCTCGTTGCCCGCGTCGATGGTTCAACCGAGAAGTGGAAATCTTCTGTTTGTGATCGATCGGGAAGCAAGTTCCCAGCTCTCTGGATAAGGGCTGACCGACAGAGAGATTTGCTATCGATGCAAGAGAAGCCGAAAAGAAGAGACGATAACAGGAGGTTCTATGAAACCCAAAGATCTTAAGACAAAAATATTTCTGGATGGAGGAGATCCTGACGAGACGAGGAAGATCATCGGCCTCCTGGGATTCCTTGACGGACAGACAACGAACCCAACCCTCATCTCGAAAAACCCCAAAGCCCGTCAACGCCTTGAGAAGGGAGAAAAATTCAGCGGAGAAGAGATCATCGGTTTTTATCGGGAAACGGTGAAAGAAATTTCTAAACTGATCCCTCAGGGGTCGATTTCTGTTGAAGTCTATTCGGATCTTTCAACCCTTGCTGAAGCGATGTTGAAGCAGGCCAAGGAGATGTTTTCCTGGATTCCGAACGCCCATATTAAATTTCCCGTATCAAGAGAGGGACTGAAAGCGGCAGAGCAAGCCGTCAAGAGTGGTCTTCGTGTCAACCTGACGCTCTGTTTTACTCAAGAGCAGGCGGCGGCGGTTTATGCAGCGACCAAGGGTGTGAAAAGGGGCGATGTCTTTGTCTCTCCTTTTGTTGGCCGGCTGGATGATAGGGGAGAGAATGGGATGGATGTGATCTCCCACATTCTTAAAATGTACCAGAAGGGAGACGGCCATGTCATGGTCTTGACGGCCAGTGTAAGAAAAATGGATCACTTCCTCTATGCGCTCAAGCTTGGTTCAGACATTATCACAGCGCCGTTCAACGTTTTAAAAGAATGGGGCGAGAAGGGACTGCCTTTACCTAAAGGCGACTATGTCTACGATTCAGGAAATTTAAAAGGCATCCCCTTCAAAGAGATCGACCTTACAAAAAAATGGGAAACCTATGACATCCGCCATGAATTGACGGACAAAGGAATGGAGCGATTCTCCGCCGATTGGAATGCCTTAATAAAGGCATAGAGGATAGGGCAAAGGGCATGGTGTTTAAAATTCCAAATTACAAATCCCAAATTTCAAATAAGCTCCAAATTCCAATTTCAAATGACCAGACAGATTTTGTTTCGAATTTGAGTGATTGGGATTACGTAGAAAATACCTCCTTTCCCCTGGTGGGAGAGGATTGAGGTGAGGGGGGAATTAGCTCAATTGTTCACCCCCACCCTCACCCTCCCCCATCGAGGGGGAGGGGACTTAGTCATATTTTCATAGTTCGTGGGTGACGAACCCGCCATGTAAAATTTATTTGAAATTTGATGCTTGGGATTTGGTGCTTACCTCAGTGCGGTTAACTGGTTTCGCACGGCGGGATCTTTTCAGCAAGTTTTTTCTTCTTGGCCGGTGTGACTTCCTCTTTGATCTCCCAGTCCTTCTTGGCGAAGGAATCCTGTGCCTTGATGAGGAGCCAGTCCTTACCGCTCCCTCTGCCTTTCATCAAGACAAGAGCGAAGCCACCCTTTAATTTTTTCCCTTTTAGGGTAAAACTCAGCCTTCCCTTTTTTAGACCAGATTCTGGATCTCCCTCCGGTTGAAACTCGCCCGAGTCCCAAATAAGGACCGGTCCGGCTCCGTATTGTCCCTGTGGAATGATTCCCTCAAAATCACCATATTCAAGAGGATGATCTTCCACCATGACAGCGAGCCGTTTATCCGCTGGGTTCATAGAAGGCCCCTTGGGAATGGCCCATGATTTAAGGACCCCGCCGATCTCCAGCCGAAAATCGTAATGGAGTCGTGTTGCATGATGTTCATGGACGACAAATCTCATGTTCTTATCCCCTCCTCACTATCATTTTAATACATATTCTAGCGTACTGCGTAATCATTCCCTTTACTATGATTGTCATTCCTTCTATGTTGAAAAGCAAGTCTCATTTCACATAGAGGAAGAAATTTGTTAATGAGTCATGTATTTAAGGAGCAGAACCAATCTTTAAAATCATCCTTCTATTAGCAGACATATCC
>Ga0335070_10001449_pt1 | contig 27432 bp, 24 predicted proteins | sample Lox_Sample_13_FD_206722 | JGI IMG/M metagenome (GOLD analysis project Ga0335070, IMG submission 206722) | Soil microbial communities from Loxahatchee National Wildlife Refuge, Florida, United States - Lox_Sample_1.3 | ecosystem: Environmental > Terrestrial > Soil > Wetlands | place: USA...
CGCTCGGTGAGCTGGCGCGACTCCAGCTCTTCCTCCGGCCCGGCGCCCGGCGCGGCGCCCAGCTCCGCCTCGCCGACCTCCTCCAGCGGCACCGGCGGGTGGCGGCGCCGCGCGCGCAGGCGGTCGCGGGCCAGGTTCACCGCGATCCGGAACAGCCACGCCCGGAACTCCTCGCCCCCGCGGAAGGCGCGCAGGCCCTGCCAGGCGCGGACCAGGCTCTCCTGGGTGATCTCCTCGGCCTCGTCGCGCGAGCGCACGTGGCGGAGCGCCAGCCCGAACACCCGGCCCGAGTAGCGCCGCACCAGGATCTCGAAGGCGCGGCGGTCGCCCGCCCGGACCTCGGCCACCAGCCGGGCATCCGGCGGAAGCTCGCCGGCGCCCCCGGCGCTCCGGCGGTCACCCCGGCCGGGGTGCGGCGCGGGGCCTCGAGCGGCCTCGGGGCTGCGCCCCCGATCGCCTGTGCCTCCCGCGCTGTGGGCCGGCCGGGCGGCCCGGGGGTCGGTCGGGGGCATGTGCCATCCCGTGGAAGAGGACGTCCTGGGGCCGGCGACATTCCCGGCCGCGGCGCGGCCCGCCTGCGGCCGCGAGAGCATGATAGGGCAAGGGCCGGCCCCGCGGTCGCCCCTTTGCGGCACCCGCGTTCCGTGCTATTGGGTTGGCCGCTCCGAGGCCCGGCGGGGCGCTGCTCCCGCCCGGCCCGTCCGCCCGGCCCGCGCCGGGCGCAGGGAAGCTCGCGAACCCGAGGAGGCCCGCCGATGACCCGCGCCGCCCGCACCCGAAACGCGCTCACCCTGGCCCTGTTGGCCCTGGCGGCCAGCGCCGGCGCGCTGCCCGCGGGGGCGGCCGGCGCCGCGGCCGCCGACCTGCTGCAGCCGGCCCGGGCGGCCCTGGCCGCCGCGCGCGCCGACCTGGCCCGGGCCCCGGCGGGCTCGCAGGACGAGGCCCGGCTGGCCTTCCTGGCCGGCGATTTCGCCCGGGCCCGGCGGGTGCTGGACGCCCGGGTGGAACGCGACACCACCGACTTCGAGGCGGTGGCCCTGCGCGCCCGGCTGGACCTGACCGAGTACCGCTACGGCGGCTTCCATCACGATCTGCAGTGCGCCCTGGCCCTGGGCCCCAACCACCCCGACACCCGGCGGCTGCTGTACCGCGACCGCTTCTTCTGCGACGACCTGGGCTCGGTCGAGCGGCGTTTCCAGGGCGACCTCCAGGCCGACAGCACGGACCCGGTCGCGCTGCTGTACGCGGCGCGCTTCGAGCACCTGACGCTGCGGTTCGACCGTGCCATCGCCGCCTACCAGCGCGCGCTCCGCCACGCCGCCGACGGCCCGGACAGCGTGCGCTGCCTGTCCGGCCTGGGCGCCTGCTGGCTGCAGAAGGGGGACAAGGACGCGGCGCTGCGCTACCAGACCCGCGCCGTGGCCCTCGGGCGGCCGGACGACGACCTGCTGGTGGACCTGGCCAACACCCTGATCAAGCTGGGGCGCGCGTACGAGGCGATGGACGCCCTGGAACTCGCCACCGAGATCAACCCGTGCAGCGAGAACGCCCACTACCTCCTGGGCAACGGCTACGCGCGCCTGAACTACGCCGAGCTGCGGGTGCAGCACCCGGGGGCGCTGGCGGACTCGGCCACCGCGCCGGCGCTGCGGCAGGCCGATTCCCTGTTCCAGGGTGGCCAGCGCGGGCGCGCCCGGGCCCGGCTGGTGGCGCTGCTGGCGGAGCACCCCGGGTGCGCGGACGCCCACAACCACCTGGGCTCCTACGCCTACGAGGCGTGCACCTACGAGGGCGTCAACCAGCCGGCCTCCGTGGACACCGCCCTGGCCGAGTTCCGCGAGGCCCTGCGCCGGTGCCCCGGGTACGGCCGGGCGCACAACGGCATCGCCCGCTCGCTGGAGATGTACCGGCGGCTGGCGGACGTCCACGCGGATCAGTACGAGCGCGAGTTCCAGGCCGCGGCGTGGCCCGAGATCCCGGAGATCGAGAGGTTCGTGCTGAACTACTCCACCCTGAGCCCGCGCATGCAGAAGCGGGTGGCGCTCTCGGTGGCCCCGTGGAAGGCGTACGTGCCGGTGCTGGCCGAGGGCGGCGCCACCCTCTACATCAAGCACCTGCACGAGCTGCTGTCGGCGTGCCCGGGGCAGCAGGCGCTGCGCGACCGGCGCATCGACTACGACCTGCGGCTGTGGGACGACGTGCGCGGCTGCGGCGGCTACCACACCGTGACCGGGATCGAGGACGTGGAGGGCTCGCTGCTCGGCAAGTACAACACCCTGCTGCACGAACTCACCCACCAGGTGCACGGGGTGCTCACCGCGGACCTCACCCGCGAGATCCAGGAGCTGTACCGCCGGGCCCGGGCCCGCATGGACGCCGGCCAGGAGGCGTTCGTGTCGCTGTACCAGGCCTCCAGTGTCTACGAGTACCTGGCTGAGGGAGCCAACGCCTGGTACAGCCCGCAGCGCGACCGCTTCGACACCCGCGAGATGACCCGCGAGCGCCTGGTGGCGCGCGACACGGCGCTGGTCCACGAGATCCTCAAGCTCACCTCCATCACCGACGTGGCCCCCTTCTACGCGGTGGCCTACTCCGGCGCCGGCGACGACCGGCTCGAGCGGGGGCAGGCCGACTCGGCGGTGAGCTTCTACCGCAAGGCCCAGGCGCGCGACCCCGGCTCCGAGGACGTGGCCGCCCGGCTGAGCTACGGCCTGTCGCTCCTGGGGCGGAACAGCGAGGCGGTGGCGGTGGCCGACAGCGGCCTGGCGCGGCACCCCGCCAGCGCCTCGCTGCGGCTGCAGCGCATCTCCGCCGAGTTCGTGCGCACCGGCAACCGGGCCGCCGAGCTGGCGGCGCTGGAGGCGGCGCGGGCGCAGGTGGACCCGCGCGAGCGCTACCGGGCGGACGCGGACCTGGGGCGCGCGGCGCTGGACGAGGGCCGGATCGAGGAGGCCCGCGCCGGAGCCGACAGCGTGCTGGCCTATCAGTCCGACAACCCCGAGGGGCTGGAGCTGCGCGGGGAATTGGAGGCGGCCGCGGGCCGGGCGGACTCGGCCGGCGCGTACTTCGACCGGGCGGTGCGGGTGCGCTCCGGCTGGCTCGGGCTGCGGGTGGCGTACGCCTCCGCGCTGTTGGTGGAGCGCGAGCGGGCCCCGCAGGCCGCCGGGGCCGAAGCGCTGCTGGCCGCGGCGGCGGCGCAGGTGGCGGGCGCCCGCCTGGTGGACCCGGTGGACCCGCGAGTGGCCCTGCTGGACGGCTGGCTGGCGCTGGACCGGGGAGACCTCGCGGCCGCCCGCAAGGCTCTCGACAGCGCCGTGGAGCAGGCCGACTGGCTGGACCTGGCGCGCATCCTCCGGGCCCGGGTGCGCGCGGCCCAGGGCGACGGGGCCGGCGCGCGGGCCGAGCTGGCGCCCATCGAGGCCCGCCTGGCCCGGCCCACGCCGCCGCGCTACCTCTACAACCCCCGCCAGAGCGGCTACGAGCTGGTGGGCGAGCTGGGGTGGCTGGACAAGGAGCAGTGCGAGGTGGCGCGCAAGTCGTTGCCGCCGCGTTGAGGCCGCGAGCGCCGGCAGGCGCGAAGCCACGACGCCGCTCCGGAGTCCGGAGCGGCGTCGTGGCTTTCGGGAAATGTCGCGGCCCGCGCCGGCTACACGCCGTCCCCGGGGTAGGTGGTGATCTCCGCGGTGGGCTCCATCTCGGCCAGGATGCCGCCCTCGTCCATCAGCTCCGGGCCGGCGGTGGCGGGCTTCTGCCCCGGCACGCGCCGGTAGATCACGCCGAGCGCGAAGCGGTCGAGGCGCGCGGCCTCCACCGCGGCGGCGAAGTTCGTCGGATCGTACTCGGGCGGCAGCATGAAGCTGCGCTTGAGCAGCTCCGCCCCGTAGCCGTGCGCCTGGTACGAGACGCAGCCCGCCAGCACGTGCACGAAGGCGAACCCCGGGTACTCGATGGCGCCCCGGAACATCTGCCGCAGGTGGGGGAGGTTCCCGGCGTGGCTGCGCGCCACGTAGCCGGCGCCGCAGCTCAGCACGAACAGCACCGGGTTGATGGGCCGCTCGTCCGGGCCGGCCAGCCCGCGCTCGCGCTTCACGTCCGGCTCGGTGGTGGGCGAGGCCTGCCCCTTGGTGAGCCCGTAGATGGAGTTGTCCAGCACGATGTAGGCCAGGTTCACGTCGCGCCGGATGGTGTGGGGCACGTGCCCGATGCCGATGCTGAAGCCGTCGCCGTCGCCGCCCACCACCACCATGGTGGTGTCGGGGCAGGCGATCTTGAAGCCGGTGGCGATGGGCAGCGCCCGGCCGTGGATGGCGTTGAACGAGTAGGCGTTCATGTAGCCCGGCAGCCGGCTGGAGCAGCCGATCCCGGACACCACGCCCAGCTTCTCGGGTGCGACCTCGAGGTCCGCCAGGGCCTGGGTCAGGGCCTTCAGCACGCCGAAGTCACCGCACCCCTTGCACCACACCGGCTCCAGGGCGGAACGATAGTCCTTGGGGTTCATTTCGAAGCCTCCGCGAGCATCTGAGCCAGTTCCCGGGTGGACAGCGGCACGCCGCCGCTGCGGCCGAGGCTTCGGACGCCCTTCATGTCGGTGAGCCCGGAGAGGTAGCGGTGGAACTGCCCCTGGTAGGAGAGGTCCAAGGTGGCCGACCACTCCAGCCCCTTGCGCCAGGTCTCGAAGGCCTCCAGCGGGAACGGGTACAGGATCTCGGGCAGGAAGGCCCGGTACTCCGGGTGGTCCTGGACCCACCTCTGCACCACGCCGTACTGGCTGCCCCAGGTGATGATCCCGCGCCGCGCCCCCGGCTGGCCCAGGGTGCGGTACCAGCTCCGGGTCTCCTCGGCCACCGCCAGCAGCTTCCGGAACCGCTTGGCGTTCATCTGCTGGTGGTTGGCGGTGTCGGCGCTGGGATAGCCCTCGGGGGTGTGCTCGATCCCCGCCGCGATGTACTGCCCGCCGGGCGTGCCCGGGAGGTGGAACGGGACCACCCCGCACGGGTCGCCCGGGTCGAAGCGCTGGGGCGAGTCGCCCGCCTCCCACACCCGCCGCCGCGGCTTCTCCTTGGGCGGCACCACCGGGTCGCGCGCCTGCCGGCGCTGGGAGATGTACGCGTCCGCGAGCACGATCACCGGGAGCTGGTACTTCTCGCTGAGGTGGAAGGCCTTGAGCATCGCCTCCCGCGCGTGCACCACGTCGTACACCCCCAGCACCACCCGCACCTGGTCCCCGTGGCCGCTGTAGATCGCGTGCAGCAGGTCCGCCTGCTCGGTGCGCGAGGGGATGCCGGTGGCCGGCCCGGCGCGCTGGCAGTCCACCACCACCGTGGGCACCTCGGCCATGCTGGAAAGCCCGATCATCTCGGTCATCAGCGACAGCCCCGGCCCGCTGGTGGCGGACATCGCCAGCTGGCCGCCGTACGACGCGCCGATGACCATGCCCATGGCGGCGATCTCGTCCTCGGCCTGCACCAGCTTGCCGCCGGCCGACGGCAGCTCGTGGATGAGCGTCTCGAGCAGCTCGCACGACGGGGTGATGGGGTAGCCGGCGAAGAACTTCAGGCCGGCGTCCATGGCGCCGCGCGCCAGCGCCTCGTTGCCCGACTCGATCAGCAGCGGCCGGCCGTGGCCCTTGAGGCGCGGCAGCGCCGGGGCGTCCTGGGTGGCGTAGCCCTTCTCCACCGCCGGGAGGTTGCGCGCGACGTTCTTGGGCCGCTGGGCGAAGCGCTCCTCCAGCGCCTGCCGGGCCAGCTCCAGCGGCCAGCCCAGCGCGCGGGTGAGCAGCCCCAGGCCCAGCATGTTCTTGGGCTCGCCCTCCACCTCCACGCCGTCCTGGATCGTGGCGAACGGGTAGCGGTACACCGGCCTTCGGGTGCTCCCGATGGCCTCCGGGAGGTCCCCGTCGTCGGCCGCGTCCAGGATCACCAGGCAATCCGGCTGCAGCCGCAGGGCGCTCGAGAAGCGCTTCAGGTCCCGGGTGCGGAAGCACAGCAGCACGTCGCACGCGTCGCCCTCGTAGCGCACCTCCTCGCGCGCCAGGTGCAGGGTCACGGCGGACTCGCCGCCCTTGATCTGCGGGCCGTAGGAGTGGACCAGCATGCCGTAGAGACCTTGCCGCGCGGCCATCCGCAGCACCAGGTCGCCGAAGAGCACCACGCCGTCGCCGCCGCTGCCCACCAGGGACAGGACCAGCGAGTCGGCGGTCTTCGGATCCCGCGCGGCGGAGGCGGCGGGCTGGGTCGAGGTTTCCGGACTCATGATGGGCTTAGACCTCCAGGGTGACCGGCGCGCGCGCAGGCTGGGGCCGCGGCGCCTGCCCCACGCGGTGCAGGATCACGCTCGGGCAGACGTCCACGCAGGCCTCGTTGCACGACGGGCCGTACGCAATGCACTTGTCGTGGTCGATCGCGATGGTCGAACCGTCCCAGGTGATGGCTCCGGCAGGACACTTGGCGACGCACTTGCGACACTGGATACATCCTACCATGCATGTGGCCCGCACGACGACCTGCTTGTCGCGCGCCACGCACGAGAGTTCCACGCGGCGGTTCCGCGGGTACAGCTCGAACAGGTTCTTGGGGCACACCGGCACGCAGATGCCGCAGCCGGTGCAGCGGTCGGTGAGCACCTCGGCGATGCCGCCCGCGCCCAGCTGCAGCGCGCCGAAGGGGCAGGCGCGCACGCAGTCCCCCAGCCCCAGGCAGCCGTTCTTGCAGGCCTTGGGGCCGCCGAACACCAGCGAGGCGGCGGCGCACGTCTCGATGCCCGCGTACTCGGCCTCGTTGCGGGCGTAGGCGCTGGTGCCGGCGCAGCGCATGACCACGATGCGGTCCAGCACCTGGCCCACCTCCTTGCCGGTGAGGGCGGCGACGGCGTGGGCCACCGCTCCGCGGCCGGGCGCGCACAGGTTCGGCGGCACGTCGCGGCGCTCCACCACCGCCTCGGCGTACGCCGGGCACCCGGCGAAGCCGCACGCGCCGCAGTTGGCCGACGGCAGCACCTCCCGCACCCGTTCCACCAGCGGGTTGGTCTTCACCGCGAAGCGGATGGCGGCCACCGCCAGCGCCAGGCCGAACATCAGCCCCAGCACCGCGAACACCGCCAGGCCCCACAGCGCGATGGTCCAGACCGTAGGTTCCAACCGTCCTCCTACCTGAGGAAGCTCAGCCCCGAGAAGCCCATGAACGCCAGCGCGAACAGCCCGGCCAGCGCGAACGCGATGGGCAGCCCCTTGAAGCTCTCCGGCACCCGCGCCAGCTCCAGCCGCTCGCGGGCGCAGGACATCAGGAACAGCGCGATCGCGAAGCCCAGGCCCGAGCCCATGGCCAGCGCGAACGCCTCGGTGGCGCTGGCGTTGGCCGCGGCGTTGAGCAGCGGCACCGCGAGGATGATGCAGTTGGTGGTGATGAGCACCAGGTAGATGCCGAACTTCTGGTGCAGCGGCCGGTTGACCTTCTTGAGGATGGTGTCCAGCAGCTGCACCATGAACGCCACCACCCCGATGAACACGATCACCTGCAGGAACTGCAGCCGGAGCGGGTTCAGCACGAACATGAACAGCACCCAGGACATCATGCCGGTGACCAGCATCACCATGGCGAAGGTGATGCCCATGCCCACGGCGGTGTCGCGCTTCTTGGAGACTCCGAAGAAGATGCACAGTCCCAGGTAGCGGGTGAACACGAAGTTGTTGATCAGCGCCGAGGCCAGCACCACGGTGAAGAACATCGCCCACGGCGAGGGCTTCACGTCGCGCGCCAGCGGCGGGTCGTGGATCTCCAGCCGGTAGCTCTCGCGGGCCGACAGCTTCTGGTCCACCACCAGGGTCACCACGCGGCCGGCGACGTGGACCTCCCGGACCGGGATCGGGACGTCCGGCGCCAGCGCCTCCGCGAACCGGAAGTTGGCCGGCGCGGCGTTGGTGGGGGGCGCGTCCAGCACCACCCGCACCCGGTCGGGGGTCAGCACCTGCGCCCCGCGGATCGCCGCCGGGGCGGCCCGGCCCGCGGCCGGGGCCGCCGCCAGCGCGGCCAGCAGCGCGGCCAGCAGCAGGGCGCAGCGGAGCCGGCGGGCCCTAGCCATGGGCCCCTCCGCCGGCACCGGGGCGGGCCCGGCCGCCCATGCGGCGCTCCACCCAGTTGAACAGCCCCATCAGGATGGCGATGGAGAAGAAACCGCCCGCGGGCAGCGCGAAGAACACCAGCGGCTTGGTGGGGGTCAGCGGGTGGCCCAGGAGCGCCCCGCTGCCCAGCAGCTCGCGCAGCGCGCCGATGGTGATCAGCGCGAAGGCGAACCCCAGGCCCATGCCCAGGGCGTCGAAGAACGACGGCACCAGCGGCTGGCGCGAGGCGAACAGCTCCAGGCGCGAAATGATGATGGCGAAGGCCACGATGAGCTTCACGTACAGCCCGACCTGGGCGTACAGCGCCGGGGTGGCGGCGGCCAGGGTCATGTCGATGGCGCTCACCCACACCGCGATGATGATGGTGTACACCGGGATGCGCACGCGCGGGTGGATCCACTGGCGGGTGAGGGCCACGGTCACGCTGGACAGCACCTGCACCGCCAGCACCGCCACCCCCAGGATCGCGCCGTTCATCACCGTGGTGGTCACCGCCACCGCGGGGCACAGGCTGAGCGCCAGCCGGAACACCGGGTTCTCGGCGAAGATCCCGTTCAGGATCAGGTCCCACGCCCGCCGCGGCGACTGCGGCGGCAGCACCGGCGCGGCGCTCACGACGCGGCCCCCAGGTACGGCGCCAGCAGCTCCCAGCGCCGGCGGAAGTGGCTCACGGTCAGGCGCACGCCGTCGGTGAGCGCCCGGCTGGAGATGGTGGCGCCGGTCACGGCGTAGATCGGCCGGGAGCGCTCGCGCGCCAGCAACTCCCCGTGCGCCGCCTTCCACTGGTCCAGCGGCGTGCGCTGCAGCTGCGCCAGCGCCGCGCGCCAGTCCTCCGGCATGGGCTGCTTGGTCACCTCGACCGAGCGCAGCGCGTCCGCGGAGCGGCCCACGAACTGGCCCTGGAACCACGGGGTGGCCACCTCGGCCCCCAGCCCGGGGTCCTCCTCGTGCTCCACCACCCGCACCCCCAGGAGTTCCCAGCTGCCGGAGAGCGCCACGAAGAAGCGGATCCGGTTCTTGTAGCCGCGGGTGGTGCCCTCGATCACGAAGCCCGCGGGGCGGCCGCCGCGCCGGGCCAGGAACATCCGGCCCAGCGGGGTCAGGCCCTTGACCGCGCGCTCGCCCGCGGGGGCCAGCGAGTCCTGCGACACCAGCGCCCCGTCGAGCGTGAACACCACCTGGTGCGGGGGGACGCCCGCCCGGCCGAAGGGGGCGGCGCGGTACACCACCTCGCGCCGCGCCGGGTCCAGGAACTGGCTCACCTCCAGCACCGGGGCGGAGCCGGGCAGCCCCAGCATCTCGGTGATCGCCCGGCGCTCGGAGGTGAGGCGCGCCGCCGCCGCGTAGCGCTCGGTGGCCGCGTAGATCCCGCCCAACACCGCCGCCCCGAGCACGCACACCACGGTCATGGAGGCCGCGATGCGCAGCACCTCGCCCCGCGGGGTGCTCACGACGGGGCTCCCACGGGCGCCGTCCGGCGCGGCCGGAACCACAGGTTGAGCGCCGGGACCAGGGCGTTCCCGATCAGGATCGCGTAGCAGATCCCCTCGGGGTAGCCGCCGAAGACGCGGATGATCCCGGTGAGCATTCCGATGATGAACCCGAACACGATCTGGCCGGGGCGGGTGTTGGGCGAGGTGACGTAGTCGGTGGCCATGTAGAACGCCCCCAGCCACAGCCCGCCGGCGGTGATGTGGAACGCCAGTGCGCCGGTGAACACCGTGGACAGCGCCAGCCCCGCGAACACGCTCAGGGGGATGGCCAGCCCGATGATGCCGCGGGCCACCAGGATCGCCGCGCCCAGGGCCAGCAGCACCAGCGACACCTCGCCCACCGCGCCCGGCCGGAACCCGAGCAGCATGGTCTGCCACATCCCGTGGTGGCCCGCCAGGAGCTTCTCGGTGGCCGCCATCCCCTCCTCCTTGAGCACCCGGAGCGGGGTCGCAGTGGAGACCGCGTCGAGCGGCCCCAGCAGCCAGTGGCGGGGCACGGCCCAGGCGGTGGTCATGGGCAGCGGGAAGGTGGCCAGCATGAAGGCGCGGCCGATGCAGGCCGGGTTGAACAGGTTGTTGCCCAGGCCGCCGAAGATGACCTTGCCGAAGAGGATCCCGAACGCCCCGCCCAGCAGCGCCATCCACCACGGCACCCGCGGCGGCAGGGTGAGCGCCAGCAGCAGCCCGGCGCAGAAGGCGGTCCCGTCGGAGAACGTGAAGCGGCGGCGCAGGGCCCGCATCGCCAGCCACTCGGTGCCCACCGCGCCGGCCACCGCCGAGGCGATGAGCGCGAGAGCGTTCCACCCGAACTGCCACACCCCCCACAGGCTCACCGGCAGGAGCGAGGCGTTCACCGTCCACAGGATGGTCGAGGTGCTGACCGAGGACCGCACGTGCGGGCCCGGGGTGAGCACGAAGGTGCGGTCGGGGCCGCCCGGGGTGCCGCCGCTCACGGGGCCACCTTCTGGGCGATGGCGCGCCTCAGGGTGGACTTGGCCACCTGGATGAACTGCACCAGCGGGCGCCCGGCGGGGCAGACGTAGGTGCACGAGCCGCACTCGTAGCAGTCCAGAGTCCCGAAGCGCTCGGTCTCGAGCGGGCGCCCGGCCTCCACCCGGAGGGCGATCTGGTCGGGCTCCAGCCCCAGCGGGCAGGCCTCCAGGCAGCGCCCGCACTGGATGCACGGCCCGAAGCCCTCCTCGAACGGCCCGCGGCCGGTGAGCAGCACCAGCCCGTTCAGGCCCTTGATCACCGGCAGGTCCAGGCGCGGCAGGGCCCGGCCCATCATCGGGCCGCCGGCCACCACCCGGGTGGCCTGGCTGGTCAGCCCGCCGCAGAAGGCCACCAGGTCGCTGAGCAGCGTGCCGAGCGGGACGCGCACGTTCTTGGGGGTCACCACCCCCGGGCCGGTCACGGTGACGATGCGGTCCAGCAGCGGCCGGCGGAAGCGGACCGCGTCGTGCACCGCCGCCGCGGTGGCCACGTTCTGCACCACCACGCCCACCGAGTAGGGCAGGGTGCGGGGCCGCATCGCCCGGCCGGTCACCGCCTGCACCAGCTGGCGCTCGGCGCCCTGCGGGTAGCGCGTGACCACCGGCACCACGTCCACCGAGATGCCCTCGTGCGGGACGCGGGTGGCGGCGCGCCCCAGCATCCGGGCGGCATCCAGCTTGTCGGCCTCCACCCCGATCTGGATCCGGGACACCCCCACCAGCTGGGCCATCACCAGCGAGCCCTCGACCACGTCGTCCGGGCGGCTCACCATCAGCCGGTAGTCCGAGGTGAGGAAGGGCTCGCACTCGGCGCCGTTCACCAGGAGCGTGTCCACCTTCACCCCCTCGGGCAGGGTGAGCTTGCGGTAGGTGGGGAACGCCGCGCCGCCCAGCCCCACGATGCCGGCCTCCTTGATCCGCGCCAGCATCTCCGCGCGGGAGCAGCCGCGCCAGCCCGGGTCCTCGGCGAACTCCAGCTCGCCGGGGTCCTCGCCCTCCTGGCGCACGATGACGATGGCCTGCGACATGACCAGCGTGGGGTGGGGGTAGCGCTCCACCGGCTTCACCCGGCCGGAGATGGTGGCGTGCAGCGGCACGCCGGTGGGGCCGCCGTCGGCGATCTTCTGGCCGCGGCGCACGATGTCCCCCTTCTTCACGATGGGCACCGCGGGCTCGCCCAGGTGCTGCAGCAGCGGCAGGCGCACCTCCTGGGGCGGCGGCAGGTCCTCGATGCGCTTGCCGGCGGTCAGCTCCTTGCGGGACTCGGGGTGGATGCCACCCCGCCCGAAGGTCTGGGCCGCGGGCCGGCTCGAACGTGCGCTCATCGGCTCATCCCAGGAAGCAGGTCTCGAGCGCGCCGGGCCACTGGAAGCGGTCCGGGCCCAGCAGGAACGCCGGCAGGGACATCACGTCGGACTCCACCCCGGTGCGCGCCACGACGCTCGCGCTCAGGTGGCCATCCGCGGGCACCCCGCGGCGGGCGTCGAACAGGTGCCCCACGCGCCGGCCGCCCAGGATCCGGTACTGCTCGTAGTTGGCGCTGGTGGCCACCGCGGCGTCGCGCAGCACGAAGGCGCGGGCGGCCTGGCGGGTGACCGGGTGGTACACCCCCACGGTCCAGCCCGGCGCGCCCGGCTCGGGGGCGCCCAGGCCGTAGACGTTGCCACCGGCGTCCACCAGCGCCGAGGTGACCCCCTCGGCCCGCAGCGCCTCCACCGCGCGGTCGATCGCCCAGCCCTTGCCGCCCGAGCCCAGGTCCAGCCCCATCCCGGGGCGCGCCAGGCCGACGGTGCGCCGCGCGCGGTCCAGGGTCACGTGCCGCCAGCCGACGCGCTCCTCCACCGCGGCGATTTCGCGGTCGCTGGGGTAGCGGCTGGCGCCCGAGTCGTAGAAGCCGTACAGGCGCATCAGCGGCAGGATGGTGGGGTCGTACAGCCCGTCGGTGTGGCGGGCCGCGGCCAGCGAGATCCCCAGCATGTCCAGGAGCGCCAGGTCCACCTGGGCGGGGGCCTCGCCGGCGAGGCGGTTGACCCGGGTCAGCTGGCTGTCGGCGCGGTGCACGCTCATCTGGGCGTCCACCCGGGCGATCGCGGCGAACGCGCGGTCCACCGCGCGCTGCGCGCGGGCGGGGTCCAGGTGCCGCACCAGGATGCGCACCCAGGTCCCCAGCGCCGGGCGGGTGACGTCGAGGCTCTCGATTCCGCCCAGGCGGGTGCGGGACAGCAGCGGGGCCAGCGCGCCCGCGCCGGCCAGCAGGCCGACGCTGGCCAGGAAACGCCTCCGGGTGAGGCCTCGGGAAGGCTCTTGGGTTGGAACGGGATCCGAGTTAGGATCGGTGACCGGCATGGCTTCCTCACAACTTGGGGGAACAACGGGCGGTGCTGCTGGCGCTGTCTCGACCGGCGCGGCGGCCGCAGGCTCCTGCATCGGGGCACGGAATCACCCTGGATGTAGGGATGCCAGCGAACGGTTGGGGGTGCGTTCTGGCGTGCCCCGCGGCCCGGGCGGGCCAGCCGAGGCAGCACCTTGAACTAGCATATTTTATGCAAGAACTCACTGCGGCAGATCTGCCCCCCTGCGGATCCGCTAATGCGCTGTGAGATTGTGATATATTCAATGGGTCGAGCCGGATTCCGAGTCCTGCGGGGCCTGGAGTCGGTCCTGGTGGTGAGGCCGCGGACTCCCCTCAACCTTCTGGCAGTGAATCAAATAGACACACCGATAAGGCGGGACTGAGGCCCGCCGGGAGGTTCTCAAATGGCTCCCGTTCCCGAGTTCTACGTTGACCGTGACCTGTGCACCGAGTGTGGCGACTGCATCACCGCGATGCCCATGGCGTTCCGGAAGGTCCAGGACGAGGAGGTTGCGGAGGTTTATAACACCAAGCTCGAGGAGTCGCTGCTGCCAAAGTTGCAGCAGATCATGACGGATTGTCCGGCCAGCGCCATCCTCTGGAAGAAGTGAGGCTGCCGTGAAGACCCTGAACTTGCAGGAGGTGCTGCGCACCTCCGTGCTGGAGCTGCGGGGCGACGGCAAGGCCGGCGGCGGCCTGGTGCTGTGCTTTCAGAGCCTGGCGAACCTGATGCTGGGCGACCCGCAGGTCCAGGTGCAGGAGTGGCCCTTCTTCAGCTCCGCCCGGCGGGGCGCGGGGATCCGCTCGTTCCTGCGCGTGAGCCGCAAGCCCATCCAGTCGGCGTGCGAGGTGACCCGGCCGCACGTCTCGCTGCTCATGGACGAGGCGGCCGCCCAGATCCAGGACTTCGCGCTGGGCGTGCCGAGCGGCGGCACGTTCGTGCTCAACACGCGCCGCACCCCCGAGGAGTGCGCCCGGCACTTCAAGCTCTCCGGGCGCGTGTTCACCATCGCCGGCGACGACATCGGCACCCAGTACCTCAAGTACGCCATCGGGAACGTGTCCGCCTACGTGGCGGTGGCAGTGGCCCTCGGGGGCCTGGAGCGCCAGGTGGTGGTCCAGGCGTTCCTCCAGATGCTCAAGAAGCGCCGCGTGCCCGAGCTGGTGCTGCAGCGCAACCGCGAGGCCCTGGAGGCCAGCTTCGACGCGGTGAAGCAGGGTGAGTTCGACCTGGCCGGGCCCGCGGACCACGCCCCGGCGCGCTTCGCCGGCTACGGCGACGTGCCGGTGGGCGCGCAGACGGCGCTCCGGCTGTCCCAGACCAACTACACCGCGGCGTACGCCCGCAGCGGCGTCCGCCTCCGCTTCGAGGATCCCCAGGAGGCCTGCACCGGCTGCTCGCACTGCGTCACCAACTGCCCCGAGGGCATCATCCTGTGGCGGCCCGACGACAAGAAGGGCATGGTGGTGACCGGCGCGGACGTGAGCCACTACTGCAAGCTGTGCAACGAGTGCATCGCCGTGTGTCCGGAGCACCTGTTCAAGGAAGCGCCTTACTCGGAGGCGTGGGAGGAGGTGGCAGCCCGATGAGTACCACCAACAACCTGGTGTGCCCGCTGCCGCACGTCTCGACGCCGTCGGGCGAGCGCTACGATCAGGCCATTGACCTGTCCAAGGTGAAGGCCGGGCACCACCCGCTGTACACCGAGCGCGAGCAGGTGACCGCGGACGGCAACGGTACCGCGGCCATCGCCACGATCCAGATGTGGCGCTGCCTCATCTACGCCGGCTTCCCGATCACCCCGTCCACCAAGTGGATCGAGACGGTGGCGGCGCGGGTGGCGGAGGACAAGGGCGGCCTGAAGCGCGTGAAGCTGTTGGAGGCCGAGCACGCCGCGGCCGACTACCTGGCGGGCGGCGCGGCCGCCTGCCGCGACCTGATCTTCTCCACCGCCACCAGCTCCGTGGGCCTGGACCACATGACCGAGACGGTCCGGTCGCTGGGCGCCAGCGGGCTGGGGAACGTGATGATCATCAACGTCTACCGCGCCACGGCCAACTACCCGCTGTGCATCGAGGGCGACCCCTCGGACACCCTGGCGCACCGCGACGACGGGTTCATCCAGCTGTCGTGCCGCGGCAAGCAGCAGATCTACGACACCATCCTGCAGGCGCCGTGCCTGGGGATGCACCCCGACGTGCTCACGCCGACCATGCCGGGCTTCTACGGCATCAAGGACAGCCACCGCAACGGCCGGCTCACGGTGGAGCCCGACGCGGCCATCCACGCGTGGCAGGACAAGTGGATCCAGCCCTGCCCGCTCCCGGGGCTGCTCAACGGCGACACCGCCATGGGCAACTGCGTCACCTCCCGCTTCTTCCAGGGGTTCAAGGTGTCGCAGAAGGCGCGTATGCAGAAGGTGTTCGAGTGGCTGCCCAAGATCGGCGCCGACTTCGAGAACCACTTCGGGCGCCCCGGGCTGTCGTTCTTCGAGGCCGTGGGCTGGCCCACCAGCGGCGAGGCGGACATCGCGGTGGTGAGCATGGGCCCCGACTTCGGCACCTTCGAGGCGCTGCGCGAGAGCTACGAGCAGAGCTCCAAGCTGCGCGTGGGGGGCGTGTGCATCCGCCTGCTGACCCCGTTCCCGCGCGAGGCGCTGCGGGACCGGCTGGCCAAGGCCAAGGTGGTGCTGGTGGTCAACCAGGCCCACCACCACGGCCGCGGCCACCTGACGCTGGACGTGGTGGACGCCCTGTCGGATCTCAAGAGCCCGCCGCGGGTGGTCAGCGCGTTCGCCGGGCTGGGCGGGGCGGACGTGTCCGAGAGCACCTGGGAGCGGATGCTGGACAGCGCCAAGCCCGCGCTGGAGGGCCAGCCGACGCCGCCGTACGCGTTCTACCATGAAGGGAGCCGGCTATGAGCGGATACAAGGAAACCGCGCTCAAGGAGAGCTGCTTCCGGCCCGGCTCGACCCTGTGTCCCGGTTGCATGGAGTCCATCGCGCTCCAGAACATCGGGCGCGTCAGCGACAACGGCAAGAAGACGGTCGCCACCATCGGCACCTCGTGCGCCGAGGTCTCCACGCTGCTGTACCCCAACGTGGTGGCGTGGGGCCGGGGCGAGGCCTCCCCGGACGACTTTGCCAAGAGCTTCTCCATCCTCCACAACGTGTTCGAGTCTGCGCCCACGGTGGCCGAGGCGGTCCGGGACGTGGCCGACGCGCTCGAGGAGCACGGCGCCCTGAAGTGCCCGGTCCAGTTGATCTCGATCAGCGGGGACGGCGGGGCGGTGGCCATCGGGCTGCGCGCGATGCTGCAGACCATCAACCGCCGGTCGCGGATCATGATCGTGGTGTTGGTCAACGAGGTGTTCGCCAACACCGGATTCCAGTACAGCCCCGCGGCCACGCCGTTCAGCGAGACCAGCACCACCCCGGTGGGTGCGGCCAAGCCGGGCAACCTGAACCTGCCCCTGGACTACGTGCACTTGGCCATCGCGGCCGGGGCGGGCATGGTGGCCCAGATGAGCCCGGCGCACGGCGCGCTGTACGTGCGCACCGTGGAGAAGATGCTGGCGTGCCCGGAGACTGCGGTGCTGTTCGTGCCGGCCCCGTGCATCAGCGGATGGAAGTTCGAGGACGGGCAGACCATCGAGCTGGCCCTGCTGGGGGCCCGGTGCGGCGTGTTCCCGACCTTCCTCTGGGAGAAGGGCCAGGGCGGCTCGGTCAAGGACTGCGCGCTGAAGGCCGAGGACCGGCCGGCGGTGGAGCAGTTTCTGGGCATGCAGCGGCGGTTCAACCACATCGTGCAGAAGGCCAAGGAGAACGGGAAGTACGCCGTTCGCCCGGGCAAGGAAGAGGTGCTGCAGAAGCTCAAGGACTGGACGCAGAGCAACGTGGAGCGGCTGTACAAACTGGCGGAGCTGAAGTAGGGGCGCCGCAGGCGGCGTTCCGAGGGGCGCACGCGCCGGCCCGGCGCGTGGCCCCCATCATGGCGGGAGGTTGGCCGTGGGCGACAGACGCGTCTCACCGCGGATCAAGTACCAGGAGGACCTCGACCTGGAGTTCGGGAAGAGCATCTCTTCCCGGCCCGGAGGGGAGGATCTGTATCGTTGCATCCAGTGTGGCACGTGCAGTGCCACCTGCCCGGTCAGCATCTACATGCCCCAGACCCCGCGCCGCATCATCGCCATGACGCGGGCGGGCATGCGCAACGAGGTGCTTTCGAGCAGCACCATCTGGCTGTGCGCGTCGTGCTACGCGTGCACGGTGGACTGTCCCAAGGAAATCAAGATCACCGACATCATGTACGCGCTGAAGCAGGAAGCCATGGAGCAGAAGCTCCACCCCAAGCGCTTCCCGATCCCGGTGCTGGCGCGCGAGTTCTTCAACTCCGTGAAGAACACCGGGCGCAGCAACGAGGCCCTCATCATCGTCTGGACCTTCCTCAAGACCGATCCGCGCAAGCTCCTGGGCAACGCCATGATGGGGCTGAAGCTCATGCTGCGCGGCCGCATGGGCATGAAGGAAGAGACGATGCAGAGCGGGCGCGGAAGGCTCAAGCCGCTGCTGGACTACGTGGACCGGGTCGGGCCCGAGGCCACGCGCGTCGAGCCGCAACCGATGGGGCACTGACATGCGCTACGTGTACTACCCGGGCTGTTCGCTGAAGGGCTCCGGCCGGCCGTACGAGGAGTCCCTGCTGGCGGTGTTCAAGAAGCTGGGCATCGCGGCGCCGGAGCTTAAGGACTGGAACTGCTGCGGCGCCACCTCCTACATGTCCGTGGACGAAACCAAGGCCTTCGCCCTGGCCGCCCGCAACCTGGCGATCGCCGAAGGCCAGAACGGCGGAGTCGAGGTGCACTTCCTGGCGCCGTGCAACGCCTGCTACCTGGTGCATTCCAAGGTGCAGGCTTACATGAAGTCCTACAAGAAGATGGGCAAGGTGGTCACGGACGCCCTGGCCTCCACCGGCATGCAGTACAAGGGCACGGTCAAGGTCCGCCACCCGCTGGACGTCCTGGTGAACGACGTCGGGCTGGAGAAGATCCAGCAGGCGGCGACCCGGCCGCTGAAGGGCCTGAAGGTGGCCTGCTACTACGGCTGCCAGCTGGTGCGGCCGTACGCAACCTTCGACAACCCGCACGACCCGATGACCATGGACCAGGTGCTGCGCGCGTGCGGCGCCGAGACGGTGGAGTGGCCCCTGAAGGCGCGCTGCTGCGGCGGCACCCTTACCGGCACCATCGAGGAGGTGGGCCTGCGGCTGAGCCAGATCCTGCTCCACGAGGCCAAGCGCCGCGGGGCGGAGGTGGTCGCCACGGCCTGCCCGCTGTGCCAGTTTAATCTGGAGTGCTATCAGGACCGGATGAAGAAGCGTTTCGGCGAAGATGTCTCCATCCCCGTGGTCTACTTCACGCAGCTGATGGGCAGGGCAATGGGGATTACGGACAGCGCGCTCGGCCTGCAGCGGAATCTGGTTTCCCTGCAGCCCGCAGCCGCGTCCGCGTGAAGGAGTGGCGCAAATGATCTCGCCTGTTTCAGATCGACCGCGGATCGGGGTGTACATCTGCCACTGCGGGATGAACATCGCCTCGAAAGTGGACGTGCCGGCGCTGACCAAGTTCGCCGAGGGGCTCCCCTATGTGGTCGTCTCCCGGGAGTACAAGTTCATGTGCTCCGACCCCGGCCAGGAGATGATCCAGAAGGACATCGAGGAGCACCAGCTCAACCGGGTGGTGGTGGCCTCCTGCTCGCCGCTGCTGCACGAGAACACATTCCGGCGGGCCTGTGCGGGAGGGGGACTCAACCCCTTCCACATGCAGATGGCCAACATCCGCGAGCACGTCAGCTGGGTGACCCCCGACAAGAAGCTGGCCACCGAGAAGGCCCGGGCCATGGTCAGTGCGGCGGTGCACCGCGTGACCCGGCACCTGCCGCTGGAGAAGCAGCGCGTCCCGGTGCACCCCGACGTGCTGGTGGTGGGCGGCGGCATCGCCGGCATCCACGCGGCGCTGGTGCTGGCCAATGCCGGCAAGAAGGTCACCCTGGTCGAGCGCGAGCCCACCATCGGCGGGCACATGGCGCAGTTCGACAAGACCTTCCCGACGCTGGACTGCGCGGCGTGCATCCTGACCCCCAAGATGTCCGAGGTGCGCGACCACCCCAACATCACGCTGTGGACCTACTCGGAGGTCGCCGAGGTGTCCGGCTTCGCGGGGAACTTCACGGTGAAGGTGATGCGCAAGCCGCGCTACGTGAAGGAGGACCTGTGCGTCGGGTGCAACGAGTGCGTGGAGGCCTGCGTCTTCCGCGACGCCCGCTTCCCGGACGAGTTCAACGTCGGGCTGTCGAAGCGCAAGCCCATCTACATGTCCTTCCCGCAGGCCACGCCCCCGGCGGTGGTCATCGACCCCAAGACGTGCCTGCACATCATGAAGGGCAAGTGCTCCGACAAGTGCGTGAAGGTCTGTGAGCGGCTGGCGATCGACTTCGACCAGAAGGTCGAATACCCGGAGGTCAAGGTCGGCGCCATCGTGGTGGCCACGGGCTACAAGCTGTTCGAGCCCACTCGCATCCCGGAGTACGGCTACGGCAAGTTCCCCGGAGTGTACACGGCGATGGAGGTGGAGCGCCTGGTCAACGCCTCCGGCCCGACCAACGGCGAGATCGTGCTGCGCGACGGCAGCAAGCCGAAGGCGGTCGGCATCATCCACTGCGTGGGCTCGCGCGACCGGCGCTTCAACGCGCACTGCTCCAGCGTGTGTTGCATGTACTCGCTGAAGCTGGCACACCTGATCAAGGAGCGCTCCGGCGCGGAGGTGTTCAACTTCTACATCGACATGCGCACCAACATGAAGGGCTACGAGGAGTTCTACGACCAGCTGCTGCAGGAGGGGGTGCAGTTCATCCGCGGCAAGGTGGCCGAGGTCTCCGACTGGCCGTTGACCAAGGCGGAGGAAGGCCGGCTGGTCCTGCGCGTGGAGGACACGCTGGTGGGCGTGGCGCGCCGGATCCCGGTGGACATGGTGATCCTATCCACGGCCATCGAGCCGCAGGCGGACGCGCAGGATGTGCAGCGCAAGCTGGGCATCTCCTGTTCCAAGGACGGGTTCTTCCTGGAGCGGCACCCCAAGCTCGCCCCGGTGAACACGTTCGCCGACGGGATCTTCCTCGCGGGCGCCTGCCAGAGCCCCAAGGACATCCCGGCGACCGTGGCCCAGGCCGGTGCGGCGGCGGCCGAGGCGCTGGCCATGGTGGACAAGGGGTTCGTGGAGATCGAGCCGAACACCGCCGTCATCGACGAGACGATCTGCAGCGGCTGCAAGACCTGCATCCCGCTCTGCCCGTTCACGGCCATCAGCCGCGACGAGGCCAAGGGCGTGGCGGTGGTCAACCAGGCGCTGTGCAAGGGCTGCGGCACCTGCGTGGCGGCCTGCCCGTCGGGCGCCGCCCAGCAGAACATGTTCACCGACGACCAGATCTACGAAGAGATCGAAGGGGTACTCGCAAATGTCTGACGCCACTGCACGGAAGGTGGATGAGGGCTTCGAGCCCCGAATCGTGGCCTTCTTCTGCAACTGGTGCACCTACACGGCCAGTGACCTCGCCGGCACGGCGCGCATGAGCTATGCCCCGAACACCCGGGTCATCCGCATCATGTGCTCGGGCCGCCTCGACCCCGAGTTCGTGCTGGACGCGTTCCACCAGGGCGCCGACGGCGTCCTGATCGGCGGCTGCCATCCGGGCGACTGCCACTACCAGGAAGGCAACTACAAGTGCGTGCGCCGCTACCGGCTCCTCAAGAAGTTCCTGGCCCAGATGGGCGTGGAGGACGAGCGCGTGCGGCTGGAGTGGATCGCCGCCTCGGAAGGCGACAAGGTGCAAAGGGTCACCAATGACATGGTGGCCCAGCTCAAGAAGCTCGGGCCTTTCCGGCTGAGGAAGATGCCGAGGGTGGGCGGGCCGGAGAAGCAGCCGGATCCCGTGACCGTGCGGGTCGCCACCGTCGGTGAGCCTCAAGGAGCCGCGTCATGAGCAAGCCGAAAGTAGGTTTCTACTGGTGCGCCTCGTGCGGCGGCTGCGAGGAGTCCGTCGTGGACCTCGCCGAGGCCATCCTGGACGTGGTGGGCGCGGTGGAGTTCGTCATCTTTCCGGTGGCCATGGACTTCAAGCGTTCCGATGTGGAGGCCATGGCGGACGGCGAGATGGCCGCGTGCCTGATCAACGGCGCGGTCCGCACCTCCGAGCAGCGGGAGATGGCCGAGCTGCTGCGCCGCAAGTCCCAGCTGGTGATCGCCTACGGGGCCTGCTCGTACCAGGGCGGGATCCCGGGGCTCGCCAACCTGTACGACCGTGAGTCCATCCTGCAGCTCGTCTACCACGACACCCCCAGCACCACCAACGCCGAAGGCACCCGCCCGCAGCACAGCACCAAGGTGCCGGGGGGCGAGGTGGAGCTGCCGACGCTGGACGCGGAGGTCAAGAGCCTCGACCAGGTGGTGGAGGTGGACTACTACATCCCCGGGTGCGCCCCGCCGACGCAGCTGCTGAAGGACGCGCTGGGCGCCATCCTGTCGGGCAACCTGCCGCCCAAGGGCACCGTGCTGGCCCCCGAGATGGCCCTGTGCGACGAGTGCCCGCGCATCTCGACCAAGCCCGACAAGCCCATGCTGGACGAGTTCAAGCGGCCGCACCTGACGGCCATCGACCCCGAGAAGTGCCTGCTCGCGCAGGGGCTGCTGTGCCTGGGGGCTTCCACGCGGAGCGGCTGCGGATGGGCCTGCATCAACGCCAACATGCCGTGCACCGGCTGCGGCAGTGCCATGTCCCGCACCCACGACTCGGGCGGCGCGGCCATGTCCGCGCTGGCATCGCTCATCAATTCCAACGACGAAGGCCGGATCGACGAGGTGCTCCAGGCCATCCCCGACCCGGCGGGCACCTTCTATCGCTACGCCCTGCCCGCGTCCATGCTGTTCGGCAAGCAGGGGGCCGGCTCCAACGGGAAAGGTGACCACTCATGAGCCGACACATCATCGTCGACCCCATCACGCGCCTGGAGGGGCACGGGAAGATCGACGTAATCCTCAAGGACAACGGCGAGGTGGACCACGCCTACTTCCAGGTGCCCGAGCTGCGGGGCTTCGAGAAGTTCGCCGAGGGCCGGCCCGCCGAGGACATGCCCCAGATTACCTCGCGCATCTGCGGGGTGTGCCCCATGGCGCACCACATGGCCTCGACCAAGGCGCTGGACGACCTGTACAAGGTCGAGCCCACTCCGGCGGGCAAGGCCATCCGTGAGTTCATCTACAACAGCTTCATGTTCGAGGATCACGCCCTGCATTTCTACTTCCTGGGCGGCCCGGACTTCGTGGTCGGGCCGACCGCGCCCAAGGCGCTGCGCAACGTCGTGGGCGTGATCGACAAGGTGGGCGTGGAGGTCGGCAAGAAGGTCATCGCCATGCGGCGCGAGGTGCGCGACTTCATCTCGCTCATCAGCGGCAAGGTGATTCACCCGGCGTTCGGGCTGCCCGGCGGCGTGTCCCGCGCGGTCAAGCCGGAGGAGCAGCAGCGCGCCATCGCCATCTCCAAGCAGGCCGTCGAGTTCGCCGAGTTCACCCTCGGCGTGTTCAACGACATCGTGCTCAAGAACAAGCAGTACGTGGACCTCATCACCTCGCCCGGCTACACCCACAAGACCTACTACATGGGCCTGGTGGACGCGAAGAACAAGGTCAACTTCTACGACGGCATGCTGCGGGTGGTGGGCCCGGACGGCAAGGAGCACTCCAAGTTCCGCACCCAGGACTACCTCAAGCACGTCTCGGAGCACGTGGAGCCCTGGAGCTACATCAAGTTCTGCTACCTCAAGAACGTGGGCTGGAAGGGCTTCGAGGAAGGGCCGGAGAGCGGCGTGTACGCGGTGGCCCCGCTGGCGCGCCTGAACGCCTCGGACGGCATGCCGACGCCGAAGGCCCAGGCGGCCCATGACCAGTTCTACAACACCCTCGGGGTCAAGCCGGTGCACCACACGCTGGCCTACCACTGGGCGCGCGTGGTGGAGCTGATCTCGGCGGCCGAGATGATGCTCGAGCTGGCGCAGTCGCCGCAGTTCGTGGACCCGAACATCCGCAACATCCCCACCCAGACGCCGACCGAAGGCGTGGGGGTGGTGGAGGCGCCGCGGGGCACGCTGTTCCACCACTTCGTCACCGACCCGAACGGCGTCATCACCAAGGCCAACCTGATCGTGGCCACCCAGAACAACGCGGCCCGGATCGCCATGTCGGTGGACCGCGCGGCGAAGGCGGTGATCAAGGGCGGGAAGGCCGACGACGGCATCATGAACATGGTGGAGATGGCCTTCCGCGCGTACGACCCGTGCCACGGCTGCGCCACGCACGCGCTGCCCGGGAACATGCCGCTGATCGTGCGCCTGTACGATCCCCAGCACCGGCTCGTCCAGGAGATCCGCCGCGACCCGGCCGGCGCATGAGCGGCAGGAGGGGGAGGGGGGCACGATGCAACCGGATCCTCAGGAACTGATCGAAAGCCTGGGCCTGGAGTCGCCGCTGGTGGGCTTCTACGACCCGCCCGACGTCGCGCCCTTCGAGCCGGTAGTGCGGCCGGCGCCGGGCAAGACCACCTGCATCTTCGCGTTCTACCGCAACTGGATGAAGGGGGACACCCTGTGCCTCACCCCGGAGAACTTCGGGTGCCGGGGCGCGGGGTCGTGCCTGCTGAGCGTGCCGGTGCGGTCCACGGAGGAGCTGGTGGCCTTCCTGGTGGAAGGGGAGGGGCTTCGGAAGTCGCGCGAGCTGATGCGGCCGTGGGTGGAGCGCCGCAGGACGCACCAGCCGGAGTTCGGCCACGTGGTGATCGGCCCGCTGCGGCGGGACCAGTACGCCCACCTGAAGGCGGTGACCTTCTACGTCAACCCCGACCAGCTCTCCGCACTGGTGGTGGGGGCGCACTACAATAGCGGGCCGGACAGCCCGCCGCCGGTGGTGGCGCCGTTCGGGTCCGGCTGCATGCAGCTGCTGCCCGACCACTCGGACCGGGCCGTGCCCCAGGCGGTGATCGGCGGCACCGACATCACCATGCGGCACTTCCTGCCGCCGGACACGCTGGCGTTCACGGTGAACAAGCCGATGTTCCGGCAACTGTGCGAGCTGGACGTGAAGAGCTTCCTGCACAAGCACGTGTGGCGGGAACTCAAGGACGCCCGCGAGCTGGTGTGAGGGGGACGAGGTGAAGAAGCTGGTCCTGGGGCTGGGGAACGACCTCCTGGCGGACGACGCCATCGGGGTCATGGCCGCGCGCGAGCTGGAGCCGCGCCTGGCCGGACGGGCCGACGTGGTGGCCTCCGCCCTGCACGGCCTGGCGCTCCTGGACCTGCTCGCGGGCTACGACGCCGCGGTCATCGTGGACGCCGTGCTCACCGGGCGCCGCCCGGTGGGCGAGGTGTTTGACATCGATCCCGCCACCCTCCAGCCGGTGGCGGGAGCCTCGCCCCATTTCGCCGGGCTGCCGGAGCTGCTGGCACTCGCCGATCGGCTGGAACTTCGATTTCCCCGGCGCCTGCGGGTGGTGGCGGTGGAGGTAGGGGACCCGCTCACGGTGGGCGGCCCGATGACCCCTGAAGTCCGGGCTGCGCTGCCGCGCCTGTGTGACCGGGTGGAGCGGGCGCTGGGGGATCTCAACTAGGGCGCGGGCGACGGGCCCCGGCCGGACGGCGGCGCCGCTGGCCGCTGCGCCGTCGGACTCCGGGGCCTGGCCCGCGCCCTCGACGCTGTTCAGGCCCCCCCGGGCCTGCTAGAATGCGCCCGGTTCCGCTGCGCGGGCGAGACGACCGGATGCGCCACCCCGGAGTGCCCCCGCACCCAAGCTGGCCCCCGCCCGGTTTGTCCGGACGCCCCTGGAATCCGCCCCGCAGCAGCAGCCCGGCCCCTCGCCCCGAGATCATGAGCCACGCGCCTCGACAGGCGCGGCCACGGAAGGTCCGGTGCTCCACATCTGGACCAGGGCTGGTCCCAGGGCCGCACCCAGAGCCTGAAGAGGCGCGCTACACTCCGCGGCCCCTCGGCGCACCCGCCGGGGGGCCGCGGCTTACCTGCCCGCGGGGCCGCGGCCTACCCGCCCGGGATTGCGGCTCACGGGGGCCGCGGCTCGCGCGGCGCCGCCCGCTTTTGACACGCCGCGAGCCGGCTGGGATACTCGGGGCTCTGAACGCATCCACCTCCACCCGGCGGGGCCATGAGATTCCTCGGCATCCAGAACATGCAGGCGGAAGGGTTCGGCCGGTTCGACAGCCTGCTGGCGGAGATGGGCGTCCAGTTTGACTGCTTCCGGGCGTTCGAGGGGCAGGCGCTGCCGGCCCCGGATCCGTACGACGCGATCCTGATCGGCGGCACCCCGGTCGCCGCCTACGAGCTGGAGAGCCACCCCTTCCTGGTGGCCGAGGAGCGGTACCTGCGCGCGGTGGTGGAGGGCGGGCAGCCGTGCCTCGGGGTGTGCTTCGGGGCGCAGCTCCTGGCCAAGATCCTGGGCGCCGGCGTCCGCCGCGCGCCCCGGAAGGAGATCGGCGTCTACCCGCTGGCGCTGACCGAGGCCGGCAGGGCCGACCCGCTGCTGCGGGGCTTTCCCGGGCGGTTCCAGGTCTTCCAGTGGCACGGGGACACCTTCGACATCCCCGCCGGCGCCGAGCTGCTGGCGGCCGGGGAGGATTGCCCCAACCAGATGTTCCGCCGGGGGAGCGCCGCGGGGGTCCAGTTCCACCTCGAGACCACTCCGGGGGAGGCCGCGGTGTGGGCCCGGGTGTACGCCGACGAGGTGCGCCAGTTCGGCCGGCCCCCGGAGGAGCTGCTCGCCGAGATCCGCCGGCACGAGCCGGCCGCCCGCGAGCTGGCGGAGCGGTTCGTCCACAACCTGGTGGGCTGGGTGGGGGCTCTCCAGGGCCGCTGAGGGCGCCCGCCCTTCACAGGCCTCAAGAACGGATTATCCTTATCAGGGGAAGACTGGCGGGTTGTGCGCCCCTGGGGGCGGCGGGTGAGGCGGGCTCGGGGCCGTGGGCGGGGGGTCCCGGCAGTCGAGGAGGCCGCCTATGAAGCGATCGGTACCATTCGCAGCCGCGTTGCTCCTGGTCCTGGCAGCCGTTCCGGCGCGCTCGGGCCAGAATGCCGGGGCCACCGCCCGGCTCTACTGGCTCACCTCCAACACCGCGGCGCTGTCCGGCAACAACTCCACCGCTGCCATTCCCAGGTGTCTCGTGACCCTCAAGGGCCTCGCCAGCCTTCGCGCCGTGGACATCCAACTGTGGGTCAACGCCTGCGACTTCAGCGGCCTCCCGCCCGCGTGGCAGTTCCAGGCCGGCGGCTGCGCCGAGGGCAACTTCACCGCCTACACCGGCGGCTTCACCTCCGGCACCTCGAGCATCTGGCCCAACGCGTTCACCGCCGATCCGGCGCTGCCGGTGTGGACCGAGGCCGGCATGCACTACGGCACCGGCGATTGCTGGCTGCTCCCCCACGGCTTCGGCATGATCCGGCTCCAGGCGGTGGGCACGGCCGGAGTCGCCCGTCAGACGTCCACCGAGTACGGGGTGTTCGGCTTTCAGCTGGATCTGGAGACCGGCTGCCAGGGCGATGTCGTGGACCCGAACGGCCCGGCGCCGGTCCTGCTCTGGCCGGTCCTGCGCGACACCTGCCACGCGGGTTGCCACGGGATCCAGATCGCGGTGTGGGACGCCAGCCTCGCGCGCGACTACGTCGCCCTCGATCCGAACTACTCGTATCTCACCTGGAACGGCCAGCTGTCGCCCGAAGGGTGCCTGATGCCGGAGAACGCGGCCCAGGCGTGCCAGGCCCCGGCGATTCCGTCCACCTGGGGTCGCCTCCGGAGGCTCTACCGCTAGGCGATCGGCCTCCTGGCCGGCGACATCGGCGGGTGCCTACCCCTCCAGCCCCCACACGGTGTCCAGCACCGTGCCGTCCACCCATTTCACCACCGCCACCGACCGGCCGCTGAGCTTGGGCCGGGCGGGCGGGCCGCCGCAGATGGTCTCCACTTCCTTCTTGAGCTGACGGATCGGCTTGATCGGCAGGCCCGAGCCGCGGGTGGCCTCCAGCAGGTCCCCGCGGAGCGGGTTGATGGCGATCCCGCGCTCGGTGACCACCACGTCGATCAGCTCGCCCGGGCCGCACAGGGTGGTGACCCGGTCCACGATCACCGGGATGCGGTCGCGGAAGCTGGGCACGGCCAGGATGGCGCAGCCGCCGTGCAGGCAGTTCTGCCACCCGCCGATGCCGTGCAGCAGCCGCCCGTCGGAGTGGGTGACCACGTTGGCGTTGAAGTTCACGTCCACCTCGGTGGCGCCCAGCACTGCGGCGTCCACCAGCTGCGCGAAGTTGCCCTTGCCGTGGTCGTTGTACGAAGTGAACGGGCTGGTGGGCACGTGCCGCGGGTCGGAGGCGATGGA
>Ga0335070_10001450_pt1 | contig 27428 bp, 21 predicted proteins | sample Lox_Sample_13_FD_206722 | JGI IMG/M metagenome (GOLD analysis project Ga0335070, IMG submission 206722) | Soil microbial communities from Loxahatchee National Wildlife Refuge, Florida, United States - Lox_Sample_1.3 | ecosystem: Environmental > Terrestrial > Soil > Wetlands | place: USA...
TGCTTGCCGACCATGATGCCGGAGTCGCGGCGCATCACGCGGACACCTTCACGGTCAGGGCGCTGGATGAGCGCGATTTCGTCCAGTGGGAGCGGCTCAACAGCGCCTACCATGAGGAGCTGCATCTGCCTCTGCATGCGACACGCGAGCAGCGCCACGCGGACTACCGGGCCCGGGTCCGCTCGGGACTGTGGTGGGGTGCATTCGATGACTGCTCCGAACTGACCTCCATCGCCGCGTTGAATGCAACCTACGGCTCACTGGGGCAGGTGGGCGGTGTGTACACACGCCGCCAGGACCGGCGCAAGAACCTTGCCCGCTCAGTGTTGAGGAAGCTGATCTCCGACAGTCACGTGCGACTGGGATTCAACCGCCTGGTGTTGTTCACGGGAGAGGACAACCTCGCTGCCCGTGCTCTGTATGAGTCGCTGGGCTTCGAGGCCGTGGGCGCATTCGGCCTGCTGCTGGGGCGCAGAGATACTCACGCGTCAACCGGACAGCGCCGCCGCGGCGGTCGCAAGCCACGCGCGCAGCCCGCCTGAAAGTCCGGGCCGGCCGGCCTGGATCGTCTCGGCCCGGCGCAATCCTCAGGAGGGCCTGTCAGCTCAGGATGGCCTGACCCGGTCCCCGGCCTCGTCGGACTCAGCGAACACCGCTTCCTCGAGCTCGGCCAGCAGCGCCCGGGCTTCCTCCGGCGTGCAGACACCCGCCTGCTGACAGCGCAGCAGGCCGCCACCGACATGTTCCGACAGGGCGGCCAGCACGATCAGAGGGGAATGGCGCTGCGCCAGCTCCGGCAGCAGAGCGCCGATCTCCTCGGCGCAGGCCCGCACTTCGTCCCGGAATCCGTCCGCATCCATCAGGTCCATGATCTCGCTCCCTGCGGCTCCCTGTGAGCCAGTGCCTACATTAGTAGGCAGAACCCGTGATGGCAACTGCTCACTATCGGCGGCATGGCCGGAAGGGGATTGCTCGCGGCGTTCGGGCGTGTGGTGCGCGAAGCGCGCCTGGACCGGCGCATGACTCAGGAGGAGCTGGCCTTCAGCGCCGGACTCAATCGCAACTATGTCGCGGCCATCGAAAAGGGCCGGCGCAAGCCCAGTCTCATCACCCTGTACTCGCTGGCCCGGGGGCTGGAGATTTCCGCCGCCGCGCTCCTGACGCGTACGGATCAGTTCCTGCGCTGAGCCGCTTCGCGCCGCAGATAATCCTCCAGCGGCGCGGTGTCCGCGCCGCGTGCGTGCAGTCCGAGCTTGGTCCGCCGCCACAGGATGTCGGTCGCGGTGCGCGCGAACTCCTCGCGATACAGATAACTGACTTCCCGTTCGTGCAGCTGTGGCAGCAGTTCGCGGCCGAGATCGGCGAGCGAATGAGCATCGCCCACCACGCGCTCGATACGCGAACCGTACGCGTGCGCAAGGCGCCGCCGCATCTCCACGGGCATCCACGAGTAATGCCGCTCCACGACCCGCAGGAAGGTTGCCATCGTTCCACCGGGCAGATCGCCGCCCGGGAGTCTGGCCGACTCCGTCCATCCCCCGTGCGTGTTGCCGAGCTGCTGGGCCAGGATGTCCACGGCGGTCTCGGCCAGCCTGCGATAGGTCGTGATCTTGCCGCCGAACACCGATAGCAGCGGGGCGGGCTCCCGGTCCAGCTCGAGCGCGTAGTCGCGCGTCACGGCCGAAGGGTCGGTGGATTCGTCATGCAACAGTGGCCTGACCCCCGAATAACTCCACACTACGTCGGTCGGCCGGGTCCTGTGGTTGAAGTACCGATTGATGATGGCGCAGAGATAGTCGATTTCCTGCGGCTCGATGTCCACCGAGTTGGGATCGCCATGGTAATCGACGTCAGTGGTGCCGATCAGCGTGAATTCGTGCTCATAGGGGATGGCGAACACGATGCGGCGGTCGGCATTCTGGAAGATATAGGCGAACCGGTGCGCGAACAGCTGCGGCACGACGATATGACTGCCCTTGACCAGGCGTACGGCGTGCCGGGCCTGAATGGGCGATGCGTCTTTCACGAACTGGCTGACCCAGGGTCCGGCAGCGTTGGCTACCGCCCGGGCCTGCACCTGGAACTGCTGGTTGCCGGCGTTCAAGGTGGCCAGCCAGCCGCCCTCATGCGCCCGCAGACTCTCACAGGCAGTCTGTGTCAACACCCTGGCGCCACGCTCAGCGGCATCCACGGCATTGAGCGACACGAGGCGCGCGTCATCGGTCCAGCCATCTGAGTAGATGAAACCGCGCTGATACCGGGGCAGAAGGGGTTCACCGGCGGTGTGCTTGCGCAGATTGACGGACGAGGAAGCCGCGAGGAGTTTGCGCTTCGCCAGGTGATCGTAAAGAAACAGTCCCGCACGGATCATCCACGCGGGCCGCAGGTGCGCATCGTGCGGCATCACGAAACGCAGGGGCCTCATGATGTGGGGCGCGGCGCCGAGCAGCACCTCGCGCTCGCGCAGCGCCTTGCGCACCAGGGCGAAGTGGAAATCCTCGAGGTAGCGCAGTCCGCCGTGAATCAGCTTGGTGCTGGCCGAGGAGGTGTGCGAGGCCAGGTCGTCCTTCTCGCACAGCAGTACCGACAGGCCGCGACCGGCGGCGTCGCGCGCAATCCCGGTCCCGTTCACCCCGCCGCCGACCACCAGCAGGTCGTACCGCGCGTCCGCCTCCCTCACGATGGTCCGGGCTCCCGCCTGGGTTGTCCGGATCTGAGCGCGCATTGCCGAATCGACATGACCTGCCTCCCGGCGTGCGAGAATAGCGTATCCACCCGTGGGAACCTTGAACCAATGCGGCGACCGGCAGACCGTAACGCGCAGTACGTCGAAGTGCGCCTGCGGAATCTGCAGCTCCGGCGGCATGAACGGCTCGTTCTGGAGGGCATCGACTGGACCCTCCGGCCGGGGCAGCGCTGGGTGCTGGCCGGCGGCAATGGGGCCGGCAAGACCCAGCTGCTCAAGATCATCGCCGGAGCCGTCTGGCCCACGTCCGCGGATGAATCGCGCGGCCGGTTCAATGCGATGTCCCGATCTTCGCGGGGGGGGCGCCGATCCGAGCGGAGCGAGACCGCTGTGCGCCGTTACCGGTGGCGTGGAGAAACATTCGACTCGCCGTACGAGGTCAAGGAAGAGATTGGGTATATCGGCCCGGAGCGACAGGACAAGTACGAACGTTACGGGTGGAATCACACCGTCGAGCAGATCGTCGGCACGGGTCTGTACCGCACCGACATTCCGCTCGATCCCCTCCGGCCGGCCGATCGCAGGCGCATCGCGACGCTGCTGAGGCGGCTCGCCATTGCGCCTCTGGCGGGCCGCCGCTTCCTCTCGCTGTCCTACGGAGAGCGCCGCCTGACACTTCTGGCCCGCACGCTGGCGGCGCGCCCTCGCATGTTATTGCTGGATGAACTGCTGGCCGGTCTCGACCCGGTCAACCACGCCCGCGCGCTGAGCTGGCTGCGCGGCACCAGCCGCGCCGATCTGCCCTGGGTCCTCTCTACCCACCGTCTGGAAGATATTCCCTCATCCGCGACTCATGCGCTGGTTCTGGAAAGCGGGCGCGTGGTTTATCGAGGGCCGTTGCGCAAAGCACGACTCGCGCGCTGGCTGGACGCGCGCGGACCCGATGCTCCCGCGCCGCAAGCCATCCCCATGCCGGCACGCTCGCGGCACAGACCCGGCAGACTCCTGATCAAGCTGACCCACGCCAGCGTCTATCTCGACGAACACCCGATTCTCGAGGGTCTGACCTTTACGGTCCTTGCGGCTGAGTGTTGGATCGTGCACGGCCGCAACGGCTCGGGCAAAAGCACGCTTCTGCGCACGTTGTACGGCGATCACGCTGTCGCGAGCGGTGGAAGGATTGAACGGGCGGGCATCCAGCCAGGAGTTCCGCTGTGGCATTTCCAGCGGCGCGTGGGACTCGTCGCGCCCCATCTTCAATCCGATCACCCACAGGACCTCACCGTGGCCGCGGTAGTCCAGTCCGGACGCCGCGCCAGCATCGGCTTGAATGATGCGCCCAGTGCCGCCGACCGGGCGGCCGCGCGCCGCTCACTGGAGTTCTTCGGCCTGGCGGACCTCGCGCCACGGACGTTGCGGGAACTGTCCTACGGTCAACTGCGACGCGTGCTGTTCGCGCGTGCATGGGTTTGCCGTCCCGCGCTGTTGCTGCTCGATGAACCCTTCTCGGGCGTGGACTCGCCCACCCGCCTGGGGCTGATGCACCAGATCCAGTCCCTGGTGGCCGCCGGGACCGCCGTCGTCATGACCACCCACCATCCTCAGGAGTGGCCCGCCTGCACGACTCATGAGATCGAACTTCGCGGCGGCCGCCCCGTATATTGTGGTCCGGTACGATCATCCGCGGTTCAGGCCCGGGTTGCAGCCGGAGGCAAGAGTTGAAGACGCTGATCAAATGGAGCCTGCTGGCCGTGGTGGTCGCGGCCGTTCTGATCATTGCCGGCGACCCGCAGTACTGGCGGCGCAGCGCCATCCTGCGCGTTTACGAGCCCGCGGTGCCGCTGTGGTTCTACCAGCCGCGTGAGCGGATTGCCGGTGGCAATCAGCCCCCCGCGCCCAGGGAGACTCCCGCTGCCGAGTCGCTGGACCTGACGGCTCTCGAGGCCGCGGCCAGCTACGCGCAGGCGCATCACAGCCGCGCGCTGCTGGTGAGCCGGCATGGCTACCTGGTCTTCGAGAAATACTGGCAGGGTTCCAACATCGATACGCTGATGGACTCGGGGCCTCTGGCGCGCATCGTGGTCGCGCTCGTGACGGGGGCGGCCATCTCGCAGCGCCGGATCGGCTGGCCCGACGAACCCCTCAGTTATCTCATCCCGCAATGGCACTACGATCCGCGTGGTGTCATCACGGTGCGCGATCTGCTGCAGCTGTCCAGCGGGCTGGCGCCCGGCAAGCCCGGAGAGGAACTGGGTACGGACATCATCGCCTCCTACCTGCACCGGCCGCAGGCCGATGCGCCCGGCAGGCGCTGGTGCGATCAGAGCGTGGATCCGGAGCTGCTGGCCCATGTGATCGGCCGGACGACGCAACAGCGATTCGCGCAATTCGTGTCGCAGAACCTGTGGGAGCGGATCGGCGCCGCCGATGCCTGGCTGTGGCTCGATCGTCCCGATGGCGCCGCGCACATCGACCGGGGATTCCTGGCGCGCCAGGGGGACTGGATGCGCGTGGCCGAGCTGCTGCTGAGCAACGGCAGGTACCAGGGCTCGGAAGTCATCTCCCCCCGCTGGATGACCCAGCTCATGCAACCCGCCCGGGCTGACACGAACTACGGTTCATACTTCCGCTTCGGAGCCCGGGCCGAGCGCGGCATGACACCTTACGCGGCCAGCGATGTGCTGCTGATCAAGGGGGGTGGCAACCGGCTGTGGGTGATCCCCTCGCTGCAGATCGCGATCCTGCGAACCGCTGACCCGCCGGCGAGCGCAGCGGCCTCCGGCGCAACATCCGCCAGCTCCGGTTCACCGGGGGCCGGCGACTGGGACGATGGGCGCATTCCCAATCTGATCGCGCGCGGCGCGCGCGATTTCGTACCGCCCGCCGCGCGGCCGGGGGCCGATCTGTCCACCATCGTTCCCAACCACTAGTCCGCGACCGCCGCGGACCCGAAACGCAAAGGCCTCCAGGAGCGTGAAGAAGCCACTCACTTTCCTGTTCATCGTCAGTGTCATCGACATCCTGGGGTTCGGCATCCTGATTCCGCTGGTGCCCTACATGGGAGTGCGGTTCAACGCACCGCCCGAGTGGATCACCCCCATCATGGGTTCGTACTCGCTGTGCCAGCTGCTCGCGGCTCCCTTCTGGGGACGACTCAGCGACCGCTACGGACGCCGGCCCATTCTCATGAGCAGTCTGGCGGGCGCCTGCCTTTCCTACCTGCTGCTGGGATTCGCAGGAAACATCTGGATGCTGCTCATCGCCCGTTCGCTGGGCGGCTTCATGGCGGGCAACATCTCGGCCGCGTTTGCTTACGCATCGGACGTCAGCGAGCCGCGCAACAGGGCGGCGGCCCTCGGCCTTGTCGGCGCGGCGATCGGTATCGGCTTCACCGTGGGACCTGCTGTCGGCGGCGTGCTTGCCGGCGACAATCTCTACACGGCCAGTTTCCTCAGACCCGCGCTCGTGTCCGCCTCGCTGAGCGTGCTGGCCATTGCGCTCGTGGCAGTGATGCTCCCCGAAAGCAACACCGCGGAGCGCCGGCGCCAGCGTTCCGAGGTGCCTCATGTGGGTCCCGTGCAGTTGCTGCTGCAGCGGCCCGCTCTGCGGTTCATCGCGACCGCCAGCCTGCTGGTCACCAGCGCGCAGTCGATGCTCGATTCCATCCTGGGTATCTGGGCCCTGAACCGCTACGGATTCGGGCCACGCACCGTGGGCCTGCTGATCTTTGCGATCGCCTCGCTCGCCGTGCTCATGCAGGGCGCGTTGGTGCGGATCCTGGTCCCGAAGCTGGGCGAGCCGAAGCTGGCGATGCTCGGCATCGCGGCCTTCGTCATCGGGCTGCTCGCGGTCGGGGAAGCCTCGATCGTGCCGATCACCGTGGCCGGCCTGGCGCTATGCGGGGTGGGTCTGGGCGCCTTCAATCCCAGCAACTCCGCGCTCGCCTCGAAACAGTCGGATGAACACGATCGCGGCGCGACGATGGGGACCTATCAGTCGAGCGGTAGTCTGGCGCGAGTGATCGGTCCGTTTGTCTCCGGTCCGCTCTATGCGACGCTGGGAGCGCGTGCGCCGTTCCTCGCGGGCGCGTGCGTCGCGCTGCCGGCCATATGGTTCATCTGGCGGGTCCGCGCGCAGTCTTCGTTCGGGGCGCCTGTCCAGCGCTGACGGAAGTTACCGGGAGCCGACGGATTCGATCGCCGCGATGGGCCCGGAGCGGTGGACTCAGCCGGCGGGGACCGCCACCTCGATGGTGCCGTCCACGACTCTCACGGCGAAGGTCGGCAGTGGCAGGACCGCCGGTGGTCCCAACACCTTGCCGTCCCGGATGTCGAATGAGGCGCCGTGCAGAGGGCAGACCAGTCTCGTGGCCCGCAGCCGTCCCTCGCACATCCGCGCATGGGCATGCGTGCAGATGTTGTCGAGGGCGTAAACTCCCTCCTTGGTGTGACAGATCACGAGCTCGCGGCCCGCGAGCGTGACGGGGCGCATGCTCCCCTGCGGAATCTCCGCAAGCGGCATGATGGGCTGGAACACAGGATCACTCATGGGGCTCCTGGGCAGACTGAGGTCCGGGGGCCGACACTCTAACCGGGACGACTGCAGGCGCGCATGAATTTCTCGCAACCAAGATTTCTCGGACAGGCGCCGCGCTGGTACGCCACCACGGTGGTGTGCCTGCTGCTGCTCAACGTATTGCTGGCGGTGGCGGCTGGTCCGTGGGTGACCGGCTGGTTCTGCGTCGCCGAATTCATCTTCACGCTGGCCCTGTCCTTCCACTGCCATCCGCTCGCGCCGGGCGGCCTCATCGCGCTCGAGGCCGTCCTGCTGGGCCTCACGGATCCTCTGGAAGTCTACGCGCAAGTGGAGCACGGCCTGCCCGTCATCCTGCTGCTGCTATTCATGATCTGTGCCGTGCACTTCATGCGCGAGCTGCTGCTGTTCTGCTTCACGCGGATGCTGCTGGCGGTGCACTCGCCGACGGCATTGGCGCTGCTCTTCTGCCTGACTGCGGCGGTGCTCTCGGCCTTTCTCGATGCCCTGACCGTCCTCGCGGTCGTGATGACAGTCACCGGTGCGCTGCTCACCGCCTGCGACGAGCACAATCCGGGGAACCCCGCTGCCGCCGCAGAACTGGCGCAACTGCGCGGGGCGCTGCGGGGACTGCTGATGCACGCGGCTGTCGGCACGGCGCTGGGTGGCGTGACGACGCTCGTCGGAGAACCGCAGAACGTACTGGTCGCGGCGGCGGTGCACTGGGATTTCAAGGCGTTCTTCCTGCACACCGCGCCGGTCTCCATGCCGGTTCTGGCGGCGGGGGCGGTGACGTGCGTGCTCGTCGAGCGCCTGCGGCTGTTTGGTTTTGGAGTCGCGCTGCCGTCGTCGGTTCGTCCGGTGCTGACCGGTCTGGCGAGTCAGGGCGCCGCCGCCGCTTCACACCGGCAGCTGCTCATCCAGGCTGCCGGCGCGGTCATCCTCATCGTCGCGCTGGTATTCCACGTGGCCGAGGTCGGGCTGATCGGGCTGATGCTGGTCATCCTGCTCGCCGCTTCTCTCGGCATCACCGACGAGCATGAGCTGGCGGAAGGGCTCAAGGGAGGGGTGCCGTTCACCGCGCTGCTGGTCGTGTTCTTCGCGGTCACCGCCGTGATCCAGGATCAGCACCTGTTCCGGCCGGTGCTCGCCTGGGTGCTGGCGCACGATCCGGCGCATCAGCCCGGCTGGCTGTATCTGGCCAGCGGCGCGCTCTCGGCGATCAGTGACAACGTGTTCGTTGCGAGCGTGTATCTCGGTGAGCTGGAGCAATTCCTGCGTACACACCCGATTCCGGCGCAGCACCTCGACACGCTGGCGGTCGCGATCAATGCCGGAACCAACATTCCGAGCATCGCGACGCCGAACGGGCAGGCCGCTTTGCTGTTCCTGCTGACCTCGGCACTCGCGCCGCGCATCGCCCTGTCGTACGCGCGGATGGTGTGGATGGCCTTCCCCTATCTCGTGGTCACGGGAACCGTCGGCTGGCTGGCGGTCAATCGCCTGGCCGGCGGCTGAGTCCGCTGACCCGATCGGAGCGCGGTCTACAGCTCGATCTCGGTCTCGAAGATCGAAATCGCCTGACCGATGATCCACACGCCTTCGATGGCACCGTCGCGGATCTCGAGTTCCACGTTCACGCGCCCGGGCCGGTGCATCTGATGTCCCTGGATGCCGCTGAAGGAGATCTTCTGTTCGTTGCGCGGCAGCAGGTTGTGATGCGCGAGGTAGACGCCCAGCAGGCCATGCGCATTGCCGCTCACCGGGTCCTCGAGGATGCCGAGTGCCGGGCAGAACATGCGCGACTCGGTCAGATGCCCGGCTCCGGGTGGCTTGAGGAGGAAGACGAAGTAGCCCGCCGCGCCGAGCTGAGCGGACAGCGTGGTGAGCCGGCCCGCATCGGGTTTGAGGTGTTTGAGGGCTTCATCGCTGCGCACGCCGATCAGCAGGCGCGTGCTGCTGGATCCGACGATGCGCAGCGGGCAGCGCGGATCGAGATCGTCGGTAGCAAGCGCGAGCGCATCGAGCACCGCAAGCCGCTCGCGATCGTTCAGCTCGCGGCCCATGGGTGGCGTGCTCTGGCGGATGGCGATTCTGCGATCCTCCTCGAGTCCACGGATTTCCACGTCGACGATGCCCGCCTTCGATTTCTGGCGGATGTGGCGCGGCGCGCCCTGCCTGCGCGACATCACGTAGTGGGCAGCAACCGTTGCGTGTCCGACGAATCCGACTTCAGTGCGTGGCGTGAAGAAGCGGGCGCGCACGCCGTGGTCGCTGCCATCGGGCGCGAGGATGAACGCCGTATCGGCATTGTTCAGTTCGCGCGCGATCGCCAGCATCTGCCCTTCGGTGAGGCCATCGGCATTGAGCACTACACCGGCGGGATTGCCGGTGAAGCGTTCGCGCGTGAAGGCATCGACCTGGTGGACCTGAATTCTTCTTGCGGTCATGGGTGCGGATTGTAAACCTATCGCGCCCGCGTGCTAACATAGCCGCACATAAGCCTTGGGGTGGTCCGAGCCAGGACCTGAGACGCCGTAAGCGGCGAACCCGTTGAACCTGATCCGGTTAGTACCGGCGTAGGGAGCAGGTAATGCGCTCATTCCTCAGTTTCACTGCAGCGGTCCTGGCATGGCATGCGGCTTTGGCGTCGCCCGAGTCCCAGCCAGCGCTGGATGAAGTAGTCATCACCGCCACCTTGCAACCCACACCGGCACAGGACGTTCCCGCGAGCGTTGCGGTTCTCGACGCGCGGACGCTGCAGGAAGCAGGCCAGCAGCATCTGGAGGACGTGCTTGCCCTGGTACCGAACCTCAACTGGGCCGGCGATACATCGCGCCCGCGCTATTTTCAGATTCGCGGTATCGGCGAGCTGGAGCAGTACCAGGGAGCGCCCAACCCTTCCGTGGGCTTTCTCATCGACGACATCGACTTCAGCGGGCTGGGCACCGCGGCGACCCTGTTCGATGTCGATCACGTCGAGGTGCTGCGCGGCCCGCAGGGCCTGCGTTACGGCGCGAATGCGCTCGCGGGTCTCATTTACGCACAAAGCGCCGAGCCTGCCGATACAGCCGGTGGGCGTGTCGAGTTGGGTGCGGGCAACTACGGCGAGCGCACCTATGGCGCGATGATCACCGGTCCGGTCGAGGCCCTGGATTCCGCCTTCCGTCTGGCCGCCGAGCACTACACCAGCAACGGCTACTACCGCGATGTGTACCTCGATCGGGACGACACCGATCGGCGCGGCGAGTTGACCCTGCGCGGTCGCTGGCGCTATCAGCCTTCCTCGCGCCTGCGCATCGATCTGAGCCTGCTGCACGTGCAGATCGACAATGGCTACGACGCCTTCACGCTGGATGGTTCCCGCAATACCCAGTCCGATCGCCCGGGAGTGGATGCGCAGCACTCCACCGGTGCGTCGCTGCGTTTGAGCTATTCCGATATAGGCCCCGCGACCCTCACTGTCATCGGCACTTACGCAGACACCAACGTCAAGTACAGCTTCGACGGCGACTGGGGCAATCCCATCCTGTGGGCGCCCTATATCTATGACTACAACGATGTGCAGACGCGTCAGCGTAGCACCCAAAGCCTGGAAGCGCGTCTCGGTACGACCGGCGAGCGCGGCTTCGGCTGGCTCGTCGGCGTCTACGCCCTGCAGCTGCACGAAGCACTGCAGGAAGACAGTTCAGGGATCTTCTACGACCCGTCCGAAGGCGGTCCCGTGCCGCCTGTCTCCTCCACGTTGACGTACAGCCACTACCAGTCACGCAATGGCGCCGTGTTCGGAGAGTTGCACGGCGATCTCCCCGGTGAGTGGCGCTGGTCGGCGGGGCTGCGCGGCGAGCGGCGCACGGCACGCTACGCGGATGTGATACTGAACCCCGACGCCAGTCACGAGTTCCATCCGGCCGACAATCTCTGGGGCGGAGCGCTCTCGCTGTTGCGCCGGATGAGCGCCGACTCCAGCGCCTATGCGACCGTGTCACGCGGCTACAAGGCCGGCGGGTTCAACCTGAGCTCGCCGCTGCTGCCCAGCCAGATCGAATTCAAGCCCGAGTCCGATGTCAATTTCGAGTTGGGTTACAAGAGCGAATGGCTCGAACACACGCTACGGTTGAATACGGACATTTTCTATATGCAGCGCAAGTCGCTCCAGGTGAAGACCAGCGAGCAACTCGATCCCAGCGATCCCAACACGTTCGTGCTGTTCACCGGTAACGCGGACAGCGGCTTCAACTATGGTCTGGAGAGCGAGGCGCAGTGGCAGGCGAGTTCGAAGCTGTCGTTCGGCGCCTCCGTGGGTCTCCTGCAGACCCGCTACCACGGTTTCGTGCAGGACGGCGAGCCGTTGCCGGACCGCGCTCTTGCCAATGCGCCCGCCTGGCAGGCCGCACTGAGCGCGACCTGGCGGGATCCGCGCGGACCGTTCGCGCGCGTGGATGTCACAGGCATGGGCTCCTACTACTTCGACCTGCCGCCCAACTGGACCACCTCGAGGCCCTATGGGCTCGTGAACGGACGCATCGGCTGGCAGTCGGCGAACTGGTCCGCGAGCCTCTGGGGACGCAATCTGCTGGACAGGAGGTACGCGGTGCGCGGCTTCTACTTCTCCGACACGCCGCGGGATTTTCTTGCCGACCCGCCCATCAACCGCCTGTACACCCAGCTGGGCGATCCGCGCGCCTTCGGCGTACTGTTGAACTATGACTTCCACTGACCGGGGCGCGACACGCGCAGCGCCGAGGAGCAACGCATGGACATCGGAGTCGAGATCAGCCTGTATCCGCTCAATGCAGACTTCATACCGCCCATCCAGGACTTCATCGACCGGCTGAATGCGGCCGGCCGCTTCCGCGTCATCACCAACAGCCTGAGTACGCAGGTGTTCGGTCCATACGAGGAGGTCATGGCGGCACTGGCCCGCGAGCTGCGCGTCACGTTCGCCAACAATGCCAAATCGGTCTTCGTGATGAAGGTCATAGGGCCGTACTCGCCGGCATGAGCGACCCCGCCGACGTGGTGGCGGCCGTCATTGCGGGGGTGCGCGATACTTCCCCGCTCGAGGCCGCTTCCGTCGCGCTGGGACTGGCGTACTCGGTGCTGGCCGTGGGCCGGAGTCGCTGGTGTTGGATCACCGGCGGTGCGAGTTCGGCCATCCTGATCTACCTGGCCCTGATCCACCGCCTGCCCATGCAGGCCGCGCTCCAGGTCTACTACGTCGTCATCTCCGCGTACGGTTGGTGGCACTGGTCACGAGAGGAGCAGGCGCGGGGCACTCTGGCGGTGAGCGTGTGGCCCCTGAGTTACCATGTCGGCGCCTGTGTCGCGGTAGTCGCGGTGAGCGTACTGAATGCGCGCTGGCTGGCGGGCCAGACCCAGGCGGCCTGGCCCTTCCTCGATTCCCTCAGCACCTGGGGCAGCCTGTATGCCACCTGGCTGACGGCCCGAGTCAAGCTGGAGAACTGGCTGTACTGGATCGCGATCGACTCCCTGCTCGCGTTTCTCTTCGGTGCGCAGGGGCTGTATTTCGTCGCGCTGCTGTCGGTGGTGTACCTGGGTGTGTCCACAGTCGGATTCCTGCGATGGCTGAAGATCTACCGGATGCCGGCGACCGCCCTGTGATTGCGGAGGAGGTTCTGCGACAGGTGCCGGGCGGAGCGCCGACGGCCATCCGTCCGTTGCAGGGCGGCAGCCTCAATCGCTCCTTTCACCTGTCAACTTCCGCCGGCGAATTTGTCGTCCGCCTGAGTCCGGCTCCGGATGCGTGGCTGGCCGCGGACCGATCCGTCGAGCACGAGCTGCATCGCCTGGCGGCGGAAGCCGACCTGGCGCCGCGGATCGTCGCCGCGGACCCGCGAGGTCACTGGCTCATCACCGAATTCCTGGCGGGCCGCCCGTGGGCGGCTGCCGACTTCAGCTCCCCTGACAGTCTGGTGCGGCTGGCCGAACTGCTGCGCAGGCTGCACGCCGTGCCGGCGCCGGCTTGCGGCCGGTTCGACCTGCTGCTGGCGCTGGAGGGCTATGTGCGGCGGCTCGCGCCCCACGGCGAGATTCCCCGGCTGGCCGGAGTCCCGACGGTCGAGGCGGGCGGGCAGCTCCTGGCCGCCGCGGAACGGGCCTGGCAGCGCTGTGGGGCAGGGACCCGCCCGTCGGCCATCCTGCATCACGACCTGCATGCCTCCAACCTCATCGAGTCCAGCCGGGGTCTGCGGTTGATCGACTGGGAATGCGCGGCCGTGTCCGATCCGCTGCTGGATGTCGCCTGCATTCTGTCTTATTACCCGCAGGTCCGCGCGCACACCACCTTGCTGCTGCAGCATTCAGGCCTGGGCGGGGTCACATCCGCACAACTGGCCGCGGCGGTCTGGCTGTTCGATCTGCACACACTGCTGTGGTATCGCGAGCGGCGCCGGCGTCTGGTTCCCACGGAGGCTGAACGGCAGGCCGAGCAGCGGCTGGCAGCTCAGGTGGCCCAGGGAGTGCCGCGCAGCCTGGATGTCCCTTGACTGGCGCAGCGCGCCTCTAATCGGCAAACTAGCCGCCGGCCGGCGCCCGCCGGCCGCAATCTTCGGTGGCAGAGGGTAGGACATGGCGCTATTGCGTGTCGTTGATCGCGACGGGGTCGAGCATCAGGTGGACGCGAAGCCCGGGCTGAAAGTCATGGAAACACTTCGCGAACTCGACTACGGCGTCGCGGCCATCTGTGGCGGGATGTGCTCCTGCGCGACATGCCACGTGTACGTGGATCCGGAATGGACCGCGCGCCTGCCCGAGCCCATGTCCGATGAGCGCGAGCTGCTCGCCGAGCTGGCGCATCACGAGAGCAACTCGCGGCTGTCATGTCAGCTCGAGTTCACCGCCGCCCTCGACGGCCTGCGCGTGACGATCGCGCCGGACGAATAAGCAGCCGCGGTTCCGCCATGGTCTGGGTCGTCATCGCATTCGCCGCCGCCTGCGCCATCATCATCGCGCGCATCTACGTCAAGATCCGCAAGATCCGGGGCGCGCGGATCGAGAGCTGGGACGCGCGCACCATCGAGGGACTGCGCGCCAAGGGTTATGCGCCCTTCAACGAGTACAAGGTGGACTTCTTCCTGGCGTTGCCGGACGAGGCGGCGTGCCAGGCGGTGCGCGCGCGGCTCGAGCCCGAGGGCTTCAGCGTGGACAGCAAACCGATGGAGGAGAAGACCGATCTGTCGTTCAGCCTGCATGCCTGCAGATCCATGCGGCTCATCGTGCCCGACATGCAGGAACTCAGCCGGCGCCTGACCGCGCTGGCCACCGAGTTCAACGGCCGCTACGACGGCTGGGCGGCCTGAGGCCTCAGCGCTTCTCGGTCTGGCGCCGCACGGCCTCGGCGGCCGCGGCGATCGCCGCGGGATCACCCAGGTAACGGCTGCCGATGGGCTTGAGCTTCGAGTCGAGCTCGTAGAGCAGTGGCACGCCGGTCGGGATGTTGAGTTCGACTATCTCGCTCTCCGGCACCTCATCGAGCATCTTCACCATCGCACGCAGGCTGTTGCCGTGAGCGGTGATCATCACATTGCGTCCGGCCCGCAACTCAGGCGCGATCCGGCTGTTCCAGTAGGGCAGCACGCGCTGCAGCGTGTCCTTGAGCGACTCCGTGGCGGGCATCTCCGCCGCATCGACGCCGGCATAGCGCGGATCGAAGCGAGGATGGCGCTCGTCATTGCTGTCCAGCGCGGGCGGCGGAATGTCGTAACTGCGGCGCCAGATCTTCACCTGGGCATCGCCGTGCTTCTCCACGGTCTGCGCCTTGTTGAGGCCCTGCAGCGCGCCGTAGTGCCGCTCGTTCAGACGCCAGGTGCGCTCGACGGGAATCCACATCCGGTCCATCTCATCCAGCATCAGCCACAGCGTGCGGATGGCGCGCTTGAGCACCGACGTGAATGCGATATCGACGTGGAGCTTTTCCCTGAGGAGTTCGCGGCCGGCCTGGCTGGCTTCCCGCCGGCCCTGTTCCGAGAGGTCAACGTCGGTCCAGCCCGTGAACAGGTTCTCGAGGTTCCAGATGCTTTGTCCGTGACGGACCAGGATGAGTTTGCCGGGCATGAAGCGCGTTATAGCACAAGGTCAGTCCGCGAGCTTCCGCACCGCTTCCACGCCTACGGTCAGCGAGGCGAAGTCGGTTGCACCGGAAGCGCGCATGTCGTTCAGGGTGCGCTGCCAGTGGGCCAGATCCTCGCCGCCGGACTCGACCCACGCATGCACACGAGCCGCCGCGCCACCGGAGCCGGACCTGGCCAGAGCGCGCTCGGTGACGCGCCGATGGATCCGCATGGCCGCATCGCGCAATCCTGTGCGGGCCACGGCCTGCCACGGGCCTTCGACGGAAAGGTGTTCGATCTGGTTGCGCAGCCAGTCGAGTCCGACGCGCGCGCCGATCTCGAAATACACGCGGCCCGCTTCGACGACCGGTACGCGGTGCGCGGTGGCGACATCCACGATGTCCAGGGCCGCGTTGTGCGCGGCCAGGCTCGCGATCCGTGCCGACAGGTCCGCGGGGATGCCCGCGGCCACGTGCTCGGCGCGAACTTTCTCGAACCGCTCGCGGTCCGAGCCGCTGAGCACGCTGTCCGTTTCTGCTTCGAGCTGCTGCACTCCCTTGCGGAACTCTGCGACGGCACCGTCTACCTGCAGACCGCGCCGGCGGTGCGTCAGTAGCCAGTACGTCACGTGACGCAGCAACCGGCTGGTCTCGAAAGCCATCGAGTACTGCAGTTTGGCCGGTACCCTGGTGTCGAGCGCCTCGATCTCGGCCCACGTGCTGCGCATGTCGAAAATCTCACGCGCCGCCGTGTAGGCACGCGCGATCTGCGCGGGCTCGGCGCCCGTGTCCTCCTGCGCACGCGGCACGAATGCCGGGCCCATGCGGTTGACCAGGCTGTTGGTGGTCGCTGTCGTGATGATTTCGCGGCGCAGACGGTGGTGGTTGATGGAGCGGGCAAAGCGCTCCTGCACCGGTGCGGGGAAGTAGCGCACCAGTTCCGAGGACAGATACGGGTCCTCCGGGACGTCAGAGGCGAGCAGGTGATGCGTCAGCCAGATCTTGCTGTAGGCGAGCAGAATGGACAGCTCGGGCCGGGTCAGGCCGGCGTTGCGCTTGCGGCGCTCGGCCAGCTCATCGTCGGCGGGGAGGAACTCCAGCGCCCGGTTCAGGTCCCCCGAGCGCTCCAGCGTGCGGATCAGGTGCTGGTACTCCGGCAGTCGCGCACGCGACTGCAGTTCCAGCGTACTGATCGCCTGGCTCTGCAGGTAGTTGTTGCGCAGCACCAGAGTGGCGACCTCGCTGGTCATCCGCGCCAGCAGCCGGTTGCGTTCGCCGCGCGTCAGCTTGCCCGCCTGCATCAGCGGGTTCAGCAGGATCTTGATGTTGACTTCGACGTCCGAGGTGTTGACTCCCGCGGAATTGTCGATGAAGTCGGTGTTGATGCGGCCGCCACCCAGGGCGTATTCCACCCGGCCGCGCTGCGAGAAACCGAGGTTGCCGCCTTCACCGACCACCTTGACACGCAGGCTGGAGCCATTGATTCGCACGGCATCGTTGGCGCGGTCTCCCACTTCGGCGTGCGTCTCCTCGCTGGACTTGACGTAGGTACCGATGCCACCGTTCCACAGCAGGTCGGCCGGCATGCGCAGGATGGCCTGGATGATGTCGTTCGGGGCCGCGGAGGTGGCGGGAATCCCCAGCATTGCCGCCGCCTCGGTGGACAGCGGGATCGACTTTGCGGAGCGGGCGAACACACCGCCGCCGCGGGAGATCTTCTTCCTGTCGTAGTCGTCCCAGCTCGAGCGCGGCAACGCGAACAGCCGCTCGCGCTCGGCGAAGCTGCTGGCCGCATCCGCAGACGGATCCAGGAAGATGTGGCGGTGATCGAAGGCTGCCTGCAGGCGGATGTGCCGTGACAGCAGCATGCCGTTGCCGAACACATCACCGGACATGTCACCGATGCCGATGACCGTGAAATCCTTCTTCTGGATGTCGGTGCCGATCTCGCGGAAGTGCCGCTTGACGCACTCCCAGCCACCGCGCGCCGTGATGGCCATCTTCTTGTGATCGTAACCGGCGGATCCGCCCGAGGCGCAGGCATCTCCCAGCCAGTAGCCGTATTCGAGCGAGATCGCGTTGGCGATGTCGGAGAAGGTTGCCGTGCCCTTGTCAGCGGCAACGACCAGGTAAGTGTCATCGGGATCGCGGCGGATGACTCGTGGGGGCGGAACGACCTTGCCGCCCACAATGTTGTCTGTCAGATCCAGCAGACCGCGGATCAGCGTCTGATAGCACGCAACAACCTCGGCCTGGATCTCCTCACGTGAGCCCGTGGGCAGCTTCTTGCAGACGAAGCCGCCCTTGGCACCCACCGGGACGATGAGCGTGTTCTTGACGTTCTGCGCCTTCATCAGGCCCAGAATCTCGGTACGGAAATCCTCGCGCCGATCGGACCAGCGTATGCCGCCGCGTGCCACGTAACCCATGCGCAGATGCACGGCTTCCACGCGTGGGCTATAGACGAACACTTCGAACTTCGGGCGCGGCAGGGGCAGGTCCGGAATCCGGGACGGGTCGAGCTTGAAGGCCACGTAGCTCTTGGGACTGCCGGGATTCTGGTAGAAGTTGGTGCGCAGCGTCGCCTCGACGACACTCAGATACCCACGCAGGATGCGATCCTCATCCAGGCTGGATACCGCATCGAGGTCGGTACGCAGCTGCGCGACCAGTTTCTCGGCATCCCGCTCGGCGCCGCGCGCCGGTCCGACCGCATCGGGATTGAAGCGTCGTTCGAACAGCCGGATCAGGTTGCGCGCTATGGCTGCATTGGCGGACAGAGCCCGCTCCATGTAAGCCTGACTGAAGGGCACACCCGTCTGCAGCAGATAGCGGCAGTAGGCCCGCAACACGACGATTTCGCGGGCCGCCAAGCCTGCCACCAGCAGCAGCCGGTTGAATCCGTCGTTCTCGACATCGCCGCGCCAGGTAGCGAGGAACGCTTCCTTGAACAGCACTGCCACCTTCTGGATATCGATGGGCAGTCGGTCGCGGTGCTCGACTTCGAAGTCCTGGATCCATGCAGCGCCGCCTTCCGGCCACGCCAGCTCGTAAGGTCGCTCCGAGATCACCCGCAGCCCGAAGTTTTCCAGCATCGGCAGCAGGTCGGAGATGGGTACGGGCTCGCCCAGCTTGACGATCTTCAGATGCAGTCGTTCGGGGCTCTGCTGCGGGGGGCGGTGCAGATTCAGGCGCAGCGTGCCGACTTTGCCGCCGGGCTGCGGCGCCGATGTGTCGCGCAGCGCTTCCAGATCGGCGAGGTCACCGAGTGCACCGCTCGGATCGATATCTTCCTCGTACGCCATGGGGAAGGCGCGGCGGTAACGGTTGGCGAGCGCGAGACCTTCGGCTTCTCCCTTGTGCTGCACGAGCACCTCGCGCAGCCGGTCCGTCCACGTCTGCGCGGCTTCGGCGATGCGGCGCTCGATGGCGCCGTAATCCACCTTGAGGCGGCTCTCCGTGTCCGTGTGGACTACAACATGGACGCGCGCGTGATTCGAGCCCGAGATCTGGACCTGGGTCTCGACGCTCTTGCCGGCGAATCCGGCCAGCACGATCTGTTCGATTCGCTGCCGCACTTCGGTGTTGTACCGGTCGCGAGGCACGTAGATCAGGCAGGAATAGAAACGATGGTAGGGGTCGCGACGCACCAGCAGGCGGGCGGTGCGACGCTCGTACAGGTTGACCACGCCGCGCGCGATCCGGATGAGATCCTCCACGCGGGCCTGGAACAGCTCGTCACGCGGATAGGTCTCCAGCACGTTGAGCACGGCTTTGCCGTCATGCCCCTGCGGATCGAGTCCGAAATACTCGATGACCCGCTCGACCTTGCGGCGCAGGACCGGAATGTCGCGCGGGCTGCGGTGGTAGGCAGTGGAGGTCCACAGGCCCAGGAAGCGGTGTTCACCGCAGACCCGATCGCGCTTGTCGAAAGCTTTGACGCCGACGTAGTCCAGGTATTCGGCGCGATGCACCGTGGAAGTGGAGTTGGCCTTCGTCAGGATGAGCAGGTCGAGCTCGCGCGCCCGGGCGCGCACGTCGCCCCGGAGCGTGAGCGGTCCGGAGCGGGTACCGCTGCGCTCGCCGTTACGCAGTATGCCCAGTCCCGTGCGCGCTTCCGGAACGAGGCGGTCCTCGCTCGAGCCGCGCTCCAGACGGTAGTAGCGGTAGCCGAGGAAGACGAAGTGGCGTGCTTCCATCCACTCCAGCAAACGCCGGCCCTCGCTCACCTCATCGGGCGGCAGTGGTGGCGGATCGCTTTCGAGCTCGCCGATGAGGCTCTTGATCCGCTCGCGCATCGGCTTCCAGTCCTCGACCGCCACGCGCACATCGGCCAGCGTCGACTCGATGGACTGTTGCAGCTTCTGCAGCTGCGCCGCATCGGTCTGACGGTCGATCTCGTACAGCTGCCAGGATTCCGCGCGACCTTCACCGCCCAGCTCGACGAACCGGCCACGGCCGTCGCGACGCACCTCCAGTACCGGGTGCACCAGCAGGTGAACCGCAATTTCCGCCTTGCTGAAGACGATGCCGAGCGAGTCCACCAGAAATGGCATGTCGTCGGTGACGAGCAGGACGACAGTGTGCGGTGACTCGAAGCCGTCACGCTGCGGATCCGGATTGAATACGCGCACCAGCGATTGTCCGGAGCGGCGTTGCATGCCGAAGGCGAGATGCTCGAGCGCCACCCGGGCAAGATTGCGGGGCGCGCGCTCGGTGAGATCCTCCTCGCCGACACCGCGGTAATAGGAGCGCACGAAGCGCTGCAGCAATCCACCCGCGCCGCGGCTCGGGCCGCCATTTCCACGGCCAATGCCGGCGTTTGCTCCCGCGCGGGTGCCACCGCGACCGGCCCGAGTGCCCCTGGCGGCTGCCGCCTGCGCGATCCTCTCGATGAGCGCGACCCGCGCTGGAGGAATCGAGTGGAGCAGGTGACTGTCCTCAGCGGAAATCCGTGCGTGCGCGGCAACCTTGCTCAATCCAACCCCCTCAAGCACTTGCGGCCGATCCGTCCCGCGAAGGGGGCGGATTATACATGAGGGGGGTTACGGTCCCGGGCAGGGCCCATCTCGGTCGCGCGGCCCAGCAGAATGCGCAGGATGCGGTCGAGCGACTCCCGGTCCTGTGCATCCAGAGGCTGCAGCAGCTCCTGTTCGTAAGCCAACGCGAAGGGTGCGACTTGCGCGTAGACATGTTCGCCGGCCTTGGACAGCCGCAGCACGGAACGGCGCCGGTCGGAGCGTGAAGTGCGTCGCTCGATGCGGTGCGTGTGCAACAAGGCCGCCACGGCCCTGCTGACTGCAACCTTGTCCATGGCGGTCCGCTGCGCCACTTCGGCTGCCGACAGGTTGGGAGTCAACGCCAGGATGCACAGCAGGCGCCACTCGGGGATGGAGAGTCCGAAGCGCTCGTGATAGGCGCCCGCGATCGCGGTGCTGACGGTATTCGACAGAACCGAGAGCCGGTAGGGCAGGAAGCGTTCGAGCTGCAGCGGGGACCGGACCCTGGCCATGGCGATTTCCCCCGGATGGCGTCCGTGGCTATAATGGTTTCAATTGTAACTAATTCGCTCCGGGCGCGCCCGCGCCGTGGCGGCGGCAAGGCAAGGGTGCAGACATGACCGATTCCCGGCTCAATCCGATGGGCACCGACGGCTTCGAGTTCGTCGAGTACACGGCTCCCGACCCGCAGCTGCTGCGTACGCTGTTCGAGCGCCTGGGCTTTCCGGTGGTGGCGCGCCACCGTTCCAAGAACGTGACCCTGCACCGGCAGGGCGACATCAACTTCATCATCAACGCCGAGCCGGATTCCTTCGCTCAGGCCTTCGCCCGGGAGCACGGACCGTCGGCCTGCGCCATGGCTTTCCGCGTGAAGGATGCCGCGTTCGCATACCGCCGCGCGCTCGAGCTCGGCGCCAAACCGGGCCCGCAGAGCGCCGGACCCATGGAACTCAACATACCGTGCATCGAGGGCATCGGCGGTTCGCTGATCTACCTGGTGGACCTGTACGGCGAGCGCTCGATCTATGACGTGGACTTCCGGCCCGAGCCGGCGGCCGGTGGCCCGCAGACCGCGGGATTGGCGTGCATCGACCATCTGACCCACAACGTCATGCGCGGCCGCATGGATGTGTGGTCCGGTTTCTACGAGAAGCTGTTCAACTTCCGCGAGATCCGCTACTTCGACATCGAGGGCCGGCAGACCGGACTGCTGTCGCGGGCCATGACCAGCCCGTGCGGCAAGATCCGCATCCCCATCAACGAGTCGCAGGACGACAAGAGTCAGATCGAGGAATACCTGCGCGAGTACCACGGCGAGGGCATCCAGCACATCGCCCTGGGGACCGCGGATATCTATCGCTCCGTGGACGTCCTGCGCCGTCACGGCGTGGCCTTCCAGTCAACGCCCGACAGCTATTACGAGGCCGTGGACACACGGGTGCCCGGCCATGGCGAGTCACTCGCCGCGCTGCGGGACCGGGGCATTCTGATCGACGGCAATCCCTCGCGCGGGGAGGGTGTGCTGCTGCAGATTTTCACGCAGAATGTCATCGGCCCGATCTTCTTCGAGATCATCCAGCGCAAGGGCAACGAGGGCTTCGGCGAGGGCAATTTCCGCGCCCTGTTCGAGTCGATCGAGCTGGACCAGATCCGGCGCGGAGTGCTGTAGACGAATTTGCGGCTCGAGTACGACCCGGCATTACCCATCACCGCCCATCGAGCCGAGATCCTCGAGGCGCTCGCGCGTCATCCGGTCACCGTGGTCTGCGGGGCCACCGGCTCCGGCAAGAGCACCCAGTTGCCCAAGTTCTGCCTGGAAGCGGGGCGGGGCAACGGCCGCCTCATCGGCCACACCCAGCCCCGGCGGATCGCAGCCCGCGCACTGGCGGCGCGACTGACGCAAGAGTTGGCCTCGGATGCCGTCGGCTACAAGATCCGCTTCAGCGACCGTACCGGCCCTGGCACCCGCGTCAAACTGATGACGGACGGCATCCTGCTGCAGGAGCTGGCCGGAGATCGCAACCTCAATCGCTACGACACGCTGATCATCGACGAGGCGCACGAGCGCAGCCTCAACATCGATTTGCTGCTCGGGGTGTTGCGGCAGATCATTCCCCGCCGGCCCGACCTGCGCATTGTCGTGACCTCGGCGACCATCGATCCGGAGAAGTTCGCCAGCTTCTTCGGTGGAGCGCCCGTCATCGAAGTCTCGGGTCGCAGCTATCCGGTGGAAGTGCGATACCAGCCGCTGTCCGCAGAAGACGAGGACGCCGCTGAGCTGTCGCTGCCCGAAGGCATCGTGGCGGCCGTGCGCGATCTGGACCGGAACGGCAACGGGCAGCGCGGTGACACGCTGGTCTTCCTGCCGGGCGAGAAACACATCCGGGAGGCGGCAACGGCGCTGGCGGATGCGCGGTTACTCAACACGGAGGTGGTGCCTCTGTACGCGCGACTCTCCACCCGAGATCAGGAGCGCATCTTTGCCTCGCACACGCAGCGGCGCATCGTGCTCGCCACCAACGTTGCCGAAACGTCCCTCACCGTGCCCGGCATCCGGTTTGTCGTGGATTCCGGACTGGCCCGGATAAGTCGCTACAGTGTGCGCGGGAAAGTACAGCGTTTGCCCATTGAACGCATTTCCAGGGCGAGCGCGGATCAGCGCAAGGGCCGCTGCGGGCGTGAAGCGCCCGGCATCTGCATCCGGCTGTACTCCCAGGATGAATTCGATCTGCGCGAGGAGTTCACGCCGCCCGAGGTGCTGCGGACCAATCTCGCGAGCGTGATCCTGCGCATGGCGGCGCTCGGCCTGGGCGAGCCGGAGGCCTTTCCATTCCCCGACCCGCCCGATACCCGCCTGGTAAACGATGGTGTGCGGCTGCTGCAGGAGCTCAAGGCGATGGATGCCGAGCGTCGTGTGACCAGCCTCGGGCATCAGATCGCCTCACTTCCGGTCGATCCGCGATTGGGACGGATGCTGCTGGCGGCGTCTCACCACCATTGCGTCACCGAGATGCTGGCGATCACGGCATTCCTGGAAGCGCAGGATCCCCGCGAGCGGCCGAGCGACGCGCAGCAACAGGCAGCCGACAAGCATGCGCTGTTCGCTGACGGCCGGTCTGACTTCGTCAGCGTCCTGAACCTGTGGCGGGCTTTCCAGGAGCAGTCCGAGGCACTGTCCGGGAATCAGTTGCGCAAGTGGTGCCGCGAGCACTTCCTGTCGTTCCTGCGCATGCGTGAATGGCAGGAGCTGCATGCGCAGCTCGGCCGCAATGTGCAGGAGCTGAAGATCCGGCCCAATCAGCTCGCCGCGAGCTACACCGACCTGCACCAGGCCATTCTGACCGGCTTCCTCGGCAGCATCGGCAACCTGGATGAACGGCGGGAGTACGACGGTCCGCGCGGCATGCGGTTCGTCATTGCGCCCGGCACACCGCTCGCCTCGCGGCCGCCGAAGTGGATCGTGGCGGGCAGCATCGTGGAAACCGCGCGCCTGTATGCGCGCATGGTGGCTGCGGTCGATCCAGGCTGGATCGAGTCGGCGGGCGCGCATCTGGTGAAGCGCACCTACACCGAACCGCATTGGGTCGAAGGCCGCGGCTTCGTGGCGGCGTTCGAATCCGTCTCACTGTATGGATTGACCCTCGCCGCGCGTCGGCGGATCAACTATGGGGCCATCGCTCCGGCGGAGGCCCGCGAGATCTTCATTCGCGAGGCATTGATCGCGGGCCACGCACGCCTGCGCGGCGATTTCCTGCACGCCAACCAGGCGTTGCAGCGCGAAGTCGAGGCACTCGAGGCCCGCATCCGGCGCCGGGACATCCTCGTCGATGAGCAGGCGCAGGTCGCCTTCTACGCCGCCCGTCTCCCGGAGAAGATCAGCAGCGTGTCCGCATTCGAGCACTGGCGCGCCTCGGCCGAGCGGGATCATCCACGAGTCCTGTACATGACACGCGCGGATCTCATGCGCCGCGAGGCAGTGGACGCCGGACCGGAGCGCTTTCCCGACACTCTGGATATCGGCGGCAACGCGTTGCCTCTGAGTTACAAGTTTGAGCCGAGCGAGCCCGACGACGGGCTCACTCTCACGGTGCCGGTGCAGCTGCTGGACACGGTGCAGGCGGATCAGATTGCCTGGCTCGTACCGGGGCTCCGGGAGGAGAAGATCACCACCCTCCTGCGGGAATTGCCCAAGGCTCTGCGCAAACTGCTGGTGCCCGTGCCGGACTCGGCCCGCGCCGCGCTCGGCGACCTGAGCTCGCGGCAAGGGCGGCTGCCCGGATTCCATGAATGGCTGTCGGCGTGGCTGACGCAGCGGATCGGATCGCCCGTGAACGCCGCGGACCTGGCGGCATTGGAGATCCCCGCCTTTCTGCGAATGAACATCCGGGTGATCGATGATCAGGATCGAACCCTGGCTGAGGGCCGCGACCTGGTGGCCCTGCGGCGCAAGGTGCGCGCAGTCACCGCGCCCGGCGCGGCCGGCCCGGGGGGCAGCCTCACCGGTGGCGCCCAGGGCCTCGATGCGACGCGAGGAGGCGTCGCCACCGGACTGACGGAAACCCTCCACCGCCAGTGGGATTTCGGGCCGCTGGCGGAGTCGGTCGTCGTGGAGTGCAATCGGCTCAAGTGGCAGGTGTACCCGGCGGTGGCGGATCGGGTTGCCGGGGTCACGGTGGTGCAAGCCCGCAGCGCCATCGAAGCCGAGGGCATCTCGAGAGGGGGGCTTACGCGTCTGGCCATGCTCATGCTGACCCAACAGGTGAAGTATGTTGGCAAACGGTTCGCGGATGACCGTGAGCTGGTGTTGCTCAGCCGCGGGCTGCCCCTGTCCGGCCCGGTCGCGGACGTGGCGACGCGGCGCTCGTTCCGCGAATGCTTCCTGGCGGATGAGCTGCCGGTCCCGCGGGACTCGCAGGCCTTCGCTGCGCGTCTGGACGATCGCAGGGCTTCATTGAGCGGGATCGCGGATCAGCTGGCCGCCCTGCTGACGGCCACATTCCGGCAATGGCGCGTCGTGCGCAGCGGGCTGGAGAGCTTGCGCCCGGGTGCATCAGCCGCTGCGGTAGCGGATATCCAGTCGCAACTGCAGGGGCTGCTGCCGGAGGATTTCATCGAGGCGACGCCTATCGGCTGGCTCGGCGAGATTCCGCGCTATCTGCAGGCGATCGCGCGCCGTCTGGAGCGGTTGCCAGCGAATGCCGCGCGCGACACGGAGCTCGCCGGCCAGGTCAAGCCCTTCATCACGGAATGGCAGGCGCTCACGGCGCGGACGGCCCATGCCGGCCCGCAGCCCGAGTTGGCACGGCTGCGATGGATGATCGAGGAGTTCCGGGTCTCGCTGTTCGCGCAGGACCTGAAGACGGTGATGCCCGTGTCGGGCAAGCGGCTGGCCAGTCAGCTCGAGAGCGCGCGTGCCGCCGCGAATGCCTGACGGGCTGCGCTTCAGGGACGATGTTCTCGTGCGAGGTACTCCTCGCTTTGCATCTCCGTCAGCCGGCTGATGGTGCGTTCGAACTCGAACTTGACCCGTTCGCCTCGATACAGCTCGGCGGGTGGCGCCGCGGCCGACACGACCAGGTTGACATTGCGGTCGTAGAGTTCGTCCACGAGCGCGATGAATCGACGCGCAGGGTTCTCGCGCTGCGCATCCAGTACCGGCACATCGGAGACGATCACCGACTGGTAGTTGCGCGCGATCTCGATGTAGTCCTCCTGGCTGCGGGGTCCGGCGCAGACCGCATCGAACTCGAACCACACCACGCCCCCGCTCTCGCGAACGACGGCAATGGGACGATCCTCGATCTCGATCGTGCCCCCGGCCTGGCTTTCCGCATCGCCAGCCAGTTCGCTGAACAGCTCCTCGAGTCGCCGGCGGGTGTCGGGTGCGCCGGCGGGAAGGTAAGTACCCGCCTGAGTCAGCTGACGAAGGCGGTAGTCGGTGCTGCCCTCGACGGCGATCACCTCGACCTGCTGCTCGATCAGCTCGATGGCGGGCACGAATCGCTGCCGCTGCAGACCGTCCTTGTACAGATCCCGCGGCGGCACGTTCGATGTGGCGACGAGAGTGACGCCGCGCCGGAACAGACCCGCGAACAGCGTGCCCAGGATCATCGCATCGGCGATGTCCGACACGAACAGTTCATCGAAGCACAGCACGCGCACTTCACTGGCGATGCGCTCGGCGAGTATTTCCAGCGGCGCCTCGCGCTGCTGCAGCGTCTTGAGTTCGGCATGCACATCGTGCATGAAGCGGTGGAAGTGGCGCCGCCGCCGGTCCGCGAACGGCAGGCTCTGATAGAAGAGATCCATCAGCCAGGTCTTGCCGCGGCCCACACCGCCCCAGAGGTAGATCCCTTTTATCGCCGGCGGTGGCGCGCCCGCCAGCGCACCCAGCCAGCGCTTGAGGACCGAGGCATCGGCCGCCTGTCGGGCCAGCAGCCGCGAGCGCAGATCATCGAGCCGTGCCACCACGGCCTGTTGCACGGGATCGGCGCTGAACCCGCGCTGTGTGAGCTGTTGCGCGTAGAGCGCGCGCAGGTCCATGTGCGATCAGCTCTGGAGCTCGGGCAGATTCTTGAAGTGCTCGAGCGCCTGCGGATTGGCGAGCGCATCCTGGTTCTTCACCGGCAGGCCGTGCACCACGTTGCGCACCGCCAGCTCGGTCAGCTTGCCCGACAGGGTGCGGGGAATGTCCGGCACCGCGATGATCTTCGCAGGCACGTGCCGCGGCGTGGTGCGGGACTTGATGGCCTCGCGGATCTTCCTCTTGAGCGCCTCATCGAGCTGTGCCCCTGACTTGAGGCGCACGAAAAGCACGACGCGAACATCGCCTCGCCAGTCCTGGCCGATGGCCAGTCCCTCGAGGATCTCCTCCAGCCCTTCGACCGCCGCGTAGATCTCGGCGGTGCCGATGCGTACACCGCCAGGGTTCAGGACGGCGTCCGAGCGGCCATAGATGACGATGCCATCGTGCTCGGTCAACGCGGCGTAATCGCCGTGATGCCAGACTCCGGGGAAGCGCTCGAAGTAGGCTGCCCGGTAGCGCGATCCATCGGCGTCGTTCCAGAAGCCGATCGGCATCGAGGGAAATGGCGCGGTGCAGACCAGCTCGCCACGCTCACCTCGCACGGGGCGACCG
>Ga0335070_10001451_pt1 | contig 27427 bp, 19 predicted proteins | sample Lox_Sample_13_FD_206722 | JGI IMG/M metagenome (GOLD analysis project Ga0335070, IMG submission 206722) | Soil microbial communities from Loxahatchee National Wildlife Refuge, Florida, United States - Lox_Sample_1.3 | ecosystem: Environmental > Terrestrial > Soil > Wetlands | place: USA...
GTTACTGCTCGTCGCCCTCGGTCTTCTCGCTCCTGAATTCTGACTCCTGGATTCTGACTTCTCACCCCTTACGCCTTACGCCTTACGCCGTGCACCCTCTACCCCGTGCTCCATGCTCTATGCCTTTTGGTTGCCTCGAACCTTGATCCTCCAACCGCGCCGCGCTATGCCTTGCGCCTTAAGCCTTACGCCTCACACCTCGCGCCTGCTGCCTACTGTCTACTGCCTCCTGCCTCCTGCCTACTGTCTACTGTCTACTGTCTACTGTCTACTGCCTCCTGCCTCCTGCTCCGTGAGCCGGTTGCATTCTGCGGGGGTGGTGGTTATAGTGTCCCATGTGTTCGCAGGAGAGAAGTCGTGCCGGGAGGGCCTCTGGCGGTCGCCTCGGTTTCAGCCTGCCAAGAGAACGGAAAAACAAGAAAGGTTGCGGGAGGATTTCAGATGAAGGAGAAGGTTGAGCAAGCACTGGCCAAGATTCGGCCTGCACTTCAGCGGGACGGCGGCGATGTGGAGCTGGTGGATGTGGCGGAAAACGGGTTGGTCAAGGTTCGCCTGACCGGAGCCTGCCACGGGTGCCCCATGTCGCAGATGACCCTGAAGGCAGGGGTCGAGCGCATCATCAAGCAGCAGGTCCCCGAGGTCACCAGCGTCGTCGCCGTTTAGTTGCCGCGATCACGCCTCGGCGTGACGCCTTTGCAGAGCAGACCGCCCTGCCTGAGCCGACTCCATCGCGGCTGCAAACCGCTGCCCCCTAAGACCGACTGCCGCCCCGAGGCAGGGTGGTCTGCGGCGTAAAGCGCATCCGGAGCATCTACCTTCCTTCGCTGGCGCAAAGACCACCCGGGCTTTCCACCGCCGCCCCGCCCGAAAGGCCCGGCCCCCCTCTCCACTATCAATGCCGCGACTATGCGCCTTTGCAGAGCAGACCGCCCTGCCTGAGCCGACTCCATCGCGGCTGCAAACCGCTGCCGCCTGAATCAGCTGCCGTCGAAGGCTACTTGTGGTACTTCTCGCCCCGGAGGATGGTGCGCGCGCGGTAGAGCTGCTCGAGGAGGACGAGCCGGCTCATCTCGTGGGTGAAGGTCATCCGGCCGAGCGAGAGGAGGGTGTCGGCCCGGCGGCGGAGCCGATCGGAGAAACCAAGGGCGCCACCGACGGCGAAGGCGAGCTCCCGACACCCACCTTGCTCCAGCTGCCCCCACCACCGGGCGAACTCCTCGGACGTCATCTGTTTGCCCAGGCGGTCGAGGACGACGAGGTGACCGGCCGAATCGGCCTCGGTCTCGACGCGGTCGCTCTCTCTGCCGATCGCTTCCTCCCCCATCGCCTCCCGCAGGAGCGGCTCAGCCCGAACCACCGTGACCCTGACCGGAACATAATGCCGCAGGCGGGCGAGGTAGTCCTCTATTCCCTCCCTGAGATAGGCCTCACGGGTCTTGCCCACGAAGATAAGATGGATTTTCACGGCGTCGATTTCACGGCGAGGATGAAAAACTCGCGGTTTCCTTTAGGGCCGAGCAGGGGAGACTCGACCACGCCCTCGACGGCCAGTCCCTGATCGCGGCAGAAGCGTTCCACCTCGGAGACCACCTGCCGGTGGAGCTCCGGTTGGCGCACCACCCCGCCCTTGCCCACGCGCCCTCGACCTACCTCGAACTGCGGCTTGATGAGCGCCAGGAGCCGGCCGCCCTCGCTCAGGAACCCAAGCACTCGGGGAATCACCTTGGTGAGGGAGATGAACGAGGTGTCGATGGTTGCGAGGTCCACAGGCTCGGGGATCTGCTCGCGCTCGAGGTAGCGCACGTTGGTCCGCTCCAGGACCACCACCCGGGCATCCTGGCGGAGTTTCCAGGCGAGCTGCCCGTAACCCACATCGACGGCGTACACCCGCCGCGCCCCTCGCCTGAGAAGGCAGTCGGTAAAACCGCCGGTGGAGGCGCCCACGTCGATGACGACCAGGCCGGCAACGGTCAGGGAAAGGGCGTCGAGGGCGCCGGCGAGCTTGATCCCGCCGCGGCTCACATAGCCTTCGTGCTCTTCCAGGACTTCCAGCTTAGCGTCGGGGGCAACTTGCTGGGCCGCCTTCTCCGCCCGCCGGCCCTCGACCGTCACCCTCCCCGCGAGGATGAGAGCGGCGGCCCGCTGGCGGCTCGCAGCCAGACCCCGGTCTACAAGGAGTCTATCGAGACGCGGCCTTTTCGAGGTCATTCCCTGGAACCATCGCCCGCGCCGCCTGGATGATCGCGGAGGCGTCGACGCCGCACAGTGAGCGCTGCACCGCCTGAGAGGCGTGCTCCACGAACCGGTCCCCCACTCCGAGACGGACCACCTGCACGTGGCCGGGACCCTCGTCGGCGAGGAGCTCCAGCACGGCGCTCCCGAACCCGCCCTGAAGCACGTTCTCCTCCACGGTGATGAGGCGCCCCGTGTCACCCGCCACGCGGAGGATGAGCTCCCGGTCCAGGGGTTTGACGAAGCGGCAGTTCACCACCGCCGCCTGGATCCCCTGGGTCTCGAGGGCTGCGGCCGCTTCCACCGCCGGAGCCACCCGGTTGCCGATGGCAAGGATGGCGAGGTCCGTGCCCCGGCGAACGAGCCTGCCCTTGCCGATGGGAATCATGCCGGGCTCCGCATTCATCGGCACGCCCACCGCCTCCCCCCGCGGATAGCGGATGGCGACGGGTCCGTCATGGGCGAGGGCGGTCTTCAGCATGTCTTGAAGCTCGCTTTCATCGGCCGGCGCCATGAGGACCATGTTCGGCATGTGGCGCAGGTAGGAGAGATCGAAGAGACCCTGATGGGTGGCGCCATCCTCACCTACCAGACCGCTTCGATCCATGACCAGAACCACGGGAAGGTTCTGGAGGCAGACATCGTGGAGCACCTGGTCATAGGCGCGCTGGAGAAAGGTGCTATATACGGCCACGACCGGCCTGAACCCCTCCCGGGCCAGCCCGGCGGCAAAGGTCACGGCATGCTGCTCGCAGATTCCCACGTCGAAGAACCGATCCGGGTGGCGCGAGGCGAAGGCGCTCAAACCGGTGCCCTCGGGCATGGCGGCGCTGACGGCGATGAGCCGCTCGTCCTGTTCGGCGAGCCTGACCAGGGTGTTCCCGAAGACCTGGGTGTACGAGGGCGGCCCCTCCTTGGCGGGCGGCTCGCCGGTGTCGATGTCAAATCGCCCCAGGCCGTGGAAACGCGAGGGATCGCATTCTGCCGGTTTGTAGCCCTTTCCCTTGGTGGTGAGCACGTGGACCAGTACCGGCCCTTCCACATAGGTGACGTTCGTGAAAGCCTCGATCAGACGGTCCAGCCGGTGGCCGTCGATGGGGCCGATGTAGTCGAATTTGAGCGCCTCGAAGAGCATGCCCGGGGTGAAGAAGCTCATGAGGGAGTCCTCACCTCTTCTCACGAGCTGGAGGATGTCGCGGCCGACCCCGGGAATCGAGGTGAGGAAATTTCGGACCTCCTTCTTGAGCCGTACGCCGATCTTGCTCGTCTTCTTGCGGCTCAGGAACGAGGAGAGGGCCCCGACGTTCCGGGCGATGGACATTTCGTTGTCGTTCAGGACGACAATCAGGTCGCGCTCCAGGTCTCCGGCCTGGTTGAGCCCCTCGAAGGCCATGCCGCCGGTCATGGCACCGTCGCCGATGACGGCAATAACCTTACCACGCCCCTTCTTCATGAACCTGCCCACGGCGATGCCGAGGGCCGCCGAGACCGACGTGCTGGCGTGCCCGGTGCCGAAGGCGTCGTAGGGGCTCTCCCCCGGGCGGGGAAATCCGCTGATCCCGCCGTGCTGCCTGATGGTGTGGAACGCCTCTCGCCTCCCGGTGATCAGCTTGTGGGCGTAGGATTGATGGCCCACATCCCAGATGATGGTGTCCCGCGGCGCATTGAAGACGTAGTGCAGGGCGAGGGTGAGCTCGACGCACCCGAGGCTCGGCGCGAGATGCCCGCCGTTCTGCGCCACGGTGCAGATGATCTCCCGGCGGATCTCCTCGGCGAGCTCGTAGAGCTCCCTGATGGAGAGGGATTTCAAGTCGGCCGGACTGTTGACGCGCTGCAAGAGCGGATCATGTTCCTGATCCGACCCTGGATCGTGACCGCCTGATTCCGTCAACCCGTTACTCCTGTAGAGAATCGTTGGTAATGGGACGCAGATTTACGCAGATCCACGCAGATCTCTCTTTCAAGACAATAGGACACAGATTGACACAGATGCACACAGATCTCTCGTGTAACGCATAATGAATAACGTGTAACCACCCCTTGCGCCTTACGCCTTGCACCTTGCGCCCTCTGCCCTACGCTCCATGCCCTATGCTTTCCGCCACGGACAACTGACGACGGGCAACTGACGGGCCGTCCGGCCCTACTGTTTCCTCGCCACGATGTACCTCGCCAGGGCGCGGAGGGGCTCGGCCCTCTGGTCGAACGCAGCCAGGGCCTCCAGGGCCTTCGAGATCAGGGCCCGGGCGTCCTTTTCCGCTTGCTCCAGACCGACCGCCGCGGGATAGGTCGCCTTGCCCCTGGCGATGTCAACACCGGTTTTCTTCCCCAGCAACGCCGCGTCGCCCCGGATGTCGAGAATGTCGTCCACAATCTGAAAGGCAAGGCCCACGGCCCGGCCGTATCGACCGAGGCGTTCGACCTGCTCGCCGGTGCCGCCGCCGGCGAGGGCGCCCGCCTGCGTTGACGCCGCGATCAGTGCCGCCGTCTTTTTCCCGTGCATGTACCGTACCACTGATAAATCCGCGGTCCGATTCTGCCAGAGCATGTCCACGACCTGGCCTCCCACCATGCCCCGGTGCCCGGCGGCAGCGCTGATGACCGCAACGAGTTGGACGATCCGGTCGGCCGAAAGGGTGCGGCAGTTGCCGAGCAGGGTGAAGGCCTCGGTGAGGAGCCCGTCGCCCGCGAGGATGGCGATCGCCTCGCCGAAAACCTTGTGGTTGGTGGGGATGCCGCGCCGCAGATCGTCATCGTCCATGGCCGGCAGATCATCGTGGATCAGGGAGTAGGTGTGGATCATCTCGACGGCGCAGGCCGCCGGCATGGCCTCCTGCAGATCGGCACCGACAGCCTCGGCGGCCGCCAGACAGAGAATGGGGCGAAGCCTCTTGCCGCCGGCGAAGAGACTGTAGCGCATGGCCTCGACGACCCGGGCGTCCAGCCCGTCTTCGGTTGGGAGCGCCGCCTCCAGGGCCTCCTCCACCGCCAGACGGCGAGCCTCCAGGTAGGATTTCAAGTCGAACTCAGTCGCCATCGCCTTCCTCACTGAGCGGAGCGGGCCGGAGCGCGCCGCTCTCGTCACGAACGAGCATGGCAACCTTCTGCTCCGCTTCGTCCAGCTTCTTGCTGCAGAAACGGGCGAGACGCACCCCCTCTTCGAAGCCCTGCAGGGCCTCCTCCAGGGGAACGTCCGCTTCCTCCATCCTGGCGACAATCTTCTCCAGTTTCTGGAGCGCCTCCTCGAAACTCTCTTTCTTCTTGGCCATAGAGATCACCGATTCAAGGGCCTGCGGCAAAACCACCCGTGCCCGAGGCGCTTCGCGGCATCACGTCTCCCCGCCTGTTGCCTTGAGCAGCGCCAGGGGATCCACCCGGGCACCGGCCAGGCGCACACCCCAGTGGAGGTGGGGGCCGCTCGCCCTTCCCGTCGCGCCTGCCAGGCCGATTACCGCCCCTCGCTCCACCCGCTCGCCCTCTTTCACCTTCACCTCCGAGAGGTGAAAATACATGGTGTACAGGCCGAAGCCGTGGTCGATCACCACGGCACGACCGTTAAAGAAGAAGTCCCCCACCAGGGCAACCCTGCCGCTGTTCGAGGCAAGCACCGGCTCGCCGACGGCGGCCCGCAGGTCCAGGCCGGTGTGCGGGCTTCGCTGTGCGCCGTTGATGACCCGATTCCGCCCGAAGGTCGAGAGCAGTGCCCCCGGGACCGGCCGCAGGAATGGCTCCCGCCAGTAGCACTCAGGGCTCTGCCGCCCCCAGACGGCATTGAACCGCGCCTCTTCCTCCTTGACCCGCTTGAGGCTCTTCGCGTCCAAGGTCACCATCCGCTCCGGGAGCTGCAGGCTCTCGAGGCCATAGTCCTTCGCCACCACCTGGACGGACTCCGTCCAGAGGACCGGGGTCTCCCCTTTTGGCTGCAGGCGGACCTCGAGGCGATAGGTCCCGGGCGAGAGACGGAGATCGACCCCGAGGAGCGCTCCCCATTCGCCGTTAGCAAGGGGAAAGAACCCGAGGGATTCTCCCTGCCACAAACCCGCCACGGTTGCGCCGGCAGGCACCCCCTGGACGAGAATGCGGGCCACCTCCCCCTGCGCCACAGGTCCCTGCGGGGGTAGGAGCCGAGGACTGACTGTCGAACCGTCCCCCGAAACAGCAGGAGGTAACCCTATCATGACCAGCACCAGAGCGGCGAGGACAAAAAGTGTTGGCACCCGAAATAGCCCTCCCATCTCAACGGGACGCAGATTTACGCAGATTTCTCTTGCGTCTGAATAGGACACAGATTTACACAGATGCACACAGATCATTCTCCTATAACGAATAACGACCGCTTCCCCTCTGCCTACTGCTTACTGCGTCCTGCGTACTGTCTCCCTCTGCCCCATGCTCTATGCTCTATGCTTTTTGCTTGCCTCGAACCTCAAGCGCAGCGATCCTCCAACCTCCAACCGCGCCGCGCTATGCCTTACGCCTTACGCCATGCACCTTCTACCCCATGCTCCATGCTCTATGCCCTTTGCTTTTCCTTTGCCTCCAACCTCCCGCCTCCAACCCCCAACGAGGCGGAGCCTCCTGACCCGGCCTTGTCATGCACCTCGGTCACCCGGCAGTCGAGCGAACCCTCGTGCAGGCGGACGCGAAGGCGGTCATCCCGCTGAACCTGCCGTGCCGAGCGGATCACCCGCCCCTCGGGCGAGCTCGTGGTGATGCTGTACCCCCGGGCCAGCACCCCAAGTGGGCTCAGGGCCTCCAACCGCACTGCCGCTCGCTCAAGGTGCTGGCGCTTGCGCTCGAGAAAACGCCAGCCGAGAAAATCGAGGTTCGCCAGCCCCTGCCGGAGCGAGGCGCGCAGAACCGCCACCTTCCTGGCCGGGCTGAGAAGCATCAGGTTGTCTCGCAGCCGCAAGAGCCCTTGCCGACGAGCGGCGACCGAGCGCCGGAGCGCCGCCTCCAGCCGTTGCGCGCTCTCGTCGAGGCGCAGGCGCACATCGGCGAGCCGCACCGCCGGATGGCGCAGCCGGCGCTCTCTGCTCTCCAGACGCTCCCTGGCTAGGCTCAGGACCTGGCCCATCCGTTTCTCCAGACGCCGCAATAATGCCGCCACCTGCGTCGCCAGGGACTCCTTGATCTGCGCCACCAGCTCCGCCGCCGCCGAGGGCGTCGGCGCCCGCACGTCGGCCACCAGATCCGCCAGGGTCACGTCGATCTCATGACCCACGGCGGAGATTACCGGAATCCGGGATCGGTAGATGGCCCTCACCACCGCCTCCTCGTTGAAGGACCAGAGGTCCTCCCACGAGCCGCCGCCCCGGCCGACGATGAGCACGTCCACCGGGAATTCCTCGTTGAAGGCCTTGATGCCGGCCGCGATTTCCTCGGCCGAACCTTCTCCCTGGACTCGCACCGGGTAGAGGTAGATCTCCAGGTTGCTGTACCGCCTCCGCACCACCTGGATGATGTCGCGAATGGCCGCCCCGGTCGGCGAGGTAACGACTCCCAACCTCTGCGTCAGGAAAGGCAGCGGTTTCTTGTGAGCCTCATCGAAGAGCCCTTCAGCGTCGAGCCGACGTTTAAGCTGTTCGTAGGCAAGCTGGAGCGCTCCCAGGCCGCGAGGCTCCATGAAGTCCACCAGGAGCTGGTACTCACCCCGGGGCTCGTAAACGCTCACCCGGGCCTGGCAAAGAACATGGAGCCCGTCCTCGGGCCGAAACCGCAACAGGCGCTGCTGGGTGCGGAACATGACCGCACGGATCTGGCTGGCAGTGTCCTTGAGAACGAAGTAGTAATGGCCGGAACCTGGCACCCGGAAGTTGGAGATCTCGCCCTCCACCCAGACAAAGGGAAAGTTATCCTCCAGGAGCTGACGAATTCCCCGAGTAAGCTCGCTCACCGAGAACACCCGGCGTTCACCGCCGGCGGCATCGGGTGTCCAGGGGGTAGAGACCGAAGACCCCATAGAGAATTCACCTTCTCGGAGCAGCCACTCCTGCACAATGCCCTCGGGGGCCGGAGGCAGAGGGCTCTCCTCGGCAAGGACGCATAGTCGCAGCATTGATAGTGGAGAGTGAGGCCCGGCCTTGTAGCGGAAGGGCCTACAAAGTCCGGGAAGCCTTCCTCTCATGAAAGGAAGGTAGTGGCTCCGGCTGCGCCTTGCTTCGGAGAGCCCTCTGCCTCAGCCCGCTCAATCGCGGCTGGCCTGTCCCGGGCTGGTCGCGGGGAAGCCGCTCCCTCCCAGAAAGGACCTGTCAGCGCTTGTTACGTAGCATAATTCCCCGGCAAGATCAATGAAGGCGCAGCGAGTAAGACGGCAAGAGGCTTCGCCTCGTTGGAGGTGTGAGGCTGGAGGTTGGAGGCAAACGAAAGGCAAAGGGCATAGAGCATGGAACATGGGGTAGAGGGTGCACGGCGTAAGGCATAGCGCCGCGCGGTTGGAGGTTGGAGGATCGCTGCGCTTGAGGTTCGAGGCAAAGGAAGCAGAGGTCAGAGATCAGAGGTCGAAAATCGTTGTTCGTTATAGGAGAATGATCTGTGTGCATCTGTGTAAATCTGTGTCCTATTCAGACGCAAGAGACATCTGCGTAAATCTGCGTGCTATTGCACCCCCAGCACCTTCCAGCAGCGGACGAGATGGTCTCCATTCGCCTCGTAGAGAGGAATCTCGGCGGCACGACACCGGTCCTCCACCAGAGGGCACCGGCCTTGGAACTTGCAGCCGGGGGGCGGGTTGAAAGGGCTCGGCACATCACCCTCGAGCGGCTTCCAGCTCTTGGCGACGGACGGATCGGGCACAGGCACCGAGGCCAGGAGAGCGTTTGAGTAGGGATGGAGGTGCTTGCGGTAAACCGCCTCGGCAGGGCCGTACTCCATGATGTGCCCGAGATACATGATGGCCACCGCATGACTCACGTACTCCACCACGTTGAGGTCATGGGAGATGAAGAGGTAGCTCAGGCCGAGGTCTCTTTGGAGGCTCCTGAGCAGGTTGAGGATCTGGGCCTGAATGGAGACATCGAGGGCGGACACCGGCTCGTCGCAGATGATGAGCTCAGGCTCGACGCTGAGCGCCCGGGCGATGCCGACCCGCTGCCGCTGCCCGCCGCTGAACTCGTGGGGGTAGCGATCCGCAGCCCAGGCCGGCATCCCCACCATGTCGAGAAGCTCGGCCACCCGCCGGTGCCGCTGGTCCCCGTTGTTCAGGCCGATCGCCCTCAAACCCTCCTCGATGGTCTGCCCCGCGGTCATGCGCGGATTGAGAGAGCCATAAGGATCCTGAAAGATGATCTGCATCTTCCGCCGGTAGGGCTTCATCTCCTCTCGGGAGAGATGAGTGATGTCGCGGTCGCGGTAGAGGACAGTCCCGTCATCCGGCTCATCGAGCTTGAGGATGAGCCGGGCGAGGGTAGATTTTCCGCAACCGCTCTCGCCCACCAGGCCTAAGGTGCGCGCCGCCGGGATCTCCAGATCCACGCCGTCCACGGCCTTGATCCAGCCCAAAACGCGCTGGAGGAAGCCACGGCGAACCGGGAAGTATCGCTTGAGCCCCCGGCCGCGCAGGATGATGTTGTTCTCGGACCCAGTCATGCGTGCTTCGTTACCAATGGGACGCAGTTTTCTCTACCAACGCAATAGGACACAGATTTACACAGATAGACACAGATCCACTCGTATCACGAATAACGTAGAACCCCCTGCGCCTTGCGCCTTACGCCTCACACCTCGCGCCTGCTGCCTACTGTCTACCGCCTACTGTCTACTGTCTACTGCCTACTGCCTACTGCCCCCTATCCCTTTCCCGCTTGCGGAACATGACGGGACACCGCGCCAGGTGCCCCCCACCGAAATCGCACATCTCCGGGAACTCCACCCGACAGCTCTCCTCGACATAGCCGCACCGCGGGTGAAACGGGCAGCCGGGGGGTTTCCGGACCGGGTCAGCAACAGCCCCTGGGATGGTGGCGAGTTCCTCTCCCTTCCGGGCCCGGCCGGGAAGACAAGCGAGGAGCCCCATGGTGTAGGGATGGCAGGGGTCCTGGAAGATCTGGGTTGCAGTTCCTACCTCCGCCACGATCCCGGCATACATCACGTACACCCGCTCGGCCATACCCGCGACCACGCTGAGATTGTGGGTGATAAGGAGAATCGCCATATGCCGGCGCTCCTGGAGCTCCCGGAAGAGGTGGAGGATCTGCGCCTGAATCGTCACGTCGAGCGCCGTGGTCGGCTCGTCGGCGATGATCAGTTCGGGATTGCACGCGAGGGCCATGGCGATCATCACCCGCTGGCGCTGGCCGCCGCTCAGGTGATGGGGATAGTCGTGGAGCCGCTCGCCGGGCGAGGGAATACCCACGTCTCCGAGGAGCCTGATGATCCGCTCCCTGGCCTCGGCGGCCTCGAGCCCCTCGTGGATCCTGAGCACCTCCTCGATCTGATGGCCGATGGTGAAAACCGGGTTCAGCGAGGTCATGGGCTCCTGAAACACCATGGAGATGTGGCGGCCGCGGATCTTCTGGAGCTCCCCCTCGGCGACCTCGAGAAGGTTCTGACCCTTGAAGAAGATCCCGTTCCCCGAGATGCGGGCCGGCGGCGTCGGCAGGAGCCCCAGGATGCTCAAGGCCGAGACGGTCTTGCCGCAGCCGGACTCTCCCACCAGGCAGACCGTTTCTCCCCGCCCCACCTGAAAGCTCACGCCGTCAACCGCTCTGGCCACACCGTCGTCCGTGTCGAAATAGATCTTGACGTCCCGGACCTCCAAGAGGGGCGCGGAATGAGCCAGACCGGCGGGTGTTGGTGTCTTGGTCTCCATCGCAACCAGGGGGTGTGGGTTATACGTTATTCGTTATACGTTATTCGTTCGATGTTACGCGCTGTCCAAGCCGCCGGGGTCAGTAGGGCCGGGGTACGGCTCTCAGCCATCAGCTTTCAGCGGTCAGATTCCTCCGCCTTGCACCTTGCGCCCCCTGCCTACTGCCTACTGCTTACTGCCTACTGATTTCTCGCTCCCAACGCTTTCCGCGCCTAATGCCTCTCCCTCAGCTTCGGATTCAGGATATCCCGCAGGCCCTCCCCGAACAGGTTGAAGGAGAGGACCACGACGAGAATGGCGCACCCGGGGATGTAGGTGAGCCAGGGCGCATCGAACAGGTAGTTCTTGCCGTCCGAGAGGATGTTTCCCCAGGTGGCGTGGGGCGGCGGCACGCCGAAGCCGAGGAAGCTCAGACCGGCCTCCGCCAGAATCGCCCCGGCAATGCCGATGGTGGCCGAGACCAGCACCGGGGCTATGGCGTTGGGCACCATGTGGCGAAAGATGATCCGGAGGTCCGAGACCCCGAGGGCCCGCGCCGCGGTGACGAAGTCCTGCTCGCGCAGGGAGAGGAACTCGGCCCTGACAAACCGGGCGGCTCCCATCCAGCTCGTGATCCCGATCACCACCATGATGTTGTAGATGCTTGCGGGAAGGAGAGCGACCACGGTGAGGATGAGAAAGAAGCTCGGGAAACAGAGCATGATGTCGATGAGCCCGCTGATGACCATATCCACTGTGAGAATCTGGAGGCCGAGGAAGGAGAGGGAACCTCCCGGGCTGCGCCTCTGGAGCAGGACCAGGGCCGCGGCCAGGGCGACGGCGACGACAACGCCAAGAACGCGAAGAGACCCCGGCAGGGTCCCGGCTGCTACCGCCGCGCCCGCGAGGAAGAGCGCCGCCAGCACCCCCGCCACTGTGATCGGGCCCCTGCCGAAGTATCCAGCCAGGCCGCCCAGCACGACGCCGATCGCCACGGCGATTCCCACCGCCACGAACCCGACGGTCAGGGAGACCCAGGCGCCCTGGAGCATGCGGGCGAATACATCCCGGCCAAGCTCGTCGGTGCCGAGCAGATAGAGGCCGGTCTTCGGGACATCCCCCGGCCTGAGGGAACCGAGGTTAGCCCGGGACAGGGGCGGCCGGAGCTTCTCCTGAAGCCTGACGAGATTTGGGTCGAGGGCGGGCGTGGTTCCGGTGGTCAGGAACACCCCGGCTACGGCAACAACGAAAAAGATGACAAAGATCACCATCCCCGCCAAGGCGAGTCGGTTTCGCCGAAGGAGGATCCAGGATTCATGGAGCCTCGCTCGCCGCGGCGGCAGCGACAGGGCCTCAGCAGTTTCGGTTATGTTTCGATCAGCATATGACATGTGCCCGTCATCCATTAGGAATAGGACGCAGATTTACGCAGATCTCCGCAGATTTTTCTTTCAATGCAATAGGACACAGATTTACACGGATACACACGGATCATTCTCGTATAACGAATGACGCTCGGGGACCAGGGACCAGCTGTCAGCTTTTAGCGGTCAGCCTCTTCCTCACCCCTTGCGCCTTCTGCCCCCTAACCAATCGAACCAATCAAACCAATGAAACTCTTCAGTCGTTGCCTCCAACCTCCCACCTCCAACCTCCAACCGCGTAGCGCTTCCTTACGCCTTACGCCTCCTGCCTCCTGCCTCCTGCCTCCTGCCTCCTGCCTCCTGCCTACTGCCTCCTGCCTACTGCCTACTGACTACTGACTACTGACGGGCCGTCAGGCCCAGCCGCCTTTCTCGCCCTACAACTTGATCCTCGGATCCACAACCATGTACAGCAGGTCCGAAAGGAAGGTGCCGATGAGGACGAGCACCGCCGAGATGAAGTTCACCGAGATGATCACCGGATAGTCTCGGGCGAGGATCGCCTCATAGGCCATGCGCCCGATGCCTGGCCAGGAGAAGATGGACTCGATGATCACCGAGCCGCCGATGAGTCCCGGGAGCACGAGGCCGAACATGGTGACAAAAGGAAGAAGGGCGTTCCGGAGGGCATGCTTGTAGTGCACCTGCTCCTCGGGAAGGCCCTTGGCCCTAGCCGTGCGGATGTAATCCTGGTTCTCCACCTCGAGCATCTGGTTCCGGACGTAGCGGGAGAGGACGGCGATGCCGCCGCTGGCCCCGAGAATGGCGGGGAGTACCATGTGCCAGACCCGATCCATGAGCTGAGTTGCCGTCCCCGCGGCCGCCAGCCCGAAGGTGCGCATGCCGATCACCGGCACTTGAAAGGTGCTCACCACAACCACGATCAGGAGGTAGGCGAAGAAGAACCCGGGTATCGAGATAAGGAGGTAGGCGAAGAAGGTCGTGGAGCGGTCGAAGGTCCCGCCGCGCCGGATCGCCGACTGGATACCGAGGGGAAAGGAGAGGGTCCAGGTGATGAGGGTGCCTACGATGAAGAGGGGAAGACTGTTCAGGAACCGATCGCAGATCTTCCCGAGCACCGGGAGGCCGTCTTTCCAGGAGACGCTCTTTCCGGCGAAGAAATCCCGGTAGAAGAGAAAGAACTGCTGGTGGAGCGGCTTGTCCAGGTGGAATTGCTGGCGGAACCGCTCTACCACATCCCTGGTGAACTTGGGGTTGAGAGGGTCCACCTGGCTCGGCTCGCCCGGCGCCAGGTGCACCACGGCGAAGGAGATCACCATGATGAACAGGAGGGTGATCACCTTCTGCACCAGGCTCCGTCCGAGAAAGGCAAGCATGGCTACCCCTCCGCCCGGAAGACCGGCACTTCCGGGAGCTTTATCCACTTGTTGAAGAAGAAGGTGTAGTTCCCGGTCTTGGTCGGTCTGATCTTCCCATACCGCACCCTGCCCGAGCTGTCCCGCTCCATGATGACGATCCGCTTGTCGAGGATCGCCGTCCACTTGCCGGTATAGAGAAAGGAGTAGGGCTGGTCGGCGGCGATGATCCGGTGGAGTTCGTGGCAGAGGACAACCTGCTGCTTCCGGTCGTACTCTTGGCGGATCCTGATGATGAGGTCGTCGGCCTCCTCGTTCCGGTAGCCGCAGAAGTTGAGCTGGAAGGGCCCGGTCTGGCTGGAGTGCCAGATCTGGTAGAGATCGGGATCGATCCCCATGCTCCAGCCGAGCACCAGGGCGTCGAAGTCGTGCTTGTCCACCCGCTCCTGGATGAAGACGGCCCACTCGAGCACATCGGTCCGCACATCCACGCCGATCTTCCGCCACGCGTCCTGGACGACGGCGAGAATGGCCTTGCGGATGTTGTTCCCCTGATTGGTGATGAGGGTGAACTGGAGCCGCTTGCCCTCCTTTTCCAGCCAGCCGTCCTTGTTCCGCTTCCAGCCCGCCCCGGCAAGGAGCTCCTCGGCGCCGGCGGGATCATACGGGAGGGGCTTCACCTCGGGGTCGTAGAAATCAGTCTGTTTGGGAAAGGGGCCGGTGATCCGCTCGCCCTGACCGTAGAGCACGTAGCGGATGATCTTGTCCACGTCGATGGCCATGCCGAGAGCCCGGCGCACCCGCACGTCGTCAAAGGGCGGGCGCCGCATGTTATAGCCGATGTAAGTGTAGGCGAAGCTCAACCCGGAGAAGCTCTGGTACCGCGGGTCATCCTTGAGGCGCCGCACCTGGTAGGGCTGGACATCATAGGCATCCACCGTGCCCGCATAGAACTCCATCTCCTGGGTGAGGACGTCGGGAATGATGCGATAGGCGTAGCGGTGGTAGTTAGGCGGACCCTCCCAGTAGTCCTGAAAGCGGTCAAGGAGAATGTACTGGTCCGATTCCCACTTCCGGAAGCGGAAGGGGCCGCACCCTATAGGCTCGCGGTTGAACAGACTCTGCCGGATGGTCATGGTCTCGGGTTTGAGCCCCCGGCGTCGCGCCTCTTCCTCGAGGGCCGCCCGATTCAACAGGTGCTCCGGGAGAATGCCGATCATCCAGGTTGCCATCGCCGGCGAGTAGAGCCTCTTGTAGACGATGCGCAGGGTGAGCGGATCAAGGACTTCCACCCTCTTCACCGGCTCGTAGTCGGGTATGCGGGGTGAGACGTTCGCCGGGTCCATGAGGGCCTCGTAGGTGAACTGTACATCCCGTGCCTCGAGCGGGTGGCCGTCGTGGAACTTCACCCCGGGCCGGAGGTGAAAGAGGATGATGGGATTGTGCTCGACCGCCGGCAGGAAATCCCTGGCGTACTCCTTGGCTCTGGTGGCAAACTCAGCCGGCACCACCTTGATGAATCGCTCTCCCTGGAATCGGGAGAAATACTCCGGGCCGAGGATCCGCCCCAGGTTGGTGAAGAGATCCTGATCCACATCCTTGAGGGTGAGCTTGATCCGCGCCGGCGCTGACAGGGCAAGGGTAACCTTCACCTTCGCGCCCTCCGCCCCTTTTTCCGTGAGCGTTTCTTCACGGGGGCCGGCCGGTATAATCTCCACTTCTCCGATGTTGGCCAGGCTTTTCGCCAGGGGGTCGTGCCCCTGCGCCCGTTCGGTCTTGGCCCGGCGGAGCAGGCTTGCCACCTGCTCGGCGTCGGCCGCGCCGAGACCGGGCAATAGGGCACGGTCATTCACGTAAAAGTAGGCGACCTCGGAGATCTCCCACCTCTCGGCTACCCGGCCGCGGTGGTTGAGATTCTCGTCATAGTCGATGAGCCCCTCGAAAACGAGCCCGTCGACGGTGCTGCTCGAGCTGTCTGCGGCGAGAATGGGGTTGAGGAGCTGGGCGTCGCCGATGGAGGCGCTCACGTACTCCGCGAGGCGTTCGGGGCTCCCCTTCGTCTGCTCCTCGTAGGTGGGCACCCAGAAGTAGGACTGGAGCAGGAAGAGGAGCACAAGAACAGGTATGGCAATCAGGGCTCGGCGCATAAATACCTGGCAAGTTACGGGAAGACCGTCCTCTTGCCTACGAGGGAAGCTCCCGTATCAAGTGCCTAAAGTTATCCACCGGCGCCGGCGACGGGGGGTTCTGTGAGGTAAAGCGCATCCGAAGCCACCTCGTGCCAGCAGAAATACGAATATCTAATCTCGAAATCCGAAACAAATTCAAAGCACTAATCTCCAATGTTCAAAACCGCCATGCCGGCGTTTCGGTCATTTGGATTTCGATATTGTTTCGTGCTTCGAAATTAGGATTTAGGATTTCCCTTTCATAGGGCCGGCCCTCACTCGATACTATCAATGCCGCGACTATGCATCCTTGCCGAATAGACCCCCTGCCGCAGCCCACTCCGTCGCGGCTGCCCTCAGGGAAAGCGAGGCGCTGTATTCTAATCTCTTTGTCCGGACCGTGTCCAGGGCCGAGGAAAAAGGCTGGCAGCAGACGGCAGGCAGAGAACAGGAGGGCAGCCACCTGCCGGTGGGTTGGAGGTTTGAGGCTGAAGGTTCGAGGCAAACGAGGGGCACAAAGCGCGAGGGCTGGTTATAGGTTATTCGTTATACGAGAATGATCCGTGTGTATCCGCGTAAATCTGTGTCCTATTGCATTGAAAGAAAAGTCTGCGGAGATCTGCGCAATTCTGCGTCCTATTACACGTCGCCGTCCAGATCCTCGACGCGGCTCCGGCAGGTGTCAATGAGAAGCCCGGCCGAAAACCCCCCGGCGAAGCGCTCGTCCAGGGAGTCGCTCCGGTCCTGCAACAGGCGAAGCGCATTGGCGTACTCGCGCCGTGCAGCCTCGCGCTCGTTGCGCCGGGCATATAGTTCCCCGAGGTGGAATCGCGCCAGTGCATGGTGTGGCCTCAGGTACACGACCCGCTTGAACATCTTCACGGCCTGGTCCTCATCCTCCAGAGTCCGCCGGATGATACCGAGAAGATAGTGACCGGCGACCGACAGAGGCTCACGCCGGATCACCTCCTCACACAGCACCGCCGCCTCTGCGGCGCAACCCTGATTGAGGAGGATCTCCGCTTGCAGGAGCAGCGCCTTCTTAGACGGAGAGGAACGCTCCAGCTCCGGCGCCAAGAGCTGCCCGGCCTTTTCCGGCAGCCCGGCATCAACAAGTTCTCTGACACGGGAGTGCACCTCCCGCCCCGACGCCGGTTGGGGCTCACTTGCCGGCTCGACCCCCAGCCCCTGCGCCCGCTCCGGAGCCGGAGCAGAGGCCCGACGCCGCCGTCCCACCCTGGTCCCCGGCTCGCGGGCCCGATCGCACCCCGCCCCACTCTTCTGATAGAGGAAGACCCCCCCCACTTGGATCGTGAGAAAGTCCCTTGAGAGATAGCGAAGGGATTCGGAAAATCCGGTGAAGAGGTAGCCGCCCTCACCGAGGGTCTCATAGAAGCGCCGGACCACGGCTTTCGTCGTCTCCGGCTTGAAGTAGATCGTGACATTGCGGCAGAAGATCACATCCCACCCCCGGCCGTCCCCGCCGGGATAAGGAGCGCTCATGAGATTGAAGGGGCGAAACTCCACCAACTGTTTGATGGCCCCGCTCAGGATGTGGGTCTCCCCGGCTCGCGTGAAGAATCGCTCCTGATAGGGCGCCGGAGTGCTGCGGAGAGCGCGCTCACCGTAGACGCCGCGCCGGGCGACCGCAAGGGCTCCTTGGCTCACATCGGTTGCCAGGATGAAGGGCGGTGGACAGGAAGCGCCCGCAAGACTCTCCGCCAAGACCATGGCAATGGTGTACGGTTCCTCGCCGGTGGAGCAGCCGGCGCTCCAGATCCGAAGGGGTTCACCCGTTCCAGACTTGGCCTTCAGGAGCTCCGGGAGCACATACCGTTGGAGGGCCATGAACTGGGCCTGGTCCCGGAAGAAGTAGGTCTCCGGGATGGTGACGAGATCAAGGAGCGCCTGGAATTCCCCGCCCTCGGCGGATGGGCCGAGGCGGCGAAGGTAGTCGGTGAAACTCGTTACCCCGCACTGGCTCATCCGGGCCAGCAGATGGCCACACAGCGCGTCCCTGTCCGCGGCATGGATGTAGATCCCCGATCTCCGGGCGATGAGATCCCGAAAACGACGGAACTGCTCATCGCTCAGAGACGGCTCGCTGGTCTCATGCACGGGATGTTCTCTCACTGGACCGACTCTCTCATCCAGTTCATGAGCTGGGGGGCAATTGCCTCCAGGGAGAGGACCACCTCGGCCGCCTCCTGCTCGATAGCGGCGCGGGGCATACCGAAAATGATGCTCGAATCCTCATTCTGGGCGATGGTGTGACCGCCCCGTTCTCTCAGTCGCTTGAGACCCAGAGCGCCATCCGAGCCCATGCCGGTCAGGATGATCCCGATACCGCGCCTACCGAAAGAGGCGGCTACGGATTTGAACAGAAGCTCCGCAGACGGCCGATGCCCCCCGATAGGAAGCGACTTGTTGAGTCTCACCGTGCCGTCCTCGTTGACCAGAAGATGGTAATCCTCAGGGGCGAAGAGGACGACGCCGCGCTCGAGGAGATCTCCGTCCTGAACCTTCCGGACTGTGAGCGCCACCTCGTTATCGAGCCAGTGGATGAGACCGTCGAGAAATCCGCTGCTCATGTGCTGCACCACAAGAAAAGCGGCGTTGACATCAGGAGGAATCTGCTTGAAGAGGGTCACGAGGGCGCCGGGGCCGCCCGTCGAGGCGGCAATGGCGACTACTCGCAAGGGAGCCTCGCCCTTGTCCCCAGCGGGAAGGTCGCGCCCGACCGAAGGCAGTGGACCACCAAGCCCGCGATCGGGACGGTGCCCCACCCGGGCGCGGGCAAGGATGTGCAGTTTACGGAGGAAGGCGGTCCGAATCTCCGGCCTCGTCCGCCAGAGGTAGAGTTCCTGCTTTTCCACCACATCCAGCGCCCCCAGCTTCAGGGCCCGCGTCACCTTCTCTTCGTATTCCCCCTGAGAAGCTGTGATCATGACGATGGGGACGGCATACTCAGCGAGAATTCGTTCCACGGCGAGGAAGCCGTCCAGGCCGGGGAGCCGGATGTCCATGGTGATGAGGTCAGGCCGGACCTCGAAGGCCCTTTGCACCGCCTCGAGCCCGTCACCTATGGAGGCGACGACCTCAAACCGTGGATCCGTGGCGAGGATGTCGGCGAGCAGATCACGGGCGCTCTTCACGTCATCGACGACCATTACCCGGATCAGCCGTGCGGCGGCGCTTTCCATTGGTTGACTGGAGTGTCCTGTCGTCATCGGCTCCGCCTCACGCCTCCGGTCGACACGCGGCCTTCCCCAGCAGGGTCTCGATCGTGTCGATGAGCAGTCGCTGATCAAAGGAGCTCTTGATCAAATAGGCATTGGCTCCCGCCCGGAGGCCACGCAGACGGTCCTCTTCTTGGCCCAGGGAGGTAACCACCACCACGGGAAGGGCGGCGGTCGCCTGATCACCCCGAATTCGTTCGGTGAGGAGGAAGCCGTCCATGTGGGGCATGTGGATATCGGTAACTACGAGATCGACCTGGTGCTGCTGGAGTTTCTCTATGGCGTCCAGGCCGTTTTCCGCCGTGACCACCCGGTAGCCCGCCGCCTCCAGGATGCTCTTCTCCATCTGCCGCGTCACCACCTGATCCTCCACGACCAGGATCACCTGGTGTCGGGAGGGCAGCGCCTCTGGTCGATGGAGCCAGCGGCACTCCTCTCTCGCCTCGGCAATGTCCTGCCAGACGAGGGTTGGCACATCGAGGATGAGGGCAACCTGCCCGGAGCCCAGGATCGTGGCGCCGGCCAAGTACCGGACCTGGTGCAGGTGTCCCCCGAGTTCCTTGGTGACGATCTCTCTCCCGCCGAGGATGTCCTCCACCACGAAGGCGGTCTTCCGCTCTCCGGCTTGGAGGACTACGAGCATAAGCCGGGCGTTCCGCTGCACTTCCTCGTCTTCCTGCCAACCCAGGGCCGTGGCCAGGCTCCGCACGGGGATCACCTCCTCCTCCTCGACGATGGCCAGTTTCCCCTGGATCGGTGTGATCGCCTCGCGCGCCAGCTGTAAGGTCTTTGCCACTGAAAACATGGGAACTGCGAAGATCTCGCCGGCACACCGAATCATGAGTGCCTGAATGGTAGCGAGGGTGAGAGGAAGGGAGATGACGAAGCGGGCTCCCGTCCCGAGCCGCGAGGTCACCTGGACCTGGCCTTTCAGCTTCTCGACGTTGGTCCGCACCACATCCAGGCCCATTCCCCGTCCGGAGATATCGGTCACGATGGGGCTGGTGCTGAAGCCGGGCAGAAAGACCAGGTCGTAGAGCTGGGATTCACTCCAGAGATCCGCCTCGCGCTTGTCCAGGAATCCCCTCCGCAGGGCTGTCTCTTTGAGGAGTTCAGGGTCGATTCCCCGGCCGTCGTCCTCGAGGGTGAGGACCACCTTGCTGCCGTCATGCCGGGCCCGCAAGAGTAGCGTCCCAACCTCGGGCTTACCCAGCTGGCGGCGCTCCTCCGGCGTTTCGATGCCGTGGTCCAGGGCGTTCCGCAGCAGGTGGATCAGGGGATCGCCGATCTGCTCCAGGATACGTTTGTCGATAATGGTCTCGGTGCCCTCGAGAAGGAAATCCACCCGTTTGCCGAACTGGCGACTCAGATCGCGCACTGCTTTCGGCAGGGTTCCGAAAACGATGGCCAGGGGCAGCATGCGAATTTCCATGCTGCGATGCTGGAGGTTCTCTATCAAGCGCCCGGTGCTCTCGGCCGCCTCCTCGAGCTCCCGGCTCGTCTCCTCAAGATCCCGCCCAAGAGCGAACAACTCCTCCGCCGCAACCCCGGCCTTAAGCCCGTCCCCCCCATTTCCCCGCCCCCGGAGATCCTCTCTCGCTCGGAAGCGACGCCACCGCTCTCGGAGCCGGGCCAAATCCTCCACCGCCGTGGCGAGGCGGGTGTGGCCTATGGCCGCCTCACCCGCGAGATTCACCAGATCGTCCAGTTTGCCGATGGGGACCCGCACCGTGTCGATAGCCGGCACCGGCACTGCGGGCGTCACCACGGGCTCGGGGGGAATCGCCTTCCGGGGCCGGCGCGCGTCGCCGGGCCGGAGCTTCGAGAGGAACCGCTCCAGCTGGGCGATCGTGCCCTCGACGTTCAGCTTCATCCGCTTGCTGGCAGCGACGGTCTCCAGCATGGTGCTCAAGGCGTCGTTGGTCTCAACCAGGGCGTCGCAGATGTCCGAGGTCACAGGCAGTGACCCGTCCTGGCAGGCACGGAGCACGTCCTCCATCCGGTGCGCCAGCTTCCCCATGCGCTCGAACCCCATGGTGAGCGCTGAGCCCTTCAGGCTGTGGGCGTGACGGTATACCTCTTGGAGGGTATCGCGGTCGGCGGGGTCGTGCTCAAGCTTGAAAAGCCCCTGATTGATGGCCGCGACGTTTTCACGGGCCGCGGCAACGAAGTCGGGGAGTAATTTTTGCACATCCTCGCCCACCCCCTCCCGCTCACCCGCGGGGAAGAGGAGGCCCTCGCTCTCCTCCACGAGGCGCGCGACCTGATCCGTCGGCACGTCGCGGCTCCTCAGGTAGTGGACGAAGAGATCCAGCCCCCGGAAGAGGAGATCGGCGAGGTCGTCGCCGACGGGGAAGCGCCCGCCGAGAGCTCCCGCCAAGAGGTCTTCCAGGATGTGGGCCATCTGGCCGAGCTTCGGCGCTCCCATGCGGTTGGCAAACCCCTTGATGTTGTGGAGTTGCCTGGTGGCCGCCCCGAGAGCATCCCGATTCTCAGGTTCGCTCTCGAGCAGGAGCAGCGCCTCGTTCAGCCGCTCGAGGGCCTCCTGGTAATCCTCCTTGAGGGCGAGGAAGAGATCAGTCTCGTCGGGCATAGGGTGCGATCTCTCCAGATGACAATGGCCGATGGACCACCGACAATCTACGACTCAGAACAGAGTTGTTCCCGTTCAGTGTCATGGTGCAATAGGGTCAACCACCCGCTGCGCTCGAGGCACGGAGGTCACGGAGGGGGATGAGCTCTTGATGTGCCGGGAGGAGGCGGCACATCAAAACCACCACGCCTGCGGCGCTGCGGTTTGAGCGAAGCCGGCCCGAAGGGCGAGTCCCTCTGCTCTGTTCTCGGCTCCATGCCCCCATGCCTGGGAGGTTGCCTCCGACCTCAACCCTCCAACCTCCGGCGGGCCGAAGGCCCCTGGCCTCCGGGTCTCTGTGGTTCGCAACATGTAAACTCTCTCCGTAGCAAGTTACCCGGTCTTGAACCGGGTCACCCGGGCGCGGAGGTCCTCCGCTAAGTGGTTCAGATCGCTCGCCGCCGAGATGGAGTTCTTGGCGTTCGCCGCTGTCTGCTGGGTCACCTTGGAGATCTCCCGCATGGTCCTTACCACCTGCTCGCTCGCTTCCTTCTGCTGGTTGGTGGCGACCGAGATCTGCCGCGCCGCCTCCGTGGTTTGCTCCGCCATGGCGATGATGTTCTCCAGCGCGTTCTGCACCCGGCCGAGGCGCTCGGCGCCCACCTGAACTCCCTTCACGTTCTCTTCAGCCGCGAGCACGGAGGCATTGGCCGCCCCCTGAATCTCCAAGAGCACATCCCGGATGGTGCCGGTGGACTTGACCACGTCTTCGGCTAGCCGACGGATCTCGGCGGCGACCACGGAGAAGCCCTTTCCCGCCTCCCCGGCCTTGGCCGCCTCGATGGCGGCGTTGAGCGAAAGCATCTTGGTTTCCACCGCAATCTCGTTGATGATCTCGATGACCTCACCGATTTGCTGGCTCTTTCGTCCAAGGGTGATGATCTTCTCGGAGCTCTCCTCCGTCTTGGTGCGAATGAGGGCCATGCCGCTGGCACTCTCCTCCATGAGCTCCTGACCTTCCTCGGCGCTCTTCAGCGTCTCCTCGGCGACCGCCGTCACCGCACTGCTGTTCTCTGCGATCTGCCGGGCGGTCGTGGTGAGTTCCTCCATCGTTGCCGTGGTCTCGCTGACCGAGGCCGCCTGCTGGGCGGCGCCGCTCGCCTGTTGCTGGGCCGCCCGCACGATTTCACCCGACGACCGCCCGATCATGGAGGCGGCCTCCTGAATTTGCTGGCTTATCTCCCGGAGGTTGCTAACCATGGTGTTGATCGCCTCGCCGAAGGAGCCGGGAAACCCCACATGGTGTCGCAGGTCTCCGGCGGCGATCTGCTGCGCCTGCTCCGCCAGCAGGATCAGGTTCCTCTGCATGTGAGCGAAGGAATCGGCCAGCATCCCCACCTCATCTCCCGAGGCGAGGGCCACCGTCTCCTCCAGCTCCCCCTGGGAGATCTGGCGGGCGTACTCCCCGAGCTTGCCGAGAGGCTTGGTGACGTTGCTCGCCAGGATATAGGCGAGGTAGACGCCGATGATGAGGGTCAGGACGCAGATGAGGCTCGTGGTCCAGACGATTGTTTTCAGGGGCGCGAACAGCTGGCCTCGCTCGAGCTCGCTGACCAGAAAGTGGTTCCGAAGCCCCATCTGTTGGTAGCTGAAGATCTTACCCTGGAGGCTGTCCACATAGGAGCCGAAGCCGTTACGCTGGAGATCCCCCACAAGTCCGGCGGGCAGGATCGGTTGCAGCCCCCGGGGGTTGCTCGCCACCACGGTGCCGTCCCCGGTGATCACGTACACGCGACCGCCGTCGTTGAACTCCAACCTTTCAAGGACGTCGGCGAAAGCGGTCTCCTCTCCCAGGTTCGCCGTCCTTGGCGGGCCCTGGCTTCGGACCGCAAGGCGCAGCTCGATCTGCTGCATCTCCTTTGCCTGGTTCTCGATCGCCTTTTTGCTTTCAATGAAGCTTATGGAGCTCAAGAACAGGATGGCAATGAGAACGAGCGATGAACAGGTGAGGAGGAGTTTCTGTGACAGCCGGATCCCCCGCAACGGGACCCGCCGCGACAGCCTGGCCATGACCGACGCCAGAAGGGGCGCTGTCACCCCCTCTACAAGGAAAAGGGAGAAGAGGGAATAGATCACGCAAACAAGAAGACTCACCAGGAGAGACTGAAGGATCTGGCCCAGGTTGAACTGGGCCCAGAGGCGCAGCCCCAGCGTCCCGAGGAGAAACACCAAGTAGCCGCTCAAGAAGATGGCAAGAGTCAGGCGCCCCGGCATCCTTGCCCCGAGCTGAAGGGTGGCGGTCGCCTTGTCGGCATCCAGAGGCTTGTTGCCGCCAAGCTCCCGCTCCAGGGAGAGAAGCGGCCGGGCCCACTGGAGGGGAAGTACCACCCAGACCCCCAGGAGCACGAGGGTTCTGATGACATTGATTACGAGAAAGGGCCGCACCTGGGTGCCCGCCAGGTCCACGGTCAACCAGAGGTATGGCAGTCCGAAGATCACGGCAACGTAGAGAAAGAGGATGCTCTGATTCCAGATGATCTTTTTCTGCAGGCCCGTCATAGGAACCCCTTCCCTCTTGAAGTCAGCGGCGTCTCCTCTGTTTCGTCATCATGAGGCCCGACAATCCTCGACCGCTGGGACAAGATCCACCAGAAGCACCAACTCATCTTCCCACGCGCACACACCCCAGAGCCGGCGCCACCGTTTGTGCCTCTCGATAAGCGGCGGCAGCGGCCAGATCTGCCGGGCCAGATTCACCGTGATGAGATCCCCGACCTGATCCACCACGTAAGCCACCTCGCCGGCTGCCCCGCCGACCACCAGGAGGTGCCGCCTCGCCCCTGCCGCCGGCCCGAGGCCGCACCACAGTCGGAGATCAACCTGGGGAGCAGAGTCGCCCACCCCGGAGGTAAGCAGCGCGAGCCGGGCAACCGGCCCCGCGTCCGTACCCAACAGGAAGGGACCGATCCGGAAGGTGAGAATATCCAGGGTAGCGGGAAGAGCAATCCCTTCCACGGGTTACCTCCCCGTGGCGTACAGATCCTCCGACTGGAGGAGACCTGCCAGGTTGATCAGACTGACGAGCTCTCCCTTGAAACGGGCCACCCCTTCGAAGGTCGCCCGCTGGGCTCGGCCGGCAACGAGCGGCTCCTCTGTATGGTCATCCGGAGACAGGGGCACCAAATCGCCGACGCCGTCCACCAGGAGCCCGGTGCGCACCTCACCGTGTTTTGCGACAACGACTATTCGATCCGCGGCAGGCTCACTTCGGGACAGCGAGAAAAACCGTTTCAGGTCGATGACGGGGAGGATCTCACCGCGAAAATTCATGACGCCGAGGATATGCTCAGGCACACTGGGAACTCTGGTAATCCTTGGCGCCGGCAGAATCTCGACGAGATGCTCCACTCTGAGAGCATACAACTCGTCCCCAAGGCGCACAGTGAGGTACTGGAGGTGGCCCGATTCGGTCTCCGGGGTGAGCCGCTCCTCTCGAGCCCGGCGAACCTGGTCGAGAATCCTTTCCCCTGGTTCCGGGGGATCAGGCGGCATGAAGGAGACTCCCCGAGGTAAGTGCCTAAAGTTATCCGGCCGGCGCCGTAAGCAGGGGGGCTCTATGAGGCAAAGCCCATTCGGAGCCATCTCGCGCCGGCACAAATCCGAATATCTAATCTCGAAATCCAAAACAAATTCAAAGCACAAACCTCCATTGTTCAAAACTGCCATGCCGGTGTTTCAGTCATTTGAATTTCGATATTGTTTTGTGCTTCGAAATTCGGATTTCGGATTTTCCTTTCCTATGGCCCCCTCCCTCTGGAGATAACTCTCCGCGGGCACATCCCTGCCGTCCACCACTCCCCTTCCCCTACTGGGCGCGGTCGTAAATGGACATGATGCGGTTGATCCTCGCCAGAAGGCGGTTGGTGACGATCGGCTTGGGGATGTAGTCGTCGGCACCGGCCTCCAACCCTTCCACCTCGCTCTCCACCTCGTCCTTTGAGGTGAGGAGGATCACCGGGATTATGCTCGTCTGGAGATGCCCCTTGAGCTTCTTCACCAGTTCCAGGCCGTCCAGCTTGGGCATGACCACGTCGGAAATAATGAGATCGGGCAGGTCGCGGAACACCTTGGCCAAGGCCTCTTCGCCATCGGTGGCCAGTATGACCTCGTAGTTGGCCTCAGATAGGACCTTCTCCAGCAGGGTGCGGATGAAGGGATCGTCGTCCACGGCCAGGACGCGGGGCTGCTTCCTCGGGACCTCAGGTTTGCCCTCTTCGGGAGCAGGGACCACCTTCTTCGCCGGTTCGGCCATGCGAGCGTCGCGCTCCGGCGGCGGCGCCGTCCGCATAAGCTCTTCCACTGAGGTGAGGCCCTGAGAGACCTTGTACAGGCCGTCGCCGTGCAGATCCTTGATGCCCAACCTTCGAGCCTCCGCGGCGATCTCGGTATCGGCGGCTCCCCTGACGATGAGCTTGCGGAGGTCCTCATTGATGGTGAGCATCTCGAAGATCCCGGCGCGGCCGCTGTACCCGGTGAACTGGCAGGCCTCGCACCCCTGGCCCTTCCTGATGCCCCTCGCCTCGTCCCGGGACAGGTTCAGGCGCGCCAGCACGCTCTCGTCTACGGCATCGGGCACGAGGCAGTGAGGGCAGTTCCGCCGCACCAGCCGCTGGGCGAGAATGCACAGGAGGGATGAGGCGATGACAAAGGGATCGATCCCGAGATCGATCAAGCGCGTGACGGCGCTCGGAGCGTCGTTGGTGTGGAGGGTGGAGAGGACCAGGTGGCCGGTATTGGCCGCCTGGAAGGCGATCCTGGCTGTTTCCGCGTCACGGATCTCACCCACCATGACCACGTTGGGATCCTGGCGGAGGATGGAGCGCAGCCCGGCGGCAAAGGTGATGCCGGCCTTCTCGTGCACCTGCACCTGGTTGATCCCCGGAAGCTGATACTCCACCGGGTCCTCCACGGTGACGATGTTGATCACCTCCGACCTCAGGTGATTGAGAGCGCCGTAGAGGGTAGAGCTCTTCCCGCTTCCCGTGGGGCCCGTGACCAGGAGGATCCCCTGAGGTCGGGAGAGAATGGAGGTGAGCACCTCCAACTCGGCTCCCTGGAAACCGAGGTCGGCAAGGCTGATGAAGGCCCGCGCCTGGTCGAGGATGCGGATGACCACCTTTTCCCCGAAGATGGTGGGCAGGGTCGAGATACGGAGATCGTAGTGCTTGTTGGCGACCTTGAGCTTGGTCCGGCCGTCCTGGGGTCGGCGCTTCACCGCGATATCCATGTCACCGAGAATCTTGATCCTGGAAACCAGCGGTGCCAGGACCGGGAGATTCACCTTGAAGATGTTCTTCATCATCCCGTCCACCCGGTACCGCACCAGCACCTCTCGTTCCTGCGGCTCGATGTGGATGTCACTCGCCTTGAGCTTGATGGCGTCGGCAAGGATGGCGTTGGTGAGACGGACGATGGGGGCGATTTCCGACTGCCGGATGAGCTCGTCCACGTTGTATTCCGTGTCCGACTCCCGCTCCTCCGGCAGCACCTCCACCTCCGCAGAAGGGATCACCTTGGAGAGGAGGTCGAAGTCGATGTCGTCCTTTTTGTAGTGGCGTTCGATCGCCTTGCGAATATCCGTCTCGGAGGCGATGAGGACGGCCACCTCGAGCCCGGTGCGAAACTTGA
>Ga0335070_10001452_pt1 | contig 27414 bp, 31 predicted proteins | sample Lox_Sample_13_FD_206722 | JGI IMG/M metagenome (GOLD analysis project Ga0335070, IMG submission 206722) | Soil microbial communities from Loxahatchee National Wildlife Refuge, Florida, United States - Lox_Sample_1.3 | ecosystem: Environmental > Terrestrial > Soil > Wetlands | place: USA...
ACTATAACAATGAGCGGCCTCACAGCGCCTTAGGCGACCTGACGCCCGCTGAGTTTATGAGGCTTGAAGAGACAAAGGCAGTTGGGATACTCTAATTATGATTGGCACAACGGATGGGGGTAGGTCCGCTAAGTGCTTGCACGCGGCTCATTCTTTTGCCACATTTGCCTAACTTTCCTTTTGCCTTTTATTAGGAGGAGCAAAGAAACTGAACGCTGTTATCGTCTGATGTCAATATTGTTTCTTTCAATGTGGGTTGATTATGGTAGTATTTCGTCAGTAGGACGTGCCAAGTGGGCGCGAGAGGAGATAGCCTGAAGGAGGAAACGAAGGTTGGACTTTGAAAACGATTTAATTCAGTCAAAGAGAGAAATAGATGCCGTTTTGAGCTCCATAACGTTTGAGGGACAGATGAAGGATTTCGAGCGGACGGTTGAGGCACTAAATGTTCTGAAGAAGAAGTTCCTTGAAAACCCCGCTGACAAGGAGTTATCCAAAACAGCGTCTGAATGGCTTCCTTTTTTGCACGTTCTGGAATTGTTGGAGTATAAGAAAGGAAGGATTATTCCGAGAGCACGTGCGTCAAAGTTTCTCAAATTACCTTTTGTTTATTATTTGTATGTTCTTCATCTTAGGGGATACACTGTAAGGGAGATTGAGGACATGATTCAAGTCTTGAAGAAATCACAGATACATAGTCTCTTGACGATTGGTGAGGCAATGAGCGATGGGAATGTAGACAAAGTGAAAAGGTGGTTAGGGGTTAGTTCTGGCAGTTCCTAGCAACTTTATTGTTTTCAGGATGACTCTGATAAGCATGTTAAAAATGCAACTTTGCAGGGAAATATACGGACACTTCCCATATTATGCAGACAAAGGGTATCTCCGCTGAAGGGCCTCGCGGGGGAGAAAGCTCAGAATCTGACTAACCTTTTCCCTCCTACCTGGGAGCAGCGTTGATGACGAGCCAGATGTTGAAGCACTTCGAGCCCTCATCAAGAGACAATGAAATCGCAGGGAACTGAGATGTTGCGGGGACCAGACCGCTGTCAAAATGCTGCGGCGCGTTGCCGTCAATGCTCAGGTCCAGCGTGAGTTGCTGCATACCATCGGCAGGCTCGCTTTGAAACCGATATATTCCCTGTCCCGTGATCAGGCTGGTTACTCCTGCAAAAGAATTTCTTGCTGCCCAAGAGATCTCGCACATCAGGTATCTGCTGAACGATCCGTCCGGACTCAACCTGACCAGCCGGAACGTGCCGCTCATGTCTGCAGCGAGCATAACCGGGCATAGACACGGACCGGTACAGCCCTCCTGGAAGGTCGCACCCGGCAGGAGATCATAGAGGGCATTCTCTCCTGCGTTGGTGAGCGCAAAAACCGAATCAGAGATGTATTGAAAATCAGCAAAGTAAGAAAGGCCATTAAAGAGGATTTCCGGAACGTGCAGTTTAAGCTCAAGCGACAGGTCTGCAGGGAAACAATCGCTGAATTGCCCGGCATCGGTCACGCCTCCGGCCTGAGACAACAGGAAGTTCGCGGCGCCGCGCACATATGTCAGATCAACCCAGTAATCCTGACCATTAAAAATCACAGCCGGGAGGTGTAGATTCAAGTCCGGAGAAAGAGTAGCAGTGCATGCGCCGTTCGCAGAGCCATGCAGGGCGCCTTCAACCGTTAAAGCACCGCAAAGGGAGGTCATCATAAGAACGGCAATGAGGAGCTTACTTTTCTTTCTCAACTTCATCATGCCCTCTGAAATTTCCAAGGCTGTTATACATGACGGCCCAAGCGAACTGTCATTGCGAGAAGTCTTCGACGAAGCAATCCCGCTTTGAGATCGCTTTTCTCCTCCTCAGGCGCTTATTCATTTGCATTCGAGGCCGATCTTCAGGTTGTCCAGATCACGGCTGAGAACATCGAAAAAAGATACTCCTTGTTCGAGCTGGTCCTTGGTCAGATTATGGGCAGCGTTAAGAAGCAGCATCTTGGCGCCGGTCTCGTCAGCGAGCGTTTCGGCGATCTTCGGGCTGGTCAATTCTTCATAGAAGACGTACCGGATATTGTTCTTCTTGATCTGGTTTATGAGCTTTACCAGATCTTTAGCCGTGGGCTCGGCATCAGGCGATACGCCCTGAGCCGCAGTATATTTCAGACCGTAGCGATTGGCCAGATAGCCGAAGGCATAGTGACCGGCGTAGATGATCTCCTTCTTTTTGCAGGTAAGGAGAGTGTTTCTGTAAGAAGTGTCTAACTCGGTGAGCTTTCGGTCGTACTCATCGGCATTCTTCTCATAAAAGTCACTGTGTGCGCTATCCCCTGTCTGAAAGGCCCTTGCGATATTTCTTGCCATGATCCTGCCATTGTCAAAGTCCAGCCATATGTGGGGGTCGGGCAATCCGACAGGCTCATCTTTGTCATGAAAGACGCCTGCGATCATCTTTGCGCCTTCGCTGGCATCTACCACCACGAGATTCTTGTTTGCAACACCCTTTATGATTCCAACGGCCCAAGGCTCCATGAACTTTCCGGTATAGACAAAGATAGCCGCTTCATTTATTTTGAGTATATCGCCCGGCTTGGGCTCAAACGAATGGGGCTCCACGCCCGGCGGCAGGAGCAGGGACACTTCAGCCTTGTCTGCCCCGATGTGTTTCGCCATATCATACAGGGGAAAGAGAGTGGTGACGACTTTGATTCTGTTGCCTCCCTTGGCGGGTGGGGTAGCTGATTTGCCTGACGGTTTGCAGGAACTGAGCGACGCCCAGAAAAGGATTGTACACATAAGGGAAGCAACGATCTTCACAGATGACTTCGTTTTCATTACGCCCCCCCGTAAAGAAACTTCTTGAAAACCAGAGCTCCTGTAAAAAATATTCCATTGACCATAATAATGGTTGCACCCGCGGGCAAGTCGAGAAAGAAGGATACGGTGATCCCGGTAAGCACAGAGACAACTCCAGACAAAACAGCGATCGATATCGCAGCACTGAACCTCCGGGCAATCTGCAAAGCGGTGACTGCAGGCAGTATCAAAAGGGCGGAGACCAGCATAATACCGACCACTTTAACCGCGAGCACGACCGTGACAGCGGTCAAGGAAATGAGTATGAGATGTGCGCGCCCGGTCTTGATGCCGGTGACTCTGGCGTATTCCTCATCAAAGGTGGCAGACAATAAGTCGTTGTAGAGCACCAGGATGATCACCAGAACGATAAGGGACAGACCGATCGACAGGAATACTTCCTGATCACTGATAGCAAGAATATTGCCAAAGAGATAGCTGAACAGGTCGACATTGAACCCTCGCGAAAGGCTGGCAAGGATCACGCCGCCTGCTATGCTGAGAGCTGAAACGATGCCGATAGCGGCGTCGCCGTACACCTTGGCCTTCTCAGTCAGCTTCAAGATGAAATACGATGCGATCAGTACTGACGGAATCGCCATGTAAAAGGGATAGAGACCCAAAAAAAGTCCGAGGGCAATGGCGCCGAAACTCACATGGGAAAGACCGTCGCCTATCAACGACAGTTTTCTCAGAACGAGAAAGAGTCCGAGCATGGCGCAAAGGGCGGCGATAAACGATCCAGCGAGATACGCTCTCTGGATAAAGGCATAATGAAGATAGTCAACGAAGATCGTCATGTCAGTCGTGTTGATGGCAGATCAGATGCTGAGAGAAATGGCCGAAATACAGGTGCATCTCATCAGACCTGCAGAAGTCGGCAAAGCTTCCATAGAAGACGACCTTCTTGTCCAGATAGAGGAGCTTATTTGCATATTGACCGATCTGGGCAGTGTCATGCGTAATGAGCAAAATAGTGATTCCCTTGTTCTGGTTCAATTGCTTTATGAACTCGAAGAACCCCACCCGCGATTGCGGGTCCAGGGCGGTGCCGGGTTCATCGAGGATAAGAATCTCGGGATCAGAGACCAGTGCCCTAGCCAGAAAGACCCGCTGTTGCTGACCGCCGGAAAGATCGCTGACCGGCCTATCTTCGAGATCGGAGATGCCCATGAGGTCGAGAGATTGCCTGATTCTTACATCATCAGTTCGTCCAAATCTCTTCGGGAATTTCTTCTTCGATAACAACCCCAAGCCTACGACTTCCTTGACCGAGGCGGGGAAAAGAGGGTTGAAAGCCGTCACTCTCTGAGAGAGATAGCCAATGCGGCCCCATCTGTCAAAGGACTTCAGATCCTGACCGAAAAGTTTTATGGTGCCTCTGAACTTTTCCAACAGTCCGAGCACGGCTTTAACGAGCGTTGTCTTCCCTGCCCCATTTGGTCCGGCAAGGCCGATATAGTCGCCCTTTTCCACATCGAATGTCACATCGGCAAGCACCTCTACCGACCCGTAGCCGTAATGCAGATTCCTCACGGACAGTATAGATCCATTATTCATAGTGTCTGTTCTCCCTGCAATTGTTGCACAGGCCGTAAAATTCCAAAGAATGAGAAACAACTTTGAATTTTTCCTTTTCATAAATTTGCCGCTCCTGATGCTCCAGATGCTTCCCGAGGACCACATCCTTCACGGTATCGCATTTCAAGCAGACAAGGTGATGGTGATGTCCGGAATTAATCTCGTAATGAATGGCTTTACCGGCAAATCTCACCTGGCAGACGATGTCGTTTGCCAACAGAAAGCCCAGTTCTCGATAGACCGTCGCTCGATTGGATGTGAGACCCCGGCTGTTGAGTAATGTGAAAATAGCCCGAGCGGTTAATGGCTTCTTGATATGCAAGAGGATATCGACTATAGCAGAGCGGGCTTTTGTGATGCGATGTCCGTCGCCTCTTAATTTATCCAGTATCTGTCTCCCCTCATCCATGTCTTTATGTTAATGCAACAATGTCGCATTGTCAATCGGCCCGGGCATGTCGTTCTTCCACGAGGCGAGAGCGGCCACGCCTATTATCGGGAGAATATGACGTCAGCCACGATATCCGTATTATGAGGTGTACGACCAGAAAGAGATTGTTTCAGCACATCAAACCTGATCAGTCCTTGAGGAAGGAAGGTTGCGTCTGAACCCGATAAAGAGGCGTTGTTCGTCTTCTCCACTCAGGCCCGATGGCTCTTCTTTGGGTCGTCCTGTTTTGCCCTTGTCAGGTCGGCGCCTCTGACGAGCGCGCCCCTCAAGTCGGCGCCTCTGAGGTCTGCCCCGATGAATGACGCCTCTATGAGCCTTGCCTCCCTAAGATCTGCCGAACGGAGATCTGAGAGGCTCAAATCCACTCCGTGGAGCATGGCGCCCCTGAGGTCGGCACCGGCGAGGTCCGCACCGATCATGTTGGCGCCGCGGAAGTTCACGCGAAAAAGCCTCGCCCCCGCGAGACGGACGATCCCGGCATCGGTCATCTGAAGATTCGCTTCCGAGAGGTCGGCTCCGTGGAAAATCGCTCCGGAGAGCTTCGAATTCGTAAAATCAGCTTTCTTCAAGTCGGCACCAGAGAAGTCGGCGCCGGTAAAAGTCGAAAAGGTGAGATCGCAGCCTTCGAGTTTGGCCTTTCTGAAGCGGGCTGCAGTAAAATTGGAGCTGCTCATGTCGCAGCCGGTCAGATCGATGTCGTCGAATACTGCGCCGCTCATATTGGACTTGCTCAGGTTCGCGCCCTTCAACTCTGAGCCCCTGAAGTCCGCCCCGATCAGGTCCAGACTGCTCAGATCCAACCCTGAAAGATCGTATCCCGATATTTGGCCAGTCGCCTCAAGGAGCTTCACAGCCTGGTGTCTCGAGAGTCTTTCCATGTCAGTCTCTCTTTTTCAGTGGCACTACCGCCCAGTGCCTATTCTCGAATGTCTCCTGACGATGAACATGAGCCCCACAAAACTGCATCTTCTCCCTCCATCCTCAACAATACCTGTCGGTACTATGTACAATTATATCGGAGCCCCGTAGTGTCCAGTTCAGGAACGAACCTCGTTCCCCCCTGTCTCTTTCTTTGCTATATTGCGTTAAGCACCCTGTAATACTCCGTTAGTGTTCGAAAAGAGGCCACGGTTAATCGAAACAATATCCAGCTTAGCGCGAGGATTATGATTGTGAGCGCGATCTTCCAACGGCGCGTCGTATTGGGCCGCAGCCAGATGAGCGGCAACGCCAGAGGTCCCACACTGCAGACCGCGATAATAATAATAGATCTTCGGAAATACCATTTGACGTTGTCTTCTCTGCGATGTATGCGCGAGGAGGCATCGATAAACTCACCGCAGTGCTTGCATTTTATAGCCTCGTCCTGAATCTCTTCAGCACAAAAGGGACATTTCTTCATTGTCACGTCTCCTTGCCGATTCTACCACGCAGCATGTTAGAATGCCCGTAAGTTTCGGCGTCCTCCTCCTGACCAAATATGCCCCTCTGATGTTTAGGGCACCACACCAAATGCTATACGTGTCGCAGAACCGCGTGACTCCGCTTTTCAGTCCCATGCATTCTTTATACCATACTTCGCAAGGGCCTATGTGGACCAGGGAGGCTTTCCCGCCTCCCTCTTGATCTGTCTTCGTGAACCCTTCAACCGTGTCGCATTAATTGTTCTTGGTAATCAATTCAACCTTGTCCCTTATCCCATCTGTCACGATAATATTCCCGTCTTTATCCATAATCACTGCATCAATGCCGAGTCTCTTTACAACTGCAATCCCTTTTTGTGGTCCGAGGACGAATATCCCTGTAGGGAAACCATCAGGGGCATCCTTTGCTATTATGCTTACGCTTTTGCAGCCATACACGGGATACCCTGTTTTAGGGTCAAGGATGTGATGATACGTTTTTCCTTCTTTCACAAAGAACTTCTCATAGCCACCCGATGTTGATATTGCTTTATCGTCAAGATTTACGATAGCGAAGACATCATTTTCCTCGTCCCTTCGGTCAGGGTTCTTGATTCCGACTCGCCACGCTCCTCCACCGGGCTTCTTCCCAAAGGGTTTGACCTCACCGCCAACGGCGATAATGCCCTCGGTTATTCTATTTTGCTTCAATATCTCAACTGCCCTATCGGCAGCATAGCCCTTTGCGATTCCTCCTAAATCGACCGCCATTCCCTTCTTCTTAAGGAACACCGTGGAGTTCTTTTCATCGATCACAACGTCTCTATAATTGATGAGATGCAACCTTGCCTTGATATCTTTTTCATCAGGAAGAATGTGCTTCTCAAAATCCCATAATTTGACTATAGGTCCAATGGTGATATCAAAAGCCCCATCAGTGACTCTTGAAATATAGAGTGCCTTCTTTATTACCCGAATGGTGTCCTCTGAAACCTTTACCGGTCGGATACCAGCACTGTGGTTAATCTTTGCTACCTCACTGTCATCCGAATAGAAATTCAGCAGCTTTCCGAGCCTATCCAGTTCGTTGAATGCATTGTCAATGGCAGCTGTTGCCTTCTGTTGAGAGTCAGCATATACCGTCACAGTGACGACTGTATAAAGGGAAACGTGGGTCTCCTTGTACATCTTCTTGCCGGAGCTACAAGAGGCGAGAAGGACAAATAACAGCAGGGCCATTACGATTACGGTAATCTTGATTATCATGGTACGGTCACGCAATGGTCACTCCTTGTGCGGATATTTGAACCATTATACAAGAAAATATAGACTGACTGCCCGATGACATTACGCCGTGAAGCAATGCCTTCCCTTATTCTGGTGGATTGCCTATAGTGTGCTCAGGAGGCAATGAAGCGGTTGAGGGATAAACACCGTGTAGTTGAAATAGAGATTTCTCGCGAGGAGAGGCTCGGCTGATAAACCCCAAAACGCACTGTGCAGAAAGACGACTTTCCGGACATAAGATAGGCTCTCCTTTCAGATTCACACCAATAATACTGTTCTCCATCTGCCGCTTGACAGAGAATTTCCTCTTGCTATGATGAAAGCAAAGATAGGTCTGTCCCGATAAAGCCACAGCTGCATAGGGAGGGGTGGACGGCGTTTGTTTAGGGGGAGTCTGAGCGGTCTTTTCTTGAAGAGCGTGGAGTGCCTTCTCGCCGTGGAAAGGCTGCAAGGTGCCCGCCTAAACTACGATGAAGGTTCTCGTCCTTAAGATGAATGAGTGCTCCGTTAAGAGGAGTAAGGAGGCGCCTTAGAAGGGAGATCCGTCGATTGTATGTTTATATCTTAGCGGTCGCGATGGGAACGATCATGGCACTGTTCCTGGTGAGACTGTTGGGAGGATAGAGGAACCATTGAGCTACTCGCTCGCTATGACGGATAATCGGGAAAAGACAGGATGTTATTTCGAAGTCTCGGCTGCTAGTCCGCGAAGGCCCTAACTGAAGTATTTTCTTATTGCCGATTCAATCTTGCTGTAAGGCACAAGAAATGGCCGATGGATAATTGTGATCGTTATCTGCCTTTCGGCTAAAGAACGGTACTCGCCCTTGATATGCCCCAGTACTGACTTTCCATCGAAGAAGCCCGATTCCGTGTCGCCCTCGAATCTTCCGCCATTGCCCGTTATGTAAGCTTCGACCTTCTTCAGAACCGTCGACAACTCTTCATTGAGTTCCACGGTAAAGGAGTGACGCATCTTTTCACCTCCCTCTCAAGGATACCTCTCAAGTATATCATGGATAAACACAACCTTAAACTTATCTGCCTGTCTACTGCGTTCTCCCCATCTCATCATGACCTTCCATGAAAAACTTTAAGAGATACGGCATAAAAGAATGAGTGGGCTGCGGGGTGGTTAAGGACACACAACTGGGATGAATACCGTCAATGAAAAAGGGTGTCGTGATTTTGCTCGTCTCCGTTACGGAGGTGACCGACGAGGAGAAGAATGAGCACACAATATGCATCTCCTTCCGCAGGAGGCTTAAACATGGATAAAACCAACAGACAGTTTCTGGTCTCTGCCCTGATCGATTCCTCACGGTATTTCAGCATGCCCCTGCATCTAAGAATGTCACTTCTGTCAAGACTTGTAAGGGGTTGCCCGTCCCGGACACCCGCCGAACGATACTGCCGCGAGGAAGAAACAGCGATAGGGTATGAGTCGAGCTGGAGGGAAATCTTCCCGACGCACTATGGGGGTGATTGACAGAAACCGGTATGAGCCTGACAAAAAGTGCCGGTGAGGACATCGTTACCCTGGGCTCGGAGTTCGAGGGAACACAACGTGTTCAAAGGCCTGATGTGCTGGATGTGGTGAGCAGGCCCCTTAGAGGAAAGGGGAAGCCTAAAGCATTCGCCGGGGCAAGTTATGAAAAGATAGCTCGTGCAACTCCGAGCCCAGCGTATTCCTTAATTCAGTGAGTGAATCGGAAGAGTCCTATCTGACCGCCATAGCCGGCGCAGCATCCAAAGGGGCTTGAGCACGATTCCCACCATTCCCACCATTCAGTCCACGGAGAAACTCATCGCTGTACGGAGCCCATATCTCTCTTCCCTCCTTCTGACTGAGCAAAGCATGCCCGAAGGGAGGAGCTATCACGAGCCTGCCCTTACCCCCGTTCTTCAAGAAGTCTTCAAACATCGCCTTTGCGAGAGCCGGCCGGAAAAAAGGGTCATTCTCGGAATAAATCCATAGGGTGGGGACCTTGGCCTTTCCAAAACTACCCATGACTTCTATGAGTTTCCTTTCACCACAGGCGTGTCCTGGAGACTCGGTCCGACTCGCTCCTCCTTGTCCACCGGCAATGTTGATTACCCCAATCACGCCCTCTATATTGAGACTCGCAACTGCAAGAGATGTGAACCCCCCTGAGGAGAACCCTACGAGAAGGATCCTCTGGGTATCCACATAGGTAAGGCTCTTGACATAGCTGATGACCGCGGCTACGTCCCTGGAAGCTTCAAGGGCAGACAAAGAATAATGGGGATCGCTGCATGACCCGATACTGTCGGCAATGGTTATCCCGTCGGAACCCCCGTATCCTCTCCTCATGGGCACGACAACAACAAACCCATGCTGAAGAAAATACTCGCTGGCATGGGGATAATCGAATCTCGTGTGACACCTCGTATAAGAATCAGTCGCAGTTCCGTGGCTGATGATTACTACGGGGTACTTTTGTTGCGGATCGAAATCATCCGGCTTGTGGACGTAAGTGGCCAGGCGGCATTCCGTAACTCCGAACAATCCCTTCCCTTGCGTCGGGATCATGATGTCTTCCGTCACCATTCCAAAGGCCGATACCGAAACCGCCCCAAGGATGATCACGGTGAGCAGTGCGCGTCTCAAGGTATTTTCTAAAAACATCTTCAACAAGGATTACGGAGCGCGCTGTCCAATCGAATGGGCAGCTCTCTCCATATGTAAAAAATAACGTCGAGGCTCATGCTCCAACCCGGTGTTTTGTCGTAACCGTATCTTTATTCTACCACAACCCTCCGGTCAAAAAGCGATACGCAGATGTGAAGCATTACAGAAAAGCCAAACAGAACGATGAAGCCCGGGGATGGAATTTGAACTACAAACTCTCGCCACCCGAGTTTTTTCGCGTCCTTGCGGAAATCATACCAAAAGGCAAGAATGGGAAAATGGAGGATAAACCGGTAAAATGAGCTTCGCTCACTCCGGAGGCGTCTTCGAGAACTGCTGTTCTCTTTACTTGAAGATAAACTGCTTTTTTTATCTCCTTATTGTTGTTCAGGTGTTGATTCAGCCGGAAGCAACGCCTCAATGTGTCTGGTGTCAGTTCCCAGCTTAAGAGGCCTCACGACCATCGGAACGCTTTCGCCTGCTCCCGTTCCGACTTCCGCGGGTATTGACTCAGCAGAAATCAAGGCCTCAATATGGCCGGTGTCAGTTCCCAGCACCAAAGGCTGCGCCACCATCGGAACGCTTTCGCCTGCTCCCGTTCCGACTTCTGCAGCTATTGACTCAGCAGGAATCAAGGCCTCGATCTGGCTATCAGCATCAAAAGCATACACTGGACGCGACGCAAACGGCAGCAACACCGCAACTACAGCTGTCACCATTATCGTAAACAGTATCCCTGTTCCTTTCATAAACGTCACCTTCTTTCTCTCTCCGGTTCATCTTCCATGATTTCCATTCCATGATGTTAGGATATCTCATAATCCGGAGATTGTCATTCACATTTGTTAATTTCATTTGAACATATGTGATGAAAGTCCATGCAGCTGCACTGTCCCCCGCCCCGCCGGGCCCCTGCTCATTTCCGCCTCACAGGCGACCGCACATCCTGCGTTCATTTCGCCTTCACCCAGGGGATCCTTGTAAAGAGTCAAATTCTCTCGGGAAACCACTAAGTTACAAGCCTTCCTTCGGAGTCTTCCCCATTCATGAAAGCGAAGGGATCAAGTATTGTAAGAATCTTCCTACTCTGTTTTATATGCCCTGTCAGTTCAGGGTCTTTCAGGATGCGGTGCAGGTGTTGTGGCGTAACCGCCACTATCTCTGCAAGTTCATCGTTCCTGAGCGGCAGATCGAGCCTACCCTCGTTCCGGAGCTTATCCATGTCCTCTTCCGCAACCAACTCACGCAAAAAGTGTTTCAGTCGTTCCGCAGCGGACATACTTCCAAGAGTCGTAATCCTCTCGATACTCCCACGAATCTCACGGCTGAGCATGCGGTTGAGTGCAACCGACAGAGCTATGTCGTTCGTCACTCGATCCATGAATTCCTTTGTAGATATGTACCTCATAATACACCGCGTGAGTGTTGTGGCGGTGGCCGAGTACGGCTCGTCAACACACGCCTGCGTCACCCCCAACAACCAGTCCCTGCGGCGGAGGCCTACGATCATCTCTTTGCCGCTCGGTCTTATATGACTCAGTTTGACTATTCCGCTCTCGATGAAATAGATCTGGGTCGCAGGCTCATTCTGGCGGAACAGTTCTACGCCTGAGGGGTACGCATGCGGTGGGCTCCAGCCATAGAGGTCGGCGTCCGGCATGCTAAAGAGCGACTGGAAGTAGCTCTGAGTTTCACAGATGCCGGACTTCAGACTTTCCAAGCTTCCCGATGTCTTCCCTTTCCGATTACTTGTCCCACTCACGTCTGCTCCTGCCACGATGATGTTAATTACCTGAATTCCGGCAGCGGGCTCATGAGCCTCCAACTCTTTCTTCCCTGCTCTTCACGATACACCCACCTCTGTCTGTCGAGTATGGTTCTCATCATATTTGAATAGACGTTGTAGTAGTCGATCCTGACTTCCGCAAGGGCCTCATGGGTCTCCTCCTGATAGATCATCCCGATAATTTGGCAATCGACCACGCGTATATCCTTTGTCGCCGCAACCCTCGATTCAAACTCCTTTCTGATTGAATCCGAGATAAAAGGGCTTGCGCTATCCCACCGCTGCCAGCGTAACGACTGATTATAAGCATCAAGACTCTTATCGAACTGTTCTCGAATCTGATACCTGCTGCACCCGGAGCAAAGGACCGCAAGAACGAACAACAGCAAAACAGATCTTCCCATCTCATCTCCTCGTAATACTCATAGTAGTGTTGACGGCGCTATGGCCCCAATCGATTGAACTCCTGGCGAGAGCGGGACAGACAATCCTCGATCGCCAGTCCCGTGAAATAGTTACCCGTCAGAAGGAGGGGAATCCCGGCGATAAGACCATCTATCTCCCTGATAACCTCCTTGTGCCCCAGACGTAACGAAGGGATAACATGCTCGGCTGTTACGATGTGCTCGAAGTCCCCTGTTCCGAGCACAGATCGTATGCTGTCGAGCTTCGCCTCATAACTGACTGCGCCTGCCCTGAAGTGAAAGGCAAAGCCCCTGAAAACCGCGTCGGGAAAGGTGTCCCGTGATACAAAGGAATAGAAGTTTCCTTGAGAGGCAGCGAGGGCCGCGATCGCAGGGAGTTTCACCGCATCCTTCCTTACGATGACGCCCAGCGTCTCGACCTTCTCAGCGCCGATTGCCGCAAGTATCTTTGAAAGATTGGGGAAGGATTTGCTCAGCACTGCCGCAGCCGTTCCCGACGGAGTGGCAAGGGCAAGCTTCCTGCTCTCGAAGTTGCTGCCATCGACTGCCAACACTGTGAAGACGCCAGAACTGTACGAGATCTCCTTCACTTCCTTACCTCGTACCGTCACAATCCCAGGTTCAGCAGCGATGGCATCGGTGATGGTCTGAATCCCTCCGGGAAGGGTGAACTTCTTGATCACCTCTCTGCGGCGCACCCGTTTCTTGAAAAGCATGTCGGCGGGGAAATCGTTTGCCCGCTGACAGATGACGGCACTGAATAACGGACCGACGACACGCTCAAAATTCCTCTTGCCAACCACCTTTGAATAATACGACTCTACCGTCTCGCCCTCAGGCTTCGCACTGAAGAATCTCGGCAAAGAAACGAGGAGTTCTGGAAAGTTGAGTTGAGAGGTGAGAGTCTCTATTGCTCCATTCGAGAAGAGTCGGTATCCTGCTTTACCCGGTTTCACGATCCTTCCAAGAAGGCCCGTTTCGTTAAGGAGGTCAACGAGGTTTCCATAAGAGTTGTAACAGGTATGGGCGCCGAGTTCAAACCAGAAGCTGTCCTTTGAATACGTATAAAAGGTGCCTCCTATACGGTTCTCTTTTTCTATGACGAGGGGTCTCAGCCCTCTCTTTGAACAGTAATGGGCGAGAGAGAGCCCGCTTATTCCACCGCCTATGATAATGATTTCGTGTTCGGTCATCTCAAAAACCCCCTTTCGATGAGAATTTTCGTATGCTCCCTGCATCTATACTATGCGGAAACGCTTTGTCAACAGCCTTGAGTGGACTCAGTAAGTCGCCACCAATGCATATTTTCGCAGTGTCTCATTGCCTGAATCCCATCGGATGGAGAAGGCTTCGACCCATGGCTGCCTTACCATCATAAGAGTCAACTCAGTGTATTTCTTGCCGAAAACATTCGAGCATGCGCTCGTAATCTTCCCAGGTGTCCATGTCAAGGACCACCCCTTCGTCTGCAACCTCAACGCCGAGAACCTCCTCTGCATGCCTCTGGATCAGATCCCTCAACGTAGGGAAGAGCTCGACCTCGATCAGGATTCTCTTCGGCAGGAGGGGAGGATGTCCTGTCATCCCGCGGTAAAGAGGTATGATTATCATATCCGGCTTTTCCTCATGACAGAACCGCATGGACAGAAGGGTATCTGCCTTCACGAGAGGCTGGTCTGCAAGACAGATGAAGACGCCCGAAGCAGAGGGGTCCACCTTGCCGAGACCGAGCCGCACTGAATCATACATACCGGTCTCGGGTTCCGCATTACAAACCACCTTCGCAGGGAATTCTTCAATGACCCCCATGATCTCCTGGCTGTCATGTCCAACCACCAGCACAATATCATCAATTCCGGCACCCCTGATGCTTTCGAGACAGCGGAGAACGGCTGGCCGGTCACCGAGAGGAAGAAGCTGCTTCAGCTTCCCCATCCTCTTCGACGATCCCGCTGCAAGAAGAACGGCTGAAACCTGCTGAGACATTTCCTCTCCTCTTCGCGATAATCTGCGCCATGATACTTATTGCTATCTCTTCGGGAGTCACCGAGCCTATGGGAAGTCCGACGGGTGTGATGACTCGCGCGACATCATCGTCAGAGAATCCCGCCTCCTTGAGATACCTCGAGAGAACGGCTTTCTTGCGTTTGCTTCCGACGAGACCCACAAAACGAGCTTCCGTTGTCAGGGCTGCCCTGAGGGCTTCGAAGTCATGATTATGACCCCTCGTAGCGATGACGATATAGGAATCACCGTCGACAACACATCCCAAAAAGGGATCCGCGAATCCAGAGAGGACAACATGATCGGCATGAGGGAGGTTCCTGCTGTTTGCGAACTCCTCGCGATCATCGACGACAGTAACCCGGAAGCCGGAAAAGCTTGCGACCGTCGAAAGGGCCTTGCCTACATGACCCGCCCCGAGGATCACGACATGCTGTTTGGGAAGTATGGGTTCAATGAAAACAAGGAGTTTCCCCCCGCAGAGGAGACCGCCCTGTTTCTCCGTCAGGTTAAAAGGGATGGTCTGGGGCAAACCGTCTTTGATCGCCAGCAGGGAGAGATCAATCACCTCGGCTTCGATACATCCGCCGCCGAGGGTCCCAACGATCGATCCGTCCTCCCTGACGAGGATCTTTGCTCCTTCCTTCTGGGGAGATGAGCCGTCTGACTGCACAATGGTGGCAAGGGCGCACGGTCTGCCCTCCTTCCTGATCCTCAGGAGTTCTTCATAGATATCCATAGCATGTCCTTAACATAATTCTTATGATCGAGTGAGGGCTATCAACGCCTCTTCAATGAGGCCCCTAAAAAGCGGAATCTTGTACCCGTTGTGCTCAAGCGGTCGCGCCCTTCTTACTGCTGCACTGGCAGCCTTCCTGGCGACATCCTCATTCAGAACCTTTCCGGTGACGGCTTCCTCTGCCTCGAACGAACGCCAGGGGACAGGTGCCGCACCGGTCAGCACAATCTTCGCATCGCCGACAATCTCTCCCTTCAGCTGCAGCACAAGGGCGACACCGGCAAGGGCGAAGTCCCAAGACTGCCGAGCCCTCACCTTATGATAGGAACTCCTGACCCCCTGGGTCGGTGAAGAAAGAACGATTTCCGTTACGATCTCACCGGACTCCAACACCGTCTCTCTTGTCACGTCATGCGCAGGCAGAACAAAGAACTTCTCTGCCGGTATCTCTCGTTTTCCTTTCGACCCTGCCGTGTGAACCACCGCGCCGTAGGCGACAAGGGCGGGTGCTGTATCAGAGGGGTGAACGATGTAACATCTCTCTCCACCGAGGATAGCATGATAATGGTTTTCTCCAGCAACGGCAAAACAACGGTCACCCCCCTTTCTGAGACAGTTGAATTCCCCTCGATAATACCAGCACCGCGGTTTCTGGCAGAGATTTCCGGCCACGGTGCCCTGGTTGCGAAGCTGTGGGCTCGCTGCCTCTGAAGCACCCTGGGAAAGCGCCGGATATCGCCCTTTGATAAGAGGATTATCGGCAAGTTCGGAGAGCGTGACGAGGGCGCCAATGCGGACCCCTCCAGCAGTCTCCTCAATGCCTCTCAATTCGCTCAGGCCGCTCATGCTGACAACCTTCGTCGCACTGAAGACACCGTCACGGAGACAGCCGAGGAGATCGGTACCGCCGGCATGGACCCTTGCTCCATCGGAAGAAAGCTCGGAAAGGGCTTCTCTCAAAGACCTTGCACGCACATAGGCGAACTCGGGCATCATTTCGTTATCCCTCCTTCCGGAGCGCTGCCAGGGCACTGCAGAGCTGCAAGGGATTGATCGGGGTCCCGGTGATACGGACTCCGACGGCGTTATAGACTGCATTGGCGATCGCAGCAGCAGTAGGAATGGTGACCGGCTCTCCGAGCCCTTTGGCTCCGGTCGTGTTGGCCTCTCTGTCATAAGGCTCCACCGGCAGGGAGGCCATCTCCGCAGGTACATCCATTGCCGTCGGTATCTTGTAGTCATGCCAATTCCTGTTCACCATCTTGCCGGTCTGATCACGATCAAGAATCCTGACCTCGGTCATGGCAAAGCCCACTCCCATGGTAATGCCGCCGAAGACCTGACAATCGTAGGTCAACCGGTTCATCACCCGCCCGCTGTCGTGAGCGCCGAGAAAACGCAGGATCTTGACTTCACCGGTCCTTGTATTGACTTCCACTTCGCAGAATTGGGCGGCAAAGGGATTGACCACTTTCCCCTCGGGATTGGGGCCGCGGTAGCCGACGCCCACAAGGACTCCCCGTTTCTTGAGACCGGAAATATCCCTGATCTTTATCTGACGGGACGGTTCCTCCTGAGAGACAACCGAATCTCCGCTGAGGGTAAGGGATGAAACATCGGTCTTAAGGTGCTCTGCCGCGAGGGCAAGCAACTGCTGCTTCACGTGGACTGCGGCTGCCCTTACGGCGGGGGCTTCCGTCGGTACCGTCTTGCTTCCTCCGCTCGGCGTGGCATATTGAGTCGTTCCCGTGTCCGCATGCTCAATCTGTATCACTCCCGGTCTTATTCCGAGTTCTTCAGCAATGACCATGGCCATAATTGTCTTTGTACCGGTGCCGATATCGCTCGCGCCCATGTTCAGGCTGACGCTTCCGTCTGAGAAGACCTTCACGATTACTGTTGATGGAGGGTTTCCGCCGCCGGCAAACCACAGGGCACTCGCCATTCCAACGCCTCTCCGAAGATATCCGCCGTCTTTGGTCTCCGCGGTCTTCTTCCTCCCCTCTTTCCAGCCAAAGGCCGTCGCTCCCTCCGTAAGACATCTGGCCAAACCGGTCGTCGTGTAAGGGGGGTTTCCCGGCCGGGCCTGGCTGTAAGAAGGAATATTTTTCAGCCTCAGTTCAACAGGGTCCATCCCTATCTTTTCGGCAAGGGAATCGAGCATCTGCTCAAGGGCCCATGAACCCTGAGGATGACCTGGCGCCCGGAAGGGCCTGGCAGGACCGGCATTGATATAGACATCGGTTGTTTCGGTCCTGACATTCGGACAGAGATAGAGGTCCCTCACGAGCCAGTCTACGAGGCTTGCACCGCCTGAAGGATAGGCGCCGCCTGTGGCGACGCAAGAGAAGTCGAGGGCCACAAGGGTTCCGTCCCGCTTCACTCCGGCCTTGAGCCGCATCGAAGCGGGCGGCCGGTTTCCTGCGGCGAGGAATGTCTCCTCACGGGTAAGGAAGAGCTTCACGGGACGGCTGGTCTTCTTTGCAAGGAGTGCAGCGATGATGGTGAATTTGTCGGCCTGAAGTTTACTGCCGAAACCTCCTCCCATATAATGGCCGATGACCCGGACCTTCGAAAGAGGCAGGCTCAAAATTTCAGCCACACGCGCCTGGATAGAATAGACCCCCTGCGTTGATTGCCAGATGGTGAGCCTGTCGCCGTCCCACCGCGCAACACACCCGTGCAGCTCTGCTGGCGTGTGCAATTCGCACTCACTCCGGTACGTCTCTTCGAGAACAACGTCAGCCTCTGCAAAACCCCTTTCAACGTCTCCCCGTGAATACTTTTCCGTCTTGACCCTGTTTCCTCCGGTATGAACAGCCGGCGAGCCTGGGCCGAGGGCCCTCAGCTCATCCGCCAAAAAAGGAAGCAACGTATAGGCAACCTTTATTGCCCGGACTCCATCCCATGCCTGATAGTTTGTCTCGGCTGCGACGGCGGCTATCGCCTCTCCTTCAAATCTGCAGAGAGGATCAAACAACTTGGTCTTCATATCAGCAGAATAGATCCACGACAAGTCGGCTTCCGGAGAGGATCCGGTAATGACCGCACGCACACCCGGCATCTTTTCCGCGGCCGAGGTATCGATCTTCTCGACGCGGGCATGGGGATGGGGGCAGCCGAGTAAGGCAGCATAGAGCATATTCGGGAGTATGATATCGGAAGGATAAAGGGCTAAACCGCTCACCCTATCATAGCCATCCACTCTCGGGAGCGGTTGGCCGATCACCCCAGTCTTTTCCCAGGGCTGAGGGTCCTTGTCCGGCGGAGGGGTATCGGGCACAGGAATGCCCCGGAGGTAATAAAAGCCGCGATCAGCAGCCATCATGCACCTCCTCTCCGCTTCAGTTCACCTGCCCTTTTTGCTGCCTTGAAGATATTGGTATAGGCACCGCAGCGGCAGACATTCCCGCTCACTCCCCGTCGTATCTCGTCAAGGGAGGGCTCACGGTTTTTTCGTAACAGGCCTTCAACGGCCATGATCTGCCCCGGAGTGCAGTAACCGCACTGCAGGGCGTCATGCTCAAGAAAAGCCTGCTGCACTGCCCCCAATTGTTCACCATCCATGAGTCCCTCGATGGTCGTGATCTCCATTCCCTCTGCCTCGACTGCGAGGGTCATACAGGCATAGCGGGGCGCATTCTCAATGAGGACACTACAGGCGCCGCACTCGCCCCGCTCGCAGCCAACCTTGGTCCCTGTGAGTCCAAGCTCTTCGCGGAGGACATAAAGCAGCGACCAACGGGGCTCCACAAGGAGGCGATGGATCTTCCCGTTAATGGTAAGACTCACCCTCGTTGCCTCTCCTGACCTTATGACCGCCGCTCTTGCCTCTTTTTCTCCTCCCAGACTGGCCGCCGCCACCGCCACACCGGACACTCCCATGGTAGTAAGAAACTGCCGGCGGGTCACCCCCTTGCCGCACATGCATCCCTTCTCATCATCTTCATGACTCATAGTCTCTCCTCGCCGCATTCAGATCCTTTTCAAATCTTCAGGGTTTATGGGAAGCCGCCGGATACGCCTGCCTGTCGCTGCAAAAATGGCACTTGCAACTGCAGGAGCGATTGGAGGAACCCCCGGTTCTCCAACGCCGCCAGGGGCTTCCTTGCTCGGCGCAATAACAACATCAACGGTGGGCATCTCGTTTAATCGCAGGACCGGATAATCGTCAAAATTACCCTGCTCGACGCGGCCATTCTTGAAGGTTATCTTGCCGTGGAGAAGCGCTGAGAGGCCGAAGACGATCCCCGATTCCATCTGCGCACCGATCGTATCGGGATTCACAATCTTTCCGCAATCTATGACACATGTCACTTTGTGCACCCGAACCGATCCGTCCGAATTCAGCGACACTTCAGCCACCTGCGCAACAAAACTCCCGAAGGACTCGTGGACCGCAATGCCCCTCCCCCGTCCTGTTGGCAAAGGCCCGCCCCAGGCCGCCTTTTCAGCAGCGAGCTTCAGAACCCCCAGGTATCGCGGGTGATCTTTAATCAGCATGGTACGGTAGTCGTAAGGGTCCTTGCCCGCTGCATGCGCTAGTTCATCAAGAAAGCTCTCAACGACAAAAGCGGTGTGAGAGTGGCCGACAGAGCGCCACCACTGGACGGGCACGCCGATTTCAGGGCTGTGGAGATCGACGAGGATGTTCGGAATAGCGTAGGGGATATCCCTTGCTCCTTCAACGGACGTTTCATCGATGCCGTTCTTCATGAGCATCTTCTCAAAGGCCGTACCCGCCACGATCGACTGCCCGACAATCGTGTGTCGCCAGGCGACGGGAATGCCGTCCTTATCGAGTCCCGCAGATATCCTGTCATGCCACATCGGCCGGTAGAACCCGCCCTTCATGTCATCCTCGCGCGTCCATACAACCTTTACCGGCTGCTTCGCTGCCTTTGCAACGCGAACCGCCTCTGAAACAAAGTCCGATTGCGGATTCGCCCTCCTGCCGAAGCCGCCGCCCAAGTAAGTTGTATGGATCTTAATCTGTTCGGCCTTGAGACCGGAGATACGTGCTGCAGCATATTGGTCGGCTGTCTGCAACTGGGTGCCGGTCCAGATCTCGCAGCTGTCGGCGCGGAGGTCGATGAGGCAGTTCAGGGGCTCCATGCACGCATGGGCGAGATAGGGGACCTCATATTCGGCGCTGATCTTTTTGGCAGCCTGCTCGAGCGCCTTTTCAGCATCTCCCTCCTTCCTCGCCACCAGCCCGCTCTTTTTTGCGAGAGCGGCGTATTCCCCGCGCTGCTTTTGAGTATCAAGGGTGGCGAGAGGGCCTTCGTCCCAAACGACTTCGAGGGCGTCGCGGCCCCGAAGGGCTGACCAGAAATCACCAGCGATAACTGCTAGCCCTGAATCGATCTGCGCAACAGTCTTGACACCGGGCACAGCCTTCGCCTTATCGGCATTGAAGCTCTTTATCTTACCACCGAAAACAGAAGGACGGAGGACGACGGCGGTAAGCATGCCGGGCACCTTCACGTCGATACCAAAGAGGGCCTTGCCCTTCACCTTATCGGGTGTGTCGAGGCGTTTCATGGCCTTGCCAAGAAGCTTCAGTTCCCCGGGTTTCTTCAGAGGGACATCCTTCGGCAGCTCAAGGGTGGAGGCCTTCTCTGCCAACGCCCCGTAAGAGAGGCGGCTGCCTGTCGGACTGATCACGAAACTCTTCTCAGCCCGGCAGCTCTCAGGATTTACCTTCCAGATATCACCTGCCGCTGCGATGAGCATCATCCGCGCAGTTGCCCCTGCCCTGCGGAGCCGGTCCCACTCACTTCTCACACTCGTGCTTCCCCCTGTCCCCTGCGCGCCTCCCCATTGGGTGTGATTGTAGGCAGGGTCGACGGGAGCGGGTTCAACGCGGATCTTTGACCAGTCGGCTTCGAGCTCCTCGGCAACAAGCATCGGGAGCGAGGTGTATACTCCCTGCCCCATTTCAGATTTGTTCACAATGATCGTTATCGAGTCATCTGTACCGATCCGGATAAATGCGTTCGGCGCAAAGGTCCCGGTCTCGGCTGCGGCCTCGGGAAGAGATCTTCCGGGAGTGATTGAAAAGCCGAGGATCAATCCTCCTCCCGCAAGGGCGCCGGTCTTGAGAAAGTCGCGGCGGCTTATGTTTATGATATCGCTCATCGCTTCCCTCCTTCTGCCGGCACACGAGCGGCATGATGGATGGCGCGCCGAATACGCTGATAGGTGCCGCAGCGGCAGATATTTCCGGACATGGCAGAGTTGATGTCTTCATCGCTCGGCAGGGGATTCTCTTTCAGCAAAGCCACGGCGGACATGATCTGTCCCGGATGGCAATAGCCGCATTGCGGGACATCGTCATCGATCCAGGCTTTCTTGACCGGATGCGTTTCGGGGATCCCCTCTATCGTGGTGATCTTCTTTCCCTGCGCGTCTTTCAACGGGATCTGACAGGACCTCTCTGCCTTCCCGTCGATATGTACGGTACAGGCGCCGCACTGGGCTATACCGCACCCATACTTGGTCCCCGTAAGTCCGAGTTTTTCCCGAATGACCCAGAGCAAGGGCATATCCGGGCTCGCCTCCACTTCATACTTTTTGTCGTTGACATCGAGAGAGATCACGTCGGCCTCCTCTCATCCTGAGATCATTCTCCGGTCGTCTCAAGGTCCCTACAAAAATACGATTCTTTCTGCCCCGGTCCGTTCTACGGATTGGATGTACAGGCTCCGAAAATAATGAAAGTCTCATTTCCTCCCGCAAAGGATATTCTCGCATCACCGGTGGCACGATCAATGGCAAAGGTCCACCCCATCCCTATCTCGTATCCCTGAAGAACGATCTGGTGATCATCCTTCTCCATGGAAAGGATCTTCGCTGTCTGCACGGGGCCTCTGATCTCTTTTTTTGAAAAATCGACGCGTACAAATTTCGGGGCACCCATGTCCTCGGCAAGACCTCTTACACATTCCACGCCAGGATCACAATCAAGGGCTTCAATGCTCGCGCAAAGGAGCGGCTTCGTGCCATCAAAGACATCCTCGGCGCGTACGGGAGAAACAGCCACACAAAAACCGAACAGAATCAGACATGCGATTGTCCTCATTTCTTTTCCCTCCTTATTTAACCGCATAACCCCGGCCCTCCATGCACACACCGAAGGCCTTGTTGAACTGCTGAAGAGCACCGGCTTTCGCCTGCTCAGCCTGCTGCTCCTTTGTCGCCTTGTTCTGCCTGGCCTGACGACCACCGACCATTGTGCCCGCTACGGCGCCAATTGCCGCGCCCTTTCCCGCATCGCCTGCGGCGGCGCCGATCAACGCACCCCCGGCTGCGCCCCGCGCAGCGCCCCGTGCCCGCTCGCCACCGCCCACTGCCGGACCCTCCTGCTTCGTAGAGGCGCTTGTCGTCGCCATCGGGTCGATACCGGTCTGCTGCTTTGCCCAGGCAAAGCACTCGCCTTCGTCTTTACTCTGCTGCTGAGCAGACTGTCCCTTCGAAGGGTACGCCACAACCCCGAGGGACGATGACAGCGATTGCGCCGAACCATTTCCCGTCATTATGACGACCGCGAGCAGAACGATCGAGAGACTGAATATTGCGCTGACAACCCTACCCTTCTTCATACCTCTCCTCCTTTTTTCAATACATGCCTACCAAAACTGCCGCAGCATATGCACGCTGCTACGAATATTGTATCGGAAAAAATGCCTGCCCGCTACCTGACCTTCTTCCCTTTTTTCGGTACCGTTGTGAGCAAAAAGCGCTTCACCATGCAACACGCCCGCGCCGACTCCTGCCCCAGTCAAAGTCGTTGCTCCCCATGAGCCGTGCATGTTCGCAAGTCCGCCGACGAGGGCACCTGCTCCCGCGCCTGTCAAAGCCTCTGTCTGCCCTTGCGTTGCGCAACCCGCGCCAAAAAGTAATGACAGCGCAACTACCACAACAAGACTCTTTCTGAACAACACTCAAGTCTTCATTTCCATAAAAGCATGCGATACGACGCTCTAGGAAAAGTCTACCAGACTCCTGAGGCACTTGCTAGTGCTAACCCATAGGATACAATCATGAGGCACCAGCATGCTCTCGTTACCTTCCAGTTGCATAAAACTATCTTGTTCGGGAAGGCAGGTATGGTGAGAAGCCTTGTATCGCGATACCTTTGTTGCTTGCCGACTGTTGCTGTATGCTCAATGCGGGAGGTCACTTGAGATCCGCCCTAGCGGCCATGGTGACATTCAGTAGTCGGAATCGGGCGGACAAAATTCAGGGCCTGAATAGCCATACCCGTACCGGTAATTCCCGATTGGTTTGTAGTTGACGTCGTACCCTCTCTTTTGGAATGAGAATTTCATTGCCCTCTTTTGTTCAGGAGTGAGCGCTGCATAGAGTGCCTTCACATCCTCATAAGAGGGGTCGATACACTGTGCCTCATAGAATCTTTCCTGCAGGTCATGAGGAAGCCGGGTATCGGCGAGTATGTCGCGGAGGTCGCCGGTGTCGCAAAGCATACGATGGAGCCCTTCCTCGTCACTGCCGAAGAAGTAGGTCTTGCAATCCTTCGAGACGAGGAAGGTCGAGGCACATCCCCCGGTGAGGACAGCTAAGATGCTAATCATCGCAGAGGTAAATATGCGCACGCAATGACATACCATCACAATGCCATTCGGCAGCTATCCCCTTGCCTTGAGCGCCTATCTGCCCAAATTCTCAATCCATGCACTCCATGAGTTGCCCTCCCTCGAATACATGATGCCGTAAGTGTGCCCGGGTTTTGCATCAAAGGTCAGGGTCATGTTGCTCATCGAGTATTTGTAGCTGCTCACGTTTGGATTGGGAGCACTGAAGGCATTATAGTACGTGATAGAGATGGTATGCGTTCCGGGCAGGACTGCTATCACACCCCAGTTCAGGGAGACCTCTTTTCCATCGAGCGAATTCACCCGGATAGGTTCATGGAATTCCAACGTTGCCACCTCATCAGCAGGCAGCTCGGGGCCAGGATACATCTTCAACACGGAGGGAGAGCAGCCCCAAAACGCCGCAAGCGCAACGAAAACAACCGCAATTCTTGACAAAACCTCGAACATCTTCCTTCTCCCCCCTTCGAGTTCCTCCGCAAAACATAACATTAAAAAAAGAAGAGACACGCCCATTCTGTGGAACCGACTAAAGCGACCCACTCTTCACATCCGACCGGATGTGGAGATCTTCTCCCCTCAGCAGGGCATATAGTTTATGTCGTAACCGTTTTTTGTAAACGCTCTCCGCAGGTCTCTTCTCTGCTCACTGCTCATGGATGCGTAAATCTGCCTTACCTTCTCCCCCGACCGTTCCGGGGAGCAGTTGTACTTATAGAGGTCATCCTGCAGTGTCTGATCAAAGTGCGTGTCTCTCAGCACCTTCTTGAGGTCGCCTGACTCGCAGAGCATTTTATAGTAATCGTTCGTCTTACTCCCAAGGAAATAGCCCTTTCCATCCTTGCTTACAAGGAAAGTCGAGGTACACGCCGCGAGAATCAACGCGAATAGGACTGTGCCCGGTCCCGACCATTTTCCCATCTGCACCTCCCTATATCTTGTGTAAGAGTTTTAGGACCCTCTCCTTTATGTCCGAGGAATCCCATTCTCTGGGGCCTATGAATTTCTCAACAATGAGCCCCTTCTTATCGATAAGAAAACTTGTCGGGAGACCGAATCCCGCGTACTCGTCGAAATAGACTTCCTTGTCTTTGTCCATGAGGACGGGAAAGCTGATACTCTTTGCCGAGAGAAAAGACCTCACAGGACTTTCTGATGTGTCAATGGAGATTGCCAATACCACAAAACCTTCAGCCTGAAGAGCGGCATAGAGTCTATTGAGAGAGGGCATTTCCTCCTTGCAGGGCCCGCAGGACGTTGACCAGAAATTGAGGAGAATCACCTTGCCCCTGAATTCCGCAAGAGTTGCTCTCCTGCCGTTGACGTCATCGAGTTCAAAGTCCGGGGCATATTTGCCGACTTCGGGAGAGACATTTCTTGAGCTTGTATCACCGGCTGCAAGAGAAAAACAAGAAAGCGAAATGATAAAACTGATACAAATGCGCCTGCCCAGGTAGGTCATGTTGTGCCACATTCACTGTCTCCTTTAACTTTTACCACTAAACGATATCTTCTGTCAAGAACGAGCGCCTCGAGACGATCTTCGACTTCAATGGCCAATTGTAAAGGCGGGAGGGGCGTTGCCCCTCCCTACAGGTTCAAAAGACTACGTCAAAGGTTGTGTAAATGTCGTGGGCATTCTTGACCGGTGCCAACAGCTGTGTGTTTTGAGGATTTGTGGTATTCAGATCGTTAATCCTTACCGGCGCCCCCACCCAGTTGTTGCTGCCGGTATAGTTAAAGCTATAGTACTGGTAGCCTATCCTCACATAGACATTGCCTCTTTTTGCAATCGGCTTCTTGTTCAGACTCTGGATGATATACCCTTCATAGACATTGCCGCGCGTGCCGAGCTTGCTTGTCCAGATATCATCTCCGGCCGGCACTATTCCGATCCAGTTTTTTGAGCCGTGGTTATACTCAAAACCGATCTTGGTGCCGGTGGAAACTATGTCGTATCTGCCGCCCAAGTAGATCGCTTGGCCGGTATGACTGTCCGTCTGGCCCGGTCCCTGGTTATTAAGCAATCCGAACCCGGCAGTCATGGGGGAACCGCCGTTGACGGAGAAGAAGGGCAGGGAGAAGAGATTGCCGTTGGGATGGGTGAAACTCACGGCCCCGGAAAGGAAGAGATTGAGATTGCCGAGTCCAAGGTCCCTGACTTTTCCCATGACTACGCCCCCGACCCAGTCTATGCCGCCGAGGTTTGTTTTCACCGGAGTGTGAACGGTGATAAAGCTGCCGCTCGGAGGACCGCCGGCCATAAGCCCGGTATCAACCTGCTGATCAAACCCGTCAGAGGGGGAATTGAAGATATTGAAACCGTGTTGCCACTGAACTTCCGCATGAAAGTCGTCAGTATCATAAGGAACGACATTAATACCGAGAAAATCGGTGTCCTGAACACTGTTCGTCGGAGTTCTGAAACCGCTGTCGAAACCCCTTCCGTAACAGAGTTTTGCATAGGCACCGGGCAGCCCATCAATGTCCGGCGCAACGCCAAGCGAAAGGCCGTCAAAGGCATAATCGACCATGATGTTCGGAATTCCCGCGGTCCCGATTTTCTCGGTGTTTTGTCTGAGGTTGCCGGGGATGCCGCCTGTGGACGGCCTTCTCCCGATAGAGAACCATACCGGTGCGCCGCCGATGTTGCTCCACGTGGCGTATGCGTAATCCACCCTGAGGGAATTGTCGTCCGGCACATGCGCGATAACTCCATCAAAAGGTCCGAATGCCCTATCGGCGAAAAAGTTCCCCTGGACAGGTGTTTCTGTCTCACTGCCCCAGACCTTGTACATAACGAGACGGGCCTTGACCTGGATGTCCTCTACCGGCCGAACCTTCAGGTTTAAGCCAAACCGGTTCAGCAAGAGGGTGTCGTTCTTTGCCGTATACCCAGGGATCCCCGTAGCGAGAAAAGTGGTCGTCGCGCCTGGCGCGGGAAAATTGGGGATCTGGATCGGCGAGAAAATAGGGTTGAGAGCGAAGGGGTTATACTGGACATAGTCATGTATATTCCCCCTGAGAGAGTCGAACCGGAAACGGTAATCGCCCCCGATTTCGAACCACGACGGACCAGCGGCTTTCTCGGCTTTTTCCTCGACAACCGTGATCCGCTCCTCCTTCTGAGCCTCCTGCTTCTTCATCTCTTCCATCTGCTGCTTCAGCTTGTCGAGCTCTTTGGAGAGAGCATCGATCTTCATCATGAGGTCTTCCTGAGTGGCAGCAAAAGAAGTAGCGGGGAGAAGCAGGCAAAGCGAGAGGAGAAAAACTAGGCATTTCTTCATTATCACATCACCTCCTCTTGATTATTTCTTAAAAAGATAGCGGAAAAAGACGCTTATGTCAAGAGAAATTTCGCATCTGCGCAACAGTGACGCCATCTTTAAATCTTGTGATTACTGGAATTTATAGGTTGTCAAAGTTTGAACTTGACAGTTTCCGTGAGCTCAACAAAGTTTCACGTAATGGGAAAAGGAAGCTGGCTGCTTTCAGCATATTAACAGTCTCAAAATAATATTTACAGATGTGCTCCCTATTATTGGTCATGCCCGAGATCCTTAGTCGGGCATCCATTCTGTTCAAAGTGGATTCCCGCCTTCGCGGGAATGACGGCCAAGAA
>Ga0335070_10001453_pt1 | contig 27404 bp, 19 predicted proteins | sample Lox_Sample_13_FD_206722 | JGI IMG/M metagenome (GOLD analysis project Ga0335070, IMG submission 206722) | Soil microbial communities from Loxahatchee National Wildlife Refuge, Florida, United States - Lox_Sample_1.3 | ecosystem: Environmental > Terrestrial > Soil > Wetlands | place: USA...
ATGTACTGACGAAGGGATAACGCAAGACCTCCTTCAGGGTCAGCGGGCCTTTGTGCCGAAGCAATGGATGGTCGGGTCGGACCGCCAGGTAGCCTTGACGCCGCCGCAACGGGGTGATGTGAAGTTCAGCCTCTTGCGCCAGGCCGCGGGTGTTTATGACTGCCATGTCGAGATTGCGGCGTCTCATGAGTGGAAGCAGGTTCACCCAGTTATCATTTGCGATGCGCAGCCGCACTTGGGGGTGGCGGCGAACAATCCTTCCAATCGCGCGGTCAACCAACTCGACTCCAACGTACGTACCGGCTCCGATTTCCAGTTCTCCCTTGTCCAACCCTTTGAGCAGATCCATTTCCCGGCTGAGATCGGCAGAGCGTGCCATTACCTCTTGCGCATATTCGAGAAAGATTGCGCCAGCATCGCTGACCTCTACGTGACGTGTTCCACGCTCGAAGATCCGGACCCCAGCATGCCGCTCCAACGCCTGGATACTGCGCGAGAGCGCCGGCTGCGAGACGTGGAGAGACCTTGCAGCATGCGCGAAACTGCGATGCTCCGCCACAGCTAAAGCACATTCCAGCAGGCGTATTTCGAAATTCATGCACCTAGGTTATCAATCCGATGACAAAAAAGCATAGGCCGCAAGTGACGCATGTCACAGCTTGCCGTGAGTCGCTGAATTCAAATGAAGGCGCCCAAACAATACGGTTCCAGCAGAACCCATCGGCTGCACAAGAAAGCTGCGTCGGGGGGTGCCTGTTTGCCGGCGATCTGGAGCCGACCCAAGCAACTCGCGTAGTCACGTGACACGACGATCTTCGCGAGAGGTCGAACTTGGTGTCAGGAGAAGAATAGATGAACGCTCGACGATTGATTCAGATCGTAATCCTTGCGGTACTCAGCCTCCCTCTTGCGTCAGCCGGAATGGCTTCGGCAACTGACAGCATTAAAGGACAAGTCCTGGGCGGAGGCGCGCCCATCGCCAAGTCAACTGTGACTTTGTGGGAGGCCAGCGCTGGCGCGCCCAGGCAACTAAGTCGGACCAAGAGCAACGATGACGGCCGCTTTGAAGTTCGCGCCAAAGGCGCAAGCAAGGACGGCATCCTCTATCTGGTGGCGACGGGTGGTGTAGCCAAGGCCAGCAAGGCGAGCGGAGACAATCCGGCCATTGCGTTGCTCGCGGTTGTGGGCAGCAATCCCCCAGCCAGCGTGACCATCAACGAACTTACAACGGTTGCATCGGCGTTCACCAACGCACGCTTCATCAACGGCGACGGCATTTCCGGTAATCCGCTGGGACTTAAAATCGCTGCCGGCAACGTTCCCAACCTGGTCGACCTCACGACCGGCACGTGGGGCAAGGTAATTCTCGATCCGCTGAACAGCACCCAGACCACGGCGCTGGCGAATCTGGACACGCTAGGCTCGCTGATCACCGCGTCGTTCACGGTGGCCAACGATGATTGGCGCGCGCGCTTCTATAAGGCCTCAACTCCGACGGGTGGAGCAACGCCCAAGAACACTCTGGAGGCAGTGGCGGGTATCGCGCGCGAGCCGTGGGCAGATCCCAAGGACCTGTACGCTCTTTTCGACGAAGCCTATCCGCAACCCAAGGACGGCGCGCGGCGCGCGGCTCCTTTCGTTCCCTATCTTGCGTACGTTCCCGATGACTTCGCCCTCAGTCTTTGTTTCGCCGGCGGCGGCATGTTCGCCAATGGGCGATTCATGTTCGACAAAGACGGCAATCTTTGGAGCGGACAGAACTGGATGCCCGGTTCGCAGTCCGGCGTCGTGAACAGTATCGGTGGAGGCGTTATCAAGGTTACCCCGAACGGAACCATCCTCTCCCCGCCGATCACTGGCTTCACCGGAATGGGAATCGACGGCGTTGGTTGGGGCACCGCCGTGACCAACGACCGGGTTTGGATCACCAGCTTCAATGGAAAGTTCCTGGTGATGGATTTCGACGGCAAGCCGGTCGCCAAAGAGAGCGATGTGCCGTTTAAGGAGAAATTCCTCGGCCTGATGGGCATCGGCGTTGCGGCGAACGGTGATGTGTGGATTGCCGATGGCTCGGACAATCAGTTGCTGTACTTTCCCGGAGGACGAATCAAAGAAGGAAAGATCGTAAAAGTCGCGGGCCTTAAGTCTCCGTTCGACATCGTCATCGACGGCCAGAATCGCGTCTGGGTTAGCAACTCCCAGTCGGACACCATCGTACGTTTCCCGGCCAACGATCCAACCAAGGTGGAAACCTACCATGCCGGCATCAGCGTCCGTGCCCTCGCGCTTGATTCGAAGAGCAATGTCTGGGCAGTCAGCAACATGTCGTTGGATTTCCCAGTACCGAAGGTTCCCGACGGCGCGTCCATCATGGAACAGTTCAAGATCATGGGCGCCGCCATGTTGCAGTACCCCAAACCCACCGGCCTGGTCAACATGATCCGTCCCGACGGCGTTCAAGCTGACCCGGCGGGTTACACCGGCGGCGGGGCGGTTGATGTGCCGTGGGGTGTGAACATCGATGGCAACGACGACGTTTGGATCGGCAACCTTTCGCCGCGCAAACGTGCTGTCGTTTACATGGCAGGAGCAGACACCAAGGGCCACCCTGCGGGCACCAAGGCTGGCGATGTCATCCACGTTTTCCAGAGCGGCAGCATCCAGATGCTCACCGACGTAAACATCGACCCGGCGGGCAACGTTTGGGCCGCAAATAACTGGAATGATGCCCAGGCAGCTACGTCAGGCGACCCATTTCGACCCACCTCGACTTGGGGCGGAGGGTCGGGCCTCACCGTGATCTATGGAGTGGCGGCACCGGTTAAGCCGCCGCGGATGGGCAAGGTTCAGACTTACTAGCAGACTTACTGGCCGTGTAACTCATAATGCGGGCTCTGGCTCCCAGGGCCCGCACTTAACCTGCAAGAGTTCGATGATGTTGGAGGGAAAAATTGAAACTAATGACCTACAGCAATAAAGCATGTTCCTGTCTTTTGACTTTGGTTTGTGCAGTGACGCTGGTTGCTTCGGCCCGAGCACAATCCGCCCCGGCAGCCTCCAAGGGGCCGCACGCGTCACCCGAGCAAGTGAAGGCGATCCAGGCATGGACCGGCACGCTGGCCGTTCAGGCTGCGACCTACGGAGCTCCGCTGGTCGCAATGTACAACCTTCGGAACACCGTTGCCGTCGGACCCAAACCCAAGGCCCTTCCTGGGCAAATCTGGCGGATGGAAGACATCTCCACGCCCAAGCTGGCCGCAGAATCGGGCTATGTGTCACCGAACCTCGACGTTGTGTATGGATTCGGCTTCGTGGACCTGGCTGCTGAGCCGGTCATTCTCACTGCACCCGACTCGGATGGCCGTTACTACATGATCGAAATCTGCGACATGTGGACCAACGCCTTCGCGTATCCCGCAGGGGGCGCCTCTGGTTACAAAGGAGGTAAGTTCGCATTGGTCGGTCCCGGTTGGCAAGGTACGTTGCCGGCTGACGTGAAGCGTATCGACGCTCCAACGCGCTGGATTGAGCTTCAGCCGCGCGTGAATGTTAAGGGTGAAGCTGATCTGCCGGCCGCGCGAAAAGTATTGCAGGCAATCACGCTGCAGCCACTGTCGCAGTACAACGGCGGGCCCGCTCCGAAACCGGTGGCCTATAACTATGAAGTTCCCAAGATGAATCCCAAAGTGGCCACCAGCCACATGCAGTTTGATGATCCACTGCAATTCTGGACTATCTTCTCGGCGGCTCTCAACGAGAACCCGCCACCTAAGAGCGAGATCGAAGCGGTTCTGCCGCAGTACAAGTACCTGGGCATCGAACTCGGAAAGCAGTGGAAGCCTGAAGACGTGAACCCGATAATCCTTGCGCAGATGAAGCAGGCGGCCGCGGCGATCGGAGACCTCGCGCTGGGAACCATGCCTCTGGCCGGACGGCTGTCGAATGGCTGGGTTATTCCGCCCCCGAACACGGGCAATGGCGGCACGGACTACCTGTCGCGGCTGTGCGTTGCGGTGTTTGGCCTGACTGCTAACACCACCGCGCAAGCAATCTATTACTCAGGGATATTGGATGGCAACGATCAGGTGATGACGGGCGCCAAGAAATACACCCTGACCCTCAAGCAACCGATGGGCTACGCCACACCGATTGCGCCGGGCTTCTGGTCGGTGACGATGTACGACAAAGTCACGAACTACACCACGCCCAATCCGATCAACCGCTATCACCTCGCGGACTACGACAACCTCAAGAAGAACACCGACGGATCCATAACGATGTATCTGCAGCATGACAACCCGGGTGGGGATAAGGAATCGAACTGGCTACCTTCGCCAGCCGGGCCTTTCTATCTCATTTTCCGCAATTACGCACCTGAGCCGTCGGTGACCCAGGGCTTGGACAACATAGGCACCTTCCAAGGACCTCCAGGAGTTATGCCGGTCCAGTAATTATTCGTGAGTACCGGGCAGCGTGTTTCCACGCTGGAACGGCTGCCCATTTCGACGCAATTCCTGTCACAGCTGATGGCACAACTTCACAGGACGTTTCGGAGGGGAGTGATTTTTCTCGGTCTCGCACTTTTACCTGCGTGCGCGCAGAACGTCCAGTTCTTGCCAGAAGTTGATACCTACGTGAGGCTCAACTCTGTTTTGCAGATGTACGTTGAGGCAAAGAGCGATCAGGACGCCGGCGATCCTCTCCAGGCGGGCATAGGCCCGAGTCTTCAGCTCTATCTGGATCCCTTGCTTACGCTAAAGAAAGTTACGGTCTTTGACCTGGACAATTCGAAGAAAAGGTTGTTTGTGCTGGAGACCGGGTATCGCTATATTGCGGCCCCGAACACTCCCACGACGAATCGCATGCTGAACTGTGCGACGTTTAACTTTCCGCTACGCGCGGGATTTCATCTGTCGGATCGCAGCCGCGCCGATTTGGACTGGACCAGCGGGAACTTCATGTGGCGCTACCGGAACAAGTTAACAGTTGAGCGGACGGTTGCCGTCTCTTCCTACCACCTGATCCCTTACGCCGCGGTCGAGCCATATTACGAAAGCAAGTTCGGGAAATGGAGTACGACGGCCCTTTACGCCGGTTGTCTTTTGCCGGTAGGTCATCACGTTGAATTCAATCCTTACTACGAGCACGAGAACAACACCGGCGGACGGGCGAACCACCCGGAGAACGCGGTTGGATTGGCCGTGTATCTGTTCTTCTCTGGGGAGAACAAACGAAGTTTAGGTGTGCTGGAAGCGCTGGGAAGCTCACCACGGCGGCGGTTCCGGCGACAAATTGAAAGGACTCGAAGTGTTCAAACGACTGTTGCTTTTCTCATTCTTCTGTCTCCTATTCCCGGTTTCCCCGGGGCTGGTCTGGTCGCAGGATGCACAGCAAAACCTGACGCTCACCGTAGCCGGTCAGGCCATCCAGATTCCGATTCTCCAGATGAACGGCAAGTCCTACGTGGACATCGAAGCGCTGGCACGCCTCACGGGCAGTTCCGTAAGTATCAAGGGGAATCAGATTATCTTGACCCCGGCAGCTTCGGCCCCCAGCACCCTGCCGGCAGATTCCGCGCCTTCCGCCGCCTCCGGGCATTTAGTTCTCGTGTCTGCCACAGAGCACCCGGCGGTTCCTGGGCCTTCGGACCCTCCTGATCCTCAGGCGAAGCCGGCCGCTGCCGCCCAGAAGCCAGACGCCGCTGCGAGTGAGGCGGCGGCGGCGGAGGCGTTGCAGAAAGCGACGCAGAACCCGGTGGCCAACCTGATTAGCGTTCCGCTTCAGAACAACACCAACTTCGGCTATGGCCCTTACAACCGCGATCAGGATGTGCTGAACATTCAGCCCGTCATACCAGTCAAGCTCAGCGAAAAGTGGATGCTCATCTCGCGTATCATTCAGCCCATCGTATGGCAGCCCTATCCCAACCAGAACACCGGCGGCGAATACGGACTGGGCGACATGAACCCGACGTTTTTCCTCTCGCCCGCCAAGCCCGGCAAGGTCATCTGGGGCGCAGGGCCGGCGTTCGTGATTCCGACGGCCACGAATGACATTTTGGGACAGGGCAAGTTCAGCCTGGGGCCCTCATTCGTGGCTCTGTGGCAGCCCGAGCACTGGACAATCGGCGCGTTGGTCAACAACGTCTGGTCGGTCGCCGGCTCGGGCAGTCGTCCGCCCGTCAATCAGATGCTGTTGCAGTACTTCATCAACTACAACATGAAGAAGGGCTGGTACCTTACGATGTCCCCGATCCTCACCGCCAACTGGAGGGCAAGCAGTGGCGATGTCTGGACCGTCCCCTTCGGCGGTGGCGTCGGAAGAATCATGAAGCTGGGCTTCCAGCCGGTTAACATTTCGGCGACATTCTTCGGCAACGCCATGTATCCCACCGGGACTTCGCCGTGGAGCATGCGGCTGCAGATTGCTTTCCTGTTCCCTAAGTTCACCAAGCAACAGGAGAAAGAAATGATGGAGATGAAGCTCAAGCAGTTGGAGCAGGAGCAGCAGACGTCCACGCCAAAGAAATGATCGACCTTGCGGGACGGCAACATGGTCAAAAGCCGAGGAAATACCGTTCCGCTACCGATCTTTAGAACGTAACCACAACCTCAAAGGAGATATGCGATGATTCACGGAAAGCGATCAAACGTAATGCTGGCTGGATTATTTCTTCTGGTAGCGACCGTTGCCTGGCAGGCTGCAGTCGCCGAAGATGTAGTTCACGCCGTCAGCGGCATCGTCAAGTCGGTGGACAAGACCACGAAGACGATGGTCGTTAAGACCTCCGACGGGACCGAGCACACCATCAAGTGGACAGACAAGACGACTATGAAAGGCGTCGATGCCAGTGGCAAGGCTGTTGCGAGCAGCAGTGTGGACACATATGACGGCCTGAAAGAGGGCACCAAGGTCTCTGTGAAGTACACGGAGAAGGGCGGCGAAAAGACTGCCGTTGCCGTAAAGGACGCCAGCAAAGCCACAGCCAAAGCCGTTACGCAGTAGCGACTTTAGGGGGTGTGCGCCGAACCTCGGCGCCGGTATTCACTTGTCACAGACAATGGCCCGCCGGCGCCAATAGCATCAGCTCCGCAAACCTTTGTATTGTTCGCGAGGCGAGCTTCTGCAGAATCGAATATGCCGGCGCAATTCTGGGGACAATAAGGGGACGATAAGCCGGTCCAAGGCACACCTTATAGCATCAAACCGTGTCCGCCAACACCGTTCAAGTTCAATGGTTTACAAGAAATGGTTGTCCTGTCACGGCAGAGGCCGCGGGTTCGAGTCCCGTCGACCCCGCCATCATTCCAAATAACTCACGGAATGATGGCTTTGAAAAGTCAGCCCACATTTCAACCCACTGCTCACTGGATTGCGTCTGTTGTCATGCCCATGGCCGCCAGGAACGCCCCCCTGTGCCGCCCGTGCTTGATCACTGTCTTCCTGCGTATTAAGATCCAACGTCGTTTGGATCTTGGCGCGCGTCCAGCGGGTTATGTGCCTGCAGTGAATGTGAATCCGGTTGCGACGCAAGCATCTCCGCCGAAGAAGTAGAATTTAGATGCACCGATAGCTTTTCACCAGATGCGAAGATGACTTCTCGCCCATGGCTTCCCGTTCCTTGTAAATGGCCCAGTGGCGCGATTGCGACCACGCTGGGTTTATGTCTCAGCTGCGTCTCCTGCGTCTTAGCGATGGCAGGCGCGGTTCACGCCCTCGATCCGAACAAGCGCCTCACCCAGTACATGCATACGTCTTGGCGCATCCAGGATGGCTCCGCACCGGGGGGCATGTATTCGATTACGCAGACCTCGGACGGTTTCCTCTGGTTCTTGTCGAGCCGTGGCGAGATCTACCGATTTGATGGAGTCGAATTTAGCCTTTGGGGTCTGCCGCGCGGGGCCGAGTCCATAGGCAGGGTCAGGAACATCGTGGCCGATCAGGCCGGCGGCCTATGGGCACTAGGAGCGGATGGGATCGCTCACCTCAAAAATGGAATAGTAACTTCTCATGTGCAGTTGGATGGGCTCGAACCGAATCCGCGCAACGTAAGTAATGACAGCGACGGATCGATCTGGGTGGTGCGTGGCGACAACGGCATCGCGGAACCGGTGTGCCATGTCACTGACCGTGACCTGAAGTGCTATGGCAAAGCCGATGGAATTCCGATTAGCCCGATTGATGCGATCCTTGCCGACGGACATGGAGGCTTTTGGCTGGGAGGTCAGGCTGCACTTGCCCATTGGCACGGCGGCGTATCAGAGCTATACCCCATCCCGGGTCTGAAACCGAATATGGGAGCACCCGGAGTCATGAGTCTGGCGCGTGGTGGCGATGGCTCTCTCTGGGTCGGCATATTCTCCAGCGGAGCAGGACTTGGACTGGCACGACTCGAAGGCGGCACCGTCAAATCGTTCATGACGCCGGCTTTCGATGGAAGCAAGATCACGGTCTTTTCGCTGTACTGCGATCGCGATGGCAACATCTGGGTTGGCACCGCCAAAGATGGCGTATTCCGGGTTCACGCCAACAAAGTGGACCATTACGGACGGAACGAAGGCTTGTCAGGGGACTTCGTCCGGGCTTTCGCGGAAGACCGGGAAGGGATTGTTTGGGCAGCCACCAACAATGGAATCGACAACTTCCATGCGCCGCATGTGACCACGTTTTCAGTCCTGGAGGGCTTGGGCCGTGATCAGGCTGTAGGCATTCTGGCAAGCAGAGACAACACAATCTGGGTTGCCAATGGTGAATCGCTCGATCACATTGTCGATGGTAACGTCTCGTCAATCCGATCCGGGCATGGTCTACCGGGTCAGCAAGTCTCGTCTTTGTTAGAAGATCCCAGCGGAAACCTGTGGGTCGGAGTGGATGACGGGCTGTATCTGTTTAAGAATGGCATCTTCCGCCGTCTTCCTGAACGGAATCACCAGCCTCTTGGGCTGGTGTATGGATTGGCCGAAGACAGCGACGGAAATATCTGGGCGGTGTGCGCCGGGTCGGCTCGGCTTGTGCGTATTCGTGATTTCCAAGTACAAGAGGTTTTTTCTCCAGAGCAAGTGCCGGCGTCCCGTATCGCGCCAAATCCGCAGGGAGGAATTTGGATTGGCACTCGCAAAGGGGAACTCGGATTGTATCGCAACGGTGCGCTTCAGAATTTCGCTGTGAATCCGGATCCTAACAGTCCGCTTGCCAATCAGATCATCGCCCAACCGGATGGCTTCGTACTCGCTGCTTTCGACGACGGGCTGATCGGACTGCGGCAAGGAAAAGTGCAGCGAATGACAAAGAAAAATGGATTGCCCTGTGCGGGAGTTTTTTCATTCATTGAGGACGGCGAGAAACGCTGGTGGCTCAATACGCAGTGTGGGATCGTCGAGTTTTCAGATTCCGAACTCGAGCGATGGTGGGCAAATCCGGAGGCGGTAGTCCAAACCCGTCACTATGATGTACTGGATGGAGCCCGTCCCTCGGGTCGACCACCGTTCAATTCAGCGGCCACCTCGCCCGATGGACGCGTGTGGTTTGTGAACTCAGGCGTGGTGCAAATGGTGGATCCCGCCGGCTTGTTGCAAAAGGCGCTGCCGGCGGAGACATACATCGACTCTGTAATCGTCGACCGCAAGGAATTTGCGGCAACTGATAACCTCGAGCTACCTCCTCATCCACGCGACTTGCAGATTGATTACACTTCGCCCACCTTTACCATTCCGCTGAAAGTGAGATTCCGCTATCGGTTGGACCCCTACGATAGGGACTGGCGGGAGGCCGGTACGCGCAGGCAGGCGTTCTACACGGATTTGCCACCCGGGAAGTATTCCTTTCGCGTGATGGCATGCAACAGTGACAGCGTATGGAACGAAAGCGCCGCGAAACTGGATTTCTCCGTCGCTCCCGCGTACTACCAGACAAATTGGTTCCGTGCACTGTGCGCGATATTTCTCGTCGCGCTGTTGTGGGCAGCGCACATGTGGCGTACTCGGCAATTGCGCCATCAGTTTGAGATGACCCTGGACGCACGAGTCAGCGAGCGCACACGCATCGCGCGGGAGTTGCACGATACGCTGCTGCAGAGCTTCCACGCCGTGCTGCTGCGGCTGCAAACCGTTTCCTACTTGCTGCCGGAAGGAGAACCCAAAAGGAAATTGGACAGCACGATTCAACAAGCTGCAGAGGCGATCACCGAAGGCCGGGACACGGTGAAGGGCTTGCGTGATTCCACGGTGCAAAGCAACGCTCTTGCTCTCGCCCTGCGTACTCTCAAACAAGATCTTGTGGCCGGATCCAGCGACAAGCATCCTGAGTTCCGAGTCGCGGTCGAGGGCGAGCCGCGGGACCTGCACCCGATTCTTCGCGACGATATCTACAAGCTCGCTGCTGAAGCGCTGCGGAATGCGTTTCGCCACTCGCAGGCGAAAAATGTCGAAGTTGAAATCCACTATGAGAAGGAGAGGTTCCGACTGCTCATTCGGGACGACGGCAGGGGCATTGACCCGACAGCGCTCGCGGCCGGTGGCCGCGAAGGTCACTTCGGCATTCCTGGGATGCGCGAGCGCGCCAACCTGATCGGCGGGAAACTGGAAATCCGGAGCAGGCTCGATGCCGGCACAGAATTGGAACTGACCATCCCTGGCAAACTCGCCTACATGAAATCGCCGCGTCGCTCGTGGCCGACGTTCGGCTCTGCCGGGGAAGAGGACCAATCCAAAGCGGCGGGCGTGAAGTCGTGAATGACAATGGCGATTTGAACGCGCATCGTTGGCCGCTGACCTCTATCAGACCTCGTCGTCCCCGCGTGATTCGGTGTACAGCGTGGCGCGACGCCGGTGCACTCTTCTGCTCTCCTTTCATCTTGCCGTAAACGGCAGCCCGCGCTGACTGCGAAAGAACGACCACACTTTCCGGGGCGCTGTTACTTCCGCAACCATCAACCGGGAGTTAACATGTTGAAGCACTACCCTATAGGAGCTTGACAATGTCGACTGTTCCCGCATCCTCCGCGACGCCGCCTCCCGCGCCTGAGCCGGTGCAACCGACGAAGCTTCCGGCTGATGAAGGACATGGCGCTCAAATGCCTTCGTCCGGATGGATGAAGTACATGACTCCAATCTTGGTGCTCCTGTTGGCAGTCGCCATCCTTGTTACCATCACGCGAAACTGGAACGCATGGGAAGGCGGCCATGTCGAGCAAGTTACCGACGACGCTTATGTCCGCGGTGATCTTACGCCGCTCAGCACGAAGGTTGCTGGAATCGTGCAAAGCGTACTCGTCTCCGACTATCAGCAAGTACACAAGGGAGAACTTCTGGTGCAACTGGAGGACAGCGACTACCAGGCACAAGTCGAGCAGGCAAGTGCTGCGGTAGAGGCTGCCAAAGCTGCCATCGACAACAATCTGCGCCAGCGCGAATTACAAGACGCTCGTATTCAGAGGGCACTGGCCGGAATCGATCAGGCCAAAGCGCAGATCGCGGCTGCGCAAGCCGGCAAAGAGGCGGTGCAAGCCGAACTGGTGCGTGCCCGCTCAGAACGCATGCGGCAGGAAGGCCTCTATCAGACCCATTCCACGACGCAACAGAGGCTCGAACAAGCGGTAGCCGACGAAGAGCGCCTCACAGCCCAGCTTGCTAGCCGGGAAGCCGATCTGGAGCAGGCGCGTACCTTGTTGCGCAGCAACGAACTGGCAGCAGAAGCGGAACGGCGACAGAAGATCGTGTTGCAATCGCAGGAAATGCAACTCCTCGCCGATGAACGCGCCAGGGCAGCGAATCTGGTTGTGGCTCAGGTGAACCTTGGCTATACGAAGATCTCGGCACCCGGCGATGGCAGCGTAGGAGAGCGCCAGGTGCGCCCCGGGCAATTGGTCTCGCCGGGCACGCAAGTGATTCCATTTGTCGACCGTACGCGCTGGGTGCAGGCGAACTACAAAGAAACACAGCTCACGAATGTAAAGGTTGGTGATGCGGCGGAGATCAGGATTGATAAATATCCCGGCAAGGTGATCCATGGGCGCGTAATCGAGATCGCTCCCGCCAGCGGATCGCAATTCGCTCTGTTACCCCCGGACAATGCGACCGGTAACTTCACCAAGGTAGTGCAGAGAATCCCGGTCAAGATCGCGCTCGACGATACCGAACTGGCGCGCAGTTTGCAGCCGGGGCTCTCGGTAACCGCAACCGTCCGGACCAGACACTAAGCAGGTACACGATGTCGAGCCCCACTGCCGCACTCGCAGTATCTGCGCCGCTCAAGGAGGCAGAGTTTGCCGCTTCGATGATCCCGTCCGAGCTGTCGCAGAGCCCTCTCCTCGGGATCGTCGGCGTTTTGATCGGCGCCGGAACCGTAACCCTGACCAGTCGCATGATCAGTCTCGGTATGGCCGATTACCGCGGCCACCAAGGGTTTGGGTTCGACGACAGCGCGTGGATCAGCACAGCCTTTGACATGGGCCTTATGTTTATCGGTCCATTCATCGTGTATGTCGGGGCTCTGCTGGGACCTCGCCGCGTCTTGCTCATCGCCGCTGCGGTGTTCACAACGCTCAGTATTTTTCTCCCCCTTGTGCATAGTTATAGCCTGGTGATTGCCCTGGCACTTCTAGCCGGGCTGACCTCCGGGACGTTTTATCCGCTCACGCTCACCTTCGCGCTGCGCAATATTCCGCTTCGATTTCTCCCTTTCACCATGGCACTGTACGCGACCTTTATTGATGGAGCGGTCAACATTGCGCCCTCCCTGTATGGCTGGTATCGGAGCCATCTTTCCTGGCACTGGATGTTCTGGAATTCGGCGGTGATCACGCCTGTGATGATGCTCTGCATCTTCTATGGAATACCCAAGTTGCCACCGCCCAGGAGATCGGGGCCGGCACCGAGCTTCGCCGGGGTGCTATATGCCGGCGCTGGACTCGCTCTGATGCTCGCCGCCTTCGAACAGGGCCAACGGCTCGACTGGTGGCGTTCCGGCGTTTACAACGCGTTGTTCTGGTCCGGAGCGTTCTTGGTTGCGTGCGCGATCATCCAACGGTTCAGGAATCCCAATCCGCTGGTCGCTCTGCCCTATCTGTGGGATCGCAATACTGCTCTTTTGGGTGCACTGCTCTTCTGGTTTCGCTTCTCTCTGGTGGGAACGATAATTCTGATCCCGACATCGCTGGCGATCCGCGGCTTCGAGGCCGATCAAATCGGCCCAGCCATCATCTGGAGCGCCGTTCCCCTGTTGCCGATTGCGCTTATCGCCGGTTTTCTGCTGTTTCGCAACGTTGATCCCCGCCTGATCTTCGCGGCGGGCTTGACCTGCACCGCTGCGGCGGCCCTTTTGAATGCACAGTACGACAGTGCCTGGGCGGCAGCGAACTACTACCGCGTGGAACTGCTCAACGGCGTCGGACAGAGCTTCGCCCTGATAGGGTTGGTGGGCTGCATAATCCTGCACGGTGTATTCACCGGCGGCCTGTCGAAACCGCAGCGAATCCTTACGTTCTCCGCATACTTTCACACCATCCGGCTGTTCGGTGGTACGGCATCGGCGGTATTCGTTGGCCATTTCGTTGCAGAACGCGAGAAGCTGCACTCGAACCTTCTCCTGGGAATGCATGCCAGCCGCGGAAATTGGATCACGGACTGGAATATTCATGCGATGACGGCGGGAGCGTTTGCCAAGTCGTCCGGCCTGGGCGCCGCAGCTTCGCGCGCAGTTGACCTGATCGGCATGCGCGCGCGGCTTCAAGCCTATGCGCTGGCTATTGTCGACGGAAATTACCTGCTCGCCTGGGAGTGTGCGTGCGCCCTTCTCTTCGTTGCTCTGCTGCGCAAATCACCGATGTTTTTCGGGGATTTAGCTGGATTTCAAGGCGATCCCTGCGATCGCTACAGCAAGCTGGGCGGAATGGAAAAGCACGAAATGTGGATACAAAAGGAGCATGTTACGCGGGACGCAACGTCGAAGGAGGCGAAACCATGACAAAACGATTTCAGTTTCTGCTGCTGGCATTGTGGGTGGGCAGCAGCCTGGCTTACGCCGACGAGCCACCCGGGGGGGCGGCGCTGCGACATATCACGTTGCATGAGGCCGTTCAGCTTGCGCTGCAGCACAACCACATGGTGCGCATCAACGAATACAAGGTGGAGGAGAAACAGCACGCGAAAGAAGTCGCCAAAAGCGCCTACTTCCCTTCCATAAGGAATGACAGCAGCTTCCTGCACCTGACCGACACCCAACTGATCGAGATTTATTCCGGAAGCCTGGGCGTGGGGGTGCCTCCCGTGAATACCCTCATCAACCAGGGCGGCCGGAACCTGACCACCAGCGGAACGCAACTTACGCAGCCGTTGACCACGCTGCTGAAGATCAAACCGGCCAATGACATGGCGCAAGCCGAACTGAAGGCTTCCCAGCAGAGCGCCAAGCTAACGGAGAATGACGTTGCGCTGAAAGTCCACCAGCTCTATTACAAGATTCTGATCGCGCAAGTTCATCGCAATGCGATGGAAGCGAGGATTAAGGCCTCGCAGGACCTGCAAACGGAACGCGTCGAGCAGGTGAAATTCGGCAGCACACTGGAACAGGAGCTCATCGAGAGCCGAGCGCAATTGCTCCAGGCGAAACAGGAATTGCTGACTACGGATTTACAGTTATCCGATCTCAAGCTTCAGCTCAACGATGCCATGGGCTTGCCGCTCACCACTCCGCTGGATCTCGATGCCAATGCCGCAGAGTTCCCGCTGGAGTGTGAACGAGAGAGCTGCGTGAAGCTGGCGTTGGCGGCGCATCCGGAAATCACCGCGGCGCGCCACGAGGTAGAAAAAGCGGCAGCAGCCGTTCACCTTGCGAAGGTCGATATCGGGGTGCCGGACACTTATGCTTTCGCGCGCTATAGCTACCAGAATAACGTCCCCTTCCTTGCCCGCAATTTCGGCACTTTCGGGGTTCATTTTAGCTACGATCTGTTTGACTCCGGACGCAAGCGCGCGCTGCTGCGCGAACGTGAAGCCCAGTTGTCACAGGCCAAAGAGAACCTCGCGCGAGTCAGCGATGAAGTCGAACTTGCGGTGCAGACCGCGTATAACAAGCTGGAACGGACCCAGCAGATGCTGAACGTATCACAGGAGTTGCTGGCGCTGCGCACGGAATCGAGCCGGGTGCTGCACCAGGAACTCGAACACGGCGCAGCCCTCAGTTCGCAGGCCGACCTGGCAATGGCGCAGGAGTACGACGCGAAAACTCTGGTGCTGCAATCGCAACTCGACTACACCCAGGCGCACGACGAAATCACGCATGCAATGGGCCGCACGCCTGAGTAACAGGACAGCGGATGGCGCCGTTCGCAGCAAGTGGCGGCTAAGAAATGCCGATGCTTCATGAGACAGGTAGATCGGTAATTCTTGTGCTGCTCACGCTTTGCGTGCAATGCGCGGGAGTGGTTTGCAGTTGTTACGCGTCTGCTCGGCAGTGACGCGCGGGCTTGGGGGCAAGCAACACAGTCAAATATCTGCGCAACGGACGCGCGTTCATACTCGCTTAGCAATTCAGCGGCAGCTCGAATGAACGAAATTGTCCACCATCTTGAGAGACACAGCTACTCTTTGCTGTTCGCGTGTGTTTTCGCGCGCCAGGTTTGCCTGCCCGTGCCCGCTATTTTGTTTCTCATCGCCGCAGGCGCGCTCGCGGGCAATGGCCACCTCAGAGTTTCTCTGATTATTTTTGTAAGTGCTGTTGCTTCAGTGCTCGCAGACTCAATTTGGTACGAAGCAGGACGGCTGCGAGGAAACGACATCTTACATTTCATTCAACGCTTCTCCTCGATGCCGGATGCCGCCTTCATAAGGATCGAGCGCCAGTTTGCGCGATACGGCGAGAAGGTATTGCTCATCTCAAAGCTTTTTATCGGGCTCGACGCCGTGGCACCCCCTCTCGCCGGTATGTCGGGCACTAGCCCGCTACGTTTCCTGCCCTTTGATATGGGTGGGGCAGCAGTCTGGGCAGCGACCTATGCGGGGCTCGGTTACGCCTTCCACTCGCAACTGGATAAGGGAGTTGATTTCGCCGAGCGGTTGGGAGCGGTGCTTGCCGCTGCGGTTGCTGTCTTCTTCGCGGTATTGATTGGTCGCAGGCTGGTCCACTGGTATGGGCTGATCCAAGAGCTTCGCCTGGCAAGAATCACCCCCCAGGAGCTGAAGCAGAAACTCAATCGCGGAGACAAGGTCTTCATCGTCGACGTAGAGGGCTGCGTGCTGCATCACCCTACTGCGACCGCCAGCATCCCCGGCGCAGTCCGGATTGATGGCCGCAGGCTGGAACAGTATCGAGACGTCGACGTCCCGGCAGAGTGGCGCACGCATGATGTTGTGTTGTATTGCTCTTGCCCGGCTGAAATTACCAGTGCCCGTGTCGCGCGCCTGCTGATGCAGAAGGGCGTTAAGCTAGTTCGTCCCCTTGCCGGGGGTTTGCAGGCCTGGATCGACTCAGGCTTTTCCGTGGTACCGATTGACGAGAAACTCCGCGCGGGCAGCAAATCCTGAGCACGTCCCATTACGGAGTCTACAGTCCAGGGTGTACATACCCAACCGGCTGGGGAAGCGTTGAAGTTCTTAAGTAAAAGCCGCCGGTTTTGCATGATGCTCATCACGAAACCAACTTGGTAGTGGACTGAAGCCCCCATTCGATGAGGTGCGTAAGTTCGACGCCGGAGAGCGGCAAGAGCCCAAAAAATAGTGTCAACAAGAACGCGCGCCGACCTGCTCGAACACCTCGGCGACAGCCGCCTGCTGCAGCTCGACCGCTTCTCCCAACTCCGCGACTGCTTCTAGCGTGCCCCACATTTCCCTTCCTTTGGGAAATGCGGGTTCCAACAACTGACAACCGGCCACTGACAACTTCTATAATCCGAGCATGGACGACCAGGAATTCCGCCGCCACGCCGACGCCTCCCTCGATGCCCTGAAGCGCAGCCTCTACGACGCCGAGGGCGAAGCCGATTTCGAAGTCGAGGACAACTCCGGCGCCCTGCACATCAGCTTCGACGACCCTCCGGGCAAGTTCGTCATTTCGCCCAACGCTCCGGTCCATCAGATCTGGATCTCGGCGCTTTCCACCAGCTTCAAGCTCGACTGGTCGCCCGAGGCCAACGACTTCGTCCTTCCCAAAACGGGAGAAGCCCTCAAGCCACTCGTCAGCCGGCTCATCAACGAGCAGTTAGGCGAGGACGCGATCACGCTGAAATGAGGAATTCGGCCCTTCCTCACGCCCATTAACGACAGAGTTACGAGAAAGGTTTTTCGCACCCTATTAGAATCAATGGTTTAGGGGAAAATTGTTTCTAAGCAGTTGATTCTTATGGAAGTTATACGTATCCATTTCTGCCCCAAGGGTTTAGGGGCTAAAAATCGGCTTGCGGCGTCATACTGTACATAAAGTACATACCACTCGAATGTCATACAGTACATAGAGTACATAGGCACGTTTAGGCCATCGGTTTCTTGCTGCCCGCTGCTTGTCAAAGAACTCAAATCTGCCGCAAGGTGGGTGCGGCGTGGGCAAGCGACACCACTCCTTGCCTCACGGTAGAGGTTCTAGTCGAGGGAAGCCGAAGAATACTAGGACGTAGGGCACAGAGGCGTGTGATGGAGACCGCTATTCGCTATTCGCCTTTCGCCGGAACGCCGCTCCGCGGCTGGGGATTGAATGCGACGCGTAGCGCGGCCTGACGGCCACGCCTAAAAGCCCTCCGCGGGCTCCGCCGCTGAAGAAAACCAGGGCTGAAGCCCTAAGACGATTCGGAGCATCAGTCACCACGCTAAAGCGTGGTGCTTCCACTTAAGACTGCAAACCGCGCTAAAGACCCCACTCAAGCTCGCATACGCTCGCTTGAATGGGGCACCCGGCAAACCAACCAAAAACCCCACCCCGCCAACGGATGGCGGAGTTGGTCACCCGGCGCAGGCGAGATAAGATGCTGAAGCTTTGATTCGCGAAACTCAATCGTGGAGAAAGAAATGAAAAGAATATCGTTTCTCGCCGTCGTCCTGCTGGCACTCGCATTTCCCGGCCATGCCCAGGACGCGATGAAGAAAGATGCAGCCGTCAAACCTGCCGAGCCCGAACTGAAGGTGGTGCTGGATTCCTGGAACGAGATTGGCGGCAAACTCATCGCCATGGCCGAGGATTTTCCTGAGGACAAATACGACTTCAAGCCCACGCCGGCGCAACGCAGCTTCGCCGAGCAGTTGCTGCATGCGGCAGGAGCAAACTATTTCCTCACCAATGCTGTCCTGGGGAAGGAGCAAACGGCAGCAGAAGATCCCAAGCGCGACCAATACAAGTCCAAGGCCGACGTCGTTGCGTTCGTCAGGAAATCCGTCGCCGATGGCGCAGACGCCCTCCAGTCGAAAGGCGAAAAAGGCCTGACGACGGAGGTTGTTTACTTCCCTCAACAGAAAGCGCGCGTTCTCGACATCGCATACGGCCTCATCGAACATAGCGGTGAACACTACGGCCAGCTCGTTGTGTACTACCGCCTGGCAGGTCTGGTGCCGCCGGAGTCGCGGCCCAAGAAGTAAAGCTCAAGAGAGCAGGTACCCCCGTCCTTATCGCGCGCCGTGATCCTCATGCGCGAGCTATGGGCTCGGGGGCAAGAGGAAGATTCACCACGGAGGCACTGAGGACACAGAGATAAAGACACGGCTAGGTCAACAGCGGTAAATCAACCAAAGCCTCCACCCCACCAACCGATGGCGGAGTGGAGCACCCGCTTATGAAGTTTCTGTTGATCAAAGAGCGCCGGCCGAGCCACTCACAGGTGCGTGCCGCGGCTGACGGCCAAGGCTGAAGCCCTCAAAGTAGCGGAGTGTCCTTTTACTTTCGCTATTTCTTCGCTATACTAGCGATGCATTGCAAAATTTCCACCAACCAAACTCGCGACGGCAGGAGGTGACCAAATGAAGGCACTAGCCGATCGGCACGACAAGACGATACCATCCGACGAAGGGAGAACTGTCATGGCGACCATCGGTAGACGGGAGATGCTGCTGCTCCTCATTGGACTTGACGGTTCGGAGCACGGCCTTGGCGGGATTACACGCATACAGAAGCTGCTCTATCTGCTGGATACCGAGGAGCACATTCACCCGACCGGGGAAGGGTTTAACTTCGAGGCTTACAAAGCAGGCCCATACTCCTCTCGCATCTACGACGATTTGGAGTTCTTGGAGAATCTGGATCTTATCAAACGCTCGAAGCCATCCGATGACCTGGAGATTGGTACTCTATCTACGTCGGCTGTCACGAGTGCGCCAGAACAGGCGGAGGTCGATCTGACGTTTGAAGACCTAATGGGGCCAGAAGATGTTATGGCCCCAGAGCTCGACGAAATCGCGCCAACCGCCGACAGCTACGAGGAAGTGAGATACGGGCTGACGGATGAAGGCAAGAGGAAGATGGCGAAGCTCCTTGGCAGTCGAGAGTACACGCCTTTCGTGGAAGGAATCAGGAGGGTCAAGTCTCGCTTCGCCAAGTACTCTCTCAACGACCTCCTCTATTACGTATATACTCGGCACCCAGAGATGACGACCGAGTCCGAAATAAAGGAGAAAGTGCTACGCAGACGACCAGCGTAGTCCCTGATTTTAGCGGGCTGCTGCTTACCGTGCACGGTGCTCTGTTTGCCGGCGCATTGGCAGCTTGGTACAAGTACTGGGATCGCACCGAATTCGCCAAGAAATCGCTCGATGGCACAAACGAAGCGCTGGATGGACTGCGTTCCTATCTTGGACGAGCACTCGCAGAATCCGTCACGCCGACTGTCCAGCGAATACTGGCTGAACAGGGCGATCCTGACGCCGTCCTTGAGGAACTGCGTGGCGACAATTTTCAGAATGATATATCGGCCTTTGTCACCAGAGACCTCGACGAAATGATTTCCTACAGAACACTGGTGACCGAACGAAAGCACTGGTCCCTTTGGGCACAACGAATTAGCTGGGGCGTCTACACTCTGACGGTGGTAGAGTTTATCTTCTTGGTGTGGTTTGGACTCGCCAACAAAGTTCTCAGCAGTCCAGTATCCGTGCGAGTCGCCGAATTTTCTTTCATCATTTCAGGGATTGTGTTCTCGTTTTGCATTTTGTGTGCGGGAGTGATGCTTCGCTGTCATGACAAAATCTCGGCGTATCGGGACAAGATTCTCTAAGGAAAAGCAGCTTTTGAAACCCGTTGCTAAGTTTGCGCAGCAGCAGGGTTATTGTCTCCAAGAGCATGAGCTGCCATTCTACGAATACCGAATCGACCTGTACGGCTTCTCGACGCGTCGCAATTCCACGGTTGCATTTGAACTTAAACTCACCGATTGGCGGCGGGCCTTAGAGCAAGCGTTGCTTTATCAACTTTGCTCTGACTACGTATATATCGCTATGCCAGAGCGTTCCGCCGAAAGAGTGGACGTGGCAAAACTACAGAGTCAGGGTATAGGACTTATCTCCGTACTTGAGTCGGGCGATTGTTGCTGTCTGCTGCCTGCGACCGAACATTCTGAAGTCAGACAATTCTATCGCTCTACACAGATAGAGTTCCTAAAGGAAAGTGCAAGTGCCTGAAACCCCTGCAGCCGTCATCTTACGCTTAGGTAGCCACTCCGAAAAGGAGTACGTTGAAAAGACCATCAAGCAGTTTGATGGTGTCATGGTCGGTGCAAATCTATTGCAGGCCACACCGGGAGCTACTGCCACCCTTCTATTCAAACTTAACAAGCAGGCGGGGCGGCCCTATTACGTAGATCCGATGACTTACGCCTTCGGCTCATATGTTGACCCGAAGATCGGACAGGTTCGGTCAGACCTCGACTGGATAAAGTCCGATAAGAAGGTGAAGGGCCAGAAGGGAAAGTTCGTCAGGAACTTCAAGAGTTCGTACGCCAAACTTGCCGGCAGCTTCGGACCGCCTTATTCGACTGCCGTCAACTCGAGCAGAGCAGTCGAGCCTGCCGATTTTATCTCCGACGAGTTTGTCGCGGAATCGTGCCGCAGTGTGCTGGCTTTTCAGGCCGACCTTCTCCGCAATGTCTTCACCGAAGACCCCGTGACGGCAGGATTCGCCAACGAGTTTCCCACACCAACGGCACTTCTCGCCCCATACTTCTACATAGAACAATCACGGATGGCGGATTGGATCGCCCTCAATCGACGACTTGCCATTGCATCGACGACCATTCGTAAGGACATTCCGATTCATGTGGTCGTTTGTGGTCATCGTGACCTTCTCTCTAGCGCCGCTCACACTCGCGCAATCATCGACGCTCTGAAGGAATGTAATCCCGCAGGCGTTTGGTTGTGGTTCAGCCGATTCGACGAACACGGCGCGTCATTGCAGGAGTTACGAGCGTTGCGAACTTGGGTCGAAGAATTGTCGCCAGAGATGCCTGTCTATAACATGCATGGGAGTTACTTCAGTCTGGCACTCAGTAAGGTGGGCATGGCGGGCATCGCTCACGGTGTCGGATACGGAGAGCAAAAAGACGTCGTCCCCGTGATCGGCCAGTCCACGCCGACCGTACAGTACTACGTCCGAGCGCTCCATGCAAAATTCTCAGTCGCGCAGATCATCCGATGTTTCACAACACTCGGCATTACCACGCCAGATGATTTTTTCAGGATAATTTGCGATTGCGTCATCTGTAAGAACATCATCGGCAAAGACCTTAACGCCTTCTCGCAGTTCGGTGAGATTCACTATTCCAGACCCTCGGCGAAACGTGCCTCACAGACTCCCGCCGCTGCGAAGAGATGTAGGTTTCATTTTCTGCTGAATCGCTCTAAGGAGCGTGACTATGTAAGAAATAATCCACTCCCAACTATCGCCAGCAACTGCAACGCAGCTGCAGACGAGTGGGACAAGACGATCCTCGCTCCTTCAATTGGTCACCTTCGGGATTGGGCGGCTGTTTTGAGTTAGTACAGTGACGCAGCTTATCCACCTTCCGCTTCATTTGGAAAAATGAGGGATTTGTCGCATCGAGTCGCGCAAAGCTTTAGCGGCGGAGCCGCTGCGTGCTTTTAGGCGCGGCCGTTAGGCCGCGCACAGCGTCGCCAAATATACGTTAGCCGCGGAGCGGCGCTCTCTGCCCGGCGGACGATCTCATCCTGCCCGCCTAATCTTTTCCCATTTGAGGAACAATTGGTTACTAAAGTTTTCCCGCCCCTACGATTTTTCTCGCACTCCTTCCCCCGCCCGCGCTACAACCTTCCAGTGAGGCGAGGGATTGCTGTCCCTCCCCACCGTCGCGCCCAGCGCGCGGCCACTTTGCTCTTTGACACACCCCGCCGTTCCACCCATCTCTTGGCCGCGAGAAAGTATTGATTGTATTGATCGCCTTGTATTGATTGTATTGATCGTAACTTGATCTAACTCATTACCATACAATCAGATACAAGGCTATGAGCCTTTGCTGGAGAAAATTCGGCGAAAAACAGGGGGGAGGGGTACCGGCCACAATTCGCGCCGCCGCCGCGCCGCCAACTGCGGACGGCTCCAGCTACCGTAGCTCGCCTGTTACCCTATCGCTTCATCTAAGTTGACCCGAGGTCCGTCGATGAAGCTTCTCCGCTATTCCCACTCCGCTCTCCTGCTGCTGTCGCTCGCGTTTCTTTCGGCAACCTCCTTCGCTCAGTGGACACCTCCGAATCCGGTCAATTCGGTCGAAAAGCTGGCCGACGGCATCCTCGTCCACCAGAAGGTTGGAACGCTAAAGCTGCAGGTCTGCTCGCCGGCGATCCTTCACCTGATCTACTCTCCGACGGACGCCTTTCCCGAGCAGCCGAACCCGGTCATCGTCAAGACCTCGTGGTCGCCCTCGGAGTGGAAGCTGGAGGACTCCTCCGACTCGGTCGGGCTCAGCACCTCCGCCTTCAAAGTCGCGGTCGATCGCAAGACCGGAGCCATCACCTACTCCGACGCCGCGGGCAAAGTTCTGTTGCACGACGACACCAAGACGATGACTCCCATCACGGTGAACGGCGAGAAGACTTACCGCTCCGAGGACTTCATGACGCTGGGCGGCTACGGCTCGACCGAAGCGATTTACGGGCTCGGGCAGCATCAGGCGGGGGTGTGGAACTATCGCGGCGAGTCGATCGACCTCTCGCAGGACAACACCGCCATCGCGGTGCCGCTGATGCTCTCGACGAACGGCTACGGGCTGTTTTGGAACAACGCGTCGCGCAGCCGCTTCAACAATCGCTTCGTGCACGCGCTGTACGTGAGCTCGGAAGTGGCCGACACCATCGACTACTACTTTCTTTATGGCCCGGAGTTCGACCAGGTGATTGCCGGGTATCGCGAGCTGACCGGCCAGGCGCCGATGTTCGGCCGCTGGGCTTACGGCTTCTGGCAGTGCAAGAACCGCTACAAGTCGCAGGCCGAGCTGCTCGGGGTGGCGCAGAAGTATCGCGAGCTGGGGATTCCCATCGACAACGTGGTGCAGGACTGGTTCTGGTGGAACCGCAAGGGCGAGCACGTCTTCAACTCGAACTATCCCGATCCCAAGGGCATGATCGACGAGCTTCACGGCGAGAACTTTCACCTGATGATTTCGGTGTGGCCGTTCTTCGAGCCGGGCTCGGTGGCGTACGACACGATGGACAAGAACGGCTGGTTCATCGACAAGACGGTGGTCGCCAAGCCTCCGTATCACCAGAACCACATGGCGGTGTATGACGCGAGCAATCCGGAGGCGCGGAAGTATTACTGGAAGCTGATGGATGACGGGCTGTTCAAGCTGGGCATCGATGCGTGGTGGCTCGACACGACGGAGCCGGAAACCGAAGGCCGTGAGGAGAACATTCAGCTTGGGCACAAGCTGGCGATTGGCAGCGGCAATCGCTATGTCAACCTGTTTCCGCTGATGACGACCACGGCGGTTTATCAGGGCCAGCGCGCCGAGACCGACAAGAAGCGCGTGTTCATCCTGACGCGCTCGGCGTTTGCCGGGAGTCAGCGCAACGCGGCGACGGCGTGGTCGGGCGACATCAACTCGGACTGGATTACGTTCAAGCGGCAGATTCCGGCGGGGCTGAACTTCGAGCTGTCGGGACTTCCCTACTGGACGACGGACATTGGCGGATTCGTTACGGGCAATCCTGAGGATCCGGCGTATCGCGAGCTGTTTGTGCGCTGGTTTCAGTTCGGCACGTTCAGCCCGATCTTTCGCGTACACGGCACGCGCACGAATGATCAGAACGAGCTTTGGGCTTACGGCGCGGACGCACAGAAGGTCCTTGTTAGCTACGACCGGCTGCGCTATCGGCTGATGCCGTACATCTACTCGATGGCGTGGATGGTGACGAACGAAAACTACACGCCGATGCGCGCGCTGGCGATGGATTTCCGGGGCGACCCGAGGGCGTTGAATGTCGGCGACGAGTTTATGTTTGGCCCGGCGGTCTTGGTAGCGCCGGTGACCGAGCCGGGAGCAACGACGAAACGGATGTATTTGCCGAAGACGAAATGGTATGACTTCTGGACGGGAAGCTCGCAGGCGGGCGGAATGATGATTGAGACTGCCGCTCCGCTAGACCGGCTGCCGCTGTTTGTGCGCGCGGGCTCGATTGTTCCGATGGGACCGGATGTGCAGTACGCGGCGGAGAAACCTGCGGATCCGATTGAGCTTCGCGTGTATCGTGGCGCCGACGGGGCGTTCACTCTGTACGAAGACGAGAACGATACGTACGACTACGAGAAGGGTGTGTATGCGACGATCCCGATTACGTGGAACGAGGCGTCGCAGACACTGACGATTGGCGAGCGCAAGGGGAAGTATCCGGGGATGGCGGCGAGCCGCACGTTCTACATTGTGTTTGTGAGCGACGGCAAAGGCGCGGGGATCGAGCTGTCGGCCAAGGCCGATAAGACCGTTACCTATGACGGACACAGCCTGTCGGTGAAGCCGTAAGAAGTTGCTGAATTTGCGCGGGGGAGAACCTTAGCAGATGAGTGTCGCCACCATTGATGATGTACTGGCGGCGCTGGACGCGATCATTCAGCGAGCGTGGGACGAGCAGAGCCGCGTCGGCTATTTTGCAGCCCTTTACCGCCGCGTCACGCGCGCCGTGAAACAAGGCATCGCGGCGAATCAGTTCGCCGACGGCCCGTTGATGGAAAAACTCGATGTTGTATTTGCCAGTCGTTACCTCGATGCGCTCGAAGCCTCCCAGAGTGGTGAGCACTGCAGCCGCTGCTGGCGCATTGCCTTTGATGCCTGCAAAGACAGCAGCCGGCTGATTCTGCAGCATCTGCTGGCGGGCATGAACGCGCACATCAACCTCGACCTCGGCGTGGCGGCCGCGCAGGTCAGCCCCGGAGACCAGCTTCCGCATCTCCAGGCCGACTTTGACCAGATCAATCAGGTGCTGGCCAGCCTGGTCAGCGGGGTGGAGAATGAGATGTCCGCGCTCTCACCTCTCATCAAGAACCTCTCCGCGATCGGCCTTGAAACCGAGACCTCCATCATTAACTTCAACATTGATACCGCGCGGAAGGTGGCATGGTTTACCGCCGAGCGGCTGGCGAGCGAACCCGCCGCTTTGCACGATTTGACCATCGATGGACTGGACCTGGCAGTGTCGGTGGAAGGTCGCGCCATCCTCTATCCGCCGTTCAAGGGAGATGCACTGGCGGCGATGCGGGCCGCCGAAGTACAGGACATTCGCAGCGTGATCGAGATCCTCGGAGCCGACCCGGGCGTACAGGCGTGATCAGCCTGACCTACGATGGTTGGCTGCTATCCCTTTGCCCGGGCCTCTTCCGCCGACGGAGCAAAGGCAAACAGCTGATCGACCTTGGTGGCCTTCAGCATGTTGAGAAGTCGCTCGGTAGCGCCGATAAGCACCAACTTCCGTCCGGAGTGCTCGCGCGACACATGCGCGCCAACCAAGCAGCCGATGCCGGCCGAATCGATATACGGAACGTCGGCCAGGTCCACAATCAGCAGCTTGGACTGATCGCTGCGGACCATGGACTGAAAGGAAAAGAAGTTTCCCAACAACAACGGGCCGTGCAGACGGAATACCACCGAATTTCCGTCCGCTTCATCGTGACGCTCGATCTCCAAGGGCTTTTCCTGCATAGGCTTGTATCTTACTAGCGTGGCTTGCTACAAGCATGTAAATTTTTGCGCGCTCGGTTTGGACAGCATGCGAGGAACGGCGAAAGCCCTACGTCTGCGGCGGTGGCGGATTGGATACGACTTCTTTGGCTGGATCCGATTGCGGCTTCGAAGCGAGGTTGCCGCGGTCCTGCGAGGTGGCTTTGGGAATCGGAGGCGTGGCACCCGCAGGTGACGAATTAGCGGGGGACTTAGACGCCGGTTTTGCACTGCCTGAGCTTGCAGAAGGTTGACGTTTGGCAGTCGAAGCAGAAGGAGCCGGTCGATGAAAAACAGCGTGGTCGTGTCCGGTGTACCGCTGGGCGGAGAGACCTACCGTCAGGGCCAATATGCACGAGAACAACTTGCACGAGGAAACGAAACGCCAGTTCATACCATCACGGCTTGCTCACCACACCGAACAGTTCATTCTAAGGCAACTGCGATCGCCGGGCAATGCAGAGGACGCTGCTGCAATTACAAATTCTGGGAGAATGTTGTTCGCGTCGAGTTTCCAGGCTAGTTTGGCTTCATTTTTGGAAAAACATACTCGAACCTCGCGAGATCCACCCGCTTCCCGTTCAGCATGACGCCTTCGGCCTGCAACAAAAAGCGTTGCTCTAAGCCACGTTCTCCGGCCAGGGAGATTTTACCGCCCGAACCCAAAACCCTCTGCCACGGCAGACCGGTAACTGTATTCAGTACCTTGGCTACGTGCCGTGAACAGCGAGGATACCCGGCCGCCGTGGCAACCGCGCCATACGTGCTGACCATTCCCCGCGGGATTCGGCGAATCGCCGCCGCGATGGCCAGTGACATGGGAGCCTGCTTGGCAAAAATGGCTTGCATGACTCACGCTAAGATAACACCTATGGCGCTGCAAAATACTTCCCCCACAGAGCGGTTTGCCGATCGTGTTGACGACTACGTCAAATACCGGCCCCACTATTCTCCAAACGTAATCAAAGCCTTACAGGAGCATTGCGAGCTGTCGCCTCGGCACCTCGTGGTGGACGTCGGATGCGGAACCGGCTTACTGGCCAAAATCTTTGTAGAGAATGGGAACCGGGTCATCGGAGTCGAACCAAATGAGAACATGCGCAAGGCTGGAGAGGCCTACCTGCTGGGGCACGAGCGCTTCCGCATGGTAGATGGAACCGCGGAGAAGACAGGTCTCCTTCCAGAGTCAGCCGATTTTGTGGTAGCCGGACAGGCGTTCCACTGGTTTCAACCTGCCGCGACGCGTCGGGAGTTCGCGCGAATTGTGAAGTCAAAC
>Ga0335070_10001454_pt1 | contig 27373 bp, 21 predicted proteins | sample Lox_Sample_13_FD_206722 | JGI IMG/M metagenome (GOLD analysis project Ga0335070, IMG submission 206722) | Soil microbial communities from Loxahatchee National Wildlife Refuge, Florida, United States - Lox_Sample_1.3 | ecosystem: Environmental > Terrestrial > Soil > Wetlands | place: USA...
GTTGGCACACCTCTATGACATCGGAGATATGGGCATCGAACATGTCCTGCTGCCGGAAAAGGGATTGGTCCTTCCAGGACAGCTCATAATAGGCGCCGATAGCCATACATGCACGTACGGAGCTCTGGCCGCTTTTTCTACAGGGGTCGGTAGCACGGATTTTGCCGCGGCCATGCTTACCGGCGAGTGCTGGTTCAAGGTCCCGGAGACTGTGCGATTCGAGTTGGTTGGTGAGCCCGGCCCGTGGGTGGGCGGAAAGGACCTTATTCTGCACATAATCGGCGCCATCGGCGTGGATGGGGCACTATATAAAGCTATGGAATTTTCAGGAGCGGGAGTCCATGCGCTCAGCATGGCAGACCGCTTTACTGTTACGAACATGGCCATAGAAGCGGGCGCCAAAAATGGAATTTTTCCTTTCGACGACCTCACACGAGCTTTTGTTGAGGAGCGCAGCTCCAAAAATTACGTTGTCTATGCGCCCGATGCCGACGCTGATTACGTGGAGACCCGACGGATAGATCTGGCTCAGCTCGAGCCCTTGGTTGCTCTTCCGTTTTCGCCTGAAAATGTCCGGCCCGTTGCCGAAGTAAAGGGCATGCGGCTGGATCAGGTTGTTATCGGTTCATGCACCAACGGGCGCATCGAAGATCTTCGCGTTGCCGCTTCGATCCTGAAAGGAAGGAAGGTAGCTCAAGGGGTAAGATTAATAGTCATTCCCGGGACCCCTGCTATTATGCTTGACGCAATTGCTGAGGGGATTGTACCGGCCATAATCCGCGCGGGCGGGGCTGTTTCCACCCCGACCTGCGGTCCCTGCCTGGGTGGTCATATGGGGATTCTGGCCCGCGGTGAGCGCGCAGTTTCCACTACGAACCGCAATTTTGTAGGTCGCATGGGTCATCCCGAAAGCGAAGTGTTGCTCGCATCGCCGGCTGTTGCGGCGGCCAGTGCGGTGGCGGGATGCTTGGCCGATCCTAGAGACCTATAAAAAAATGTTGCAACCTGTTTTTTTTCTGGTATGGTATGAAACTTATAAAGGCGTCAAAGTCAGCGATTCAGGGGAAAAAATGACTTGACTTCCCCGAATTGTTCTGATAATCAACATGGTAATCAGGTTTTATTTGTCTATGATTCCAAATGCGGTTTCCCGGTCCTAGGCTGGGGGCCTAATAAAAGGAGGATTTGGGTATGGTTAAAAAGATGCTAGTTGTGCTCAGCGCTGTGGCCCTGATCATGACCATGGGCGGTTTGGCATGCGCGTTTAATCCCTGCTTGGGGGGCATGTCCACCACCGGTGATATGATTATGATTCCCATGAAGGTGAAGAGCACCTTTACAAAGACAAGCACCGGCACCGCTGGTGGCGATAGCACTTTCTTCATGGACGGTTGTGAGCAGTATAATGGTGGTTTCCGTCCGTGGCTCGGATGGAAGGGAACTACGTGCGCAATGAAAGTGCAAGTAATTCCTCCCAAGTGCGTGGCCCCGGCGTTTGGCGGCCCTGTGGCCTGGGGTGCCCCGCCTAGCTTAGCTCCCGGCGGCAAGCTGGTCAGCAACATCGAGAAATGCACCATTAATTCTCCGGGCTGCGATCCCTGTGGAAGCGGCGGCCTGCAGTATGAAATGGTCAAGAAGCAGGTGGTTAAGTAATTCCACGCTGCTGAAAAACATATACCCAAAGAAAGGACTGGGATACCCTGGTCCTTTTTTTGTTTCCACTTCTCGGCACACGAGCGGCGTGGCATCCAACGCTTTGGAATCATTATTTAAGAGCTACTGTTGTTATGGTAGGGGCGGGTTTGTAACCCGCCTCTGCCGCAATGAAGATCCGCGTCTCATCTCCAGTAGCCAGTCAGGCGGATGACGCGGGCAATCCCGCGTGTCGCGCGCGGCACGGTCCTACTAACCCTGTATCTTGACGGGAGGGAACGAATGAGAGGGTGAATAAAGGCTCAAGTCATTCTTCAGTTTTAGGGGGTATTCAAACCTAATAGTTCCGTTGCGAAACGTGCATAAAAACCGTCTATGGAGGCCCCAATTGGCAACTTTTCCCTACGTCTTAATTCTCGATTTCGGGTCGCAGTATACACAGCTCATCGCCCGCCGGATCAGGGAAGCACACGTTTATTGTGAGATTCACCCATTTAATCGAGGGATCGAGATCGCCCGGAATCACAGCCCAGCCGCGATTGTTTTGTCAGGCGGTCCGGCAAGCATTTACGATCCCGGGGCCCCTCAATTGGACCGGAGGATACTCGAACTGGGAGTGCCGGTGCTGGGCATATGTTACGGGCTGCAAGCCATAGCACACACACTCGGGGGAAAAGTCGAGTCCGCTCCGGAGAGGGAATACGGTCGTGCGGTGCTGGCGCAGGTAAGTGAAGCCTCGGTGCTTCTCCAAGGTGTCCCTAGCGGGAGTCAAGTGTGGATGAGCCATGGAGACAAAGTAGTTGAACTGCCGGAAGGCTTCAGGGCTTCAGCCGGTACTACGGATACTTTCGCTGCTTCAATCGAAAGGGAAGATCATCTAATAAGCGGAGTGCAATTCCACCCTGAGGTGGTCCATACGCAGCATGGCACAAGAATAATTGAAAATTTTCTTTATGTAATTGCGAAACTTAGGCCGGACTGGACAATGGCCTCTTTTATCGAGACTTCGATCGAAGAGATCAAGACTCGCGTGGGAGAGGCACAAGTCGTTGCAGCCCTGTCCGGTGGGGTTGATTCGTCCGTTATGGCAGCTCTTCTTCACAGAGCTATGGGAGAACGACTGCACCCGATTTTTGTTAATAACGGGCTGCTACGAAAAAATGAGGCCGCTGAAGTGGTTTCGACATTCCATGACGAGCTGGGAATCCATCTCCACTACGTCGATGCTGGTGATCGCTTCCTGGACAAACTTCGTGGCGTGACTGACCCCGAGCTGAAAAGGAAGATCATTGGAGAAGAGTTCATACGGGTCTTTGAGGACGAAGCCGCCCGATTCCCGAATGTCAAGTATCTGGCGCAGGGGACCTTATACCCGGATGTTATCGAGAGTGTCTCCTTCAAAGGAGGGCCTTCGGCCACAATAAAAAGCCACCATAATGTAGGCGGACTGCCCGAAAAAATGCATCTGGCATTGATAGAGCCTCTGAGGGAGCTGTTCAAAGATGAAGTAAGAGCGCTTGGGGTCGAGCTCGGCCTACCGGACTCGATCATCTGGAGACAACCTTTTCCCGGACCCGGCCTTGGGGTACGCATTCTCGGCGAAGTAACGCGAGAGAGAGTGGCGCTTTTGCAGGAGGCCGACGCGATAGCAATGGAAGAGATACGGAAGGCGGGGCTGTATCGAGATATCTGGCAGGCCTTTCTCGTTTTGTTGCCGATCCGAACGGTCGGGGTTATGGGAGATGAGCGAACATACGAATATGTGGCTGCTTTGAGAGCGGTGGAAGCTACGGACGGCATGACGGCCGACTGGTTCCGGATGCCGACGGAAGTTCTCGCCACGATCTCCAATCGGATAATTAACGAGGTGAGGGGTATCAATCGGGTGGTTTACGACATTTCCTCAAAGCCCCCGAGCACCATAGAATGGGAATAGACTCTTCTCATACCGGAGTGGTGCTTTAGCATGACCGGCAAGATGCCGGTCATGCTGTTCTGCCCACGTGAATCACCTTATCCGATATTACTTTCGGCAATCCATATGAATTCATTCACCTCATGGTCGGCTGGTAACCATTTGAAAAGACAGTGCCAGTTGATCTTACCGCCTTTCTCGGGTCGGTCCTAGGACCTCCGAGCCTTTTTCCGTATGGTTGTTTTGAGCTTCTCCACTTTTTCCGGCGAAAAGTCCTCGATAATTCTCTTGAATTCATCATAACGGGGGTCGTCTTGAAGGGGCCGGTGTGTTTGGGGTGTGGCTTTAATTGGGGACGGGTCCGTGCTTCTCATTCATATTCTCCCTGTATCAACTTTGATGTCCCGTGACGTCAAGATTGCAACGGCTAATAGACCACTTCATGAAGCTTGTCAATGGGAAAAGCGGCCCCTGATGCCATTGGTGTGAAGTTTGTGGCTCGGAAGGTCTTTTAAGAAGTTCGCGGGGGTTCAGTGAAACATTAATCTAACTAATGAATTAATTTACATAACATTTTTATTTGACAGGATATATCAGATCTGATAATTCTCGTTGAGAACATAAACCGGGGTTGTGGATGCTCTCGATCATGTCAGGACGCTCCAGCGATACAGTAAGATTGCCGAATCACACATTTCTTTACGGCATTATTCTGGCCGCTCTAGGAATATTTGTGGCCACGGGATCCGTTACAAGACTCTACGAGCTGCGAGAATTCTTTCCATTGAGGCTGCCCGAACAGGTAAATGAATTCATCTTGAATTATGTGCCTTTTATTCTGGGTACCTTCATCACAACGGTGGCATCTCTGGCCGGGGTCATCGTGGGCATGAACTGGATCTTAGGTGGCCTCAGACACATGTCACGGTTACGCGTTACGCTCAAATGGGCGGGAGACTACTACCGCCCTGAGAGCGTTTCGCTAGGGCTGAAGGAGGGAAAACTCCGTTCCTACGACAAATCCCCATCAGTAATTTTTTCACTGCTGGCCAGATTCTGGAGCAATGCGAGGTACATTTCTGAGATTCCCGGTGAGATTGTCCGATGGAACATGAGGTTCATCTGGAAGGCATTGTTCATTGGGATTGCAATTCATTTTCTTTTCCGATTCTTGCACCTGGTACCTTCATATTTATCCGGGCTGGGGCTGGGGACCGGTTATGTAATTCCTTCACCGTTTCCCCTTTACAATTTGCTTGTGGGTGTGTGCCTCCTGAGGATCCTGGTAACCTTAAGCCTAACTCCTCTGAAAAAACCGATCATCGGAAGGGAAATGGACTCGATGATAGTGGAAGGCAAAGGGCATCCCTCGGTTTTTTTCGCCATTCTGGAGGAAGGCTCACGCATTTTCGCTCACAAAGGTTTACCTAACAGAATCTACCGTTCCAGGCCGGTAGTGTGCGAAGACGGTGAAACTCTCATCGGCACCCTCATTGAGAGCTTTCCGGAACATGTAAGAACCTCGTGCCGTTTCGCAGCGCTCTTGAGTCTTTTGCTTGGAGCGGGGATGGTTCTGGTGGGGTTCCTTCAGATCATTTTCATGCAGTATCCCAGCTTTTCCGTAAGCTACGAAGAGTTTTTCAGACTGCACATACCGAACCTTCTAGTCGACACTATCCTGAATGTAGCCATGATTCTGTTCGGAAAGGGTTTTCTCGAACAGGCTCGGTCGCTGATGTCCGTCTATCGGTTCAAATCCAACCTAGTTTACGTTGAAGCCAAGGGCGATTTTGAAAAGAAATTGCTGCCCGACTTGGGGAAAATCATCTCCAAAGAACGCCTATTCGATCCGTTATGCCAGTGCGCCTTTAATGTAAGGTATTTCTCCGCGGAAGCAATTTCAGAAGCGGTGACTCCGGAAGGTGTGCGTGAACTGGTAGGACTGGAAACCTCGGGGCGGCTTGCCAAGGACATAGGACGTCTGAAGTTTATGCCGTTTCAGGTGCAGTTCGTGGACAGATACCCGTCTTCATGGATACAAGTGGAGGAAGCGCAAAACGGTTCCGAGGAACAAGCAGCCTCCACCGGGCAGCCCGACCGTAATGAAGATGAGGCAATTTCCCCTGATTTGGCGGCCTCTTCCGGGAGCTATGGATGATAGGCAAGGGGATACTCTGTTTTTCGTTGGCCGGTATAATGACCATGACGGCTGATGCATCCCAAACAAGATCCGAAGTCGTGTCCGCCGGAACACAAACGGCAGCAGTTTCGTCCGGCGCCAGATCTGCGCGTGGGGATCAGATCAGAGATATTGAGCTTAGACAGCTCAAAGGCATGATCTGTTATCTGGGCGGCAAACCCGATCACGCGCCCATTCTACAGAAGGCAGGGAAGAAATTTGAAATAGACCCTCTTTTCTTGGCTGCCGTGACCTACGTAGAGTCCAGCTTCAGGCATCGCGCACGTTCCGGAAAAGGGGCTTGCGGTCTAATGCAGCTTAGACCGATTATAACCAAGGCGTTCGGTGTCACCGATCCGTGGGACCCACATCAGAACATTATGGGCGGCGCGGCATATTTGCGGAGTTGTTTTCAAAGGTATTCAAAGCATTCCAATTCAACCTTTCTCGCCTTGGCTGCGTACAATATCGGCCCTGGTCCGGTCAAGAAGCTGAACGATTCGCAAGCGGCAAAGCGTTTCGTGAAAAAGGTGTTACGCGTGTATAATCGTTTCACCGATGAACCGATCCGTTTGAGTAGTAGGTGATAAATGTCAATTCACCAAACAAACTGATATGATGATCTTGTCGTGGGGAAACGGATGAATCCTGGACGAAAGCCTCGTTTTGCCGGAAATTGAGGTGAGCAGATGAGACCTTCGCTAGTACGAAATATACTGGCTGCTCTAATGATCATAGCTTTGGGAATAGCGGCCCAGGGCCATGCAGAAGACTATCTGGTAATCAAGAAAAGGGGTGGCCCGGAGCAGAAAATACCCCTTGATTTTCCTCCTGAGCAAATCGAATCATTTCAAGTGGAATCCGCGGCGCCAACGGCAGGGACCCCCACAACAAGAGAACGGCGACCTGCACGGACGGATGAGGAATCCGCTCCACCGGCCAGGGAGCCTGAAACACAACCGATAAGGCGCGCCCCGTCTGCCCCTGCTCAGATAAGCCCCGGCACTCCTTCGTCGCAACCGATGATTTTGAGACAAAGGACCGAACCCGGTCGCCCGGCGACTGAAGAAGAAACGCCGGCTACATCTGTCAGGCGACCTGCTGCAGGCCCCGTTGCCGCTGCTGTTCCAGGAGGCGGAGGAGTCTTCTTTGTCAATGTGTATGAACTCCCCGATGGCACTCGAGCTTTGCCCGATTACAGTGCGCGGCGGCCCGTTGAATCGTTGACGACGGATAGAATCAACCTTGACCCGACCAGGGGGCAAAACGAGCCCGCGGGCTTACGCGAAAATGCCGAATGGCTGGGCATGCGATTCATGGGCATGTTTCCGGTGGCCGGCGAGGGTATCTTCAGGTGGAGCGTTCAAGCCAAGGACGGCGTCAGACTGCATATTGATGACAAAACTCTCATTGAGAACGACGGGATTCATGAGACAGCGGTCAAGTCCGGTTATATCCATCTCAGTGAGGGAATTCATTCCATTGTAATGGACAGCTTCAATTCTAAGGGCGCTCCGTTCTTGAAGCTTCTTGTGACGCCTCCTGTGGGCGAGGAACAGATTTTCTCGATTAAAAACGGTTTGGCAGGTTGGCAAGAACCCGCCAAACCGTACGACGTGCTTTGGGGCCAAGTGTACTTTGTACCAAAGGGCAACTATCCTCAAGGTCCGGATTTCAGTCGGTTGAGCCCCATAGGCCGAATCATAGCCCCTGAATTGAATATTTCCGGCGGGGAAGGATTTCCGGGAGTCCCTGGAAGAAAGGATATGGTGGGAATTCGTTATGAAGGTTTTTTCAACGTTCAAGGGGCGGGTATATTTGCTTTTAGGTTGCTGGCGGACCACTTCGCGAAGCTCACGATAGGGGACCACTCGATTGCGGAAGTAACCAAGGCGGGGAAGGTGGATCCACAGGGAAAACTCGGTTGGGCTTTTCTCCAACAAGGGAGTTATCCGATAAAATTGGATTTCTTTCACCCTGAAGGTCCGCCCCACTTGGCCTTGTATGTCACACAACCTGAGAAACCCGAACAGATCTTTTCCCCGAGTCAGGCATTGGAAGGCTATGTGTCGGAAGAAGGAAAGATGCATCTCATACCGGCTTTTGTATATTTCCTGAGTCCGAATAGCAAGAAGATGCCGAACTACAATGCGCTCACACCTTCCGGAATGTTTTTTACGAGAGCTATTGATTATCCGGTGGATCGAGGCTCCAAAGAATTTCCGGGAATACCTAAAAGGGAAGACTGGCTAGGAATAAGGTTCTACGTGAAGTTCTCTCTCAATCAGGAGGAAGCCGGGACCTACGCGTTCCGTGTGGTTTGCGATGATTCCGCGCGGCTTATCGTAGACAAAAAGAGAGTTATAAATCTGGAGAGTACCGGAAGAACCGTCGACCAATCGGGTAGTGTGGGTTTGGAAGCCGGGAGTCACGAAATGTTCCTGGACTACTTTCAAGCCACCGGACCTAACGGCATTCAGCTCTTCATAACTCCTCCGGGCGGAGAAGAAAAGGTCTTCGCTTTCCAATGATTTCCGGTCGGGGAGAAAAGGCGTCCTACCGCACGTAGGCTCTGATACCAACATCCGCATTCAAAATCCCCCCATTCCTCCCTTTAATAAAGGGGGGTTAGGGGGATTTTCGTACAGACTTTAACGTGAAAGTTGGTATCTGGCGTGAATTCGCGGATATTGCCGGAAGAGTTTTATCTGCCGATATTTACTACCCATCCATAAGGATCCGGCTTTATGCCTGTCTGCATTCCAGTGATCTCGTCGAAAAGCTGAGCAGCTAGTTTCCCGGTCTTGCCGTCGGCCACAACGTAGTCTCTTCCCTTGTAGCGAAATAGGCTTACTGGAGATATTACCGCGGCGGTCCCTGACCCGAAGATTTCGCGAAGTGCTCCGTTTTCGGCTGCGGCAACTACTTCTTCCACGGAAATAACGCGTTCGGTAACCTTCATGCCCATGTCCGATGCCAGGCGGAGCACGGAATCTCTCGTGACGCCCGGCAGAATAGTTCCTCCGAGCGAAGGGGTGATGAGTTCATCTTTTATGCGGAAGAAGATGTTCATTGTACCGACTTCTTCCACGCCGGTCTTGTCTACAGCGTTCAGCCACAGCACCTGTGTAAAACCCTCCGCGTGCGCCTTTTCGGCCGCTAAAAGAGACGCTGCGTAGTTGGCCGCGGTCTTAACCTCACCCATTCCTCCTCTGGAGGCCCGAACGTACTGGTCGGTGACCATGATCCTCACAGGTTCGAAACCCTCCGGGTAGTAAGCGCCAACAGGGGAAAGGATGATAAAAAACAGGTATTCCCTCGAAGGCCTTACGCCCAGGTGAATATCGGTTGCTATCACGGTTGGCCGCACATAAAGCGAAGTGCCTGGAGATCTGGGTATCCAATCCTTGTCCGTCCTGATAAGTTTACACATCTGGTCCATAAAAAGTTCGGGGTCAATAGACGGGATGCAAAGGCGCTCGCAAGATCGATTGAAACGGCTCACGTTCATATCCGGACGAAATAATAAAATGTCGTCTTCATTGGGGCCGGCAAATGCCTTGAGTCCTTCAAAAACCTGCTGCCCATAGTGAAGCACCATAGTGCCCGGGTGCAAGGCCAGGTTCGTCAGCGGCTTAATTTCAGGCGATTGCCAGCCACCCATATCGGCGGAATAAACTATGGTCAACATGTGGTCGGAAAAGATATCTCCAAATCCGAGCTTGTCTTCATCGTAGCCTGGCAGGTCGGTCCTGTTGCGAGGTACCCTTGGCATGACGCCTCCGTATGGTAGCTGATCTCACAGCTATTTTAGGCCAAACCAACCCCCTCACTGGTCTTGAAACGTTTTATTGGAAGCGTTGACCCGAGATCGAGACCAGAGCGCGGGACTGTCTTGGTAAAAATTATTGATTACCAGAGGGATCTATTCACGTCAAGCTCAGGTTTTCAGGAAGGGCGCCGCCACAGAACGGCAGCGAAGGCGACACAGCCGATTAAAAGTCCGGCGAGGAAGAGCGGCCACAGAAAAGGACCTGGTAATCCGCCATTCATAATGTTCTCATAATCCCGGCAAAAAGAAACGATAACGACAATCCCTCCCAACACTATTAGGAGCCAGTCCATCCAACTGGCTATTACAGGACGACCTTGAGACTCCAGGTGTAGTACGGTGATGCCTGTGACAATCATGGCCAACGAGATTAATATCGGCGCCAGCACAGGGCCGACCCACGGAACTGGAAGCAAGAAAAGCAGATCCCACGTGAGCAAGCTGGAAGGCCAATCCAAAAACAGCTTAAGCCATCCATAGAAAGAAATGTCCCACACCCCGAAAGCCACCATGAAATAGGACCAAGCTTCCCTACGATTCCGTCCTGCGACAATTCCCAAGGTTGCCAACATTATCAAGGTGCATGCTTCCCTGCCGAGCTCGATGAGGACTCGTCTCCAATGCTCATCCCCCAGCATTTCTATTTGCCGCAGGGTCAGGACGGGAAAGTGGAAGCCGCCTTCTTTAAGAGGGTAATAAAGAGCGCGAAGGTATTCCACTACCGCGGCCTCAACAAAGGCAAAGCTGATCGCCCACACAACAACTACGATGAGGTTTTTCAAGCGTGTCTATAACGGAGTGAGAATTACCAGTAATCGTCAGAGCCGCAGACTTGTTCGATAAATCTGGTTCGTGAGTAAGCTGGGCACTCATTACAGGAAAAATCCGACCAACGACTCTTCAGAGCTGCGTCCAGGCATTCGCCGTAGTGGTCGCAGTCTACTTTTCTATACGGTCGGTCCGTCTCTCGATTACCTTTGACCAATACTGGCTTGGGGTCCATTCTCCCGATCCAACCTCCTATTCGGCTCCTGCTCTATCCCTGGTAGAGACATGGCCGGCAATTATGCAGGTATTCCAAGAAATTCCATGGTTCTCTCCGGACCGGTAAAGCACAAAATTGAGCCAACCTGACAGCCATTTGGCAAGAGTTTTGCGCGCTGCCAACAATGACACGTGTAAATCATCACACGAAATAACAGATCGGAAGCGCAACTGCGTTTCTTCACGCCTCGGACGATGATTTACTAAACTAGTCTGGACCCATTGTCAAGGGGGGCGATGTCCGAGCAAGAATGCCTGTCTGGCGTAATCCTGCTACCAGACCTTCGAGCGCTCTCTCTGCGGTGCCGATCAGGAGGCTAATTGTTTACCATCTGTGCGCCCGGAGCAGGGTGCCTGTGGCCAGCCTGAGCAGTGAGGATTCTTCATAGACGTGCAAGCGGCAACATGCTAATTATATAACTTTTAAGAGCCGCACCTCACTTCAGGCCTCGCTGTGTCTGAAAATTTATCGGCGGAAATTGGCATGGAAATAGTTGTCCGGGTATTCTACGGGAACGCTCCGATCGCGGAGGTAACTTACAGGGCCGGCCTCCTTGTAGAAGTGCGGGTTGAAAAGGCGTTTCAAGACGAGAGAATAAACTTTAAACTTTCCCATTCTGATAATGGAGAACTTACCGGAAATTGGGAAGAAGCGCTTGACGTATACTTCAACGAGGGTCGTTTCGACACAAAGGACCACATCTTTCCTGGCGAGATGCGGAGGGTGGGGAGCGCAAGAGACCACAAATCTCTGTTTCGTCAGGCAGCCCATTCGCTGCTAAAAGATTTAGAACCACACGGCTACTATGTGAAAATAGAATACACCTGATTGCATCCGACATCATACCGGCAGTTTATCCGCGAATTTAAATTAGGCGGGGAAACCCCTCTTCAAGAAGGGAATCTCCCCACAGTTGGCTTTAAGGCTTGTCCTAACCGATATTGGTGGCCATGAAAAGGACGGCGCGATTGCGCTGTACCTTTAAGCGGATCACCTTATTCGATTTGGCCTCCGCGACGGCCACGTTGAAAGTGGAAGCGTCTGAAATGTTCTTACCGTCAACTTCAAGAATTACGTCGCCGGTCCTCAGACCCATTTTGGCTCCGATACCGTCGGGTTTGATATCTTTAACCCGGACGCCTTCACCCTCTTTCAGGCCCAGTGATTCCGCTGCTGCGTTGGGAATGCTCTCGATGTCTATCCCAAGTTCACTGGATGTTTCTGCAGAAGAAGCGCGTTTAGCAGAAGCGACAGCCTTCTCGGTACGTTCAGCGATCTGCACGTTCAAGTCCGTGATTTTCTTGTTCCTGAAGATCGTCAGCTTTGCTGTAGCACCCGGTTTTTCTTTGCCTACAAGGTTCTTCAAATGGGAATGATCTTTCACCGGCTGGTCATTAAACTTTAGAATTATATCCTCGGCTTTGACGCCCGCCTTTTCAGCCGGGCTCCCTTCGATGACTTGAGACACTAATGCGCCATCCGTATTAGTCCTTCCGAACGATTTGGCCAGCGATTCGTCCACGGCTTGAATGTTCACGCCCAGTAGACCCCTGCGAACTCTGCCGTCCTTTGTCAAATCCTCCATAATCAATTTGGCCGAATTAGATGGTATGGCAAACCCAATGCCTTGATATCCCCCGCTTCTCGAAGCTATGGCCGTATTAATTCCGATCACCTCTCCATAAATATTCACCAAAGGCCCTCCGGAATTTCCCGGGTTTATGGCCGCGTCAGTCTGAATGAAATCTTCATAATCAAGAATTCCCATGTTGGTGCGGCCCTGGGCACTGACAATTCCCTGCGTAACTGTCTGGTTGAGGCCGAAGGGATTGCCTATTGCGACTACGATCTCGCCGACGCGGAGCTTGGAAGAGTCGCCCAACTTAGCCACCGGCAGATTTTTGGCATCGATTTTAATAACCGCTATATCGCTTTCCGGATCGACCCCGACAACCTTGGCATCGAAGGTCCGTTTGTCACTCAATGTAACCTTGATTTCATCGGCATCTTTGACAACGTGCGAGTTGGTAAGAATGTGCCCATCTGGAGAGGTAATTACACCCGAACCCATCCCTAACTGCTGAAAACCTCTACTCCCACCGCCCTCTTTCTTGAAACGCTTGAAGAACTCATCCCCAAAGAATTCGCGAAGCGGGTGATTCTTGAAAAATTGCTCGACATCCCCCCCCATGGGACCTGCTATCTCTTTTTTTGAGCTATTTATATTGACAACTGCCGGCGTCACCTTCTCCGCCACTTGCACGAAAGAGTCACCCAGTTGCTTCAAAGCCGGAGGTGCATCGGATTGGGCCGCGGCAATCGGTGCGCTTCCGGCAACGGCGATTGTCAAGACCGCAATCATTGGAATCAAGATGGACAAAAAAAAGCCCTTTTTCATAGATGGTTCTCCTTCTAGAGTTAATTAAACAGATTTGACCTGTATCCCGGCATTTGGTTCTCCGCGCCCCATTAAAACTGTGTATCGGAATGACAGATCGCAACGGAGTCATATTCGCTGTAAATTACCGATATGGAACTTTCTGGTGAGAATCACAAAAAAGCCTCTGTTTCCTCGTGCAGGTCAATTCGAATTCCGGGTCTCTGCAACCAAAAAAGTACCCGGATCAGATTCCAAATCAGGCTTGCTTCGATCAGGATCCGTATGAATCACAATCCAACGCCACGCACCGGGTGTATCGGGCGTGAATTCAAAAGAATACCGCTCTTGCGGGACCTTGAGAAGTACATAGGTCCCGGTTGGTCGTATGAAAACAATGTAGAATCCCATGTCGCTTTTGTGTTCGCCGGGGCATGTCCAGTGGAATTCCCCTGATTTTCCTAATTCAATGGCCCGAGTGGGCCCCAACATTGGTCGGCACATTCGCTGAGATGGCGGTTCATCTGCCCGAACCGCCGAAGCGGAAAAACCGGCCATCAGGGAAATAGAGGCGATCAGCGTAAAGAGCAGTCCCCTTGGTGCCGGATTTAACAAAGCGTCCTCCGCCCTCGCGCGCCCATGCGCGATTCTCAGCAGGCCTGGGTGCCGCGGATTCACTCCGTGTTTCCCCGAATGGTTGTCAGGGTAGGACGGAGCGATATGGCTGAGAAAGCTAGCCCAAACCTTAGATCTTTGCAAGATCTATCAATTGAATATCTTGACTGTTGGACGCAGGCAGCGATTTTATATAAATTAATTTATGAAAAAATACAATAAACCATCTATTATTATTGATTTATTTTGAAAAGTATACTATAAACGGCTGGCACTGCTTACACGAGGTGAACACCATGAACATAGCGCAAGCCTCTCATGAGAAGCGAACCATCCGGGTTAAGGAGTTCCTGGACGATTTCCGTTCAGGTATGCATGATCGGGAGCTGCTCAACAAATATCAGCTTACCGAAATGGGACTGGAGAAATTCTACGAAATGCTTGAAGAGCGGGGCATTCTCCATGCAGAGGAAATTCGCGACCACAGTTGGAATCAGCGCGAAAGTTCCCGGGCTTCATTGGACATGGCGGATGAAAGATCTTCATATATATGCCCATGTTGTTTGGCCTCCCACGAAACCATGTTCGATATATGTCCCAGTTGCGGAGTTTCGTTCCACGCTTTGATAAGTCAGGGAACGGCTGGCTTTACGCAACCTTCAGAAGACGAGGAACATCGGCATATTGTCCAAGAGCAGTCCGCTGAACCGCAAGCAGAAGAACCCAAAGTTGTCGGCGCGGCACATGCAACGGATGCAATACAGCAGAGTGAAGCCGAAGATTCGGGTAAAAATATTCAAGACATTCCCTCCAAACGGCAAGATGATGGGGATTTTTTTCCGAGTGAAGGCATACCCAAGTTTCAGTCAGTGTTCGAGGACTTGCCGGAAGACATAGTCTCAGGAGAGCCTCTCCAGTCCCATGCCGCGACAGATCATTTTGTAGAGGTGCTTTGCGACAGTTGCGAGCATCCGGCCGAACCGGGAATTCGGAATGTTTACTGCCGGAAAACCGCCTTACTGGCAGTTATGTTCGCTGCGATTTGTTTTGTAACCGGGTTTCTGGGAACGGCATCTCTGAGCTTCTTCGACGGTCAATCTTTTTCCAGGCTTATAGTATTCTTTTGTACCGTTGTGGTGATGCTGCTTGGTGTAATATGGGCCACTACCGGAGCCTTCTTACTCCTGGCCCGGGAAAAGGTTTACTTTTGTCCGTCTTGTCACCGGGTTTACTCAAGAATCTGATCATCAAGCGAGTTCGAGTCACTCCGGTGCCACCGGTTTTCGTAAGTTTATCGGTTTTCGAAAATTTTTGTCCGATTCTCTCATTGTTACAAGTCCGGCCTGACCCGTCATTGTAAGCGCGTAGTCTCTTGCAAGGGGCTTGGGAGATCGCTTCGGCATTTCATTCCTCGCAATGATACCCCATGTGCCCGTCGATGCGATGGCAAGGCCCAAAGCAATCACCCACGCTGGGTGGGAGATTGCTTCATCGCTTCGTATCTTTGCCGATCTTCGCAATCTACCGTAGGGAAAAGCGGACATTACTTCTGAGGATTACTGTAAACCACCAGACGATCTTCATGTGGTGGCCGGCTGTGGCCCCAATCATGGGCCCGACTTTCATTCACCACGCACTTTTGGATGAATCGGGTTGTGAACCGACAACTTTTTGTGTACTAGATTTGTGATTGCAATCGAACACTTCATCAGCCATCGGAGAAATTGCTCATGAATTCGTCTTTTGAGAATTGGGATTCCATTGAAACCCCACAATCGACTACGCCGGAAAAAGAATCTGCCATAGAGGCCCCCTGTTTGAACGATTTGTTGACCGAAGAAGAACGACATATAGAAGCCCTCTTTCCGGACCCGGAGGCCCAACGATTGTTCACTGATATCGCGGCGAATTTGAAACGCGTAAGCCGTTTCGTCTCGCGCATGGAACAAGATCTCGGCCGTGAACTGGGCATTCAAGAGAAGAAATAGAAATCGATCGGAATGAATCAGTGTGGAGCGCTTCCTTGGGCTCGCATTAGATCCCAAGGAGATCCGCGCCGGAGAGCGTATGGAAAACAGCCTGGCAAAAATCCTTTTCGGAAAGCTACTGGATGCCTTGCGATTCAGCCAACTGTCTTCTTCCGGGGGAGCCGCTGACCCGATTGATGTCAGGTTAAAAAAAGCATTCAATGTTGTTGTGGACGGTCTCAAGATCCGTGGCCAAATTTTCTTCCCTGTGGGACGTCCTGCTCGTCTTTATCCGACGCTGATCATTTGCCACGGAATTCCTGGAAGCGTTGCCCCCAGGCCCGGTGATGATCCGGGTTATGAAGGCTTGGCCGAGGATTTCGCCTCGCTGGGAATGGTCGCGGTGATATTCAATTTCAGAGGTTGTGGAGATTCGGACGGAAACTTCGACATGACGGGATGGGCCCGTGATCTGGAAGCCGTTCTGGATCGGATAGCCAACACGCCTTATATTGATCCCTATCGCGTGATGCTGCTGGGCTTCAGTGGAGGAGGAGCTGCGGCCATAAGAGTAGCGGCGGACCGCACGGAAGTTTATAGCCTGGCTGTCGTGGGGACTCCATCAGATTTCCAGGTCTTTGAAAAAGACCCGACGGAAATTATTGCCGATTTCAAGGACAGGGGTATTATCCGGGACCCCGGTTTCCCATCGGACATTGACCGCTGGATGGACGAGTTTCGGCAGATTGAACCTCAAAGATGGATCGCCCATACCAAAGGAAAACACATCCTGATTGTTCACGGAGACGCAGACGAATTAATCCCGGTCGACCAGGCTCGGGAACTGTTCAAAAGATCTCCGGCCGGCATATCGGAATTGTGCATAATCCCGGGCGGGCCTCATCGGCTCCGATTGGATCCTCGCTGCATTGATATTTTGAAAGAATGGTTCTTGAAGACTCTCGGCTGGAAGAAATGAGCCTACTTAACGGCGTGACTAAATCTCTATTAACCTCAAACAGGCCCCATCAGACCTGATAGAATTTCATCCGGGGGAGTTCCACGGCAGTTAGCTTATTTCCGTAGACCGCGCCGGTATCTATGCCTATTTTGCCGGGAGTGACAAACGGAGTTTCGAGGGCAGTGTGCCCGAATACGATTCTTTTGTTCCAATCATAAGTGGAATAGATGAATTCTTCGCGTATCCAGAGCAAGTCTTCTTCGGATTGCTCCTCAAGAGGTACCCCGTCTCTAAGCCCTGCATGAACAAAGATGTAGTCTTCAGTTTCGTAATAGAGGGCCAAAGAAAGAAGGAATTCCAGATGGTCTTCCGGAATCACGAACGCCTTTCGTCCTATTCCACCTTCGACGTAACTTGCTATGGTTTCTGCTCCGCCATTGGCAACGTACAGCATTTGATCTTTTTGCTGGATGTAATAATCCAGGAGCATCTTCTCATGATTTCCCTTAAGGAAAATGATGTCACCTCCATTTTTCTTCAAGTTGACCATGAACTCGACCACTTCTCGGGACTGCGGCCCCCGATCTATATAATCCCCGATAAATAACAAAAGATCGCCGTTATCCCGGTTCCACGGCAGGATGTTCATGAGAGAGCAAACTTTGTCGTACGACCCGTGAATGTCCCCGACCGCGAATATTTTTCTACCCATGGTTACTTAGTTAAGCCTCCTTCGTCTACATTGCCCTCGATGTTTTCGCTTGTCAACGAAACGATGCATGTCCATCCATCAATCGACATGGTTCTTGCGAACAGCGAGATTTTATTCCGAGGCATTTGTAAGGAGCTATGAGGAAAAGACATAGAACTGGCACAGACCACGATACTTGACCCGGATTGTATGAGCATTGCAATCTTTTGCCATATCTGTCAACATAATACGGCATCAGTTGAATGCCTGCCGGCGGCGGGCATGACAGTCCTTTTATTTGAATCGGATAATGTACATACGGCTTGAAGGACTGGCGCACCTTCTGATCAGAACAGTACAGGGACCTGATGGCCTTCCCCGAGAACTGGTCCTAGCAAACTTGGGATCAGACCCCGAACTCAATCTCTTCCCTTCTGCTGAGCAAGGGCGTCGCGAGCACCCTGATTTGTGGGATAATGTAACGGATTTTCACCTGTTGCAGGCCCTCGAGAATTACAGACGTCGCGTCGGACACTTTAAGCCCGCGCTCGTTGCGGTGGCGGCGAAAAAGCAAGAGTCGGAGCCCAAAGAATGATGAATTGGAGACGGATCCTCGTAATTCTCGGGGCACTGATCACACTAATCGTAGCCGCTCTTCTGCTCTCTGCTCGCTTCCTGCCACAAACAGAGTTAATCCGAAGAAGCGTTCAAAACGAGCTTCGTGAATTGACAGGCCGAGAGATCACCATAGATTCAATTAAATTCACAGGCTCGTTTCCCGATCTGATCACACTGGATTTGCAAGGAATAGCGCTTGTGTCTCACGACGGGAGAAAGGTGGCCTCGGTGGACCGTCTCATACTCTCGCCGTCGCTTTTGGCGCTTCTGAGGAGAGAAATCTCGATCAAATCGGCCACAATAAACGGGCTGCGGGCCACCTTGGAACGCTCGACGGACGGGAAGCTCAACCACCCGTTCCAGACCGAGGTGGCAGTTTCCAGGCTTCCGGAGCCTATGGCCGACACAAAACCACGTGCCCCCACAAAAGCACCGGATCCAATAGATTCAAGCGAAAAGGCTGCCACGGCTCCGGTACCCACGGAAAACGGGCTAAAATGGTCGGTAAAATCGGTAAAACTTCAGGACGGTCGCATAGATTGGGTGGACCGGCAGGTTGCGGAGGGACATGGACTCACTGTTTCTCTGACGTCGATCTCAGGGCGGCTGACTCAACAACAGCCGGGTGATCCCATCGCGATCCGGATCACCTCGCGGTTGAGTAATAATACTACCTCCGGGACGAGCCCGGTCAACATTGAAGGACAGATTTTGCCGACCGCGGATTTGGCAAGCGTAGAACGCATTGCCGTCTCGGTTGCCGTGCAATCTCTACCGCCAGACGTGTTGCGTCACTATTTTCCTGCATGGTGTCCGGTTTCGATTCGTCAGATGACTTTCCAAGGCCAGGCTGGATGGGAGAAAGGACGCCCTTCGGTCTTCTCTTTGACGACGGAGATTAAGGATGATTCTGGTCGACCGGCTAAACTGGACTTCCAGGGCGAATTTGTAACAGCCGAGGATTTATCGGATATCCGGCAGATCCGGTTTATGGGTGAAACAGAGGCATTACCGCTGGAGTTTTTGACCTCGTCGCTACCGACGGACCTTCCGTTTGACTCAAAAAAGGCAGTTTTTAAGACCAAGGTCAATGGCGAGTGGAGCAGAGAGCGGCAGTGGCGTTTGGGCGGCACCGGCGCCTTGGAGAATGTTATTCCCACCGGAGTTCTTAGTGGTCTGCCCGGTCCGGTACGTGTCGATGCAGAATTCCAAATGGATCCTGGGACATTGTACCTTGAAAAGGCCGAAATCCGGGAATCGGAGCGTTTAGTTTCGGTGAGTGGAAGAATTGAAAAACTTTTTTCAGATGAGCGAATGCTTAATCTGTCGGGCAACGCGATAATTCAGCCGCAACGGCTGAGCAATTTTGGAGTGCATCTCCCGAAGACCGTCAACATAAAAGGAGGCATCCCCGTTCAAGTGCATGTGCGAGGCCGAGCTGTCGAGCCGTTACTTGATTTGACCGGCGACATGACCAACGCGGCCGTCCGATGGGTGCCACACTTGGAAAAACCTTCTGGTAACCGGGCAGATGTGTCGCTGAAAGGAAAAATCTTCTCAGTAAAAAATCAGAAGCCTTCGGGCCTCAGATTTGACGGCCGGACGCAGCTCAGAATCGCAGGGGCCCGAGTTCGCATGAGCGACCACACTCCCTGGCTCGACAAATCTTTTATAAACCTTGATTCCAAAGCACTCTTTAACGGCAGGTCTGTGGATCTCAAGGACGCCGCTCTGGTACTAAAGGGTGGGCCAGTATCGCGGGAGGTGCTGAACGCAACGGCCAACATCGCCGGTCTCGGTTCGGCTCATCCAAAATTTGAGGGCAGTGGAGCAGTGGTGCTGGATCCCGAGGCGTTGGCGTTGTTTGGCCTGGAGTTGCCTTCCAGCGTGGTCTTGAAAGGCAGCTCTCGACTGAAAGCCGGATTCATGGGCGATGCGAACGAGCTGAATTGGACTTTGGACCTGCCTTTGACAAATTTGGATATAGCGGTGGATCGGTCATTCCGTAAGGCCACTGGAATACCAGGAGGCTTCAAGGCCTCGGGCAAGTGGTCGATGGATGCACTGGTACTGAGCAACGGACAATTGACTCTGCCCGGATTGGCCATGACAATGGACGGCAAACTCCGCGATGCGACGGGCAAATTTCAGAATATGAATGTCGAGCTCAAAAAAGCTGATGCGAGAGATATTGCCCGTTTCGTGCCTGCCGTGGGCAGCCTCAAGCTTTCCGGACCTGTGGAAGCATCGATTCGTCTTCGGCCTGGAGACAAAGGAGTGACGGCCGGCAGTTCAGTTCATCTTCTCGCCATGGATTGCCGTCCGGACAAAGCGGCATGGTACCTTGAAAAGCTTCAAGGACGGATCGAAACTGACGGCGCCAATTTAGTGGCACATGAGATAACAGGCAGATTACAGGGCACAATGGAAGGTCCTCTAAAGATTAAGACCGAGTTAAACAACTTCTCATCGCTGGAAACCATGCTCGGCCGCCTGTCTCTTCATGTGGGGCCAGGCCGATTCAACGCTGAGCGGCTGAGAAATGTACTAAATCCGGTCAGGGTCCTGATTGGCACCTTGCTCGACCCGGACGTCCAGAACAGGAAAACCGATTTAATGGAATTTGAATCTTTAGGGGGAGATTTTGACATAAAAGCCGGGACAGCTTATACGGACAATTTTCGACTGAAAGGACACGAATACAGCTCCGGAGCGGTCGGTAGCCTACGATTGGACACATTGGCCCTTGACGCCATAGCAGGGATACATACGGTTACTGTGGCCGGTGACGCTCTGGGAAAAATCCCGGAGGTGCAAAAATTCGTCAAGAAACATGAAGATCTCCTAAAAATCACAGGCCTCGACAAGGAGCTTCAACGCATAGGAATTCAAGCCCCCAGCGATCAACAGGTAAAGCCGGACACACAGGGCGCAGTGAAAACTCCTGTAACGGTAATTGTCAAACTCAAGGGGACCGCATCATCGCCTGAAGTGACGCCGATTCTGGAAACCTCCGTGGACAAGCAAATCCTGGCACGTTTGAAGTCCCTCCTGCATTAACGGAAGGTTTCGCGCAGCGTGAGCACCGAGTCGTGATTTTTCATTCAACTGAATAATGAAACGTCGGCCGGCTTGCGAAAGCGAAAAGCATAACTAGCTATTTAGCTTGACATCAACGGCATAATTGAATAGATAATTACGGCATACAAGCCTTCCTTATGTGTTCATCGTCAAGAAAAACTACACACATTTTCCGCGAGGAGGACCCTATGGCGAAACGGTATTGGGATGAGAAGTTCGAGCTTATGAGTGAAGCTAACATGAAGGCGTTTCAGTTAGAAAAGCTGAAAGAAACGGTCCGATGGTCTTATGACAAGGTTCCGTACTACAAACAAGCCTTTGACGAGAAAGGAGTCAAGCCGTCTGACTTGCAGAAGCTCGAAGACCTCGCAAAGTTTCCCTTCACTGTGAAAACGGCCCTTAGAGATAACTATCCTTTCGGACTGTGCGCGGTGCCTGTGTCCGAATTGGTCCGTATTCACGCCTCCTCCGGGACGACCGGTAAGCCGATTACCGGCCCGTACACCGCAGATGACATGGACCAGTGGACTGAGTGCATGGCCCGCGCTTTGTGGGCTCAAGAGCTCAGGCCGGAAAGCATTGCCCAGAATGCCTATGGCATGGGACTATTTACAGGGGGACTCGGGTTCTTGCAGGGCGCGATCCGAGTCGGCGCCGCGGTAGTTCCTGCCGGCGCAGGCATGACTGAACGGCAGCTGTTATTGATTCAGGATTTCGGAACTACCGCTCTGTTCTCTACGCCCTCCTACTGCATGACTATTATCGAAAAGGCTGAGAGGTCCGGCCTGGACTTGAAGAAAACCAAACTTCGGACAGGGCACTTCGGCGCGGAGCCCTGGACGGTGGAAATGCGAAAAGAGATAGAGGCCAGAAGCGGAATTCACGCATACGAGTGTTACGGCCTGACGGAACTCATGGGTCCCGGCGTCTCATTCTCGTGCGAAGCTTACAAGATTCATATCAACGAGGACCACATCTATCCAGAAATAGTGGATTTTCAAACGCTTGAACCGGTTCCGCTTGGCCAGGAAGGTGAATTGGTGCTCACGTCACTTCAACGTCAGGCCATGCCTATGATCAGGTACAGGACACGAGACATTTGCACTCTGCGTCGGGACAAATGCGAATGCGGGCGTACGCTTATTACCATGGACAAAATTTTGGGGCGAACCGATGACATGATGATTATTGGCGGAGTCAACGTCTTTCCCTCTCAGGTCGAATCGGTCCTGATGGAATTCGCGGAAATTGAGCCTCTGTATCAAATTCGTCTCAGGAAGAAGGGCTATCTAGATGCCATGATGGTCGAAACGGAAGTCAAGCCCGAGGTTTATTCAGCCGGCCAAGCCAAGGTCGAGGATCTGGCCAAAAAGGTGTCAGGCAGAATTCAGCAGGTGATCGGAATAAACGTGCCGGTAACCATAGTGGCTCCGAATACGATCGCGCGCAGTGAAGGAAAAGCCAAACGAATCATTGACGAGCGATGACAGAGTTATCCGGCGGCCGATAATGGATGAGCACGGTTTTTAGTGCGGCTACACCCGATCTCATTCTTCATCCGAAAGAATCTCATGTAAGGCCCGGGCGAAGCCTTCGAACAGGGAGGCAGCCCGGGCCTACATTTTCTTGTAAACGGCAAATCCCAAAATCAGCGATGCGCAAATACTCTGGCCCTCAAGGTATCTTGTTGCGCTTTGTCAGCCTCTCCAAGCACTTCATAGCATCGAGCCCGCAACAAATAAACTTCACCCTTGTAAGGATTGATCTTGGCTGCCTGGTCGAGATCGGCTACCGCCTCTTGGGTATTGTTCAACTCTATGTACAGGTTGGCGCGCCTCAGTCTGGCCTCCAAATTGTACGGGTCAACACTGATGGCACGAGAATATGCTTCCAGGGCCCGGTCGATGTGTGATTCGGCCATATGAATATCACCCATCGTCACGTATGCCTGAGGGAATGATGATTCAATCTTTAGCGCCAGACCCACTTTGTCAAGGGCGCCCGCGGTATCGCCCTTTCTGAGCAGCGCCTCAGCCAGAACCTGATAGGCTGTTGGATCATCCGGCTCCAGCCGGATAGCCTCATGCAAATCCGCTATAGCTCGATCTAATTGCGTTTCATTGAAATAGAGACCACCTCGGAGCAACCACGCTTCTTGATTGGTGGGATCCAACTGAATGGCTCGGTCCAGGTCCGCGAGGGCTCGATCGCCTCGGGTCACAAGTTTAAATATCTCGGCTCGTTTCACCAACAGCCAAGGGTCATCCGGCCGGCGTTCCAGCGCCTTATTCAGATCGCTGAGGGCCGACAGATAATTGCCGGTCCCAAGATGCAGGACCGCTCGATTTATGTAAGGGAGGGGGTTGTCCGGCTCCAGAACAATGGACCGTCCGAGTTTTTCGAGTGCTTCCTGGTGCCTGCCCATCATCATAAGAATCGTGGCCTGATTCATGTACAGTATTGAATCGTTAGGGTCTGTTTCAGCAGCCTTCTCGTAATCCCTGAGAGCCTGGTCGAAATCATTTAGGGCACGGTATGCGTCCGCCCGGTACCAGTGGATTTGCTTCATATCGGGATCTATCTCAAGGGCCCGGTTGAAATCATCGACGGCCTTCACGGGTTGAGACATCTTTAGATAAGCAAAACCTCTGCGGAAGAGGGCTTCGGCATTCTTTGGGCGAATTTTGAGAAGTTGATCCATCTCACCGATTGCAGCCTGAAAATCCCTCTCTTCCACTTGAATGGCGGCCCTTCCAAAATATGCGTCCTCTTCGTTGGGGTCTAGGGCGGTGCTTTTATTAAAAAGTCGCAGGGCCTCCGGGTAATTTTCTTTGTAAAAGTAGACCAGACCCATGGCAGTGATCACAGGCGCCGGATTGTCTCCTATGTTTGAGGCCCGCTCTAGGTCCTTCAGTGCTCCGTCCAAATCACCCTTTCTTGCAAGCAATTTACCCCTCGCCTCCCATGCCGCCCGGAAATTCGGATCTATCTCCAAAGCTGCGTCGAAATCTTTCAGCGCCGCCTGGTATCCTTCGATCCTCTCTCTGGCCTGTCCTCTCACAACCAATGCCACGGCATTTCGAGGATCCGTGCGAATCGTCTCATCTAGCATTTCAACAGCTTTCGCGAACTGGCCTTCTTCAATTAGTCGCCTCGCACGCTCGATTTTGGATGACGGAAACCAATCACATCCCGAAAGCGCAAAATATACAGCACACAGCAAAATGCTATAACTAGCAAGAACTTTTATGTTATTTGATCCGAAAATGCGCATAGACGTACAACACTAAACCCACGAACATCTCAGATTCGTGGCTGAGGTTCACTTGGTCATTTCTATACGCAAGCGTAGTTCCACAAAACAGTTTTGTCAAATGATCGCCTATCTGGATGGCAAGCTGCAGGAACCCCGACCGGGAGAGGACGTCGGTCCAATTAAGCAAAAACGGCAACGCTCTTTTTACTTGATCATTGCGGGATATTGTGGCTAAATAAGATTGAAGATACGGTTTGGTATAAGGAATAGCTAAACCTAAACTAGAAGTTAATCGATGGACCCAGCCGTCAGCGCCGGAGGCTCTATGAACGTTTTTTGGGAAGCTTTGCCCCACGTGCAGAATTTTTTCCAACTCAACTTTCTTTTCAGCGGCCTGGAAGTCTCCTCCACAATGATTCTTGCCGCCCGGCTGTTTATCCTCACAGTTTTGGGAGGGGGCCTTCTGTGGGCGATGTTTAAGATAATAATAAAATTCTTGGACTGCGCGCAGACATTTCTCGCTAATTTGGGCCAAATCCCCTGGATTTTTTACGTGTTGCTGCTCATGTTGATCCCGGTGTCCGCCGAAAGTCTGGGCGCGAAGTGGATAGGGTATATTCTCCTGATCTTGGCTCTTCTGGGTTTTTCATTGTGTGCGGTTCTCGCGATGGTGGCATGGAAGTACGGTGTGGACCAAGCTCTCCGGTTCATCAACCGACTGCGTCATCCGCATCCAAGCTCCGTGCCTGCTCCTACCCGCGAATCCAGTATGCCGCCGGATAACGTAGTAGGCAGCTTTGTGGACTAGTCGTAGTTTGCTGTCCGCTCCAATGGGCGCACCGGATGATTTTCAAGGTGATTTCCTGAAAAAGCTGTCTCTATGGGATTTGCATGGTCTTCTTGATTTGGCGCCCCCGGTCCCAGGTTCATAAATGCCGTTTCAAGGACGCACTGTACGTCCCTTATTTCCGCTTTTCAAATTGGATGAGATACCGTATTTCAATTTCCTTCTCGACCGGATGATCCGTCAACAGCGCGAGCCGGCCCAGGTGGAAGTATTGCCCGGCCTCTTTCCCAAGTCTGACCTGGATGTTGAAAGGAACAGTATTCCGAGGTTCGACCACAACCGTCTGTGGCACTAGATGAGCTTTGATATCTCCCATCCGATTCTCAATTCCCGTCACAGTGCAAATTCTGTCTGACAAGTTGGTAAGCTTCACCGGGAAGGTAACCATGTCGGTAAAGTTGCGCAGCTTCTTGGCCAAACTGGGAGGCTCCAGTATAAGTTCTCTGACCACGTCGGCCAACAGGGTCAGCTTGAATACAGGTTTGGTACGATCGTTGGAATGCACGAAAATGCTCTGTCGTTGTCGACCGGGCCTCAGTCCGGTGCTGTCGAATACCACACTGATCTTGCTCTTGCCATTGGGAGGAACTTCTGAACTGTTCTCAACTCCCTTTGTGCAACCGCAGCGGGTCTCAATCTTCTCTACGATCAGCGTGCTGTCCCCGGTATTGGTAAAAACGAATTCTTCGGTGACAGTTTTGCCGTAAAGCACTTTTCCGTAATCATAGGTATCTCTGTCGAAGCTGATCCTGGGGCCGCTTCCGGCCATTGCTAATTCAGGTATTATCAGTAACGCTACCAAGATTGCACAATGCTCAGGCCGCATAATTCATTGTCTCCATTGTTAGGTTTCACCGTGGTCTGACTGACCGCGGAGACGAATTGGTTCCGATCATCGCCCCCTTTTCGGCGATACTATCGAATTCGGGCGCTGTCGGCAACGTTACGCGGCGTACTGTTTCGAGGCTGAGTCTTCGCGTGCGAGCTTGTCGTTTTGACCAACGGAATATGTTATATGGAGAATGCAAACCTAATGAAGTGAGGCGTGCCGTGTTCGGTATATCCATGTGGGAAATTGTGTTGATTTTGGTGGTGGCCCTGATCTTTCTCGGCCCGCGTCAACTCACGGAGACCGCCCGAGTTATAGGAAAATTGTACAGAGAAATCCAGAAGATGGCTTACGATGTTCGTAACTCGATAGATTTTGACTCCGAATTGTCTTCACCGCCTCAGAACACCTACACATCGAGCAAAAAAGAGCCTGGTCGCCCGGCCGGGCAGGATCAGGACCTTTTACCCCCACCGGGAGAGAAATCCGGGCCCGATTTTTATGCCGAGCTCCTGGAGAAGTCGAAAGAAGAAGAAAAGAAGACGGAAAAAGAGGTCGAAGAGTCTTCCGAGAGTTCCAAGGAAAGTGGTTCCGGCCCGGATCAAGCAGGCGACAAGGATTCCAACGGCAGCCGTAAGACATGAGAGACTTCCTGCTCCTTTTATATCCAAGATGGAGGAAACTGCGTCACCGGATCGACAAACCGGGTGCGGAAAGGAAGCGCCTGGTGTTCATCGGTTTGCTGGTGTTGGGTCTGTGGGCAGTGCTTTACGTGGTCTGCTTCAAAGCATTGACCTATTTTGCCGCGGAAGAAATGTTTGGAGTAGTGGCCGCTACCAAGCTTCTCTCCATGATACTGGTTACTCTTGCCTTCGTAGCCGTGATCAGCAATGTAATCACAAGCTTTTCCACTTATTTGCTGGCCGAAGATCTGGAATTGATCATGGCGTCGCCTGTAGCCGGCTGCGCGCTTTACACGGCGAGGTTTGTCGAAACCTTGGCTGAATCGTCGTGGATGGTGGTACTGTTTGGGTTCCCTATTTTTTTGGCGTACGGCAGGGTTTTTTCCACTCCCTGGAGTTTCTATGCGGTGAGCCTGGTGGGTTTCGTTTGCTTGCTGGTCATGATAACGGCCGCGGCCGTTTTTTTGGTCCAGCAGCTCGTGCGATCTTTCCCGGTGAGGCGACTCCGAGACCTGTTCATCTTCATAGGTCTGTTGATTTTCGTGGCAATTTATCTGCTGTTCCGGATGATGCGGCCTGAGGAGCTTCTAAATCCTGAAGGTTTCGCATCGGTCATGGACTACCTGTCGATCATGTCTGAGTCCTCCACGCCCCTATTGCCCACTACATGGTTCATGACTGCTCTGCGACCCTATATTACCGGCTACGGCTTCGAAGATATTCCCTTGTATCTCGGCCTGCTCCTTTCAGGTGCTGCAGTCGCTTTCAGGCTCGCCGGCCACAACCATGAAGCAGTTCACTTTTATGGATATTCCAAGGCAATG